>OMJG01000022.1_pt1 | contig 103726 bp, 113 predicted proteins | sample 1646431 | NCBI WGS metagenome assembly OMJG01 (sample SAMN03771674, study PRJEB25209) | food metagenome | isolation source: Cotija cheese | place: Mexico:Jalisco,Michoacan | collected 2011-12-12 | reverse complement strand
CAAAAGAATATTTTGCCATAAAAAAACACCCCAAATCTTAGATTTTTAAGTCTAATATTTGGGGTGTTTTTTTTATTTCTAGCGGAACAATTTTTAACCGATAAAGTTGTCGTTTACCACGGCTAATTTTATTAATTGTAGCTCGTGATCTGCTATCTCTTGTTCATGTGTTAAGTGATTTGTCGTTTCTTGCATTGTATTTAGACGAGTGTTTAGTTCATCTATTTTACCAAGTAATTGTTGCAATGTAAGAAGAATCTTTTCATCTGTATTCATCTTTCATCCTCATTTCTATTAACTATTTTGCATGTAAATCTTCTTTTGAAAGGATATTCACTTCAATTTTTTCTTCAAGATTTTTTGCTTTATAAAAGACTCGATACAAGACAGTTACGATAATTGGGATGATACCGCAGAAAATATAAATGCCTTGGTAATTTAATACAGAGTGAAGCGCACCAAGTGAGTAAGGGCCAACACCAAGTCCTAAATCAAGACCGATAAAGTAAGTCGATAGGGCGACACCAATTCGACTTTGGTCCACTGTTTTTAAACATACAGCTTGACCATTTGACATAAATGTTCCATAACCAAGACCAACTAACGCACCAGCGACTAATAACATGACACTATTAAAGGTAACACTTAATAAAAATAAACCAAGTGCTAAGAAGATAAAGCTAGGATACATGACAGAATCCGCACCTTTTGAATCAAAGAGACGACCAGTCATCGGACGAGTAAACGTAACTGACAATGCATAGACAACGAAGAAGAATGCTCCGGCTGATTCTAATCCTAATTGACCAGCATAGATTGAAAGGAAAGCTAAGACACTAGAGTATGCAAGACCGATTAAGAAACCAATCGAGGAAATGAAGGCGACTTTCTTTTCAATAAAGCTATCCAAAGACCATTTTTCCAATGAAGCTCGATGTTCTGGAGTTAACTCGATATTTTTTACTGGGAATAAGAAACAAGCAATACCTGTTAAGAATGCTAGGACTGTTGCAAAAATAATAATAAATTGGAACCCAAAAGAAGGTAATAAAAGCATACCGATAAATGGTCCAGCAGCGGCTGCTAAACTGGTACTTAAGCCATAATAGTTAATGCCTTCTCCGTTCTTAGAAGCTGGGATATAGGCAGTTACGATTGCATTAGCTGCAGTAGAAACCATCCCATATGCAAATCCATTCAAAAAGCGAACTGTATCGAGAATGACGATATTTGCAGCAAATAAATAGGCTGCAGTAGTCACAACGTAAAGGACAGCTCCTAATCGAAGGATAATGCGACGACCTCTAAGCTCTAATATTTTTCCTATATATAGGCGAGCAATCAGTGTCCCAATGATATAAATCCCGGCTGCAAAACCAGCTTGAGCGGTTGATGCACCTAGTTCTTGTGATGCGAATTTTGCTGTGATAACGACAAAGCAATAGTAGATCAGGAAAACGATAAAATTAATTAATGTAATCGTAATAAATCCTTTGTTGAATAGCTTGTCTTCCGAATGTTCCTTCATGTTTCTGCCTCTTTCTTTTTTTTTTTTCAAACTGTCGCCATTAATAGGATTAATGTGAAACTCGTTAGTGGAAATAATATACTGAAAATTTCAGAAATAAAAATGCTATTATGTAATTACAAAAAGATAAACTCTTTTAAAAAAAACAAAAAACATCAACAATTGTTATTGCTTTTTCACTAAGAATGCCGTTTAATGACCATATTGAAAGAGAATGAGAGCGGGGACTTTATGGATAAACAAGTATTGCGAGATTATTTAGAAACGGGCGGTTTTCCAGTAATTACTAAGAAAAGAAAAAGTTATTTGACTTATGAAGGAATAGAAGATCGCTATGTCTACATTTTGAAAAAAGGCATTATCAAGACTAGCGTCATTTCAAAAGAAGGCCGTGAATTTAATTTGCGTTATATGAATAATTTTGAAATTGTCTCTTTATTCAAGGATGAAAGTTCTCAAATAGTCGATGCTCCCTTTAATGTAAGAGTAGAATCTGAAGAAGCTCACCTCTACAAAATTGAACGTGATCAATTTTGGATAGATGTCAATCGGCAGATGCCTTTGCAGCATTATGTTAAGGAATATTACCGGATTAATTTGATGTATACGATGAAAAAAATGCAACAAATGTTAATGAATGGAAAATTCGGTGCTGTTTGTACGCAAATTAATGAATTATATGAGACATTTGGCAGACCAGTAGAAGAAGGAATCTTAATTGACTTTGAAGTAACCAATGAAGAAATTGCACGATTCTGTGGGATTACTTCTGCTAGTAGTGTCAATCGGATGATTCAGCGTTTGCGTGAAGAACAAGCAATTAAGATGCAAGATCGAAAAATGATTGTGACCAATATTGACTTGATTCGTCAAAATATTATTTCCTAACTCATGATAGGAAACTGGTGGAGGGGAAAATGAGAAAAATTATTCATTCCAATGCAATATTTGATGTGCATACGGAAACAGTATTTAACGGGTATATTGTCATTATGAACGATGTGATTGAAGCTGTGGTTAACCAAAAGGATTGGACTGATGATTTTTCCGGTGAATTTTTTGAGTTCGGTGACAACATGATAGTCCCAGGTTTTATCGATGCTCATATTCATTTTTACCTGTCTGCGTTGCTACACAGTGGCAAGATAAAAAGTGTCACTGGTCAACAAAGTGAAGTCGAGGTAGCCAATCAAGTGAGCACCATTGCGAAAGTAAATGGTTGGAAAATTGGTATTGGTTGGTTTAGTAGTGATTTTGGTCAAAATATTTATCCAACGCATCATTCAATTGATAAAGTCTGTAATGATACACCTGTGATGCTGATTTCTGGCGATGCACATAGTGTCTGGTTCAATCAGTGCGCACTTGATTCATTAGCTATTACTACTCAAGCTCTACCAACGAATCTAAGTGGTGAAGCGCTACAGGATCAGGATGGTCTGACGGGTTGCTTTACTGAGGCGATTGCCATTCACTATTTAGCGAAAGTTTTGCAGCCATTTAAGGAATCTGCTGCAAAAGATTATCTTACGTATATGAAGCGATTGAATCAAATGGGTATTACATCAATTGCAGACGTAGCACTGTCCGGTGAGAGCTGGGATGAATTTATTTATCCGGAGATTTATGAAGCCATTCAAGACGAAGCGACGGTTCGGGTTAGTTTTTATCCAGCGATGCGTCAAGAAACCACGCATTTGACTCAATTAGCACTTCAGTATCAGGATGACTGGGTTCAATTTGGCGGTGTTAAGCAATTTTTTGATGGTGTTACCAGTACGCATACTGCTTACTTAAAGCAAGAATATACAACACCCTATTTTAAAAATGATGTTGGTGGGCCACTTTTGCCTATCGAAAAAATGCGCGCGTTAATCTTGCAAGCCAATAAAATGGGTTGGCCTATTCGGATTCATACAATTGGAGATCAAGCAATCCACAGTGCCTTATGTTTTTATCAAGAAAGCGCGAAGATGTATCCTTTAAAATCCGGTGTTTACAATACATTGGAACATCTTGAAGTAATGGATCCAAATGATCTGCCACTTACGGATCAAGAACACTTAGTTATTTCGGTACAACCAAGTCATTTGCTAGTTGGATATGAAACGCTTGATGAAGAAGTGGGGCCAGATCGTGCAAGTAAGATGTTTCCATTTCATTCACTGCTACGTGCGAATGATCGTCTAGCTTTTGGTACGGATTCACCCGTCGTTGTTGATGTCACACCGATTGACACAATCTACTATGCTAGTTCACGACGCGGGAAGAATGGTCTTCCTGAACAACCGTTGATGCCTCATGAAAAATTAACAGTTGGACAAGCTATCGTAGCACATACGCTAGGAGCTGCGAAGGCGATAAGCCGGGAAGATATAGGAGAAATTTCATCAGGAAAAAAAGCAGATTTATGCGTGTTATCGAAAAATTTATTGGCTCTTCAAGACAATGAATGGTCAGATTGTTCGGTTTTACGAACGATGATTAGTGGAAATTGGGTATGGATGTAAGAAAAACTTTACAAAATTTACATATTTGGTATGAAAAACTAAAAAAAGGTACTTGAAAGAGTGCTTCTTTAATGAGAAAATGAAATCTTACAGGAATTCATTCGTAATTGACGAGGATTTATTCGATGTAAGCTGGGTAATATTGCCTAGATAATACTTGAAAGTGGTGATGTTTTCGTATATCTAGACAATAAAGTTGCTCAGCTTTTTTGCGTTGTTTTTCTTAACAATTAGACTTTTTTGCGAATAATTATTAATTTTTTTTGCTTGTTTTTAGATTAGAAGCATTCATTAACAACGGATTATAAAAATGTTTTTTTTGTTCATTGTTCGTATTTTTAACACGTTTTATCACGATTAATTTGGAGGGTGTCACATGATTGAAGTTATCGACTTAAATAAGATGTTCGATAATGGGTTCGAAGCATTAAAATCAGTAAGTTTTACAATAGAAAAAGGGGATTTGGTCTGTTTATTAGGCCCAAGTGGATGTGGAAAATCAACAATTTTGAATTTGATTGCTGGATTACTTACACCAACTAATGGCGAGATAAAATTTAATGGATTTTCTGTTGTAAAAACAGAACCAAAAGATCGAAATATTGGCTTTGTTTTCCAAAACTATGCCCTTTACCCACACATGACTGTACTAGAAAATATTATGTTCCCTTTAACAGTAGGGAAAAAGAAGTTGTCCAAAGTTGAAGCAAAAGAAATTGCTGAAGAATATATGAAACTAACCAATATTGAAGAATTAAGTAATAAAAAACCAGGTACATTATCCGGTGGCCAACAACAACGGGTGGCAATTACTAGAGCACTCGTACAGAAACCAGATGTCTTGTTACTAGATGAGCCATTAAGTAACTTAGATGCGCGTCTCCGTTTAAAAATTCGGGAAGAAATTCGCCGCTTGGTCAAGGAAGTGGGCATTACCACGATTTTCGTGACTCATGACCAAGAGGAAGCTCTATCAATCAGTGATAAGATTATCTTGTTGAATGAAGGTGTCATTCAACAAAACGATGATCCACAAAACTTATATTTAGATCCTGCTAATTTGTTCGTCGCTCAATTTATTGGGAATCCGATTATTAATGTCTTACCAGTTTCTGTTGAAAATGGGCGAATGAAACATGATCTTTTTGAATTGTCGACTAATCATTTTTCAGATGAAAGTTTGAAAGAACCTATTGTTGATGGACAATATTTTATTGGTATTCGTCCTGAAGATGTGCTGCTAACCACAGTTGATAATGGAATCTTTCAGCGTGAAATCGTATCAGTTGAATTAATTGGGCGAGAAAGAATTCTCAATTTCGACGGCCAAGATATTCGAATGAAGTCTATCGTAAGCATCGAAACCGATGTCAATGAAGGCGATGTTGTTACATTTGATTTTGCATATAACAAGTTATTTATTTTTAAAGAAAATGGAGAACGAATACACTAATGAAGAAGAAAAATTATAATCCGGAAAACCAACCCAAGGCATGGTTCTTCCTGTTGCCTTCTTTGTTGGTTATTGTGTTGTTTAGTATTTACCCATTATTTCGCTCTTTATTTATGAGTTTTCAAAAAGGAACGCTGATTAATCAAGAGTACGCGGGCTTACAAAATTACCAAATGGTTCTAAAAGATCCAGTATTCTTTAAAGCAATTAGAAATACAGCCATTTACGCGTTTTCGGTCGTACCGATTGCACTAATTTTGTCACTAGGTATTGCTTGGGTCATTTTTGAAAAAGTAAAATTTAAAAGCTTTTTTGAGACAATATTCTTTATGCCATATGTGACTAGCACGATTGCCATTGGGATTGTTTTTCGCTATTTTTTTAACGGGGATTACGGAATTATTAATTACATCTTAGGTATTTTTGGTATTCCAGCTGTAAATTGGTTGGATAGTATCCAAATGAGTATGCCGACGTTAATTATTTTCGGGGTATGGACGAGTTTGGCTTTTAATATCATTATCTTATTATCTGGCTTACGAAATATTGACGAAGAGCACTACAAAATTGCTAAAATGTTCGGCGCAACTGATGGAGAGATTTTCCGAAGAATTACCTTTCCGCAATTAGTCCCAACGATTACCTTTCTTTTGACTGTTAACTTAATCGGATCATTTAAGGTATATACGCAAGTTTATGCTTTGTTCGGAGGAAAAGCTGGCATTGCCAATAGTGCAACAACGGCCGTCTATTACATTTATGATAAATTCCATGTTGCCAATCGACCAGGTATAGCAATGGCAGCCACTGTGATTTTATTTCTTTTGATTTTAGTTGTTACTTTCTTACAAAATAAACTAATGAAGAGAGTGGGGCGCTAAGATGAAAAAAATAATTACAATTGCTAGTTATCTATTTATTTTCTTATTGGGGATTACGACATTGTTTCCATTCGTTTATATGTTATTAGCTGGTCTGATGTCATATAGCGAGGTGACAAGTATTCCGCCAACCTTGATACCCAAAAATTTCCAATGGGCAAACTATGCGGAAGTATTTGAAAAGGCACCGTTCCTTCGTTACTTTATTAATACTGTAATCGTATCACTAGCGACCACTGTTGCAACGGTACTGACATCGATTTTTGCAGCATTTGCATTGAGTAGTCTTAAGTTTCGATTTAAGGGTCTAGTAGTCGGTGTGATGGTTTCTTTATTAATGGTACCTTATGAATCCATTATCTTTACGAACTATAATACAATTGCCCAATTAGGCCTGTTAGATACGTATACGGCATTGATTATTCCATTTTTAACAAGTATTTTTTATATATACTACTTGATGGGGTATCTAAAAGGAATTCCTGACACGTATTATAAGGCAGCTAAGATAGATGGGGCTTCGGACTTAGAGTTCATTTGGAGAATACTAGTACCCATGTCTAAACCAGCTCTTGTTACAGTGGCAATCTTGACATTTATTTCTAGTTGGAACTCTTTCTTGTGGCCATTATTGGTAACAAATAGTAGTGACTTACGTCTGTTAAATAATGGACTATCTGCGTTTGCAACAGAAAGTGGAAGTGATGTGCAACTACAAATGGCGGCGGCAACAATTACCGTCGTTCCAATATTAATCATCTATCTTATCTTCAGAAAAGAAATCATACGAGGAGTCGCAAAAAATGGAATTAAAGGATAAAACAAAAATTACCTTCCATAGTGGTATTTTGACAATTGGTGGTACGGTCATTGAGATTGCCTATAAAGATGCGCATATTTTCTTTGATTTTGGTACTGAATTTCGACCAGAGTTGGCATTGCCAGATGAACAGTTACAGACACTGGTGGACAATGGCTTAGTCCCAAAGTTAAAAAATATCTATGACCCGAGATTAGCCTATAGCTATCAAGGTGAAGAAAATCAGACATTTCGCCATACAGCGGTCTTTTTATCGCATGTACACTTGGATCATTCCAAGATGATCAACTATTTAGATCCGGCGATTCCGTTGTACACCTTAAAGGAATCCAAAGATATTCTTACTTTCCTGAATCGAGAGGGTGAATTTCTTTTACCTTCTCCATTCGAGGAAACTAATTACACCCGGCCAATGATTGGATTGGAAAAAGGTGCGATGATTCAAGTTGGAGAAATTCAAGTTGAAGTCGTGCCCGTTGATCATGATGCATATGGTGCGAGTGCGTTATTAATCCACACTCCAGATTCATTTATTACTTATACGGGTGATTTACGACTTCATGGTCATAACTCGGAAGACACGAAGCGTTTTTGTGAAAAGGCGAAACACACAGATATCTTGATGATGGAGGGGGTAAGCATTAGCTTCCCTGAAAGACCGACTGATCCAAAACAAATCAAAATCATGAGTGAAGAAGATCTCGTTCAGCAGATGGTGCGACTAGTTGATGCCAATCAAAATCGACAAATCACTTTTAATGGGTATCCGGCAAATGTGTTGCGCTTTGAAAAAATTGTCGATGCTAGTCCAAGAACAGTCGTGCTTGAAGCAAAAATGGCGGCATTAATCTTAGAGGTGTTGGGGAAGCAAGTCGCGTACTATTACTTGCCACATGATAAAGAAATTACCCATTTAGATAAGAAACTTGAAATTTCCTACGAAGTATTGCGAAATGACCAAAGCCAGTATTTATGGCAAGTAGTCGATCATTTTGAGGAATTACTTCCAAATGGATTATATATTCATAGTGATGCGCAGCCATTGGGAGAGTTTGATCCAAATTATCGAATTTTCCTTGATTTACTGTCAAGTCATCAAATCGAATTTGTTCGGTTAGCTTGTTCAGGACATGCATTTCCAGATGATTTAAAACAAATCATTGCATGGATTGAACCCAAATGTTTGGTTCCTATCCATACGCTTCATCCAGAAAAACTGGAGAATCCGTTTGGTGAAAGAATACTGCCACACCGTGGTGAGTCACTATACTTATAATTTTTAAGGAGAGAGAAAAATGAAAATCAAAAGTTTGGCAACAATCGCACTTACAGCAATTGCAACAGTTTCGTTAGCAGCATGTGGGAGCAAAACTGAATCAAGTGATTCAGCAGAGAAATCTGGGGACAAAATTGTTACTAAATTAGATGGCACGACCACCATTACCTTTTGGCATGCAATGGCAGGTGGCCAAGGGGAAGCGTTAGAAAAAATCACGAAAGAATTTATGGAAAAAAATCCATCTATTAAAGTTACGCTACAAAACCAATCTTCATACAGTGATTTACAAGCGAAAATCAATTCTACTCTTCAATCGCCAAAAGACTTACCAACGATTACCCAAGCGTATCCGGGTTGGTTATACAGTGCAGCATCGGATGATATGCTAGTCGATCTTGATTCTTATATTTCCAATGATACAATTGGTTGGGGCGACCAAGAAAAAATCACGTCATCTTTACTTGAAGGTGCCCAAATTGAAGGCAAACAATATGGTATCCCATTTAACAAATCAACGGAAATGCTCTTTTATAATGCGGACATGCTAAAAGAATATGGTGTGGAAGTACCCACGACAATGGAAGAATTAAAAGAAGCTGCTAAGACCATTTATGAAAAATCAAATGGCGAAGTTGTCGGAGCTGGTTTTGATTCACTTAATAACTATTATGCAATCGGTATGAAAAATGAAGGCGTTGATTTCAATAAAGATTTGAAACTAACAAGTAAAGCATCAAAAGAAGTAATCTCATACTATGGCGAAGGCATTGATAAAGGCTACTTCCGTGTTGCTGGCTCGGATAAATACCTTTCTGGTCCTTTTGCAAACAAAAAAATTGCTATGTATATTGGTTCTAGTGCAGGCGAAGCTTATACAGCCAAAGATACAAAAGGTAAATTTGAATACGGTGTTGCTGCAAGACCAAGTGAATACAACTTACAACAAGGAACAGATATTTATATGTTTGCCAACGCGTCTGCAGAACAACGTACAGCTGCCTTTGAATTTATGAAATATTTAGCGTCACCAGATGTTCAATCTGAATGGGCGTTAGCTACAGGTTACATGCCAGTTGTCGATTCTGTCATGAACAGCGATTCTTATAAGAATGCTTCTGATATGAAAGTGCCAGCTGCAATTGCCGATGCAACGAAAAAACTATTTTCAATTCCGGTTGAAGAAAATGCGGATTCTGCTTATAGCGAAATGAGAGTCATCATGGAAAATATTTATGCAAATCCATTTAAAGATGAAGACAAAATTATTAAAGATTCTGTTTCAGAATTAGAACAAGTGTGGAATCAATAATCTTTTTAAAAGCGAAAGATGGTTCAAGAGCATAGCTTTTGGCCATCTTTTTTTATTAAATCTAGAGGTGAAAAAATGAACGTAACAATTCTTGCAACAAGTGATATGCACGGCTATATCATGCCAACCAATTTTTCTGAGAAAGAAATGAATCTACCATTTGGAACAGCCAAAGTCGCAACCGTGCTCGATCAATTAAAGCGACAAGCAAAAGGGCCGGTTATTCAAATTGAAAACGGCGACTTTATTCAAGGATCACCGCTCAGCTATTTTATTCGAAAGAATGAATCCATTGGCGTTCAAGCATTAACAGCAGTTCCTAATCAGCTAGGCTATGATGTTGGTGTTGTGGGCAATCATGAATTTAACTACGGACAAGAATACTTAAAAGAAGCTATTACTAGCTATAATTATCCCGTTTTAGCAGCGAATGTGGTCGATGACGACGGCCAGCATGTACTTGGTGATCCGTATGTCATCATTGAAAAAGAAGGAGTCAAGATTGCGATACTGGGTGTCGTCACTCAATACATTCCTAAATGGGAACAGCCAGCTACAATTAAAGGCTTACACTTCTTAAGCCTAGTAGAAACAGCTCAAAAATATGTGCCAATCTTAAGAGAGCAAGCAGATGTCGTTATTGTGAGCTATCACGGTGGTTTTGAACGTGACCTAGAGACCGGGAAGCCGACTGAGCTACTTACGGGGGAAAATGAAGGCTATGAATTGTTGCAACATGTTCCAGGGATTGATGCGTTGGTTACTGGTCATCAGCATCGCGAACTGGCGGGTAAACTAAATGGCGTACCTTATATCCAACCGGGGTACCGCGGCGCATTCGTAGGTAAAATTGAACTAACGGTAGAAGAAGCAGCTGATGGCTACAAAGTGACCGATAGCCAAGCAGTAATCGTAGCGACTGGCGAAGAAGAACCCGCAAAAGAAATCGTGAGTTTGATTGCTGATGTCAGTAATGAAACCGAGCAATGGCTAGATCAAACATTGGGAACGGTAAATGGCGACATGACCATTCAGGATCCGAACCAAGCGCGATTAATTGAGCATCCATATGTGGAATTTATTAATCGTGTTCAGATGGAGGCAAGTGGTGCACCGATCTCGGCGACAGCTTTGTTTAACAATGAAGGGAAAGGGTTCCGTTCGACAATTACGATGCGCGATGTGATTACAAACTATATTTATCCTAATACATTAGCCGTCCTTAAATTATCTGGCAAAGAATTGAAAGCCGCATTAGAGAAAACGGCAGATTTCTTTGTTTTACAAGATGGAAACATTGTTTTTAATCCAATCTATATCGAACCAAAACCGCAGTACTATAATTATGATATGTATGAAGGCATTGACTACACAATTGACTTTACGAAACCAAGTGGTCAACGAATCGTACGATTGCAATACCAAGGGAAAGATTTGGCTGATAACCAAGAGGTCGAAGTCGTTACCAATCAATACCGAGCAGTCGGTGGAGGAAACTACGACATGTTTGGACCGGAAAAAATTGTTCGTGAGGTCCAAATCGATATGACCGAATTAATTGCTGAATACCTACGCAAAAATCCAGTAATAGAAGCTAAAGCGAATCAAAATTTTCAAGTTTTACCGAAATAATAAAGGTTGAGACAGAATCATTCAGCCACAAAAAAGCCATAAATCCGGAAGGTGTTTTTCAAACTTTTGGATTTATGGCATTTTTGTAGCGCTAGTTTTGTTTGAATCTAGTAGCAAAAAAGTTTAGTCATACCCTTGTTGCTCAGAGCTATTCGCTTTTATCACAACCTCTTATAAACGGTGTTCAAAAGCAGCTCTCTTTGCAATAAGTCAAAACTAGTCAAAAATTGGAGGAGCAATTTTCGCTATTTTTGATCTTGTTGCTCAGAGCTATTCGCTTTTATCACAACCTCTTGTTTAGATAGTTCGTTAGAGGTTTTTGATAGGGGTCCATTTGTGGTTTAGCTTGGGCAATTGTTTGCGCCAATAAATAACCTATATAAGGTCCGGTGGTTAGACCAGATGACCCTAGCCCACTAGCTACGATAAGCGTGGGTTCTTCATCAAGTGCGCCAAAAAATGGGGCAAAATCTGCTGTATAGGCGCGTGTGCCGACTTGATAGGTTACTGGATAATCTTCAAGTGTTAGCCTATCATCGATGAATGGTGTGATACCAGTCGCTAAAGATTGATACGCTTCGCTAGTTGGTGTCAAATCCCAGCCAGCCTCATTCTCGTGAGTCGCACCGACGAGTAGCTTGCCGTGCCCAAATGGAATGAAGTCAGCCTCGCCATCAAGTATGGCAACTGGCCATTGAGCTGAGTCTTTAAAGGGTGTTTGAAAACAAAGTAGTTGTCCTTTTTGGGGTCGAATATCAACATCGTAACCCAGCGGTGATAACAATTTTTTTAGGTGAGGACCTGGGCTTAATAGGACGGTATCATATGTGGCCGTGTGACGATCCGTTTTGACTTGCCAGAAATCTGATGCTTTTTCAAGTGTGGCATATGAATCGACAAACGTGACCTGATTGGCCGTAGCTTTTTGTTTGACGTGTTGCAAGTAGGCGGCACCGTATAAGCGACCGCCTCCCGTCAGATAAAGAGCAGGCATTTCTTTTAGAACTGGCAACAAACGCTTTGTCTGTTGACCAGTTAAAAGTTGAATCTCTCCCATATCAGGAGCGTCTTTTATCCGCTCATGCGCCAAGTCTTCTAGTGAGGAAAGTGAATCTTCAGGTCGCACAAGAAGGACACCTGATTTGGAAAAGATGGTATCAGGTAAAGACAAATCCACGACTAATTTTTGATAAAAATGGGCACCATCTTTGGCTAATTGGTACCATTTTTTATTTCTTCGTTTGGATAGCCAAGGTGAAATAATCCCCGCGCTTGCTCGTGTCGCCTGACCTTGTGGAAAATCGTAAACCGTTATGTGATCATTTGTTAATTGACTTAGGTAAAAAGCAGCCGTAGTACCAATGATACCGCCGCCAATGATTGCAATTTTTTTCATCGTTTTGCGCTCCTTTAACGTATGCATCATGCCATATTTTTATTTTGATGTCAAAAGTTGCAAGAAATGATATCATTTAGTGAGATTACTGAAACCAAGTGCGATAACTAAAGGAGTGTCTATATGAAATTATCCATTATTATACCTTGTTATAATGAACAAGAATCATTGCCATTATTTTTTGCAGAGACGCAAAAGCAATTACAGAAACTTGTTGTCACACCCGAATATATCTTTGTTAATGACGGATCGACGGACCAAACATTGTCAGAGCTAAAGAAAATGCATAAACAAGAACCAACAATCGTCCATTTCATTGACTTTTCAAGAAATTTTGGTAAAGAGGCGGCCATCTATGCTGGGCTACAAGCTGCGACAGGAGATCTTGTGACACTGATGGATGCGGATTTACAAGACCCACCAGAGCTATTACCGGAGATGTACCGACTTATAACGGAAGAAGGGTATGACTGCGTCGGCACGCGTCGCAAAAGTAGAGACGGCGAACCACCAATCCGCAGCTTCTTTGCGAAAGGCTTTTATTGGCTAATAAATAAAATTTCGAAAACGTCAATGGTCAGTGGCGTGAGAGACTTTCGTTTAATGACTCGCCAAGTTGTAGATGCGATTTTGCAGATGGGTGAGTACAATCGTTTTTCAAAAGGGATTTTTAGTTGGGTCGGTTTTAAAACCACGTATTTGACTTATAAGAACAAAGAACGAGTTGCTGGGGAAACTTCTTGGTCGTTTTGGAGTCTTTTTCGCTATTCTTTAGAAGGAATTATTGACTTTTCAAATGTGCCCTTGCAATTGGCCGCTTGGGGTGGCATCTTTTCTTGTTTTTTAGCAGTCCTTATTATTGTAGTGATCGTTATTCGAACGCTCGTATTCGGTGACCCGACTTCTGGTTGGCCTTCAATGGTATCAATTATCCTCTTTTTAGGAGGATTACAACTATTTTTTATAGGCATATTAGGACAATATATCGGGAAAATTTACTTAGAAGTGAAAAAAAGACCAGTTTATCTAATTAGAGAAACGGATTTAAATCATCCCAACAAGGACTAGCAAGTCAAAAGATATGACTATTAAAAATGAACATTTTCCATTATAATAGAAAGCAGTTGTGATGAGAGAGTATCAATCTCATTGTTGTTTAGGAGGAAAAAGAAAACATGGCGGTGCAAAAGAAACGATATAAAGCAGTTATTGATCAACAAACGTATACCATAATTGGTACACAAAGTACCCAGCATATGGATATGGTGACCCAATTAGTCAATGATCAATTACAGGAGCTATATGCGCTTGCCCCTCAAATGGAGAAGGAACAGGCAGCTATCTTAATGGCGGTTAATGCAATTTCAGACCAATTGATGAAGCAAGAAGAAATTTTGGTACTAAAACAACAATTGGCTGAATTAAAGAAAACTGCCATCCGGGCGACTGAACTAGAAAACAAGTTAAAACGAATCGAGGCCATTGAGCAAGAAGCGAAGGCCGTCCTAGAAAAAAATGGTCAAAAAGATACAACGATTCACAACCATTTAGAAGCACAACAAATTTTAAATGAAGAGCGCAAACGCACGATCAAAGAAAAAACGGCACACACATAAAAGCGAGGGACGTTGAATGATAGGAATTTTATTACTGGTAGTGTTTGTACTTGCTTTCTACAATGGCGCAAGAAGAGGAACTGCATTGCAAGGCATTCATCTCATTGGCTTTATCATAAGTTTGTTTATTGCAAAAAACATGTATGAAGCTATCGGCAAAAAAATTGAATTATATGTTCCGTACATGTCCGTGACTGAGGATACGAAAATGGTGTTTTTTACGCAGCACCAGTCGTTTGATTTGGATCACTCCTTTTATGCCGCGTTCGCGTATATTTGTCTCGTGATTCTTGCATGGTTTGTTGTGAAATTTTTGGCGGTCTTCTTTATAGGCCTCCGCTATACCAAGCTTTTCGGTAAGATTGACTGGATTATTAGTGGACTACTAAATGTGGGGATGGTCTATGTCTTACTCTTTTTCATCGTATTTTTGCTTGCATTGATACCGATCGACTTTTTACAAAATTTAATGGACAAAGGCACTATCGGACACTTCATTTTCAAAAACACACCAGTTCTTTCGGATTACTATTATCAAATGTGGATTACTGATATTATAGGTTAGATGTATGATGGACAACATTGCAAGAGTGGTTCCGAATAATTGCTCGTTTTTCCAATATATAGTTGGAAAAAGTGGGCGTTATTCGGTTCTTTATTATTTATTACAAAGATTGTAGGTGAAAAAATGAATCCAAGAATATTGCAGACACTTGAGTTTCAACAAGTAAAAAATCAATTGAAGCCATTCTTAACTACGGCTCAGGGCCAGATTGCATTGACTGACCTTTTGCCTTCAAATAAAGAAAACAAAATTCAAGAACGTCTTTTTGAGACCGAGGATGCCATACATGTACTACGATTGCGTGGTGGCATTCCTGTTCCAAAATTAGAAAATATTGCTCCTCACTTAAAACGGATCGAAATCGGTGCTGATCTGAATGGTCTTGAAGTGGCGCAAATTGCTAGAGTATTAAGCTCGACGAATCAGGTCTCAGCTTTTTTTAGTGAGTTACAAGAGCTCGAAATTGACTTTCATCGCTTGTATGACTGGGTAGAACAACTGGTTGTTTTACCTGAGTTAACAAAGCAAATGACACGTGCTGTCGATGAAGATGGTCGGGTAACAGATGAAGCTTCTCCTGAATTGAAAGGGATTCGTCAAGCAATCCGCCGTATGGAACAAAACATTCGAGAAGCACTCGATCAGCTAGTACGAGGAAGCCATGCGAAGTATTTGAGTGATGCGTTAGTCACGATGAGAAATGATCGCTATGTTTTGCCAGTGAAGCAAGAATACCGAGGTATTTTCGGCGGCGTCGTTCATGATCAAAGTGCATCTGGCCAGACTTTATTTATTGAGCCTAAGCAGATTGTTGAACTCAACAATCGCTTGCGTCAACAGCAAATTGCAGAAAAAAATGAAGTGGCGCGTATTCTTTCAGAATTATCTGCACTACTAGTTCCTCATCGTAGAGAAATTGCGCATAATTCCTATGTGCTAGGACAATTTGATGTCATGAATGCAAAAGCCCGTTACGGCAAACTGATGAAAGCCATCGTGCCGACGATGAGTATAGATAGAGAAGTGCAATTACTAAAAGCTCGCCATCCATTGATTGATCAAGAAGTCGTTGTGGCAAATGATATTATGATTGGAAAAGACTATCAAGCTATCGTGATTACTGGCCCCAATACAGGTGGGAAGACAATCACTTTGAAGACCCTTGGCTTATTGCAGCTAATGGCTCAGGCCGGATTGCCTATTCCAGTAGAGGAAGGCAGCCAAATAGGCGTATTCGCTGAAATTTTTGCTGATATTGGCGACGAACAGTCTATCGAACAGAACTTATCGACATTTTCTTCCCATATGACCAACATCGTGTCTATTTTAGACAAAATTGATGAGAAAAGTTTGGTATTATTCGATGAGCTAGGTGCGGGGACCGATCCACAAGAGGGGGCAGCCTTGGCCATTGCAATCTTGGATGCAGTCGGAGCAAAATCATCCTATGTCATGGCAACGACCCATTATCCAGAATTAAAAATATATGGCTACAATCGCGAGAAGACAATCAACGCGTCGATGGAATTCGATGTAGATACCCTAAGTCCAACGTATCGGTTGTTAATTGGGGTACCTGGTCGCAGTAATGCCTTTGAAATTTCAAAACGCTTGGGCTTAGATACCACCATAATTGAGGAAGCAAAGCAAATTATGAGCGGAGAAAGCCAAGATATTAATGAAATGATTGCTGATTTAGAAAATCAACGAAAAATGACGGAAACCGAATATTTGGAATTACGTCAACAATTGCAAGAATCTGAGAAGTTGCAAAAAGAGCTGACCGAAGCGACGGAATTATTTTACCAAGAGCGCGACGATGAACTCGCAAAAGCCCGCAAAAAAGCCAATGAGCTAGTTGAAGAGGCTCAGGAGAAATCTGACCGCATTATTAAAGAATTACGACAAATGCAACTGGAAGGTCAAGCGACACCAATCAAAGAACATCGTTTGATTGCAGCGAAGACCAAGATGGCGAGTCTCCACCAAGAAGACGCATTGAAGAAAAATAAAGTATTGAAAAAGGCAAAAGCCGCCAAGTCCTTGAAAGTAGGCGATGAAGTCCGTGTCATTTCTTATGGTCAACGAGGGGAACTGATTAAAAAAGTCGGTAACCACCAGTGGCAAGTCCAAATGGGTATTTTAAAAATGACCATAGACGACACAGATATCGAAGCCCTCGTTGCGCCTAAGCAACCGACGCAACGAACGGTTCATACTGTGCGCTCCCAACAAGCAGCACACGTATCGCCGCAGCTTGACCTAAGAGGAAAACGCTACGAGGAAGCCTTAGCCCAAGTCGATCAATATTTGGATGCGGCCATTCTTGCTAACTATCCACAAGTCACCATCGTTCATGGAAAAGGGACTGGTACATTGCGTCAAGGAATCGTGAACTACTTAAAGAATCATCGAAGTGTCAAACACTTTGAATTCGCACCAGCCAACCAAGGGGGCAATGGGGCAACCATCGTTCAGTTTAAGTAATTCTTACAAATGATAAGCAAATATTTTTTTGTTCTGAGAACTTGATGCTATACTACTAGTAGTAAATAAATGGAGGAATTAATTATGCTAACAAATATTACCGATGCTACATTTACTGAAGAAACAGATAAAGGTCTTGTATTAATTGATTTTTGGGCAACATGGTGTGGCCCTTGCCGGATGCAAGCACCGATTTTAGAGCAATTAGCAAATGAATTCGATGAAGAAGAATTGAAAATTGTCAAAATGGATGTTGATGAAAACCCAGAAACTCCGGCATCATTTGGCATTATGAGTATCCCAACATTGGTTCTAAAAAAAGATGGCCAAGTGGTGGAAAAAGTGGTAGGCGTTCATACGAAAGATCAACTAGAAGAATTGGTAAAAAGCTACCAATAATTGATTGCAGTTGTGACAAAAAGCATTTAGCTCGTGTAAGTTGCTTTTGTAATACTATTTGTGTTTAAGGGAGTGTGACGGATGTGTGTCACACTCCCTTCTTGATTTTTTGATTATGGTATACTGATGAAGAAGAAGGTGAGCAAATGAATGAGCAGATTCGACATAAACTAGCCTTATTACCCGATCAACCTGGCTGTTATCTGATGAAGGATAAGAATGGAACAATCATTTATGTTGGAAAAGCAAAAATCTTAAAAAATCGTGTCCGTTCCTATTTTACTGGAAGCCATGACACCAAGACAGAGCGGCTAGTGAGTGAAATTGTCGATTTTGAATACATTGTTACAGAATCAAATATTGAAGCGTTGGTCTTAGAAATTAATTTAATCCAACAAAATAATCCTAAATATAATATTATGCTAAAAGATGATACCTCATATCCGTTTATAAAAATCACAAATGAGGCCTATCCGAGATTACTAATTACGAGAAAAGTACTGAAAGACAAAGCCTTTTACTTTGGTCCGTACCCTGATGTGCGCGCAGCGAATGAGACAAAAAAATTACTTGACCGGCTGTTTCCGTTTAGGAAATGCAAAGTGTTACCCAAAGATGTCTGCTTGTATTACCATATGGGGCAATGCTTAGCGCCGTGTGTCTTTGATATTCCGAAAGAGACATACACGAAAATGGCAATTGAAATTCGGCGCTTTTTAAATGGTGGCCATGCACAAATTCAAAAAATGCTAACACAACGGATGGAAGATGCTGCTGAGCGTCTTGAATTTGAGAAGGCAGCCGAATATCGAGACCAGATTCAGGCGATTGAGACAGTGATGACGCGACAAAAAATGACACAGACTGACCTTGTTGATCGAGATGTTTTTGGTTACGACATTTTAAATGGCTGGATGTGCGTGCAAGTATTCTTTATTCGACAAGGAAAAGTAATCGAACGTGATGTCTCGATGTTTCCTTTTTATAATGATGCACCAGAAGATTTTTTGACATTCATTGGCCAATTTTATCAAGAGAATGCCCATTTTATCCCAAAAGAAGTATTAATTCCTGCTGACGTCGATCAGGAGAGTGTAAAAGCCATTGTTCCGACAAGAATTACGCAGCCACAACGGGGAGAAAAGAAAAAGTTAGTCGATTTGGCGGGAAAGAATGCGAAGATTTCACTGACAGAAAAATTTGAATTAATCCAACGTAAGGAAGAGCGGACGATTGGTGCAATTGATAAGATCGGTCAAGCGATGAATATTCCTAAGCCAATCCGTATCGAAGCCTTTGATAATTCCAATATTATGGGGACCAATCCTGTTTCGGCGATGGTTGTCTTTGTAGATGGCAAACCAGCAAAAAAAGAATACCGGAAATACAAAATCAAGACCGTCGTTGGTCCGGATGATTATGCATCTATGCGTGAAGTTATCTACCGACGCTATGCCCGTGTCTTAAAGGAAAATTTGCCGCTACCTGATTTGATTATTATTGATGGTGGAAAAGGCCAAGTCGATGTCGCCAAAGATGTCTTAGATAACCAATTAGGTCTAGACATCCCCATCGCTGGTCTTGCTAAAAATGATCAGCACAAAACGAGCGAGTTACTATTCGGATCACCACTACAAGTGATTCCATTGCCACGAAATTCAGCGGAGTTTTTTCTGTTGCAACGGATCCAAGATGAAGTGCACCGCTTTGCGATTACCTTTCATCGTCAACTTAGAAGCAAAAATAGTTTTGCTTCTCGATTGGATGATATTGCCGGACTTGGACCAAAGCGAAAAAAAGAATTACTCAAACAATTTAAATCATTGAAAAAAATCGAAGAAGCGACCATCGAGGAGCTCCAACAAGTCGGACTTCCAAGACCAGTAGCTGAAACTCTTTACCAAAAACTTCATGAACAGAAAGCTACAGATAAGCAAGAATAAAAATTTTGAGATAGCAGTAACTACAAGCAAAAGCCCATGCAAGCCAAAATTACGAGAATCAACTTCGGGATTTCATGGGCTTTTTACTTGTATCTACTGCTATCTCAGCTTTGTTTATGAGTACGATGCCCACCAGATAGTTACATTGTCAACCGAATGAACCAATTTTTATAAGTTTTCAACAATGTACTTAAAAAATTCTTGATCTAGTGGGTGGGTATGGCAGGATTGCTCCGGATGCCATTGTACTCCAATAATTGTATTGCCATAATAAGTACTTTCGATGGCTTCAATAGCGCCGTCAGTTGTATGAGCGGTCACTGTAAAGTGATTGGCAACTTGATCAACAAATTGATGATGATACGAATTTACTTTGTACGTCTCAGGTAAAAATTGACGAAGCAAACTTGTCTCTTTGATCGTCACGTCATGCGTCGGATGCTCCAAAGAAATCGGTGATTGGACATGTTTCAATGTGTAATCCGTCAATGATGTATCTTGATACAACGTACCACCAAAAGCCACGTTAAGGACTTGCATGCCTCTACATACACCGACAATTGATTTTCCTTGCTTCACAGCTTCTTTGATTAATGCTAACTCAAATTCATCGCGCGCCTCAAAGACTTCTCCTAGTAGGGGATGTCGCGCTTGATGAAAGTATTTTGGATCGATATCTTGACCACCAGCTAATACTAATACATCAATTTGCTCGATATAGGCGACTGCATCCTCAACAATTCCTACAGGTAGGATTACTGGCAAGCTATTTGCGCGTAAAAAACCTTGAATAAAATCTCTAGGCGTATAGGAAAAATAATACGTATGTTGATCTTTTTCGTCATATGTTGACCGTTCGTTTCCGATAATACCAATTCTTTTTTTCATAGTGGTCGTTCCTTTCAAAACAATACTGCAGTCGAGTTAGAAAGAAACACCCATTCTCTAGTAACTAACTAAGTTTTCCTTATTTTTCGACGTAGCAATGATAATTTTTAGCGTGCACGAATGACTTCAATTTTGTATCCATCTGGGTCTTTAATGAAGTAATAAGAAGGAGGGGTACCAGGTAGTCCTTTCAGATCCGTTACATCAAACCCTTCTGCTACATGCTTTTCATGCAAAGCGGCAACGTCTTCAGTCGCGATGGCAATATGACCATAGCCATCTCCTAAATCATAACCCGGATGGTCGTAATTGTACGTCAGCTCTAATTCATAGTCATCATCCGGTAGTGTCAAATAGACTAGCGTAAATTTTGCATCTGGAAAATCTCTACGGCGACTTTCTTCAAAATTAAATGCCTTTTGATAGAAAGCAAGTGAAGCATCCAAGTCTTTTACTCGAACACAAGTATGGGCCATTTTCATAATGTTCATCCTCCATTTCTTTGATAGGTATATCATAACATAGTGTGAGAAAATGAAAAATGATTTCGCCTAGATTCTGCTTGTATTTAAAATCGAAAACGAGTAAAATTTTCGTAAAAGGAGACGGTCTAATATGAAGAGTGAGCCAGTTTTTGGAAAGAAAGAACACGGTAGACAATACAAAAAACGAGTGGGGGCTTATGTCGTTATTAGCCGTAATCAAAAACAAGAAGTCATTTTGGTTCAGGCGCCAAACGGAGCATACTTTTTACCTGGAGGCGAAATTGAAGCAAACGAGACGCATCTTGAAACCATTCGTAGAGAGATGCTAGAAGAGGTTGGCTTTGAGGTATTTGTGGGCGAGTTTTTAGGTACTGCAGTCGAGTACTTTTACTCGAGTCACCGCGATACTTATTATGAACACCCAGGATTTTTCTATGTTGTGGATCATTGGTCCAAAATCGCGGAACCTACAGAAAAAACGAATCATTTGCTTTGGACTACGCCAGAAGATGCCATGCTCTTATTAAAGAGAGGGAGCCATCGTTGGGCATTGCAAAAATGGATGAATGAATAAAGAAAAAAAGCTGAGTCACCATCAAGCAAAAAGACCAGCCAATCCAACAGTTGTTTTGAAAAACTTTGGGTTGGCTGGTTTTTTGTGTAGCTGGTACTTCTACTATGCGGGTTTAATCAGTTTAGCAGCACAAAATAATTGTGTACGAATTGTTGCTTCTTTATAGCGCGTAAGTATGGATGGCATAGGCAACGCCATCTTCATCATTTGATTTGGTCACGTGTTGGGCATGCTTTTGAATAGCTGCTGTCGCATTGCCCATAGCGACACCTAGTCCTGCATATTGCAACATCGATACATCATTTTCATTATCACCAATGGCCATCACTTCATCTGCTGTAAGGCCTAAATGCTCACTCAAACGACTTAATGCTAAGCCTTTACTAACTTCTTTGTTGAGTACTTCAAGGAAGAAAGGGGCGCTTTTGACAATTGTAAACCGTTCATAGAAGTCTCGCGATAGGTGACTGATTGTTCGATTTAATTTTTCCGGTTCATCAATAAGCATCATTTTGACAATGCTCAAGTCAGAGGTCATTTCTTCGGGTGTCCGATACTTTAAGGGCATAGTTGACAAATACGCTTCATGCACAGTATATGGACTAACGTCGCGATTGGCTGTGTAGATAGCTTCTTCCGTTTCAGTCAATAATGGGCAATTTAATCTTCTTGCCTCGACTTCAATCGCTAGGTAATCTTCATACGATAAGCCAAATAGCGAGATTTTTTCTTTTGTCTTGCAGTTTAACACGAGCGACCCATTAAAATTGATGACATAGTCGTCTTCATTTGTTAAGTCTAATTCTTGAATTAATTTTTCGACACCTAAGTAGGGACGACCAGTACAAAGGACAATCTTAATTCCTTTTGTTTGTGCCAATTTTAAGCTTTCTTTGACAGCTTCCGTTACTTGATGATGGCTATTTAAGAGCGTACCATCAATGTCGATTGCGATTAGTTTTATTGTCATTTGTCTTTTCCTTTCTATTGCAAGTGACCGTTATGAATATGAGAAAGAAATGACTCATAGGTTTCGCTGAATAAATTGTAGTTTGTTTGTTGCTGGTTATGAATCATTTCTCTAGGGAAATAAAAACGGTTGTCACCTTGCGTCTGGCCAGCTAGTGCAGCCACAAGCGGACTGACTTTTGATAATTCTACTAAGCTACCATCTTTTTGTTGTAGCTCAATTTGAGTACGGTGCTTGTTTGATTTTGGTCGGTAAAAATCATAAGGCAAATCAAAACTAGAATTAATAGCTGTATAATACTCGTCATTGTAGCCGACTTTTTTGACATCTTTTCTTAAAAGTTGAATCAGCTGCTCATCAATCTCAGGCTGGAAACTTGCTGATTTCAGTGGTTTTCGATTCAGGAATCGATTCGCCAAATCACTTAAAATTGCATCAGAAGAATCGGTCCAGTGATTGAAATAGGTATTCAAGACGCCATCATCTAAGCGGACGTAATCTTCTAATTGGAATTCGTCATTTAAAAAGGGAACGATTAATTCGGAATGACGTTCGAACCACTCTTGGTTTTCTGGATACAATTCTTTGGCACGATTTAATAAATGTTGTAAGACGACTTCCATTCCGCGCGAGCTAGGATGGAAATATACTTGCACGTACATTTGGTAGCGACTCACTATGTAATCTTCCACTGCGTGCATCCCGTTCATTGCGAAGCAGATGCCATCATTATAGGGTCTGACTACGCGCAAAATTCGTGTAATATCAAATGTTCCATATTCCGTACCTGTAAAGTAGGCATCACGCAATAAATAATCCATACGATCGGCGTCAATTTGACTAGAGATCATTTGAACTACTTGTGGATTTGGATATTGTTTGGTGATAACGCTAGCTACCTTTTCTGGAAAACCTTCTTCTACCCGGTTCAAAATTTGGTACACTTCCGTAGTAGGAGAGGTAATGATATCTACCGTAATGGCTTCATGGTTGGTTTGAAAAATGTGTTCAAAGGTATGAGAGTAAGCCCCATGCCCAATGTCATGTAAGAGCGCAGCACACAAGACTACCAATCGTTCAGAATCATCCCAACCGGCTGCTCCCATTTTTTTGATTGAAAAATTTCGCTCGAAAATGTCGCAAATTCTACGCGCAATTTCATAAACACCCAAAGAGTGCGAGAAGCGAGTGTGCTCTGCTCCATGAAAGGTAAATGAAGATGTACCAAGCTGATGGATTCTACGTAAGCGTTGGACTTCTCGAGAATTAATCAGATCCAAAATCACTTGATGTTGCACATGAATATAATTATGAACCGGATCACGAAACACCTTCTCAATGGGAAGCATCTGTTGCTTATAGGCTGTTGTCATGTAATAGCTCCTTTATTTGATCGTTGCGATCAATCATACTATTTTCTTTGGTGCGATATAAGTCTGCCGACGCTCTCTGATCTAGCCAATCGGATAGCGATGAAATGACTGTAGGGTCATCAAACAAGGCGACAAAACGGCCTTTCACTTGATCAACAGTCATCTCAGTATTGAGTAATTGGCTTAAAGTTGTCATACTATCCGGATTGACAGGTGGATAACCATCTTGGCCGAACTGCTCTTGAAGTCCACTTTGGTAGAAAGCTCGGACAAGCTCACCACGACGCTGTTGCTCGCCATTTACACTTAAATACATCATCACTGCAATGCCATTTTTGACACGCCGCTGAGCAATGCCAGCTATTTTTTTGCCATTGACAGATAAATCAAACGTTCCTGGACAATAAGAATCACTAATTTCAAATGCTTCAATCACTAACTCAGGTAACGCTTCTTTCGTGAGCTGATACATCACCTGGTATGCCTCATCTGTCAGCCGAAGTTGCTCACTTTTTGGAAATATATATGAAATATTAAGTACGCCTTCATCAGCAATGACGGCTAGCCCACCAGCATTGCGAACAATTGGCTGGTAACCTGAATGGATTACAGATTGTAAGCCTTTTTGCAAATAAGGGACACGCATGTCTTTCATTCCAAGAATCAGCGTACGATCAAGTTGCCAAAAATGTAGAAACGCATTTTTTGTTTCACCAGCCTCTTGCGTAAAGACATCAGTGATGGCGAAGGGTGAAAAAGAAGTCATGGACTGAGAAGCACTTTGATCAAAAAGATACACAGTCATATAATTATCTCTCCTCATAAGTATTCTGTACTTATTATATACGATAATTTGGGTGAAAAGGAAGGAGCCGATTGAAATTGTAGATAAATTGACAAAACAGCAAAAAAAATGAACAATGGAGCTAGTAAGTTAAAGGAGGAACATTTGTGGATTTAACACAAGCATTACCAATTGCTATCCATTTAGAGACTGTCACAGTACAAGAAGGAACACGTCAGGACTTTGTCTTTGATGTGGCTGGCCAGATTGTAAAAATTGGCGATACATTATATATTCGTTACAAAGAGGAAGCAACGGATTCGACCGAAGAAATTCCGGTCACAATTAAAATACTTCCGGATGGCAGCATACAATTAATTCGCGCGGGTGAAATGCGTTTGCGTTTGAAATTTACTTATAAGGAAAGAAATGAGAGCCAATATAAAGCACCATTTGGTATGCTATTTTTTAGTACCCATACCCATGATTTGCACGTTAGCCTGACAGATAAGCCCATCGCGGGAGCAGTTTCGCTTTCGTACGATTTATATATGGCTGAGAAAAAAATAGGAGAATACTCACTTTCCTTAACATTTACAGCGTAATTTTTGAAATAATGAAAGAAAAAATTGCTTTTTTGCCTCGGTTTTTGTATGATTAGACGTAGACTTTGAAAGGACGTGTCCCGATTGGAAATTAATGTATTTGAAGGCAAAGATAAGAGCGAATTATCCATGATAGAAGTGGCGCATGCGATTTTAGAACAACGTGGTGATGTGATGGACTTTTCAGATTTAGTCAATCAGATTCAAACCTACCTTGGAAAATCGGATGGTGAAATTCGTGATTCTTTGGCTCAGTTTTATACAGATTTGAATATTGATGGAAGTTTCATTTCTTTAGGCGACAACCGTTGGGGACTAAGATCTTGGTATGCAATTGATTCAATTGATGAAGAATTAAACCATGGCTTAGATGAAGATGATGAAGATGCGCCACGTCGTAGAAAGCGTAAAAAAGTCAACGCCTTTATTAATGGTGATGATGACGCAATTGATTACAATGATGATGATCCAGAAGATGCAGATTTGTCAGATGACGACGATGATTTATTTGAAGATGATGATGATGACGATGAAGAAATTTCGGCATACAACTCTGATTTACAAGAAATTGGAGCAGATGCATCAGAAGATGATGAAGAACAAGTTCCTGAAAATATCGAAGAAGACTTAACAATTATCGAAGACGATGAAGACGACGAAGAACTTTACGAAGACGATGAAGAATAGTCTAAACAAAAAACACCTAGCTCAATTTGAGCTGGGTGTTTTTTTATCGAAAATCATTAGCCAATCCAGATTGAGTTCTAGAACAATCTGTTGTAAGCTATTACAGATGACACTACGCACCCTAAGGGAATCGAACCCCTGTCTCAAGAACCGGAATCTTGTGTGATATCCACTACACTAAGGGTGCAAGCACTTAATTAGTATAACGAATATTTTGAAAAAAACAAGGGGGTAAACATGAAATTTGAACAGCAACTTTCCCAGAAGCAACGCCAGGTGCAACAACTAGCGCTGACACAGCAGTTACAGCAGTCACTTAAAGTTTTGCAATTTAGTGGTGAAGAACTTTTTGAATTTATTAATCAGCAAACTCTTGAAAACCCATTAATTGAATTAAATAGCCAATACTACAATGGATTAGCCCGAAAAAATACATTGGGAAACACCTCAACACCGGTAGAGACAAATTTTGGTCAAATAGCCGATACGCACCATTCTTTTTTTGAATATTTGTTAGCACAAGTTCATTTGAATTACCGCGACACACCATTGAGAAAAATAGTCATAACATTAATCAGCTATTTGGACAATGATGGATTTTTACGAACATCTTTGCATGACATTAGTGATGAACTTCAAAAAAGCTATATTGAATTGTTGGATGCGTTGACTTTAATTCAACAATTGGATCCAGCCGGAGTAGGTGCGAGAAATTTACAAGAATGTCTCATGCTTCAAACAGAGCGAGATAACTATGCACCGTCCATTGCTTATATAATTCTTGAAAGCTATTTTGATCAATTAGTTGAAAGAAAATGGCTTGAGATTAGTAAGCAGTTGGAGGTAACGCTAGAAGATGTCCAAAAGGTTTTTGACTATATTCAGACTTTATCACCAGCGCCAGGAGGATTCTTTCAAAAGGACGAGGGATTATACATTATTCCCGATTTAAAAGTCGATATCGTGGGAAATGAGATTGTGTTAAAATCTACGCGCTCCATTCAGCCACCATTAAAGTTAAATGAAGAGTATTTTGATCAATTCAAGGAGACGACGGATCTGGATGTCAAAAAATTTTTAAAAGAAAAAAAACAAAACTACGAATGGCTGAAAAAAACAATTGATCAAAGAGGCAATACAATTTTGCGTGTTGGAGAATGTATTGTACGTCATCAAAAGGCTTTTTTCTTAGAAGAAACACATCCGTTGAGGCCACTAACCCTAAAAGAAATTGCTGATGAGTTAGCGATTCACGAATCAACTGTGAGTCGGTCAGTAAATCATAAATATCTTGAAACAAGCTTTGGTATTTTTGAATTAAAGCATTTTTTTGTCGCAAAACTTGCAAGTGGAAGTGGTGAAGCGATATCTACACAACAAGCAAAAGAGCATCTTGTTCAGTTTATTCGTAATGAGGATAAAAGGAAGCCACTATCTGATCAAAAGGTAGTAGAGCTAATGAAGAGTGTAGGAATCAATCTTTCTAGGAGGACGGTTGCGAAGTATCGTGAAGAATTAGGTATTTTAGGCTCCTCTAAAAGAAAACGATTTGATTAAAATTTTTAAACACTTCATAACCGCTACGTAGAGCGATTACGAAGTGTTTCCTTATGAATAAAGTGTTAAGATTTATTATTCATTCAAATGTTGAACAGCTAATGGTTGCATCATAATTCAAATCGTGCTATCATTCATTTGTAAGAGTTAATAGATGCTCTTCAAAAATTTTTATCCTCAACGGGTCGTATTAAGTCTATGTTGGACGTTTTTTGTCCGCCGGAGGTTTTTATGCAAAAGCAAGATGATTTTAAAGTGTTAGAGGAAATCGTTCCGGATATCTTGACCGTTTTACAAGAACGATATCGTATTCTCCAGCATATTTACTGGATGCAACCGGTAGGACGTAGAAGCTTATCAGAAAGTCTTGGCTTGACTGAACGAGTTTTGAGAACTGAAACAGATGGGTTGAAAAACTTAAATCTGATTTCTTCATCAAAAAGTGGGATGCTACTCACCAAAAAAGGGGAGCAGTTATATTCCCAGTTGGGTTCACTAGTAGATCGTCTTTTTGGGATGAGACAGCTAGAAAAGCATTTGGCAGGCTATTTTGGTATTGACAAATGTTTAATTGCTGATGGAGATTCTGACCAACAAAGGAAAGTGATCAGTTCATTTGGAAGATTGCTTAATGAAGCACTTGATGCAAAGCTTCCAGAAAAAAGCAATATCATTGCTGTAATGGGTGGTACAACCATGGCAATGGCTGCGGAAGAACTGAAAAGTTTGGAAACTGATCGCCGACACAATTTATTTGTACCAGCTCGCGGAGGAATTGGGGAATCTGTAAATGTACAAGCCAATTCAGTCAGCGCCGTAATGGCGATGAAATCGCATGGTGATTATCGTTCGTTGTTCGTTCCAGAACAATTGAGCTCCACAACATATGATTCACTACTACAAGAGCCTTCGATTAAAGAAGTATTAAATTTGATTGGACAGGCAAATTGTGTGATTCACGGGATTGGACGAGCACTGCACATGGCAGCAAGAAGGAAAATGCCAGAGACCGATATTTTAATGCTAAAACAAAAGCATGCGGTTGCTGAGTCATTTGGGTATTTTTTCAATGAACAAGGAGAGATTATTTATAAAATCCCTCGGATTGGGTTACAATTGAAAGATATTCAACATATTCCCTATGTATTTGCAGTTGCAGGTGGACGAGGAAAGGCCAAAGCAATTCGAGCTTACATGCAAAATGCACCAAAACAAACGTGGCTCATCACTGATGAAGCTGCTGCTAATGAGATTTTAAAAGGGGTAACCCTTTAAAATAAAATTTTTATGATTTTCATAAGGAGGAAATCTTAAATGACAGTTAAAGTAGGTATTAATGGATTTGGACGTATTGGACGTTTAGCATTTCGTCGTATCCAAGATGTAGAAGGAATCGAAGTAGTTGCTATCAATGACTTAACAGATGCTAAAATGTTAGCTCACTTGTTAAAATATGATACAACACAAGGCCGTTTCAATGGTACAGTTGAAGTTCACGAAGGATCTTTCAATGTTAACGGAAAAGAAGTTAAAGTATTAGCTAACCGTAACCCTGAAGAATTACCTTGGGGTGAATTAGGTGTTGATATCGTTTTAGAATGTACTGGATTCTTCACTTCTAAAGAAAAAGCAGAATTACACTTAAAAGCTGGTGCGAAACGTGTAGTTATCTCTGCTCCTGGTGGTAACGATGTACCAACAATCGTTTACAACGTAAACCATGAAACATTAACTGGAGACGAAACAGTAATCTCTGGTGCTTCATGTACTACTAACTGTTTAGCTCCAATGGCTAAAACTTTAAATGACGATTTTGGTGTTGTTGAAGGATTAATGACAACTATCCATGCTTACACAGGTGACCAAATGACTCTAGATGGACCACACCCTAAAGGCGACTTCCGTCGTGCGCGTGCTGCTGCTGCAAACATCGTTCCTAACTCAACAGGTGCGGCTAAAGCAATCGGTTTAGTAATCCCTGAATTGAACGGCAAATTAGATGGAGCTGCACAACGTGTTCCTGTTCCAACTGGTTCATTAACTGAATTAGTTACTGTATTAGAAAAACAAGTAACTGTTGACGAAGTAAATGCTGCAATGGAAAAAGCATCTAACGAATCATTTGGTTACACAACTGACGAAATCGTTTCATCTGATATTGTTGGAATCAACTTTGGTTCTTTATTCGATGCAACACAAACTCGTGTTATGACAGTTGGCGACAAACAATTGGTTAAAACAGTTGCTTGGTATGACAATGAAATGTCTTACACTTCACAATTAGTTCGTACTTTAGAATACTTCGCTAAATTATAAGATTTGTAGTCATAAAATCTAATTTTGCATTGTATGAGCGGGGGAGCAGCGCGCTTCTCCGCTTTTTTTTTAGAAAATAACTGTTGTATAATAGCTAGGAGGTATATTCAATGGCAAAGATGACTATTGAAGATCTTGACTTAAAAGACAAAAAAGTATTGGTACGTGTGGATTTCAATGTTCCATTGAAAGACGGAGTAATTACTGACGATACAAGAATTAAAGCAGCACTACCTACAATTAAGTATGTATTAGATCATGATGGTAAAGCAATCTTGTTCTCCCACCTGGGTCGTGTAAAAACAGAAGAAGATAAAGCTGGAAAATCATTGGCACCAGTTGCTAAACGTTTAAGTGAATTATTAGGCAAAGAAGTAACATTTGTGCCAGAAACACGTGGTGAAAAATTAGAAGCTGCAATCGCTGGGATGAAAGACGGAGATGTTGTTTTATTTGAAAACACTCGTTTTGAAGACATCGACGGCAAAAAAGAAAGCAAAAATGATCCAGAATTAGGCAAATACTGGGCTTCTTTAGGCGATGTATTTGTAAATGATGCATTTGGTACAGCTCACCGTGCACACGCCTCTAATGTTGGTATTGCTTCTACTGGTATTCCGACTGTTGCTGGATTCTTAATGGAAAAAGAAATCAACTTTGTTGGTGGATTAGTTGAAAATCCAAAACGTCCGATGGTGGCTATCTTAGGTGGAGCAAAAGTATCAGATAAAATTGGTGTAATCGAAAACTTAATCGATAAAGCTGATAAAATTCTTATTGGTGGTGGAATGACTTACACATTCTACAAGGCATTAGGCCATTCAGTAGGTAAATCTATTTGTGAATTAGATAAAGTAGACTTAGCTAAAAGCTTATTAGAAAAAGCAGATGGCAAAATTATCTTACCAATCGATACTGTTTGTGCAGATGACTTTAGCAACGATGCTCACACAGAAATTCATGAAAAAAATGTTCCTGATGACTTAGAAGGTCTAGATATCGGTCCAAAAACCGTTGAACTATTTACAAAAGAATTGCAAGGCGCAAAATCAGTTGTATGGAATGGTCCAATGGGCGTATTCGAACTGTCTAACTTTGCTAAAGGGACTATTGGTGTATGTAAAGCAATTGCTGAATTACCAGATGCAATCACAATCATTGGTGGTGGCGATTCTGCTGCTGCAGCTGAACAATTAGGCTTTGCTGACAAATTTACCCACATCTCTACTGGTGGTGGTGCGAGTCTTGAATTATTAGAAGGCAAGACTTTACCAGGATTAGCTGCTATCAACGATAAATAATCTAAATTAGTAAATATAGTGAATGTTTTTTATAGAGGAGTGTCAAACATGCGTAAACCAATTATCGCAGGAAACTGGAAAATGAACAAAACTGCTTCTGAAGCAAAAGCTTTTGCTCAAGCAGTAGCAACAAAAATCCCTAGCAACGACAAGGTAGATTCAGTTGTTGGTTCACCAGCATTATTTTTAGAAACTTTGGTATCTGAGTCTAAAGGAACTGACTTAAAAGTTGCTGCTCAAAACTGCTACTGGGAAAATGCTGGTGCGTTCACTGGTGAAACTTCACCAGCAGCTTTAGCAGACCTTGGTGTTCAATATGTAATTATTGGCCATTCTGAACGTCGTGAATACTTCCACGAAACAGATGAAGAAATCAACAAAAAAGCCAAAGCAATTTTTGCAAACGGTATGTTACCAATCCTATGTTGTGGTGAATCTCTTGAAACATATGAAGCTGAAAAAACAGCTGAATGGATCGAAGGACAAATTACAGCTGGCTTAGCTGATTTATCTGCTGAACAAGTAAGCAGCATGGTGATTGCGTATGAACCAATCTGGGCTATTGGAACTGGTAAATCTGCTGATGCAACGATTGCAGATACAATCTGTGGTGTGGTACGTTCGACTGTAGAAAAATTATACGGCAATGACGTAGCATCTAAAGTCCGTATCCAATACGGTGGTTCAGTAAAACCAGAAAATATCGCTGAATACATGGCAAAAGAAAATGTTGATGGTGCATTAGTTGGTGGCGCAAGCTTGGAAGCTGATTCATTCTTAGCATTATTAGATGCTGTAAAATAAATTTGGTAACAAACTGCAATTTCAATTGCAGGATACACAAAAATTCATTACAATAAAGATGTTAAAAAAAGGAATATTCCTTTTTAATATAACAACACTTAAAGGAGAGACAAAATCATGTCAATTATTACTGATGTTTACGCTCGCGAAGTCTTAGACTCACGTGGTAACCCAACAATCGAAGTAGAAGTTTATACAGAATCAGGTGCGTTTGGACGCGGAATGGTTCCTTCTGGAGCTTCAACGGGTGAATACGAAGCTGTCGAATTACGTGACGGTGACAAAGCTCGTTATGGTGGAAAAGGTGTTACTAAAGCAGTTGACAACGTAAATAACGTGATTGCAGAAGCGATTATCGGTTACGATGTTCGTGATCAAATGGCAATTGATAAAGCAATGATCGCTTTAGATGGTACTCCTAATAAAGGAAAATTAGGTGCGAACGCTATTCTAGGTGTTTCAATCGCTGTTGCTCGTGCTGCTGCAGACTATCTAGAAGTGCCTTTATACCATTACTTAGGTGGATTTAATACAAAAGTATTACCTACACCAATGATGAACATTGTAAATGGTGGTTCTCACTCAGATGCACCAATCGCTTTCCAAGAATTCATGATCTTACCTGTAGGCGCACCTACATTTAAAGAAGCATTACGTTGGGGTGCTGAAATCTTCCACGCTTTGAAAGGTATTCTACACGACCGCGGATTAGAAACATCTGTTGGTGACGAAGGTGGATTTGCTCCTCGTTTTGAAGGGACTGAAGACGGAGTTGAAACAATCTTAGCTGCTATTAAAAAAGTTGGCTTAGAACCAGGTAAAGATGTATATCTTGGTTTTGACTGTGCTTCATCTGAATTCTACGAAAACGGCGTATATGACTATACTAAATTTGAAGGTGAAACAGGCGTTAAACGTACTGCTGCTGAACAAGTAGACTACCTTGAAGAATTAGTTAACAAATACCCAATCATCACAATTGAAGATGGTATGGATGAAAACGACTGGGATGGTTGGAAACTATTAACTGACCGTCTAGGTGACAAAGTTCAATTAGTTGGTGATGATTTATTCGTTACAAACACTGAAAAACTTGAAAAAGGTATCGAACAAGGAATTGGTAACTCAATCCTAATCAAAGTTAACCAAATCGGTACATTAACTGAGACATTTAATGCAATCGAAATGGCTAAAGAAGCTGGCTACACTGCAGTTGTTTCTCACCGTTCTGGTGAAACAGAAGATTCAACAATCTCTGATATCGCTGTAGCAACAAACGCTGGCCAAATCAAAACTGGTTCTCTTTCACGTACTGACCGTATTGCAAAATACAACCAATTATTACGTATCGAAGACCAATTAGGTGAAGTTGCTGAATACAAAGGTTTGAAATCTTTCTACAACTTAAAAAACAAATAATCATTCATTTGATGATGAGGACCTCTCTACACTTGTAGAGAGGTTTTTCATTTTGAGCTAAATAAATTTTTGTGGTAAGTTTTGCTTAAATATGCTAGAGTAGTAATGAGATATTTTCGGGAACTAGGGAGGTTTTTAAGCATGTACGATTTCATTTTAGGTGTAGTCATTGTGTTGTCATTTGTTATTATAGCAACGATTATGATGCAACCAAGCAAACAAAATAGTGCAGCAAGCGCCTTTACGGGTGGAGCAGATCAATTATTTGGAAAGCAAAAAGCACGAGGATTTGAAGCAGTAATGCAACGCTCAACAGCAATTTTAGGAGCGATTTGGATCATCTTACTATTTGTGCTAGCTTTCTTATCATCAAAATAATCTTGAAGCCTCTCAGAAATGAGAGGTTTTTTGCTAAATATGGATAAAAAATAGCCGAGGTGAACTATGAAGAAAAAATTTATGAATCCTAAACCAATTTATGTTAAAAAAACTAGTCGAGCCATTATTTTACTACATGCGTACTCTGGTAGCCCTAATGATGTGCGGATGTTGGCACGCTTTCTAGAGCAGGCAAATTATACAGTCTATACGCCAATGTTCACAGGTCACGGTACAAGGAATCCAGAAGATATCTTAAATGAAGAGCCAGATCAATGGTGGCAAGATACACAAGCGGCAATTGCTTTTTTAAAACAGGAAGGGTTTCAAGAGATTGCTATATTTGGTTTATCAATGGGTGGTTTATTCGCCACGAGAGCCTTAGAAGAAAAAATTAGTGGCTTAATTGGCGGTGGGGCTTTTTGTTCTCCATTATTACCTGAAAAGACCAATGTACCTGAAAATTTTTTCCGTTATGCCCAATTCATGTTAGATACTTTTTCTGATGATACACCAGAAGAGCAGCAACGTCGTTTAGAAGTCATTCCCTCGCTGGTAGACACACAACTTGAAAACATCCATACCCATGGGAGAAGGACGTATGAGCAACTCTCACAAATGGATGCACCTTATTTTATTGCTCAGGCAGCATTGGATGAGATGATTTCACCGGATAGTGTGTTTACAGTGATTCAAAAAATAAAAAGCCAAAAATTTACATTACAATGGTATCCTAATAGTGGACATGTAGTAACAGTTGGGAAAGAACACAAAGAATTTGAAAGAGACGTACTCTCGTTTATCGAGAGTTTACCTTGGAAAGAGGAAATGCATGACCAATAAAATCAAAGAGCACATCAATCAGTATTTGCTGAATCAAAAGAAACGAACCTTTTCAGTCGAAGAATTGGCAACGGGGTTAGGTTTACAAAAAAGTGCAGACTTTAAGTTGCTCGTACAAACTTTAGCAAGTATGGAGCGCGACAAAGCAATCGAGTTTACAAATAAAGGGAAAGTGAAACTTCCAAGTCCACAAATCCTGGTTGAGGGAACTTTTCGTGCAAATGAGCGAGGTTTTGGCTTTGTGAGCATTCCTGATGAAGAAGAGGATATTTATATTCCCCAAGGAGCGACGGGTTATGCGATGGATGGCGATACTGTCGCGATAGACATAACGAAGCCCGCGTTACCTGGTAGTGACAAAGGTGCAGAAGGAAAAGTCCAAGAAATCATTCAACGGGCATTCTCTGAAGTCGTGGGAGAGTTTCACTTGTATGGGGAAGAGGAAATTCAAGAGACTGATCTATACGGCTATGTTACGCCAAAAGATAAAAAATTAAATGGCATTAAAATTTTTATTTCTGCTGTAGGTATTCGACCGGTGGAGGGCGCCATTGTGAAAGTGACGATTAGTCACTATCCTGAGCCTGGATATGCTACAAGTGCAGAGGGTGTCGTACTTTCTGTTCTCGGTCACAAAAACGACCCTGGCATGGATATTATGTCCATTGTTGTTTCTCATGGATTAGCAACAACCTTTCCTGAAGAAGTTCAAAAAGAAGCAGATCAAACGAGTGATTCCATCGATGAAAAAGAACTATCAGGTCGCAAAGATCGACGAGATGAAGTGATTGTCACGATTGATGGGGAAGATGCGAAGGACTTAGATGACGCGGTAACAGTACGTAAATTAGTGAATGGCAACTATTTTTTGGGAGTGCATATCGCTGATGTCTCCTATTACGTTCGTGAAAATTCTGCGCTGGATCAGGAAGCTTTTGAAAGAGGTACGAGTGTCTACTTGACCGACCGTGTAATACCGATGCTACCACAACGGTTGTCTAATGGCATTTGTTCATTAAATCCACGGGTTCCTAGATTAGCAATGAGTTGTGAAATGGAGATTGACTCGACTGGGAAAGTCCAAAATTACGCTATTTTTCAAAGTGTGATTCAAACGACAGAACGGATGACGTATACTGCCGTCAATGATATTTTGGATAATCAAAAACAAGAGACGATAGCACGCTACAAAGACCTAGTACCAATGTTTCATGAGATGGCTGAATTACACCATATCTTGACTGACATGCGCACGAGAAGAGGTGCGGTATCTTTTGAGGATTCTGAAGCGAAAGTCCTTGTTGATGAACAAGGACATCCAGTAGATATTGTCTTTCGTTCTCGTGGGATTGGGGAACGCATGATTGAGTCATTTATGTTAGCGGCGAATGAAACAGTTGCAGAGCATTTTGAGACGAAGCACCTACCGTTTATTTATCGGATTCATGAAGATCCAAAAGAAGAAAAAGTGCAACGTTTCTTTACGTTCGCAGCTGCCCTAGGTCTCATTGTCAAGCAAACAAAAGGAAGTATCTCTCCAAAAGATTTACAAAATGTTCTTGAAAGTGTCGCTGGAAAACCCGAAGCACCTGTTATTAGCACCATGTTATTACGTAGTATGCAACAAGCGAAGTATTCTGAGAGTAATGAAGGACATTATGGCTTAGCAGCGGACTATTATACGCACTTTACTTCACCGATTAGACGGTATCCAGATTTAATCGTCCATCGATTGATTCGTTCATATGACAATGATCGGTCCAAGGAAAATCAGCAAAAATGGGCTAAAAAACTTCCTGATATTGCTAACCATAGCTCACAAATGGAACGCAAGGCTGTGGAGGTGGAACGTGAAGTAGATGCTTTGAAGAAAGCAGAATTTATGGCAGATCATATTGGTGAAGAGTTCGAAGGGATGATTAGTTCTGTAGTGAAGTTTGGCTTTTTCGTTGAACTTGAAAATACTGTGGAAGGTTTAATCCATATTAATGAGTTAAAAGACGATTATTATCATTTTATTGATACACATTTGGCATTAGTGGGCGAACGGACTGGTAGAACCTTTAAAATCGGTCAAAAAGTCCTAGTGAAAGTAACAAAGTCAGATCCTGATACTCGTGAGATTGATTTTGAGTTGATTCATTCTGAGCAAGTAGAGGCACTACCAAATCTCACTAGACAAAATCGAAGCAAAAGACGTCAATCGAAAAGCCAAGAGATTCAATCGAAGAAAAAAACAGCAAAAAATAAAAAACAACCAAAGGCAAAGCCAAAGAAAAAGCCATTTTATAAAGAAGTAGCAAAAAAGAAAAAAACAAAGAAAAAAACTCGTTAAGAGGAGGATTTTATGCCAAAAGGTGAAGGAAAACTCATTGCTCAAAATAAAAAAGCCCGTCACGATTATAGCATCCTTGATACAATCGAGGCGGGAGTGGTATTGCAAGGTACGGAAATCAAATCTGTGCGGAACAGTCGTATTAATCTAAAAGATGGGTTCGTTCGTATTCGTAATGGTGAAGCTTATCTGTACAATGTCCATATCAGTCCGTATGACCAAGGAAACATTTTTAATCACGATCCTTTAAGAACAAGAAAGCTTCTTTTGCATAAAAAGCAAATCCAAAAGCTTGCTAACGAAGCAAAAAATCCGGGGACAACAATTGTGCCATTAAAAGTCTATATAAAAGATGGCTTTGCAAAAGTTTTGATTGGGTTAGCAAAAGGGAAAAGAGAGTATGATAAACGCGAAACGTTGAAAAGAAAAGACCAAGAACGACAAATTAGTCGTGTTTTGAAAAACTTTTAAACGTATCATGGATTTTTGTGAAATTTTGTTAATCTTACTTTAAATTCACGTCATTGTCTGATAGGATTGGTTTGAAAGCGGCTTATTTATCGCGGTTAGTACCAATACTTGAGATTCATTGAACAGTTTTGAGAATATGTCTAAATTTTTTTGAAAATATTTTGAAATTTTCTATAAGTGGTGGTATGATACCGTTGTCGCTAAGAATGATTAAAATATCACAAGATCATCGTTGGTTGATCTTTGTCGAAAAGAGGTGAGACCATTTGGAAGAACAATCTTTATTGTTTCGTATTGGGCCGCTATGGTTTGATGGGACTATTTTGATTATGACGGCTATTACATGTTTATTGGTTTTTCTCATTGTTTTCCTATGCACAAGGAACTTGAAATTAAAACCGACTGGTAAACAAAATTTTATCGAATGGATTATTGAATTTGTTCGAAAAATTGTTGGTGATAATTTACCAGGTAAGGATGTCAGTACGTATCATTTAATTGCCGTGACTTTGTTTTTATTTATTTTTATTGCCAATGAAATTGGATTAGTAACCAAAATAGTTGTTGAAAAAGATTTGACTCTTTGGAAGTCACCAACTGCTAATCCAGCCGTAACTTTGACACTTGCATTAATGGCGATTGCTATGACCCATTTCTTTGGTGTGAAAAAGTTAGGATTTAAGCGATATTTAGTAAATGCTTATCTAAAACCAGTAGGATTTTTATTACCTATTAAGATTATTGAAGAGTTTACGAATATCATTACATTGGGACTACGGTTATATGGAAATATTTTTGCTGGTGAAGTGTTACTAGGGTTAATTGCAAAAATGCTAATTTCTATAGGGTGGTGGTCACTACCTATCGTAATACCGCTTGAAATGATTTGGATTGCCTTTTCATTATTTATCGGAGCAATTCAAGCATATGTCTTTGTCACCTTATTCATGGTATTTTTAAGCCACAAAATTGTGGAAGAACATTAAAAAAGTGAAAACTTATTAGGAGGAAAACAACATGAATTTTATCGCAGCAGGATTAGCAATTATCGGAGCAGCAATTGGAGCAGGATATGGTAATGGTCAAGTTATTTCAAAAACAATTGAATCAATGGCTCGCCAACCTGAAATGACAGGCCAACTGCGTTCTACAATGTTTATTGGTGTAGCACTTGTTGAAGCTGTGCCGATTCTAGGGGTCGTTATTGCGTTATTACTAGTTTTCAGATAATCAAATCAAAGAATAGTGGATTTGTAATTTTTGATTACATCCTTGAAAGGAAGTTGCGCAATGCTAAATCACTTAGTTATAGCAGCTGCAGTAAAAAATACCACTTGGGGCAACATGATTGTCGTAAGTGGAGCTATGCTTATTTTACTTTTACTTTTGAAACATTTTGCATGGGGTTCTATCAGCGAAATGTTAAAAAAGCGTGAAGAAAAAATTGCCAATGACATTGACTCTGCAGAGCAATCTCGAATAAAAGCAGCTGCGCTTGAAAAAGAAAGACAAGATCAGCTGATGAATTCACGTTCAGAAGCTGCTTCGATTATTCAAAACGCGAAAGATAGTGGAGAAGTAACCCGCCAAGCAATAGTTACTGATGCAAAGGAAGAAGCTTCACGATTAAAAGCTAAGGCAAAATCTGATATTTCTATTGAAAAAGATGCTGCATTTCTTGAAGTGAAAGATGAGGTAGCCTCGCTATCACTACAAATCGCAGAGAAAATTCTAGGAAAAGAATTGTCGCCTGAAGCTCACGAATCATTAATCAATGAGTATATCGAAGGACTAGGAAGCCATGAAGCTTGATAAAGCCACTGTTGGCAAACGATATGCAAAAGCCCTCTTTGAATTGGCGGTTGAAGATGGCCAAACAGACGAAATTTATCAAGACTTGCTTAGCTTACGAAATATCTATAAAGAAATTCCAACATTAGGCGATTTACTAAGTGATGTTCGCTTGGATAAAAATGAAAAGAGACAACTGATGGACACGTTGGTTGAGCCATTTTCTGGCTTAATGGTACGGTTTTTAGAGATTGTATTTGAATACAATCGCATGGATGATTTTTTACTGATCTTTGCTGAATTTGAACGCCGCTATGACGATCAAAAAGGGTTAGTCATTGGTACAGTTACGACTGCTGTGCCCTTAAATAGTCAGCAAAAAGAGGCATTGGAAAGTAAGATAGCCTCATTGTTGCATTACCAGCAAGCGAAGTTAGAAGAAAAAATCGATCCTACGATTATTGGCGGTGTAATTGTCGAAGCCAATCATCAAGTGATTGATGGTAGTGTAAAAAGTCGATTAGATTATCTCCGTGCTAAGCTAACGAGATAAACAAGAGATGAGAGGTGAACCGAATGGCTATCAAAGCAGAAGAAATCAGTGCCTTGATTAAAGAGCAAATAAAAAATTATAAAAATGAACTTTCCGTTGAAGAAATCGGAACGGTGACATATGTAGGTGATGGAATCGCCCGCGCACACGGTTTAGAAAATGCGATGAGTGGAGAGCTCCTTGAATTTTCAAATGGTTCATATGGTATGGCACAAAACTTAGAGTCAAATGATGTAGGGATTATTATCCTTGGTGAATTTGAATCCATTCGTGAAGGCGATAAGGTAAAACGAACAGGTAAAATTATGGAAGTTCCTGTTGGCGAAGCACTAATTGGACGTGTTGTAAATCCATTAGGTCAACCGATTGATGGATTAGGTGAAATCAAAACCGATAAAACGCGCCCAGTAGAAGCTGCCGCTCCTGGAGTAATGCAACGTAAATCAGTCCATGAACCAATGCAAACTGGTTTAAAAGCGATTGATGCGTTAGTTCCAATTGGCCGTGGCCAACGTGAACTTGTAATCGGTGACAGAAAGACTGGGAAAACATCAATCGCTATCGATGCAATTATTAATCAAAAAGGACAAGATATGATATGTATCTATGTCGCGATTGGTCAAAAAGACTCAACAGTAAGAACGCAAGTCGAAACACTAAGAAAATTTGGTGCATTGGATTACACAATTGTTGTGTCTGCTGGCGCTTCCCAACCAGCGCCAATGTTATACATCGCCCCCTATGCTGGTGCAGCAATGGGTGAAGAATTTATGTATAATGGCAAACATGTATTAATTGTTTATGATGATTTATCAAAACAAGCAGTTGCGTATCGTGAACTGTCATTGCTACTTCGTCGTCCACCAGGTCGTGAAGCTTATCCTGGGGATGTTTTTTACTTGCATTCTCGTTTATTAGAACGTGCTGCGAAGTTAAGTGATGAATTAGGTGGCGGATCGATGACGGCCTTACCATTTGTCGAAACGCAAGCAGGGGATATTTCTGCTTACATTCCGACAAACGTTATTTCAATTACCGATGGCCAAATTTTCTTGGAAAGTGACTTATTCTACTCTGGAATTCGTCCAGCCGTTGATGCAGGATTGTCAGTGTCTCGGGTTGGTGGTTCAGCACAAATTAAAGCAATGAAAAAAGTTGCTGGAACATTACGTCTTGATTTAGCAAGTTTCCGTGAATTAGAAGCATTTACCCAATTTGGGTCAGATTTAGATGCCGCTACTCAGGCTAAACTTAATCGTGGTCGAAGAACAGTTGAAATCTTGAAACAAAAACTACATTCACCGTTAGCTGTAGAAAAACAAGTCGTAAGTCTTTATGCACTTACTCATGGATTTATTGATAGTATTCCTGTTGATAAGGTGTTAGATTTCGAAGCTCAATTATTTGACTATATCGAAGCGAATCAACCAGATTTATTTGAGACAATTCGTACAACAAAAGATTTACCATTGGAAGATGCGCTAAATAAGGCAATCAAAGATTGTAAAGACCTGTTTGCTGCTTCATTAAATCAACCGACTAGTTCAACTGAAGACAAATTGTCAACAATTGAAAATGCATAAGTGTAAGGAAGAGGTGAATCGCAATGGGCGCTTCTCTAAATGAAATAAAGCAACGAATTGCTTCCACAAAAAAAACAAGCCAAATTACAAAGGCAATGCAGATGGTTTCTGCGGCAAAGCTGACAAAATCTGAAGCCCATTCAAGACAATTTCAGGTCTATGCATCTAAAGTTCGAAAAATCGTTACTCACTTGGCAGCACAGCAACTAACTGACCTTGCGGCTACACCAGATAGCAAAAAAGGAATCAACTACAACAGCATGCTTATCAGTCGACCTGTGAAAAAAACAGGGTATATTGTAATAACTTCCGATGGGGGGTTAGTTGGTGGGTATAATAGTTCAATTTTGAAACAAATGATGACAATGATCAAAGACGATCACCAAAATTCCAATGATTATGTCATGATTTCCATTGGGGGAACTGGGGCTGATTTCTTTAAAACGCGCGGAATTCCACTTGCATATGAACTAAGAAATCTTTCTGATCAACCAAGTTTTGAAGAGGTACGCAAAATCGTCAATATGGCAACGTCAATGTATCAAACAGAAGTCTTTGATGAGTTATATGTTTGCTACAACCATCATGTCAATTCATTGACCAGTCAATTCCGGGTTGAAAAGATGCTGCCAATTACAGACTTAGATCCAAGTGAAGCCAAAAAATATGAGCAAGAGTATCTGTTCGAGCCTTCAAGAGAAGCCATCTTGGATCAGCTACTTCCTCAATATGCGGAAAGTTTGATTTATGGTGCAATTGTGGATGCAAAAACAGCTGAACACGCGGCAGGAATGACTGCGATGAAAACTGCAACGGATAATGCCAAACATATTATTGATGATTTGACGATTAGTTACAATCGTGCACGTCAAGGGGCAATTACCCAAGAAATTACCGAAATTGTTGGTGGTGCAGCTGCACTCGAATAATTTTCGTGAATGAATGGAGGAAAATAAATGAGTTCAGGCAAAATTGTCCAAGTCATTGGACCCGTTGTTGACGTAGAATTCTCATTAGATGAGTCATTACCAGATATCAACAATGCGCTTGTTGTCTATAAAAATGATGCTTCTAAAACAAAAGTTGTATTAGAAGCAGCTTTAGAGCTAGGTGATGGTGTGATTCGTGCTATCGCAATGGAGTCAACAGATGGACTTCAAAGAGGAATGGAAGTCGTTGATACTGGCGAATCTATTTCTGTGCCCGTCGGGAAAGAAACGTTAGGCCGAGTATTTAACGTGCTAGGTGAAACAATTGACTTACAAGAACCTTTTCCTAAAGATGCGCAACGTAGTGGGATTCATAAACCAGCACCAAACTTTGATGAATTAAGTACAAGTACTGAAATTTTGGAAACAGGGATTAAAGTCATCGATTTACTAGCCCCTTATTTAAAAGGTGGGAAAGTTGGACTTTTCGGTGGTGCCGGTGTTGGTAAGACCGTCCTTATCCAAGAATTAATTCATAATATTGCCCAAGAACACGGTGGTATTTCTGTTTTCACAGGGGTTGGTGAACGTACGCGTGAAGGAAATGACCTTTACAATGAAATGCGTGAATCTGGCGTAATTGAAAAAACAGCAATGGTGTTTGGTCAAATGAATGAGCCACCTGGTGCGCGGATGCGTGTCGCCTTGACTGGATTGACAATTGCGGAATATTTCCGTGATGTGGAAGGGCAAGATGTATTGTTGTTTATCGATAACATTTTCCGTTTTACTCAAGCCGGATCAGAAGTATCCGCCTTACTTGGCCGGATGCCATCAGCAGTAGGATACCAACCAACACTAGCCACTGAAATGGGGCAATTACAAGAAAGAATTACCTCTACCAAAAAAGGATCAGTAACATCGATTCAAGCCATCTATGTACCAGCGGATGACTATACTGACCCAGCGCCAGCCACAGCGTTCGCTCATTTGGATGCAACGACTAACTTGGAACGGAAATTGACAGAACAAGGGATTTATCCAGCTGTTGACCCACTGGCATCTTCATCTAGTGCCTTGGCGCCAGAAATTGTCGGTGAACAACATTATCAAGTAGCGACGGAAGTACAGCATACCTTGCAACGCTACCGTGAATTACAAGATATTATCGCTATTTTAGGTATGGACGAGTTATCAGAAGATGAAAAAGTATTAGTTTCTCGTGCTAGAAGAATTCAATTTTTCTTATCTCAAAACTTCCACGTTGCTGAACAATTTACAGGCCAACCAGGGTCATATGTACCTGTTTCAGAAACGATTCAAGGGTTTAGAGATATTCTAGATGGCAAATACGATGAGCTACCTGAAGAAGCCTTCCGTAGTGTCGGAAGAATTGAAGAAGCCGTTGAGAAGGCTAAAAAACTAGGCTACTAGAAAGAGGTGGACCATGAGTCAATACTTAACTGTAAATGTGGTAACGCCAAACGGACTAGTCTATGACCATCATGCATCGATTGTCGTCGCTAAAACGACGGATGGCGAGCTAGGAATCTTGCCTAATCACATCCCTGTGATCGCACCACTTCTAATAGATGAAGTTAAAGTAGGTCGTAAAGACGATGATGGACATGTTGATTGGATTGCAGTCAATGGTGGCATTATGGAAGTTCGTGACAGTGTTGTTTCGATAGTGGCTGATAGTGCAGAGCGTGAAAGAGACATCGATGTTTCACGTGCTGAACGGGCGAAAATTCGTGCCGAACGAATGATTGAAGAAGCCAAACAGAAAGATGACGTTGATGAACTTCGTCGAGCAACGGTTGCACTACATAGAGCAATAAACCGTATCAATGTCTCGAAACATTTGTAACAATTATAAAAGAAGTCTCTGATTTTGTTAGAGACTTTTTTTATTTGATAAATTCTTATATACTAGATATTTTTTTAATTGCAAAACTTATGGTATTATGTGCCTATGGGTTTTTAGCGGAAGGGATGTGAAGGTGTTGCAAGTATACGGAATAGATGTCATCATTCGTATTACGAGCCATCTTGCTTTTATTTATTTAACTTTTTGGAGCTTAAAAGCCCTGAGATTGGATATCTTGTTCCGATCATTACAAACCCCGCAAATTCGTACATTAATGGTATTGCTCTCAATCACAATTGGTTATACTGCCAGTAGCTTCTTTTTAGAATTGATTGCATTGAGCAAAAATTTATTTTTAAGTGGAATTTGAGGATGAATGAAAGATACAGTTAAGCCTATGCTTTGGAGGGAACAATAATGGATGAAATTATCGTTAAAGGCGGTAATCAATTAAAGGGTACAGTTAAGATTGAAGGAGCAAAAAACGCAGTCTTACCGATACTTGCAGCTAGTTTATTAGCAGATGAAGGAACAACCAACTTACATAATGTACCAATTTTATCAGATGTATTTACAATGAATGAGGTAATCCGTCAATTAAATGCGCAAGTAAAATTTGATGAAGAACAAAAGCAAGTCACTATCGATGCGACAGCCGAGTTAAATATAGAAGCACCCTATGAATACGTAAGCCAAATGCGTGCATCAATAGTAGTCATGGGACCATTATTGGCAAGAAATGGTCATGCCAAAGTAGCTATGCCAGGTGGCTGTGCTATAGGTAAGCGGCCAATTGATTTGCACTTAAAAGGGTTTCAAGCATTAGGCGCACAAATCATTCAAAAGGATGGCTATATCGAAGCGATTGCCGATCAGTTGATTGGGACGAATATTTATTTGGATTTTCCAAGTGTCGGAGCCACGCAAAATATTATGATGGCTGCAGTGAAGGCTAAGGGAACGACTGTGGTTAGTAATGTTGCCCGCGAGCCTGAAATAGTCGATTTAGCAAATATCTTAAACAAAATGGGTGCCAAGATTTTTGGTGTGGGTACTGAAACGATGCGCATTGAAGGGGTGGAAAAACTTCACGCTGTAGAGCATGCTATCGTACAGGACCGAATTGAGGCAGGTACTTTTATGGTAGCAGCCGCGATGACGCAAGGTGATGTTCTAATTGAAAATGCGATTGCCGAACACAATCGTCCGCTTTTATCTAAATTGGCGGAGATGGGTGCAGAAATTTCAGAAAATGATGAAGGAATTCGGATTGTAGGACCTAAGATCTTAAAAGCAACAGATATTAAAACCTTACCCCATCCTGGTTTTCCCACCGATATGCAAGCGCAAATGACAGCTATCCAAATGTTAGCGCACGGTAGAAGTATTGTGACAGAAACGGTTTTTGAAAACCGATTCCAACATTTAGAAGAAATGGTGCGCATGAATGCTAAAGTGAAGATTGATGGCAATGTAGCCGTGATTGATGGACCAAATGACTTGCAAGGAGCTATCGTGTATGCGACCGATTTACGTGCTGCGGCAGCATTGGTTTTAGTTGGACTATGTGCTGAAGGTATTACACGAGTGCGGAATTTAAAATATTTAGATCGTGGGTATTATCAATTCCATCAAAAATTACAAAAACTAGGTGCAAAAATTGAACGAATCAATGATAGCTCGAACAAAAAAGTGGCCGCTTATTCATTTTAATTAGGATGTGAATATAATGAAAAACACTTCAACAATACTTATGTCTTTATTTAAAATAGTACTAGTTATTTTGATTGCGATGATTTTATTTTTTGTAGGCTTAATGGTCGGCTACGGCTACATTGGTGACGGAAACCCGACTGGTGTGTTTAGTGGGAAATTGTGGCAACATATTTTTGAATTTTTCCTATAGTTGATTGTTGGTCTACAATCTTTGAACAAATCGTTCATCTGTAGAGAGGTCATATATGAAAAAAATACTTATTGGGCTTGTCAGAGGTTACCAAAAATTTATCTCTCCGTTGACACCACCAAGTTGCCGTTATTATCCTACTTGTTCAAATTATATGATTCAAGCAGTTACGGTACATGGTTTTTGTAAAGGTGCGGTAATGGGCATTGCTAGAATATTGCGGTGTCATCCATTCGTTCATGGAGGTCTTGACTATGTACCAACAAAATTTTCATTGGTTAGAAATAGGGTCGATAGAGTTGAGCCTAACTATCAAGATATTATGAAAAGAAAACATTCTTAATTTGAGTGTTTTCTTTTTTTTTGGGTGAAATTTCACAATTTAGACAAATTAAATACATAAAGTAAGCTATCTATGACAGAATAAATAAAATATTCTGAAAATTCGTTGACAATTGTTATTATTTTAGGTATATTATGATTCATATTCAGGGGAATTTAAGGGAGGAAGTAATGATGAAAAAGAAGTTGGCATTTTTGTTTGCAAGTCTATTTATCCTAGGTGCTTGTAGTGCTAGCCCGACTGGAAAATCGAGTAGTTCCGCAGATGGCGGAAATAAACAAACCGGAGATACCATTAAAATCGGTGTGAATTTAGAATTATCTGGCGCAGTTGCCGGTTATGGATCACAAGAAAAAGACGGTATTGAATTAGCTGTAGAACAAATTAATAATGACGGTGGAATTTTAGGTAAAAAAGTTGAATTAGTTGTTAAAGATAATAAATCTGATAACAACGAAGCTGCAACTGCTGCTGCCAACTTAGCAACCAACGATGATGTTGTGGCAATTATTGGTCCTGCAACGTCTGGTGCATCGAAAGCTGTTATTCCGAACATAACAAAAGCGCAAGTACCATTTATTACTCCTTCTGGAACAGATGATTCTGTTACAATGAGTAATGGAAAAGTGCAAGAATATGTCTTCCGTTCAAGTTTTCAAGATAGTTTCCAAGGAAAAGTTTTAGCACAATATGCAACGGAAAAACTAGATTCGAAAAAAGTGGCCATTTTGGGTGATAATTCAAGTGATTATGCAATTGGGTTAACAAAAGCATTTAAATCTGAATACAAAGGCGATATTGCTATTGAAGAAAACTTTACGAGTGGTGACAAAGATTTCCAAGCAGTTTTAACAAAAATTAAAAACTCAGACTTCGATGTTTTATATGTACCTGGTTATTATGAAGAAGCTGGTCTAATCATCAAACAAGCACGAGAAATGGGAATTACCCAACCAATTCTTGGTGCAGATGGCTTCGGAGATGAAAAGATTATTCAATTAGCGGGAGCAAGCAATGTTACTGATGTATACTATACCGGACACTTTTCAATTCTAGCTCCAGCAAACGATACTGTACAACCGTTCATAGATGCATATAAGGAAAAATTTGGAACTGAACCTTCAACATTTAATGCATTGGCGTATGATGCAATGAACATGATCAAGCAAGCAATCATCGATCAAAATTCAGCTGATTCAGCGGCAATTACAAAAGGGTTAGCAAATTTGAAAGATTTTGAAGGTGTTACTGGTAATATCACGATTGATAAAGATCATAATCCAGAAAAATCAGTGGTAATCATCAAATATACGGATGGAAAAGAAAGCTCAGCAGAGACGATCAATCCATAAGTAAGGTAAGTGGGGCTGGGGCAAAATCGTATAGGGTTTTGTCTTAGCCTTTTTCGTTGATAATAAAAAATTGGAAGTGATGAGATGGAAGTATTACTACAACAAGTCGTGAATGGTCTTTTTTTAGGAAGTATTTACGCATTAATGTCATTAGGATATACGATGGTTTATGGTATTATCAAACTAATCAATTTCGCTCATGGTGAAATCTACATGATTGGTAGTTTTATTGGATATTTTTTAATTAAACAATTAGGTTTTGGCTTTTTCCCATCTATGATAATTGCCATGGTGGGTTGTGCTATTTTAGGGGTGGTCATTGAATTTTTAGCCTATCGTCCTTTACGAAAATCGACACGTATCTCTGCGTTAATCACAGCAATTGGGGTTTCATACTTATTGCAAAACTTAATGATTTATTTTTTCAAACCAGATACGCGACCTTTTCCGCAAGTCATTGCACGTCAGACTTATCAGTTGGGGTTTATTTCCGTTAGTAATATTCAATTGTTAATCTTAGGGGTTTCGCTATTTTTAATGATTTTATTACAAGTTATTATTCAAAAAACACGTATGGGTAAAGCGATGCGTGCAGTCAGTGTGGATGCAGATGCAGCCCAATTGATGGGGATTAATGTCAATCGGACGATTTCATTCACTTTTGCTTTAGGGTCAGCATTGGCTGCAGCAGGTGGGATGTTGATTGGTTTGTATTACAATTCGATTGATCCAATGATGGGTGTAGTACCCGGATTGAAGTCTTTCGTAGCAGCTGTATTAGGTGGAATCGGTGTTATACCTGGGGCAGCCATTGGTGGTTTTGTCATTGGGTTGATTGAAACAATTTCCACTGCACTCGGTTTTTCAGATTATAAAGATGCTTTTGTTTATGGCGTCTTAATCATGATTTTACTTATTCGCCCAGCTGGTATTTTGGGTAAAAATATTAAAGAGAAAGTGTAGGTGGCATAAATGAAAAAAAACTTGAAATACAATCTAACATGGTTGCTACTTACGTTGGTCATCTATTTTGGTTTATTTGGTTTGTATAATGCTGGCTTTATAAATATTTTTACAGATGCGATTATTGTCAATATCGGTATTAATATTATTTTGGCAGTCAGCTTGAACTTAATTATTGGTTTTTCTGGTCAATTCTCATTAGGACATGCTGGATTTATGGCAATTGGCGCATATGCTAGTGCGATTATTACGACTAAGAATCCTACTTTTGGTGGCTTTTTGCTAGCGATTATCGTAGGTATGATTATTGCAGGCGTTGTCGCATTTGTAGTCGGAACACCAACATTGCGTTTAAAAGGGGATTACCTTGCCATTGCAACACTAGGTATTTCTGAAATTATTCGGATTCTTATAGTAAACAATAGTTGGTTAACAAATGGACCTTCAGGAATTTTTGGTATTCCAGAATTCAGTAATTGGCAGTTGGTATTTATTTTTGCTGTATTGACTGTTGTATTTGTTTCAAACTTCATTAATAGCGGTGGAGGTCGTGCGACTCTTTCAGTCCGAGAAGATGAGATTGCTGCAGAATCGATGGGAGTCAATACAACCAAATTTAAAGTAATTGCCTTTGTGTTTGGTGGCATGTTGGCAAGCTTGGCCGGGACACTCTATGCTAGTTATCAACAATCTGTATTCCCAAGTGATTACACCTTTAATAAATCCATTGATATTTTAATTATTGCAGTATTTGGTGGTTTAGGAAGTACGACTGGTTCTGTATTGGCAGCTATTGTTTTAGGTGTTTTAAATATGTACCTGCAAGATTTTGGTAGCTTGCGAATGATCATTTACGCATTAGCATTAATTGGTATTATGATTTTTAAACCAAGTGGATTATTAGGCACTTGGGAGTTCTCAATCAAACGCTTGTTCAATCGTTTTAGCAAAAAGGGAGGCGACTTAGATGGCACTTCTAACGGTAAATAATTTAACGAAAAATTTTGGTGGTCTGGCGGCCGTCTCCCATGTCTCCATGTCAGTTGAAGAAAATGAATTAATAGGATTAATTGGTCCGAATGGAGCAGGAAAAACGACATTATTTAACTTATTGACGGGTGTATACGAGCCTAGTTCAGGTGATGTGTTATTAAAAGTTGGTGGCAAAGAAGAACGATTAAATGGCATAAAACCTTATAAGGTTGCTGATCTTGGTTTGTCTCGAACATTTCAAAATATTCGTTTATTCAAAGACTTAACGGTGTTAGACAATGTTTTAATTGCAATGAACTCAAAAAATAAAGAAGGTTTCTTAACAAGTGTCTTCAGGTTACCTAAATTTTACCGTACAGAAGAAATGATGACCACAAAAGTAAAAGAGCTTCTTCAGATTTTTGGTCTTGATTCTAAGATGGATACCCTAGCAAAAAATCTGCCTTATGGGGAACAACGGAGATTAGAAATCGTTCGTGCCTTAGCAACGCAACCAAAAATTTTATTTTTAGATGAGCCGGCAGCGGGCATGAATCCTCAAGAAACTGCAGAGTTGACCCAGCTGATCCGAAAAATCCAACGTGAATTTCAAATTACTATTGTCTTAATCGAGCACGACATGAGCTTGGTTATGGATGTATGTGAGCGAATTTATGTATTAGAATATGGTCAAGTCATTGCACATGGTACCCCCATAGAAATTAAAAATAATCCTAGGGTCATTCAAGCATATTTAGGGGGAGATTTATAATGTTAGAGATCGAAAATTTATCTGTCCACTATGGTATGATTCAAGCCGTTCATGATGTGTCTTTTCATGTCGAAAAAGGTGAAATAGTATCATTAATTGGTGCCAATGGAGCAGGAAAAACAACCATCCTTAGAACGATATCAGGTTTGACTCGTTCTTCGAAAGGAAAAATTTCTTTTGAGGGCAAAGGGATTGAAAAACAAGCACCCCAAAAAATTGTCGCATCAGGACTTTCTCAAGTACCTGAGGGCCGTCATGTATTTCCAGGGTTAACGGTTCAAGAAAATTTGGAGATGGGGGCATTTTTACGGAAAGATAAGGAAGTCAAACAAGATTATGAACAAGTCTTTTCGAAATTTCCAGTATTGAAAGAGAGAAAAAATCAAGATGCAGCCACATTGTCAGGTGGGGAGCAACAAATGCTAGCAATGGGAAGAGCCTTAATGTCTAAGCCAAAGTTATTGCTTTTAGATGAGCCTTCAATGGGCTTGGCGCCAATCTTCATTCGAGAAATTTTTTCGATTATTCAGGAAATTCAAAAGCAAGGAACAACGATTCTATTGATTGAACAAAATGCGAAAATGGCTTTATCCATTGCGAATCGAGGTTATGTTTTAGAAACTGGGAAAATCGTTCTTGAAGGTACTGGTCAAGAATTATTAGCCAGTGAAGCTGTGAAGAAAGCATACTTGGGAGGGTAAACAATGAGTGTTAGTGATTTCATGACAAAAAAAGTTGTAACAGTTACGCCAGCTACACCTGTATTTGATGCGATAGATGTAATGAAAGCTCATAATATTCACCGTCTTCCGGTGGTAGAAGAGGGGCACTTAGTCGGATTGATTACTGAAGGCGTGATTCAATCTGCATTGCCATCAAAGGCTACGTCACTAAGTGTCCATGAATTAAATTATTTAATTAACAAAACAAACGTATCAGATATAATGATTAAAGATGTTTTAACTATTCAACCGACAGCCTTATTGGAAGATGCTATCGCAAAAATGCGGACGAATAGTGTAGCCGTTTTACCTGTTTTAGACAATGGGAATTTGGTTGGAATTATTACGAATAATGATATTTTTGATGCTTTCTTAAAGATTACTGGTTATCACGAAGGTGGCACGAGAATTAGCGTCAATATTTCTAAGGATAAGTCAGGTGTAATTGCTGATTTATCAAAAATTTTAGCCGATCATCAAATGAGCATATCAACGATTGTCGTCAACAGAAAAACAGATGGCACCATTGTTGAGTTCCAAGTTGTTTCTAAACAAGTAATAAAGATTCGTGAATTATTTGAAGACGCGGGCTATCAGGTTGTCGATGCGGTATTAACGAATGTCAAATAAATTCTTACTGTGGTGATTGTTGCGGCGGTCACCTGTTTTTTTTATGCAAAAGTTATGCTACACTATTCATGAGGTGGGAAAATGCGAAAAAATAAAGACACGGAAATTCAATTCCAAGAGACAACAAAAGAAATCAACGGTCAAAAATATCAAGTTGGTGAACTATACTTAGGCAAGAAGAAAATTGGTGAAATCTTGACCTATGCAACCAAAGACTTTCGGGTTTTTATTGGTGATGAAAATTGCGGAAGTGCCAAAACAATGGATGACGCATTAGAATTGTTTATTCGTCAATGGAATTTACAAGATTAAAAAAAATTTGATATTCTACTTGCAATGCGTTATATAATGTTGTATTATAACGAGGTCGGGTTATTCAGACAACATTGGAGGAGTAGCGAAGTGGCTAAACGCGGCGGACTGTAAATCCGTTCCTTTCGGTTCAGTGGTTCGAATCCACTCTCCTCCATTAAATATTTAGGGGCATAGTTTAAAGGTAGAACAGCGGTCTCCAAAACCGTTAGTGTGGGTTCAATTCCTGCTGCCCCTGCCATGGCGATCGTGGCGAAGTGGTTAACGCACCGGATTGTGGCTCCGGCACTCGTGGGTTCGATTCCCATCGTTCGCCCTTTTTATTGGGGTATAGCCAAGCGGTAAGGCAAGGGACTTTGACTCCCTCATGCGTTGGTTCGAATCCAGCTACCCCAGTCTTGCAATAAAGAGAGTATCGAATGTTTCGATACTCTCTTTATTTTTTTATCGTGTTGTTATTTTAAAGGAGGAATTATTATGAAAATGACGAAAAAAATTAAATTAGCGATTCGGGAAGCTGCATTGGAAGTGTACGACTTATCGAAGAAGGACTTCAATGAGTCAAAAGGAAAAAAGGTAGCAGGAACAAGATCACGATTAAAACAACAAACAATTAAATGGCATGCAAAAAATAAATAATAGTCATTCACTTTTAAGAGATTGAGCTTAGGGGGAAAACAGATGGCAGAGCAATTACCTATATATATTCAAATACATGATGATATCAAACGAAAAATAGAAGAAAATATCTGGAAAGTCGGTGATCGTATACCATCCGAACGGGAATTATCTTTGCATTTTGGCGTTAGTCGGATGACTTTACGGCAAGCGATTCAGAATTTGTCTGATGAAGGTATTTTGGAAAGAAAAGTAGGTTCTGGCACGTATGTAGCCAATCGAAAAGTTCAGGAAAAGATGACTGGAACAACAAGTTTTACTGAAATTATGTTGTCCCAAGGAAGACAGCCGTCAAGCAAGGTGACTTCTTATTTTGTGACCTCTCCCAGCTCAAGTGAAATAGAAAAATTAGCTTTAAGTGAAAAGCAACTTGTCTTACGAATGGAGAGAATTCGATACGCGGATGGGATACCAATTTGTTTTGAACTCGCCTCCATCCCAGAAACGCTAATCAATCAGTTTACGAAAGAGAGCATCACGAATTCATTTTATCGGATATTGGAAGATAAAGGATTTAAAATTGGGCGTGCTAACCAAACAATTTCTGCGACTGAAGCATCAGAAAAGATTGCTGAATTTTTAAATATCAAACGTGGTGACGCGGTGTTGCGACTGAGACAAGTCTCTTTCTTTGATGATGGTCGGCCGTTCGAGTATGTGCGTACACAATATGTTGGCTCGCGTTTTGAATTTTATTTAGAAAAATAGCTTAATCAGCTTGTAAAATAGGATAGTCATAAAATGATTTCGGACCATCCTCAAAACGGACGCGACCATTTAATAATTCAATTAGCTCAGCTTTAATTATTTCAGGATGTTCTGTCGAAATTGTAAGCGCAACTTCTTGTAAAAATTCGGTTGAAAGTGTGTTGATTTGTTTTGCTTCCAGAAAATAGTTGGTTTGATTGAGATTAGAATAGTCGATAAATATAGTGACAGCTGATTCTAGCCGTTTTTCGATTAGGCCAGCTTTTATTACTGCCAACTTGGTACTATGTGCATATGCACGTACTAATCCTCCTGTCCCTAACTTCGTTCCGCCAAAGTAACGTGTGACGATGGCAAGGGTATTTGTCAGCTTCTGACCTTTCAACACGTCTAGCATTGGGATACCGGCAGTTCCACTTGGCTCGCCATCATCGCTTGAGCGGTGAATTTCAGGCGCCTGTCCTACAATGAACGCGTAGCAATTGTGATTTGCTTTTGAGTGTGCCTTTTTAGTCATTGCAATGAACGATCTAGCTTCATCTTCGGATTCAATGCGATGAACTGTGCAAATAAATCGTGATTTTTTTATTAGTTGCTCATCTGTTTCATCTTTGGCAATAGTAATATAATTAGTATTCAACAGTTCTCCTCCTTTCAAGTAAGTATAGTCAATCAGTTGCTAGTTTTCAACTTTGTAAGAGGGTAGAATTTTGAAATGAGTAAGGAGGTGACGAGAGAATGGAGCGAAAAAAGAAGTATGATGTAATCACAAACTATTTAAAACATAATGGAGGAAGTCAGATTACGTTGACGTTTACTCAATTTGATGAGCTTCTTTTTCCTTCAGTTGGTCTACCTAAAACTGCTCGAACTTCAGTGGAATGGTGGGCAAATGATTATCGTCATCCGGAAAATGGCGCGTACGCATGGTTAAACGCAAAATACGAAGTGATTCATATTAATTTAGAAAAAGAGTACGTGGTGTTTATTCCATTATTAAAATCAAATTGGTTCTTTACTGAAAAGAAATAGTTTGGAGGAAATGTAATTGAAAAAGATGATGTTGGTCTGTAGTACGGGATTAACAACGGATATATTGGTTGCAAAAATAGTCAAAATCATTTTTTCAAAAAATTTAGCTATTGATGTATCGGCGGTCAGTGGTGCCCAAGCGCTCACTGAGTATCATGAGTTGAAACCAGATATCGTTTTACTTAGTCCACAAGTTCGCTATATGAAAAAAGAGTTAGAGACGATAACGAAAAATGATCAAATTCCACTTTCGATTATTGATATGAAAGATTATGGATTGTTAGATGGGGAAACGATTTTATCCAAAGCGATGGCATTATTGGGATTGGTGATGAAATAAAGAAGAGCACAGGGTGTTCTTTTTTTTTTTTTGCGTATTTTTTTATGGAGGGGTGCGCATGATAGAAGTTGGAAGGCTAATTAGGTGTGAGCAATCAGAGATACCATCAGAAGGATTCAATTGTGTGGCAGTCGAAAAGAGGACTGATTGGCTCCTTTGCCATCGTTGTGGCAGCAAATCACTAGCGACTAGCCATTTTTTGCCAGCAAGTGGGAAATATTATTGTCCTGCGTGTATTCATTATGGTCGGTTAACTACGACTGATTATTTAGTATGGCAAGAAGAAACAATTGCTCCTAGAAATATAACTTACAGGTGGGAAGGACAATTAACGGTTGGACAGAAAAAAATTGCCGAAAAATTAATTACAGTTTATCAAGATAAGCGAGATAGTTTGGTATGGGCGGTGACTGGATCGGGGAAGACAGAAATGATTTTTCCTATTATCAATCATGTTTTATCCTCAGGTGGCAGAGTGGCCGTGTGCTCGCCACGAATTGATGTTTGTCGAGAGTTGTTTCCTCGTATCGCAGCAGTATTTCCAGATGAAAATGTTTTGCTTCTCCATGGTAATTCCGAAGAGTCTTACCGTTTTTCTAATTTGACTGTCTGTACCATGCATCAGTTACTACATTTTTACCATGCGTTTGATTTGCTTGTTGTTGATGAAGCCGATGCATTTCCTTATGAAGGCGATGAAATGTTACATTATGCACGAAAAACAGCGCTTAAAAAAACGGGTAGAAATTTGTTTTTGACTGCTACCCCTTCACGCTTTTTAAGTCAAAGTCTGGCAGCTGATACAGAAATATTGAAACTGCCAAGGCGTTATCATGGGCGACCATTACCTTTGCCGCAGCTTATTTGGCAAAATCACTGGGAAAACTGTCAAAATTATTTTTTTAAGAAGCAACTCATACAATTACTTGAAAGACTGATTGTGGATTCTTTTGTGCTTATTTTTTGTCCAAGCATTGCCTATATGAGGCAGCTATATCAAGAATTACTAAAAGTATATGGAGAAAGTGAGTTGATTGCTGTTCATTCTGAGGATCCAGATCGAAAACTGAAAGTAGCAAATGCAAGAAAACGAGCGTATCAGATAGTATTGACAACGACAATTCTCGAGCGTGGCGTGACGTTTGAACGAGTATCGGTCATTGTGATTGGTGCGAATCATCGTATCTATACGAAGTCATGTTTGGTACAAATAGCTGGCCGTGTTGACCGAAAAGGAGAGCATCAAAATGGCGAACTAGTTTTTATGTATAATCGTAAATCAGGGGCTATCAAAGAGGCCTTAGCTGAAATAAAGCTGATGAATCAATTAGCAAGGGAGGGTGAAGAGGGTGGAATGTAGCAATTGCAGACAACCTATTATTCGTAATCTAACCATCCTTGAGTATTTGCTTCCGATTAGATCGTCTGCTGAACTTTGTCTTGATTGCCAAAGGAAATTTCAAAAAATTCCAATCACTCACTGCCCGATGTGCTCTAGAAGTCAAGACTCAAGCAGTGTATGCCTAGATTGTCAGGCGTGGTTACGTGTATATCCGGAGATCAATCTACAGCATACCGCGCTCTATCAATACAATCAAGGAATGAAAGAATGGATGCATCGGTTTAAATTTTTAGGAGATATTCAGTTAGCAGGCACATTTTCTAAAGATTTAAGGAAGGCAATTATAAGGCAAAAAGTTGATATTATTTGCCCAATTCCTTTAGCTGAAGAACGGAAGAATATGAGAGGCTACAATCAAGTAGAAGAACTACTAAAGGCAGCAAACATTCCATATCAACTGCTATTAGCCAAAAATGAAAATGTATCACCGCAAAGTGAAAAGAGCCGAGTCGAACGGTTAAATATGGGGCAGCCTTTTCATTTGGCTAAGGAGATAAATTCAGATGCCCGTACGATATTGATTGTCGATGATGTCTATACGACCGGTCGAACAATTTTGCATGCAACGAGTTGTTTTTGGACGTATCCAAAGATAAAAATCACAACGCTTACCTTGGCGAGATAGTTTTTGAAAAATGTTAACGATTTCTTTTACTTTTCTTATTCTTTTAGTTATACTATTATTGTAGAAAGGAATAAGAGTGGTCCTTTATTTCTTTTTAATTGGTAGATGAAAGGGGCAATTGTTATGTTTAAGTATAATGTTCGTGGAGAAAATATCGAGGTTACAGAAGCAATCAGAGAGTATGTAATCAAAAAAGTTGGCAAATTGGAACGCTACTTTAGCGATGCACCGGATGCTACTGCACATGTTAACCTGAAAGTCTATTCCGATAAAACTGCAAAAGTTGAAGTAACGATCCCACTTCCATATCTTGTATTAAGAGCTGAAGAAACTTCTCCAGATTTGTATGCAAGTGTAGACTTAGTTGTTGATAAATTGGAACGTCAAATACGAAAATTTAAAACAAAAATAAACCGGAAATCTCGAGCAGTCGTTATTCCTGAAACACCAGTCATCCCTTCGAATGAAAAAGAAGAAGAAGTGTCTGAACTAGAAATCGTGCGTACGAAACGACTATCATTAAAACCAATGGATAGTGAAGAAGCGGTCTTACAAATGAATATGTTAGGTCATAATTTCTTTATTTTTGAAGATGCAGATTCGAATGGCACAAGCATTGTTTATCGTCGGAAAGATGGTAAATATGGTCTCATCGAAACAAACTAACACTTACTATTGAGCAAAGGCATCCCCAGTTAGTTGGGTGATGCCTTTTTTTTAAGTATCAAGCACTTAATCGATAGAAAATATTTCAATTCTTGACAAGTAATGATAAAATGGTTTGGAGACTTTCATATGAAATTGAAAAAGGATTGAAGGAGACTTATATACGAATGGCCAATTTGCTAAAGAAAATTATTGAAAATGATAAAAAAGAACTTCGAAGATTAGACCATATTGCTAAAAAAGTTGAATCATTTGCTGAGCAAATCGCTGCTCTATCAGATGAACAATTGCAAGCCAAGACTAACGAATTTCGTCAACGTCTTAAAGGCGGAGAGACATTGGATCAACTATTACCTGAAGCATTTGCAGTTGTGCGTGAAGCTGCTAAGCGTGTACTTGGCTTGTACCCATATCATGTGCAATTAATGGGTGGGATTGTTTTACACGATGGCAATATTCCTGAAATGCGTACTGGTGAAGGGAAAACCTTAACAGCGACAATGCCGGTATACTTAAATGCTTTATCTGGAAAAGGTGTTCACGTCGTAACTGTGAATGAATACTTGGCAACACGGGATTCTACCGAGATGGGTGAATTGTATAATTTCTTAGGAATGACAGTCGGATTAAATATCAATTCGTTGTCATCAGAAGAAAAACGAGCTGCATATGCTTGTGATATCACTTATAGTACAAACAATGAATTAGGATTTGACTATTTGCGTGATAACATGGTTGTTTATCGTCATCAAATGGTTCAAAGACCATTAAATTATGCAATTGTCGATGAAGTTGACTCGATATTAATTGATGAAGCACGTACACCATTGATTATTTCTGGTCAAGCAGAAAAATCAACGGCACTATACATTCGTGCAGACAATTTCGTTAAAAAGTTAAAAGAAGAAGACGATTTTAAAATCGATTTGCAATCCAAAACCATTGCGTTTACTGAACAAGGTATCGAAAAAGCAGAAGAATACTTTGGCTTGACTAACTTATACGATATCGAAAACACTGCATTAACGCATCACTTGGATCAAGCGTTACGTGCCAACTTTATTATGATTCGTGACATTGACTATGTCGTGCAAGAAAATCAAGTTTTAATTGTCGATCAATTTACTGGTCGTATTATGGATGGTCGTCGCTATTCAGATGGTTTACACCAAGCAATCGAAGCCAAAGAAGGTGTCGAAATTGAGGACGAAACAAAGACAATGGCGACGATTACTTTCCAAAACTTCTTTAGAATGTATAAGAAGCTTGCCGGAATGACCGGTACAGCCAAGACTGAGGAAGAAGAATTCCGTGAGATTTATAACATTCAAGTGATTCAAATTCCGACGAATCGTCCAGTTATCCGGGATGATCGTGCCGATTTGCTTTATCCGACTTTGGAAAGCAAGTTTACTGCCGTAGTCCAAGATATTAAAGAGCGCTATCGCAAAGGGCAGCCAATTTTAGTGGGGACTGTCGCCGTCGAAACATCTGAATTACTGTCAAATTTACTGAATAAAGAAAACGTACCTCACGAAGTCCTAAATGCTAAAAATCATTTTAAAGAAGCGGAAATCATTTTAAACGCTGGTCAAAAAGGCGCTGTAACGATCGCCACAAATATGGCTGGTCGTGGGACAGATATTAAATTAGGCCTAGGTGTCGCAGAAGTTGGTGGACTAGCAGTAATCGGTACTGAACGTCATGAGTCAAGAAGAATCGATAACCAGCTGCGTGGTCGTTCAGGACGTCAAGGAGATCCTGGTGTATCACAATTTTATCTTTCTTTAGAAGATGACTTAATGAAACGTTTTGGTTCAGAGCGTATCAAATCATTTTTAGAACGTCTAAAAATAGATGAAGAAGATGCCGTGATTCAAAGTCGTATGTTGACCAAACAAGTAGAGGCTGCTCAAAAACGAGTAGAAGGGAACAACTATGATACGCGGAAAAATGTCTTACAATACGATGATGTGATGCGTGAACAGCGTGAAGTCATTTATAAACAAAGACAACAAGTTATTATGGAAGACAAAACGCTTTCAGATCAGTTATTAGGTATGGTTAAACGGACGATTGATCGAATGGTTGACAGCCATACTCAGTTGGATCAAAAAGAATGGAATTACGAGGGCATCGTTGATTTTGCAAGTAGCACATTGGTCCATGAAGATAGCATCAGTGTCGATCAATTAAAAGGGAAAACAGCACAAGAAATCAAAGACGATCTATACAGTCGCGCGAAAGCTATTTTTGATACCAAGTCTGAACAACTAAATAGCCCAGAGCAATTGCTTGAGTTTGAAAAAGTGGTTATTTTACGCGTAGTTGACTCGAAATGGACCGACCATATCGATGCGATGGATCAACTGCGTCAATCGATTGGTTTGCGTGCATATGGTCAAAATAATCCATTGGTTGAGTATCAAACAGAAGGATATTCGATGTTTGAAGCAATGGTGGGTGCAATTGAATATGAAGTAACGCGTCTCTTCATGAAGGCTGAGATTCGCCAAAATGTTCAACGTGAGCAAGTAGCACAAGGCGAAGCAGAGGTAGAACAAGAAGAAACGGTGGAACCACAAAAACCAGTCAATGTCCAAAAAGTTGGTCGTAATGATCCTTGTCCATGTGGAAGCGGGAAAAAGTACAAAAATTGTCACGGTAAAGGCATGTAAAACGCCACATTAAGCTGGTCAGCAGTTGTTGTCCAGCTTTTTTTTGTCAAAGAATAATTGGAGGAAACATCATGGAAATTTCAGAATTAAAAAATGAACTAGCTACAATGCAAACACAAATTAATAGTTTTAGGGGGTCTCTTTGACTTAGATAAGTTGGAAGAAGACATTGCCGAGGCAGAAAATCGTATGGCTGAGCCTGGATTTTGGGATGATACACAGTCAGCACAAAAAGTTATTAATGAAAATAATAGTAATAAAGAAGCGTTCGATCAATTTCATGAATTGGCAGATGAACTTGAAGAATTGGAAGTTTTACTGGAAATGATTCAAGAAGAGCCAGATGATGAGATGGAGCAAGAGTTAGCCACACGTGCCTCTGAGCTTTTGGGTAAAATGAGCGCCTATGAGCTAGCGATGTTACTAGATGGACCGTATGATCATAACAACGCGATTATTGAACTGCATCCTGGTGCCGGTGGGACTGAATCCCAAGACTGGGGCAGTATGTTACTAAGAATGTACCAACGCTGGGCTGATAAGCGTGGATTTCAAGTAGAGACACTTGACTATTTGCCTGGGGATGAAGCAGGGATTAAGAGTGTGACGCTATTAATCAAAGGACGAAATGCCTTTGGTTACTTGAAATCAGAAAAAGGTGTTCATCGGTTAGTTCGGATTTCTCCATTCGATTCCGCAAATCGTCGTCACACTTCTTTCTGTTCAGTGGATGTCATGCCTGAACTAGATGATACCATTGATATTGAGATTAACTCAGATGACCTAAAAATCGATACCTATCGTGCGAGTGGTGCCGGTGGACAGCATATCAACAAAACGGAATCTGCTGTCCGTATTACGCATATTCCGACTGGGACAGTGGTCGCCAGTCAAGCGCAACGGTCGCAATTGAAAAATAGAGAACAAGCGATGGGGATGTTGAAAGCCAAACTCTATCAGTTAGAGGTTGAAAAACAGGAACAAGAAGCAGCGGCTTTGAGAGGGGAACAAATGGAAATCGGCTGGGGCTCACAAATTCGCTCGTATGTCTTCCATCCCTACTCTATGGTCAAAGATCACCGTACCAATTTTGAAACTGGAAATGTACAGGCGGTCATGGATGGAGACATTGATGGTTTCATCGACGCCTACCTCAAACAAAAATTAAATCAAGCGTAAAAAAAGTTAACAAATTGACATCTGATTGTAACTTGCTGAAAATCTGTTGCAATAATGCAATGCTATAATGTCTCAGTATGAGGAAAGGATTTGAGAAAAGCCATGATTGAAATGCAGGATGTTTTGAAAAAATATTCAAATGGGACAACCGCCATCCGAAATATTTCCGTATCGATTAATCAAGGTGATTTTGTCTATGTTGTAGGCCCTTCAGGAGCTGGTAAATCGACGTTTATCAAATTGATGTATCGAGAAGAGAAAGCAACCAAAGGAACGCTGAAAGTTGCCGGTTATGACTTATTAAAAATAAAAAATCGCGACATTCCTTATTTGCGAAGAGAAATAGGGGTTGTTTTCCAAGATTATAAGTTATTATCTAAAAAAACAGTCTACGAAAATGTTGCATATGCCATGCAAGTAATTGGCAAAAAGCCAAAAGAAATAAAAAAACGGGTCATGGAAGTATTAGACCTAGTCGGATTGAAACACAAAATTCGCGTCTTTCCGAGTGAGCTTTCTGGTGGGGAGCAACAGCGTGTAAGTATTGCGCGAGCAATTGTCAATATGCCGAAAGTGTTAATCGCTGATGAACCAACAGGAAATTTGGATCCCGAAAATTCATGGGAAATCATGCGACTATTAGATCGTATCAATTCTCAAGGGACAACGATTGTCATGGCGACTCATAATAGTACAATCGTAAATACGATTCGTCATCGTGTGATTGCTATTGAAAATGGACGCATTATACGAGATCAGGCGGAAGGAGAGTATGGGTACGATGATTAGAAGGTTTTTCCGCCACTTATTAGAAAGTATGAAGAGTCTAAAGCGAAATGGCTGGATGTCGATTTCATCGATTAGTGCAGTTGCAATTACCCTTAGTCTATTAGCTATTTTTGCGGCAATTATCTTAAATGCTGTTAAGTTGGCTGATGACATGGAGAACAATGTAGATGTGTCAGTTTTTGTAGTGACTGGTGCGAACGATGATGACAAAAAAGAACTTGAGAAAGAATTAAAAGCTATTGACCATGTCAAAACGGTGACTTTTTCTAGTAAAGATGATCAATTAGACAAAATCAAAGGTAGCTATGGAAAATCATGGGATTTGTTCGAACAAGACAATCCGCTCCATGATGTCTATATTGTCAGTGCCACGGATCCGCAATATGTTAAAAGTATTACGGCTGCTGCCAAAAAATTAACTACCTATGTCCAAGATGCTCGCTATGGAGATGACCTATCTGATAAAATATTTAGCATCGCCAAAGGAGTGCGTACGTGGGGATTAGTAGGCTCCATTATGCTGTTATTCATTGCAATGTTTTTAATTTCAAATACCATTCGGATTACCATATTGTCTCGCCAACGTGAAATTCAAATTATGCGTTTAGTGGGAGCAAAAAATAGTTATATCCGCTGGCCATTCTTCTTAGAAGGTGGTTGGATTGGTTTATTAGGCGCGGTGATTCCGGTCTTAATTATTGTATTTGGTTATCAGAAGTTCTATGCAGTGGCTAACCCAATTATGTTGCGTTCGAACTATTCATTGGTCACACCAAATGAATTCATGGTACCAGTCGCAGTCGGTGTCCTTTTAATAGGAGTGGTGATTGGTTCGATTGGATCAGTTATTTCAATGCGACGGTTCTTAAAAGTATAATTTTTATTCTATCCGGATGAAGTCTAAAGATGGAGACATCTTTTACTTGATCCGGAATTTTTTGTGAGTGAAGTTGTGAGAGAATACTTGCAACAAGTCAAGGCTTTAGGTAAACTAGATAAGATTCAATTAGATGGAGGTATAAATAATTATGGCGAAGCCAACAATTGCAATCGTGGGACGACCAAACGTCGGAAAATCGACAGTATTTAACCGAATTGCTGGAGAAAGAATCTCGATTGTCGAAGATACACCAGGAGTTACGCGCGACCGGATCTATTCGACCGGAGAGTGGCTTGGAAAAGATTTTAGTATTATTGATACAGGTGGGATCGATTTAAGTGATGAGCCGTTTATGGAGCAAATTAAGCATCAAGCAGAGATTGCGATTGATGAAGCAGATGTGATAGTCTTTGTAACGAGTGCACGTGAAGGAATTACCGATGCGGATGAATCAGTAGCGCATCTATTGTATCGTAGTAAGAAGCCAGTCATTTTAGCGGTAAACAAAGTAGATAATCCGGAAATGCGCGCAGAAATCTATGAGTTTTACTCATTGGGCTTAGGCGAACCCTATCCTATTTCAGGAAGCCACGGCCTTGGTCTAGGCGATGTGTTGGATGAAGCTGTGAAACATTTTGGCGAAGATACGGAAGAAGAGGACGATTCGACGATTCGCTTCAGTCTGATTGGTCGACCAAATGTCGGTAAATCTTCTTTGATTAATGCAATTTTAGGAGAAGATCGCGTCATTGTTTCTGATGTTGAGGGAACAACAAGAGACGCCATCGACACTCATTTTACAAGTGAGTCTGGTCAGGAATTCACGATGATCGATACAGCAGGTATGCGTAAACGTGGGAAAGTCTATGAGTCTACTGAGAAATATAGTGTGATGCGTGCGATGCGTGCGATTGAACGTTCCGATGTCGTTTTAGTCGTCTTGAATGCAGATGAAGGTATTCGCGAGCAAGATAAGAAAATTGCTGGTTATGCCCACGAAGAAGGTCGAGGCATTATTATTATAGTCAATAAATGGGACCTAGTTAAAAAAGATACCAATACTATGCGTGATTTTGAGAAAGAAATTCGCGAAGAATTCCAATACCTTGACTATGCACCGATATTGTTTGTCTCAGCGATGACAAAACAACGACTAAATCAACTACCGGAAATGATTGAATCCGTAAGTATGAACCAATCTATGCGCGTACCTTCCGCTGTACTAAATGATGTCATTATGGATGCGGTAGCTATTAATCCAACGCCGACCGATAAAGGAAAAAGATTGAAGATTTTCTATGCAACGCAAGTAGCAATCAAACCACCGACCTTTGTAATTTTCGTGAACGAAGAAGAGCTAATGCATTTTTCTTACGCACGATTTTTAGAAAACCAAATTCGCAAAGCGTTTATCTTTGAAGGGACGCCGATTCGGATCATTCCTCGCAGAAGAAAATAGTGATTTTACCATAGAATGACTGTTTTTACAAAGAAAACTAAGCGAAACAAATTGAAATGTTCATTTCGAAAAAAAAACGGTTAAAAATCCCTAAAATCCTTGATATTAAGGGATTCTTGTGATAACTTATTATCAGAATATTGATGACAGAAGTCAATATTTTTACTATTACTTGGACCACTCAAGTAATAGAAAGTTAGTAGAGAACAAGTATTGAATCAGGAGGTGAAAATATTCCATGGCAAACAAAGCAGAATTAATCGAAAAAGTTGCTGCAGCGACTGACCTTACTAAAAAGGACGCTACTTTAGCTGTAGACGCTGTCTTCTCATCAATTCAAGAAGCTTTAGCAAACGGAGAAAAAGTTCAATTGATCGGTTTTGGTAACTTTGAAGTTCGCACTCGTGCTGAACGTAAAGGTCGTAACCCACAAACTGGTGAAGAAATCAAGATTCCTGCAAGCAAAGTTCCTGCATTTAAACCAGGTAAAGCATTAAAAGATGCTGTGAAGTAATCTTTTACTTTTTGAAGATGATTGGCAAAGAGGATAGTTACTCTATCCTCTTTGTTTTATATTTAATTCATGATTGTTTTGCTTTTTATAAAATAAACTTGCTGGCGGTTTTTATTTTTAGCTATATCATGTATAATAGTACAAGTTAGGTCAGTAGCTAGATATTATAGAAAACAAAGGAAGCTTTAATGAAAAACAAAAAACAAGCAAACAGTCAGAACCAAAAACATATTGATCAAGAATCGACTATTTCTGGTACACCGAGAGATGTACGACGTTCCATACGTAAAAAAGAAGATAAACTTGTTAGAAAAATTACAATCTCCGTTCTGCTAATCATCTTGATTGTCGGTGGAGTCTTAATTTTTAATATTTATAATTATATTGTTTCGAGTCTAGAACCATTAAACGCAAAAAGTGAGCAAAAAGTGGAGGTCGTCATTCCTAATGGCTCTTCAAATAAAGCAATTGGCGAAATACTAGAAAAAGAAAAAATAATTAAAAGTGGGATGGTCTTTAATTATTATACGAAATTTAATAATTTGACGGGCTTTCAAGCAGGCACCTATCAATTTTCAGCAAGTATGGATCTAGATGCCATTAGTGAAGCATTAAAAAATGGCGATGTCACAGAAAAAACTGCTCAGGCCAAACTCACTATACCTGAAGGATACGACATCGATCAAATTGGCGATGTGATTGCTGAAAAAACAGCATTTACTAAAAATGACTTCTTATCAATGATTAGTGATACTGACTTTTTTAATACGTTATTAGCTAGTTATCCGAGTTTACTGCAAAGTGCCTCAGAAGCGACTGATGTGCGTTATCGATTGGAAGGGTATTTATTCCCTGCTACCTATAACTACTATGACGATATGACCTTAAAAGAGTTAGTAACGGCGATGGTTGCTAAGACAGATAGTGTGATGAGCAAGTATTATACGCAGATTAAGCAAAAAAATATGAGTGTTCATGAAGTATTAACCTTAGCCTCATTGGTGGAAAAAGAGGGCGTGACAGATGATGACCGCAAAAATATTGCCCAAGTATTCTTTAATCGAATTGCTGCAGATATGCCATTGCAGTCAGATATTTCAATTTTGTATTCTTTAGGTGAACACAAAGAGGACGTCACGATTAGTGATACTCAAGTGGATTCGCCATACAATTTATATACCAACACTGGCTATGGCCCAGGACCTTTTGATAATCCAAGCGAGCAATCGATTCAAGCTGTTCTCGATCCAACGGCTAATAATTATTACTATTTTGTTGCAGATACATCAACCGGTAAAGTGTATTTTGCCGCTACCTATGATGAACATCTTGTGAATAAAGAAAAATACGTAGACAATCAATAAAAAAGTCTGATGAAATGTAGATAAAGGAGTAATTACGATGGTAGAAAAAGTATATCCAATGACCTTAGAAGGTAAAGCAAAATTAGAGCAAGAATTAGAAGAATTAAAAACAGTCAAACGTGGAGAGATTATTGAGCGTATCAAAATTGCGCGTAGCTTTGGCGATTTATCTGAAAACTCTGAGTACGAGTCAGCAAAAGATGAGCAAGCATTTGTGGAAGGAAGAATTACAACGTTAGAAACAATGATTCGCTTTGCACAAATTATTGATAATGATGGTGTCGATCAAGATGAAGTATCAATTGGAAAGACCGTTACCTTCGTTGAGTTGCCAGATGGTGATGAAGAAGAGTATACAATCGTAGGTAGTGCAGAGGCTGATCCATTCTCTGGGAAAATCTCTAACGATTCACCAATTGCTCAAGCTTTAATTGGGAAAAAATTAAATGACGAAGTGACGATTTCAACCCCTGGTGGCGATATGCCCGTGAAAATTATTAGTGTTAAATAAGTAGAGAAACAAACTACCCTCCTAATTAAAGCGTTCCTGAAAAGTCTTATTTTGGGAATGATCGTTGTTAGGTGGGTAGTTTTTTTTTCAGTCAAAAGTTGGATGCCAACTGAGAAGTAATTTGTTACACTAAAGAAAAATGGGAGAGGAACTTTCAAATGAAAAATGCATGGCGCTTTTTTTTGACTGCTGAATGTCTTTTATTTGTGATTGCACTTTGGCAGTTGTTTGATACAGAGCCACTAGCAATCCTTTTCTTTTTAGGCTGTCTGAGTATTTACGGCGCAACCAAACGCAAAAAGAAAAGCAAACGTTTCTTACAAATTATAGGTAGTATCCTAGTTATTGTTTCCTTGTTAAATAACTTTGCTGTATGGTTAATGCTTATCTTTGCTATTTTATTTGTCGGCTTAAAAGGTGTTGAAATTTCTGGTATCGAGCTTTTTCAACAAAATTGGCTAAATAAAAAGAAAATAGTGATTGTGGATACGGTTGATCCGAGCACACATGCAGCCGAAAGAACGAAGAAATCATGGATTGGTGATACTCGAATTGGTTCTGATATCTTCGAATGGAATGACATTGTGATAAGTATTTTTGCAGGGGATACGATTATTGATCTAGGCAATACGCTATTACCTAAAAAAGAGAATACAATTGTGATCCGCAAGCTTTTTGGAAAAACTCGTATTTTGGTTCCGACTGGTATTGGGATTAAGTTGCAACAAAATAGTTTATTAGGGACAGTGCGCTTTGAAAAGGAATCCTTTCAATTAAAAAATGAAGAACTAATTATTTATAGTAAGGATTACGACGAAAGTCAACGCAAGCTACATATTTTATCTGCTAATTGTGTAGGAGAGGTAGAGGTGATTCGTATATGACCACCCCCCTTCGAATCATTGTATCCTGCGTTGTCGGAGTCGCAACCTTTTTGACGCTCTTGTTGCTTGGCATGAGTATCGTTCAAGTGACGCATACCCATGATTGGTTTTTTGCATTTCTCCAAATGCAAATTCTATTTATGCCCATGGTTCTGTTTTTATTGCTATTGGCTTTTAGCAGTGGCGTGGTGTTTTTTTTCATCCTAGGTTATTGTCAGCGTATGGTACTAAAACCGATTGAACAGCCATTGCAAAACTTGGCTGCTGGGAAATATGATTTTAAAATTACTAAACCTTCCATTGATTATCAGCCAATGCACGGCATTCAAGAGGATATTCAAATGATCCGCGACAAGCTACAGATGGTTTCAAAAGAGTTGCAACTGAGTAATGCACAGCCCAAACTATTTAACGGTCAGACAAAAGAACAAATTTTGACTGAAGAACGGCATCGACTAGCACGAGAATTGCACGACTCGGTTTCACAGGAATTATTTGCAGCTATGATGTTGCTTTCTGCGATGAATGAGCAAGCAAGGAAAAAACAAGTCGAAGAAAACCAGCAAAAACAACTGACAATGATTACGGATATTATCACGACTGCACAGTCAGAAATGAGGGCATTATTGCTCCATTTGCGACCAGTTAATCTGGAAGGAAAATCATTGAAGACGGGTATTGAGCAATTATTAATTGAACTACAATCAAAAGTGACAATCCAAATTCGCTGGCAAATTGCCGATTTACATTTGCCCACTATCATCGAAGATCAGCTATTTCGAGTGGTTCAAGAATTATTATCCAATACGCTACGGCATGCGAAAGCGCAAGAATTGGAAGTGTATTTAAATGAGGTAAATCAACAAATTCAGTTGCGATTTATTGATGATGGTATTGGTTTTGACATTTCTAAAGAAAAAGCAGGTAGCTATGGACTTACCAATATTCGCGAACGAATACAAGGAGTAGGTGGCACTGTGAAGATCATAAGTTTTAACAATCAAGGTACGAGTGTTGAAATTAAAGTACCAATCTTTAAAGAAGGGAACGTATCAGATGATTCGAGTGCTATTAGTAGATGACCATGAGATGGTTAGAATTGGTGTGTCGGCGTACTTGTCCATTCAAGATGATATTGATGTCATCGCACAAGCAGAAAATGGAGCAATAGGTGTTGAAAAAGCACTAGACTTACGACCTGATGTTATTTTGATGGATTTAGTGATGGACGTGATGGATGGGATCGAAGCGACCAAAGAAATTTTACATGCTTGGCCTGAAGCCAAAATTATTATTGTGACGAGTTTCATTGACGATGAAAAGGTATATCCGGCAATCGAAGCAGGAGCGTCTGGGTATCTTCTAAAGACTTCCGCAGCCCATGATATTGCCCAAGCAATTCGTACGACTTATCAAGGTGGACGGGTAGTTGAACCACAAGTATCAAATAAGCTACGAAATGAGACGAGCAATCGAAGTTTTCATTTACATGATGAGCTGACAAATCGTGAAAAAGAAGTACTCCAACTGATTTCAAATGGAAAGAGTAATCAAGAAATTGCAGATGAACTATTTATTACATTAAAAACAGTGAAGACCCATGTATCCAATATATTGTCAAAACTTGAAGTAGAAGATCGAACGCAAGCTGCGATTTATGCATTTAAACATGGCTATATAAAATAAGACAACCTACTAGGTGAACACTCAATGAGTTTGTTATAATAATTGAGAATCAAGAGATGAAGGAAGTGCACTAGTGAAACAAAACTATGCAATCATTGGATTGGGACGATTTGGAGGAAGCATCTGTCGGACGTTAGTCGAATCTGGTCAAGAAGTACTAGCTATCGATGCCAATGAGGATCGAGTGAATGAGTATATGAATATTGCTACGCACGTGGTCGTAGGCAACGCCCAGGATGAGATGGTTCTAAAATCACTTGGGATTCGTAATTTTGACCATGTTATTGTAGCGATTGGTGAAGACATTCAGGCAAGTATTTTGGTTACCCTAATGGTAAAAGAAATGGGCGTTCCTAATATTCTAGCAAAGGCGCAAAATGAATACCATGCAAGAGTCTTAGAGAAAGTTGGTGCAGATCGAGTGGTTCACCCAGAGCGAGATATGGGAATCCGTTTGGCACATAATTTAGTCTCTAAAAACATTTTGGACTTCATTGAATTATCTGATGAGTTCTCATTAGCAGAAATTCGTGTATCCAATCCCAAATTTTTTAATCATACCTTACTTGATTTAAATTTTCGCCAAAAGTATGGTTTAACAGTCGTTGCGATTCGTAGACCGGATGCACAAGTCATTGTTTCACCTGCTGCGGATCAAATTGTAAAAGAAAATGATAGATTGTTAGTCATTGGAAATGCAGAAGACGTTGATTTACTCGATAAAAAATTAAATGAATAGAAGGAGTAAGTATGCAATTAACTATCACACCATCCGCACTAGAGTGGTTTAAAAGAGAAATTCAATTAGAATCTGGAATGGGGATTAGATTTTACGGGAAAGTCTATGGCAAAACACAAGTCCATGATGGCTTTTCTGTCGGACTGTCAGTTGATCGCCCTGAAGATCCATTGGTGAAAACAACAGTATCAGACATGCTCTTTTTTATTGAAGAGACTGATGAGTGGTTCTTTAAGCGCTATGACTTAATTGTTGATTACGATAAGAAGTTAGATGAGCCAACCTATGTTTTTGAAGAATCAAAAGAATAGGGACAAGCGGCAGTAACATATGGTATTTAAAGATTTGAACGTAACTAATTTGTGCTGCTAATTCCAAACGGTGAGAATGAGTAGGTACGATTGAAAGACCACAAAATCCAGAAGTTGTATCTTAAACTTTTGGATTTTGTGGTCTTGTTTGTTTATTACTGCATAATTCTGGTTAGATTTTCTTAGTAACCATTTTCAAGTGATACTTCATTTTTAGTAAGCGAGTGATTTTGGGTAAAGGAACTGAAATTTTTAAGAAAAATTTCCATGAATAGAGACTGAAAGTGAGCCGTTTGTCCAGAAATATGTGGGGTAATGAGTAAATTAGGAGCATCCCAAAGTGGATCGTCTTTTGGCAATGGTTCTGGATCTGTTACATCAATTGATGCAAAGGCTAGATCGTTTGCTTGTAAGGCTGCCAATAGCGCATGGCTATCAACACTCGGCCCACGTCCGACGTTAATAAAGGAGCCCGTCTTCTTCATTGCTTGGAAAAACGGTTGATCGTAGAGATGCCGTGTATCCTCAGTTAGTGGCAAAATATTGATGACGATATCGGATTCTTGGGCGCAAGCATGAAGATTCGTTAACGGATACGTCTGAGAAAAGTAAGGTGTCTTCCGACCAGTCGTATTAATCCCTTGAACAGAGCAACCTAATAAGGATAGCTTCCTAGCTAGTTCTTGTCCGATTTGACCTGTGCCGACGATCGTAATCACTTGCTCGCTCAAATTATCGTAAGGTATAGTTTCTGATTCCCAAGTATGCGTCATTTGCTGTTGCATAGCTGGAAATAGACCTCTAGTTTTCATAAGTAACAGACCAAGTAGGTGATCTGAAATAGATTGGGCATGAATCCCACTACCATTGGATAAAAGAATCCCGTACTTAGCAAAGGATTCAAGTGGGAGATAGTCTACTCCTGCTGAAATTGATTGAACCCATTTCAGATTCGTTGCTGAGTGCAAAAGGTTATCTGCCCATTTTTTATCCCAACCAATCGTAATCACGACTTGTTCCCATCGAAAAGAATCAGGAAGTTCATTAATCGAAACAAGCTGGTAATCAGGCGCTAGTTGTTGAATTTTTTCATGATAGATGGATCGAAATGATCGTTTAGATAAGATATATTTCAAAACAATTCCCCCTTTAGCACTAGTGTACACTAATTAAAGGAAAAAAAAACCATCATCAAGCGGCGTGAGCCTACTTTGATGATGACTTTGTTTTCCAAACAGCCTGATAGACTATAAAACTGGTTGCTAAAAATAAAAATGTACCTGAGTTAAATGAATAGTGAAAGAGCATTATCAGTGTGCTCAATAGGGTAGGAACGGTTGCGCTGACGATTACCAACTTTAATATTTCTAAAAAAGTCAATGAGCGATTAATTCTTTTTAGCCAAATACTCGAAAACAAAGCTGTAAAAAGAATAGTAAAGACCAAATTGATAAAGGATGGATAAATAGCCACTAAGAAAATAATCACATAAAGAAACCAAGGTAACCTTTTTTCTGCCAACACAGATTTTATTGTTTTACCGTTGAAGGATGAGAAAATCGATTGATCGTAAGTCAAATGAAATGACGTATCACCTAATAGTGACTGTGTCGTTTCATCGGAAGGGAAAAGAATAATTAATTGGTCCTTTAACATTCCTATGCTCACCAATTTCCCTTTTAAGTCTGATTGTATATCCGTCGCGTTGCGTTTATTATCCGGATCAAATGTAAAGATTAAATAATTGCTTTGGTAGATAAATCCTGAATTTTCCTCAGGTGAGGAAAGTTGATTGTCTTTAATCGTAAAATCTGGTAACTTTTCGGCAATTTTTTGGCCATCTGCATGTAAATTACCAAAGACGTTCATCACTTGAGTCGTTAAAGGAATGGCGTATACAAAACTAAGAAGTACTAGATAAAAGATAACCTTGCCAAACGGGCTTTTCCGCACTGAGATAAGATTTTTAAACTGAAAAAAAGAGCCAAGAAACATTTGGTAAATTGACATGAATACACTCCTTTATAAATAGCTTCATGGTCATTTTAACGAAAGCAAGCAGAGAAAACAAGGACTACCCGTTCATTTCCTATACTGGTATAATCATTTCAGAAAGAAAAGGAGCGAGTTGGTCGATGGAAGTAGTAAGTTATTTGTTTTTTGGTGTTATGACGACGTTAGTAAACTTTATTGTTTATTTTTTTTGTCGGGATTTGTTGCAGTTTCAGTTTGTACTAGCAAACACATTGTCTTGGATTGCATCGGTCTTATTTGCTTTTTTGACGAACAAAAAGTGGGTTTTTCATAGCAAAAGTGAGACAAAATTGGCATGGATAATTGAAGCCGCCAAATTTATTTTTTATAGGGGATTATCTTATTTGATTGATATGGCGTCCATGTTTGTCTGTCTAAAACTATTGATGACGTCGGATTTTTCAGCAAAACTCTTTACCCAAGTCTTGGTCGTTATAGCCAATTATTTTTTTAGTAAGCTATTAATATTTAATAATAATAAAAAATAAGTGTTTTTTAAGCAAAATTTTTGAGGAAATGGCTTGAATTTGCTATTCTTAAAGAGTAATGACAACTATTTAGGAGGAAGAAAATTATGACTTACACTTTACCAGATTTACCATATGCTTATGATGCATTAGAACCTTACATTGATGTTGAAACGATGCACTTACATCATGACAAACATCATAATACGTATGTGACAAATTTAAATGCAGCGGTTGAAAAACACCCAGAATTGGCAGAAAAATCGGTAGAAGAGTTAATTTCTTCAATGTCAACTGTTCCTGAAGATATCCAGACTGCTGTACGTAACAATGGTGGCGGACATGCGAACCATTCATTCTTCTGGGAAATTTTAGCTCCAAATGCTGGCGGAGAACCAACTGGATACTTAAAAGCTGCTATTGATGAAACTTTTGGAAGCTTTGACGAGTTAAAAGCTGAATTTAAAACTGCTGCTACAGGCCGTTTTGGTTCTGGATGGGCATGGCTTGTTTTAGATAACGGTACGTTAAAAGTGACTTCAACTGCAAATCAAGACTCTCCATTAATGGAAGGTCAAACACCCGTACTTGGGTTAGATGTGTGGGAACATGCATACTACTTAAAATACAAAAATGTACGCCCTGACTATATTGAAGCTTTCTGGAATTTAGTAAACTGGGAAAAAGCAAACGAAATCTTTTCTGCTGCTAAATAATCTAGGCGTTATAATATAGCATAACAAAAGCCAAGTGACGATTGTGCATCATCGCTTGGCTTTTTTTTGATGTCAAAATGACTCTTGATTCTTAAAGGTTTTTGGTAGCGAACATGGTATACTGATGCTAAAGGGGTGAGGAGATGGACACACAGTTTGTTGTAGGTTCTTTTGAGTCGACGATTCATTATGGACAGACGTTCTTTCAAGCATTTACACCGACGCAGTTTAAGGGGAAACACCTTATCTTCTTTGCCAACCAACAATACTATGAATCATTTGCCAATCAAGCGACGACCTTTTTTGAGCATACTGACATGGATTGGTATATTTTATCAAATCAACGAAATTGTCACACAGTCAATGAGATGCTTGAAGGCTTAAAATTTTTGGCAAAATTTAATCGATCTGAGTCCTATGTGTTTGTTTCATTTGGAAATAAAGGTGCGATTCAACTGACTAGTTTTTTTCATCAATTTAGTCCGCTCTCTTCGGAATTTTTGACGATTTGTCTGTCGCTTCAGTCCTTTTCAGTTGTGTTAACTAAAGAACGATTTTTAATCCAACCACCATTTTTAAAAAGTCTAATTTGGGAAAATTTACCGCATGACAGTTATGTATTCTTACCAAAAGATGCCGTATCATTGGGAGAGAGGCTGTTAGATTTTCTCGTACTCTTACGAATCGCACTAACGGATGATACAGTTTACACCCAGTTACAGGAGCGCTATCCGAACAAAGAGCGACTAGTAAAAGAGTCGTATATGAACTACATAGAATTTATTACTCAATCTTATGCAACCAATACTTACCCATTGACACAATATGGGAGTTGGTTTGAAGAAATACTGTACGAAACAGAAAACAGCCATGTTCTTTCAGCTGAAATGAAACATTATTTAGGGTTTCTCTTTCATTTTATCTGGAATTGTGTCACAATCGAAAAATCGGAATTATGTAAAGATGTTTTAGGTTGGATGAGGACATTAGGCTTTCCGATAAACGTGCCTGATTCTTTTGTCGTTTCAGATTTTTTAGTCAAAGCAGCCCAGGAAAGCAAAAATACACCCCGCCTTGTGCAGGTGGATTTTTTTACCAAGAATTATCAGCTCATTGCACCCAATGAAGAACAATTTATTGATGTGTATCAACTTTACCAGCATGTAATAGAGGAGGAACCATCGAGTGACAGAAAGTGAAAAAGTATTAAGTGCCATCGAAAAGGATGATTTGGCAAGCGCGCAGGTTGCCTTGCAAAAAGCATTGCGGTCAGATTCCGAAGCGAGTTTGGCAGAACTAGGGGAAGACTTGCAGCAATTAGGCTTTTTGGAGGAAAGTAAGGAAGTCTTTACTCATTTAGCTAAAAGTCATCCTGAAAATGACGGGTATTTTTTGCCTTTAGCAGAAATTGCCATTGAAAATGATGAGATTGAACTAGCCTTTGAAGAACTAGAAAAAATACCAAAAACAAGTGAAAATTACTTGGATGCTTTATTGGTCACAGCCGATTTGTATCAACTACTATCTATTCCTGAAGTAAGTGAAGCGAAACTAAAGGAAGCACAGACAATCGCGCCAAATGAAGTCTTAATTGCCTATGCTTTAGGTGAATTGTATTTGTCTATGGATCAATACCAACAAGCTTTGGATGAATTTGAACAAGTCAAAGAAAAAAATACCAATCCGAATTTATCTGAAGATCTCTTGGATGAAAAAATTGGCTATAGTTTAAGCATGCTAGGAGAATTTGAAGCGGCAGTTCCCTTTCTAGAGCAAGCAGTGACAGTGAAAGAAACGGATGAACGACTATTTCATATCGCTCTCGTACTCCTCCAGCTAAAGGAAAATGAGCAAGCTATCTATTATTTACAAAAATTACGTACCTTAAATCCCCAATACCAAGCCGTCTATTTACAATTGGCGCAAGTATTGCAAGAGGAAGAGCAGATTGACGAGGCCCAACTCGTGATTGAAGAAGGTATTCATGAGAATCCTTATCAAGTCGAATTGTATTATTTTGCTTCTGAAAATGCCTATCGTTTACACGATACAAAAAAAGCTGAGACATTTTTGACCGATGCGCTTGAAATAGGTGAACGGACAGATGATACGTTACTTTTACTTAGCAATCTTTACGTTGAAGAAGGGTTTTATGAAGAAGCACTCGCAGCCATTGATCAAATGGAAAATCAAGATCAGCCATTTGCTCTTTGGAATCGTGCGAAGGCCTACAATGAGCTAGAAGAATTTGGCGATGCAGCTAAGTACTATGCCCTAGCAAATGATCATTTGCATCATGAAATTGATTTTATGAAGGAATATGGGCTGTTCTTAAGAGAAGAAGGCCGCCTAGATGAGGCAAAAGGTCTGCTTACTCATTATCTAGCCCATGAACCGGGTGATTTAGAGATTCAGTCGATACTAGATGATTTATCTGAAAGATAGGTGAATAGAAATGGTTGATTTAAATGAGAAAAAACAGTGGCTGAAATGGTTGTTAGCATATGGTCCTTTCCAGCGACGTGAAATCTTGTGGATTTTAGACTATTTGTTGCATCACGACAATATTTTAGCGAATATCAAAATTGTGGAGCATGCCGATGCAACAACTCGTGGCTTAGTTCTTATGCCCAACCAATCATCTGAAGACGCTTTGACTCTTTATTTGAATGGCCATCTGTTTCATGATCCAGATCAAATTTTCCATGAAGTTCGCTTTAATTGGAAACAACCTCTTTTTTTGGAATGCCCACTACCGAAATCTTGGGAACTTCCTGAATACCTAGCAGTATTGGAGGATAATCCTTATCGTCGTTGGAATGATAATTTGACAGAAGGTACGTGCGAGGAAGTCGACTTATTCATTGAAAACCAAGAAAAAGCCAGTGAACGCCATCATCTAATCGAAAAAATTAATGCGGCACTTGATGCAAACAACCGTGAAGCATTTGATGATTTTTCAAAGCAATTGCTTGAATTGGATAAAAAATGAAATAAAGCAAAGAGGTGAAATACTTGGAATCAAAAATAACACTTTCTGAGATGCAAACAACAGTTGATGACTATATCCGTCAATTTAAAACCGGCTATTTTGGCCCTTTAGCGCAAATGGCGCGCCTAACAGAAGAGATGGGGGAGCTTGCTAGAGAAATTAATCATCACTATGGGGAGAAGCAAAAAAAGGCGACTGAGCCAGCGAAAGCTATTCCTGAAGAAATGGGTGATGTCTTAATTGTCTTATTAATGATGGCCAATTCTTTGGACATTGATCTGACTGAGGTATTTGAAAAAAATATGGACAAATTCCAAAAAAGAGATCAATTTCGCTTTGAGCGTGTCGATGGCCGAGTAGGAGAGAAAAAAGAAAAATGACGGAATTACATTTACCAAGCGAATTTATCAACGCACAACCGGTCTTGCAAAAAATACAAGCAGCTGGTTTCGAAGCTTATTTTGTGGGTGGCTGTGTACGAGATGTCTTATTGCATCAATCGATTCACGATGTAGACATTGCTACAAGTGCGTACCCTAGTGAAATCAAAGAGCTTTTTAGTCGCACGATTGATATTGGCATTGAGCATGGGACGGTGTTGGTACTTTGGCATGAGGAGCAATATGAAGTGACGACGTTTCGTACAGAGTCGACCTACCAAGATTTTCGTCGGCCTGATCAAGTTACTTTTGTTCGCTCACTTGCTGAGGATTTAAAAAGACGTGATTTCACGATGAACGCATTAGCTTTAGCGGAAAATGGCACTATTATTGATTTATTTAACGGGCTAAGCGATATTAATCAAAAAATTGTCCGGGCAGTGGGCGATGCCAATGAGCGATTTCATGAGGATGCGTTGCGTATGATGAGAGGCTTGCGTTTTATTAGTCAGTTAGACTTTACGATGGCACCCGATACGCTAGCAGCGATTGAAAAACATAGTCAACTGTTATCTTTTATTTCCATCGAACGTATTCGTATTGAGTGGGAAAAATTAGTATTAGGTAGAGCAAGAAATAGAGCTTTACGCCTTTTTCTAGCAACCAATTGCTTTTTGTATTGTCCACAGTTTGAACAGCAGATTGAAGGACTTCAAAAATTTATTGAGTTACCTGAAAAGCAACTGACTGAGGTTGAGGCTGCCTGGACGTTGCTGATGGATTGTTTAGATGTACCCGAAAGACAGTTTGTGGCATTTTTTAAAGAATGGAAGCTGTCTAATGACACCATTAAGCAAATTCAAAAAACATATCAAGGCTTGCAATTTCGCAAACACTTTCCTTGGAATCGCTGGATGGTCTATACTTTGGGCGCGGAGGTAGTATTGCGAGTTGAATCGCTACTAGCTTATTACAATCTTGAGCAATCCTTTGTAGCCATCGAGGAGCTTGTCCAACTATTGCCAATTGAATCTTTAAAAGACTTACAAGTAAACGGTCATGACTTGCAACATACGTTTCAAAAGAAACCGGGAAAATGGCTAAGTGATACCTTACATTTTTTGGAAAAACAAGTTGTCGAAGGAGCCGTGGCGAATCAAAAAGTGGAACTATTACAAGCGGCTGAGAACTATTTAGCGGGAATCTGTGAAAAGTGAGCAAATTTTTTAGTAAAACGCTTCGTTTTCACATGCAACATGCTCCGGAGTGTGCTAAACTAAATGTGTAAAAAGTAAATGGTAAGGAGTGTTTTAAATGTCAAGAGAAATGAAAGCATTGAAATTTCTTTTCCGTAATGGAGAAACATGGACTGTAGAGCGTCGATTCATCGGTGACCTATGGATTAAACAAATTACTTCTAGTTTTGGTCGCATCAACGGCGGCGAATTCGTTGAAATTCATCCTTGTGCTGGTTTCAAAATTGAAATTTTCACTGAGGGCGACCATGTAGCAACACATGATATTAATTTAGGTGGACTAGAATTAGGAATGTTTGCACGAGCACTTAAATACCAAGACATTGAACGCATGGAAATTTTGTATAAAGCAGGCACACCTGACTTGATCTATTTCCCATACAAAGATACAGACGGCGATGGATTAGACAATGAGTACCAATCTACAAAAGTAAGTGAATCAACTAAAAATCTATACATTGTCATCGATCCTGAAAAGACAGTAGAAGATTTTTATGCTGACGAAATCAAATAAGTAAAGTTAGACTGTTACAAACCGAATGGCATCCAAAATCCGATTGATAGGCGATGACTTCAGTACTTCAGAAGTCATCGTTCTCTTTTTCGGATTTTTTTGTCGCTAACTGGAGAATAAGGTGTTAAGAAATGAATCAGAAACAAGCAAAGTCAAACTTGAAAAAAGGGACATATGTCGCAATTGGACTTCTCCTATTTTTCATTAGTTCAGGAAAAATTGCTTATGATAATTGGTCGATCGATGATGCTATCCAAGTTGCGGATCAAGTCCTTTCTGGCGAAAAGCTAGCGAAAAACTATGACCATCTTGTACAATTACCTGACTACGATGGGACCAATCAAGTTGTAAAGCTCAATAACAACCAACCATATTTTGACCAAGCTGATTTATCAGTCGAGAAAAAAGGATGGCAAACCTTTTCAGATTTAGATCAACTCAACCGAGTAGGGGTAGCCAATGCACTCTTGCATAAAAGTATGATGCCTACCAAGGAAAGAGAGTCCATTTCATCCATCTATCCCACGGGCTGGAAGCAAAAAAAAATTAGTAATCAACAAATGCTTTACAATCGTTCGCATTTGATTGGCTTTCAATTTACAGGGGAGAATACCAATGCCCGTAATTTATTTACTGGAACAAAAGCACTCAATCAAGATCAAATGACCAACTATGAAAATGCCATTGCGCAGTATTTGAGAAAAACGGGCAATCACGTGCGTTACCGTGTGACACCATACTTTAAAGGTGATGAGCTGGTTGCTCGCGGTGTTGAGATGGAAGCGAAAAGTATTGAAGATGATGACATTGAGTTGAATGTATTTATTTATAATATTCAGCCGGGCTACACGATTGATTATCAAACAGGTTACTCAACGAAGACAAAATAAAAAAGCCATCACCGATGGCTTTTTTATTATTTTGTTTCACGGTGCAAAGTAACTTTGCGTTCACGTGGACAATATTTTTCTTTTTCCAAACGATCAGGGTTGTTACGTTTGTTTTTGCTTGTTAAGTAGTTACGTTCTTTACAAGAAGTACATTCTAATGTAATGTTTACGCGCATGTTCATTTCCCTCCCTTAGCAATAAATATAACTAAGATATCTCTCAGACTTAAATATCATAGCATGATTTAATGTAGATTGCTAGTCTTTTGACAAAATTTGTTAAGTAGTTTTACTTGACGACAAAAAAACAAAACTGTTTGCGTTTTCTACTGATAAACATGGTAGAATAACAATCAAGTGAGGTGGAAAGTGTGACTTCAAAAAAAGAATTACGAGAAGAAAAATTGCAAGCATTGAAACATTTTTCTAATCAAACGAAAGAAAAAGAACGATTAGAAGCACAGCTGATCAATCAATTGCTGACAAGTGAACGCTGGCAGCATGCACAAGTAATAGCGCTCTATCAATCAATGGCACATGAATGCAATACGAAAAGTCTACTTGCTGCAGCATGGCGTGAAGGCAAAGTAGTCGTTTTGCCTCAGACTGGGAAAGCAAGACAGATGAGGTTTGTCCGTGTATTGCCAACGACTCTCTTCACACTGACCGCATTTGGAGTCGAAGAACCGAATTCTGAGCAAGTAATTGAAAAAGAAGCCATTGATTTAATGGTCGTCCCTGGTGTCTGTTTCACATTAGCTGGTAAGCGCATTGGTTATGGTGGTGGATTCTATGATTGCTATCTTGGGGATTATCATGGAGCAACGATCAGTCTAGCCTTTCCATTCCAGCTTGGAGCAGAGGACGACTGGCTTAGTGACGAACATGATCAGCTTATTCAAAAAATAATAACAGTGAAACAGGAGGAACAGCGATGAACGGGTATCGTTTACGGCAGTTTAGAGGTCAGCCGTTTTTTACCTGGCTATTTTTAGGAATTCAGACCTTGGTATTTTTAATCGGATACTTCTTGCCCAGTATCCCTTTAGAAAGTAATGGCGTTTTATATGGACCAGCCATTGCCTTTTTACATCAGTATTGGCGTTTTTTGACACCAATCTTTTTCCATTTTGGCTTAATGCATTTTGCCGTTAATTCTGTGGTATTGTACTACATGGGTGAGCAGATTGAAGCTATTTATGGCCATACCCGCTTTTTTATCATCTACTTAGTGACAGGAATAATGGGAAATTTGATGAGTTTTGCCTTTAATACACCGGGGATTATTTCAGCGGGGTCAAGTACGACCTTGTTTGGATTGTTTGGGTCATTTATAATTTTAGGATTTCATTTGCGCCACAATCCGGCTATCGAAGGGATGGTCAAACAGTTTACGTTATTTTTGATTTTGAGTTTTGTTTTCGGTATGTTTGACCAGTCGATTGACATCTGGGGCCATGTCGGTGGCTTGATTGGTGGTGTATTGATTGGTAATATCATCGGCTTACCAAAACCAGCAAAAAAATATTCGATTCATATCCGTATTTTGTCGCTCCTCATTTTGGTATTTTTTGTGATATTATGTGTAATGTATGGTTTAAAAAAATATGGATAACGAGTATAATATTCAAGGAGTACATGATGAAAACGTTATATGATGTGCAGCAACTTTTAAAACAGTTTGGAATCATCGTCTATGTTGGCAAACGAATTTATGATATTGAGTTAATGACGCTTGAGGTAAAAAATATTTATGAGCGTCGTTTAATTGATAAGGACACTTACTTAACAGCATGGCGTATTCTAAAGCGGGAACATCATATTGAAGAAAGCCGAGGAGAATAGTAGATGGATAAAAAAATTATTGGCATTGACTTAGGTGGTACGACAGTAAAATTTGCAATCTTGACAGCGCAAGGAGACGTTCAACAAAAATGGAGTATTCCTACCAATATTTTGGATGATGGAACGCATATTGTGCCAGATATTATTGCATCAATCAATCATCATATGGAACTATATGGTCTTACAAAAGATGACTTTTTGGGCATTGGCATGGGAACGCCAGGTAGTGTTGATCGCCAATTAGGGACAGTGATTGGTGCTTACAATTTAAATTGGAAAACGACACAAGCAATTAAAGAAGCAATTGAGTCAAAAACAGGTATCCCATTTGCAATCGATAATGATGCCAATGTCGCTGCTTTAGGCGAACAATGGAAAGGTGCTGGGGAAAATAATCCCGATGTTGTCTTCGTTACTTTAGGGACTGGTGTTGGCGGTGGTGTAATCATGAACGGCCAATTGCTTCATGGAGTCGCTGGTGCTGCGGGTGAGATTGGCCATATTACCGTTGATCCAGATGGTTTTGAGTGCACATGTGGCAAGAGAGGCTGTCTAGAGACTGTGTCTAGTGCGACAGGTGTTGTCCGTGTTGCTCGCCATCTTTCAGAGGAATTCGCGGGGGATTCTGAACTGAAGAAGCAATTGGACAATGGTGAGTCGATCACAAGTAAAGATGTCTTCGTAGCAGCAGAAGCGGGTGATCTGTTTGCCAATATGGTCGTAGATAAAGTCTGTTATTACCTTGGTCTTGCGATAGGCAACATTGGCAATACGTTAAACCCTTCAAGTATTGTATTAGGTGGTGGCGTATCGGCTGCGGGCGAATTTTTGCGTAGCAGAGTAGAGAAGAACTTTTTACAATTTGTCTTTCCACAAGTTGGAGAATCAACCAAAATTAAATTAGCCGAATTAGGCAATGATGCCGGTGTCATCGGTGCAGCCTCACTAGCAATGAAGGTAGAAAAATAAAAGGAGTCAGATAAATGAATTTTTTGAATGGATTAAGTATTGTTTTAGCGACCATTTTAGTAGTGATGGGATTAAATTGGTTGTATTATTATATTTTAGGGAAACGGTCGGCTACGATGTTATCCCAAGAAGAATTTCAAGAGGGGATGCGTAAAGCGCAAGTCATCGATGTCCGCGAAAAAGATGCCTTTCAAGCAGGACATATTTTAGGGGCTAGAAATATTCCATACACGGTCTTGAGTCAATCTTATGCGTCCATTCGAAAAGATATGCCAATTTATTTATACGATGGTACGCGCGTATTAAGTGTCCGTACAGCGAATAAATTACGAAAAAAAGGCTATCAAAATATCTATATCTTAAAAGATGGTTATGATAGCTGGACAGGGAAAACAAAACAAAAATCTTAATGAAAAAGCAGTCTGAGATGCATCTAGTGTGTTCGGCTGCTTTTTTACTACAATGAAAAGGAGAAGAACGATGGAAACGGTCGAATTAACCAATATGTGCATGATTGAAAATCAAAAGGGACAAGTAGTTGTCCAACTTCGTAAAAAGAAAGACTGGCCGGGACTGACATTTCCAGGCGGACATGTCTTACCTGATGAGTCATTTCATGATGCTGTTGTAAGAGAAGTGTATGAAGAGACAGGCTTAACAATTTCTTGTCCTAAGCTTTGTGGGATAAAACAATTCAAAACATCAGCTGGCGTTCGCTATATGGTTTTATTTTATCGGACCAATTCATTTGTGGGAGAACTGACTGAATCGATTGAGGGCCCGGTATTTTGGCTAGAGCCAAATCGCATTCAGGAGTACCAAGTTGCTCCTGATTTTCTAGAAATGTATCAAGTTTTTTGCTCAGAGACTCTTTCTGAGTTTTTTTATCAAAAAAAAGGCGATGGATGGAACATTCAATTATATTAAAAAAGCTCGCTTCACTTGTGTCTGTGCACAAATGAAGCGAGTATATGTTTATCTAGCGCGACTTTTACGGTTTGCTTTGCGACGATTTGCTTCAATCATTGCTTCTTTCTTTTCGATTGGTTCAATGACTGTTTTTTTAATTGCTGAAACAACACCGACTGTTGCGGCGATTGTTGCAAATGTGCCGGCAAAAAAACCTGATGTAAATTTTTTCATCTCATCCACCTCACTTTTCTCACTTTTTATTATGAATGAAAAGGGATTTTTTGCAAAGTGAAAACCATTCGTGGCTAAGAAAATGTTAAAAAAATTTGCAAAAGAGAATTGATGTATCAATCGCAAAGCGCTATGATATTTAGTGAACTATGTTTAGGAGGGAAAAAAATGACGATTTTAGTTTTAGGTGGAGCTGGCTACATTGGCTCGCATGCAGTAGACCAATTGATTACCAAAGGGGAGAAGGTAGTCGTAGTCGACAATCTTTTAACAGGACACCGGAAAGCCGTTCATCCTAAGGCAACATTTTATGAAGGAGATGTTCGCGACAAAGCCTTTTTGCAAGACGTTTTTTCAAAAGAGGCGATTGATGGAATTCTTCATTTTGCAGCAAGCTCACTTGTGGGTGAATCGGTGGAAAAACCATTAAAATACTTTAGCAATAATGTTACTGGTATGGAGATTTTGCTAGAAGTAATGCATGAGTCCAATGTGAAAAAAATCGTATTTTCTTCAACGGCAGCTACATATGGCGAGCCTGAAGTAGTCCCTATCTCTGAAACAAACCCAACAAACCCAACCAATCCCTACGGCGAAAGCAAATTAATGATGGAAAAAATGATGAAATGGTGTGATGGTGCATATGGCATGAAGTATGTTGCTTTGCGTTACTTCAATGTCGCAGGGGCCAAACAAGATGCATCAATCGGTGAAGACCATACACCTGAAACACATCTAGTCCCAATTATTTTGCAAGTGGCATTGGGTCAACGTGAAGAATTAAAAATCTTTGGTGATGATTACGACACACCAGATGGTACGTGTATCCGTGACTACGTGCATGTCGAAGATTTGATTGCGGCTCACTTGCTAGCATTAGACTACTTAAGTGCGGGTAATCCAAGTGCTGCCTTTAATCTAGGATCAAATACCGGATATTCAGTGAAAGAAATGCTTGATGCGGCTCGTAAAGTGACCGGCAAAGAAATCCCAGCTACGATTGCGCCACGAAGAGCAGGAGATCCAAGCCGTTTGGTCGCTAGTGCTGACAAGGCGAGAAGTGTCTTAAAATGGAACCCTCAACTAACAGATATTGAAGAAATCATTGAGACTGCTTGGAATTGGCACCATACACATCCAAATGGTTACCAAAACTAATATGACAGAACAGATGGGTCAAGTCATTGTCGATTTTACAACAATAGCCATTCAAACAGGTGGTTGGATGGAGATGGATCGTCTCTATTTATACAATCGCCTAAAGACCATGAGTGGTTATTCGGGTGAACTAAGTCAACCTGTTCATGCAATCAATGCTAATGAGGCACCAGAATTGGCTGCTCAGTTGACCGAATGTTACTTTCAAAAAAGCAAACAAGATCAGGTATCTGAAGTGGAAAGGAAACAAAAGTTAGTCGATTTCCTAGATTTGCTTACACCACCGACTTCCGTTGTAAATGCATTGTTTGCAAAATACTATGCCAAAAGTCCCAAAGAAGCAACAGATTATTTTTATCAGCTGAATAAAACAACTGGCACGATTCAAAAAGAAGGAGAGCTTATCGATGAACCTCTATTTGTTGATAAAGCTCAGTTCAAAGCATGCATTGTACCAGATGGCGCGATGGAAAAAGCGTTTGATGCAAACTATCGATTTGATATGGAAGGCTCTTGTGGAGTGACGACAGAAGAGATTCATACCAATCGCCGAATGATTCGGATGAATTTGCAAGGAGAGTCATATGGCTTTCACTATCTAAGTGATGAGATACTTGCTGAAGAATTTACTGTCATTGCTGAAAAAGAACAGTCGCTATCCTTGCACGCCCAATTAAGTCATTTAGGTCAGTTGGTGGAGCTTTTTCCACATTATTTTGTGGCGACAAACAAGGGAAATGTTCAAGAGCGAGTTGGTGATCAATACCGAGGTGCGAGAAATTCGTTACCGATTTACCAAGCTTCTGGAAACTTTCAATGCAAGTTACTGTTCTTTCCCGATGTGGCTGTCACGGCTTTGAATTGGCCAGTGCCAGTTTTGCGTTTACAGGCAACGAACCAACAAGCTTTGTTAAAGACTGCAGAGTACGTGATTAAAGCTTTGCAACAAGGGGAACAAATCGGTGATGCAAACAATTCGCTTCATCTAACAACAGCTGCCAAAGATGTCTTGCTCTTAGCAAGAAAAAGCGACTCTGGTCACGAGTTGTATGTCGCCTTTCACTCTGAAAAAACATTGACGGAAGTACAAGCATTGGGTGCATTTGGAATACTGGTTATGCCAAATGCTTCAATCGCAGATCAAGAAGTATTCATACAGCAGTTGAACGATACGTTTCACTCGTTTTAATAAAATAGCACATGGCGACTCTAGGAGTGGTTCTGTGCTATTTTCTTTTTGTGTGGTAGAATATGGAAGAAATTGAAGAAGGTGGAACAAACGAATGAAACAATTGGCAATTGATACATCAAATCTGACAATGGCTTTAGCAGTTGCAAAAGAACAAGTAATCTTAGGTCAAATTCAAACGATGGGCAACAAAAATCATAGCGTATCTTTGATGCCTAGTATTGATTATTTGGTGAAAAGTGTAGGCTGGAAGCCCAACCAAATCGAAGAAGTTCTTGTGGCAATCGGACCTGGTTCGTATACAGGATTAAGAATTGGTGTTACGACAGCGAAAACACTTGCGAGTAGCTTAAATTGCTCATTGAAGGCAATCTCTAGTCTAAAAGTCTTAGCAGCAAATGTGCGTGTCCAAGATGCTATTATTGTCCCGCTCTTTGATGCACGGAGACAAAATGTCTATGCAGGAGCGTATAAATGGCAAGAAGATCAATTAGTAGCGGTGATTGACGAAGCACACTACTCCTTAAGCCAACTAATTGATTTAGTGAAGGCTTATGACAACGTCCATTTTGTCGGCCAGGATACAAAGAAATTTCAACAAGAAATTTTAGCGAGCATACCTAAAGCCATCTTTGCAGCGGATGAGTTGTCCAATTACCCGACAGCAGTGCGTTTGATCGAGTTGGCAAAAAACGAGGTGACTATTGATCCGTTGTCAGTAGTGCCACAGTATTTAAAACGAGTTGAAGCTGAGGAAAAATGGTTAATCGATCATCAAAATGAGGGAAAACAAAGCTATGTGGAAAAAGTTTAAAGCCTTTTTTGAACAGTTGTTACCCAAACAAGCAATCCCGTACATAGATGAACTAAAAACGAAGCAAGCGCACTATCAATTTAGGGAAGCGATGGTGTCGGATATTAAGGGATTATTGCAGCTTGAAAAAATTGTTTATGCAGGTGAGACACCGTGGACGAAGAGTGCCTTTTTACTTGAATTTTATTCCAAGCAACCGCATTTGTATTTAATTTGTGAATGCGAAAATCATTTAGTTGGTTTTGCGGGTATTCGGCTATTTGGTGGTGATGGTCACATTACTAATATTGCAGTGCACCCAGATCATCAGAATCAAGGAATTGGCAAATGGTTCTTGGAAGAATTAATCAGACATGCCAAAGCAAGTGGTTGTGATACTGTATCTTTAGAGGTGCGGGTGAGTAATATCGATGCACAGCGCTTGTATCGTCGACTAGGCTTTGAAGCGCAAAAGATTAAGCCAAATTATTATCAAGAAATAGCAGAAGATGGAGTGGATATGCTTAAGCGCTTATGAAAATCAAAACTTTAACGGATTACCCAAATCAAGAGGCTCTGGCACGCCAGCTCGAGGAGCTAGTCGAGACGGCATTTACTGAGGGTGTTTCTTGGAATTATCAAGCTTTTATAAGTGATTTTCACTCGCAATTTGCTCGCTATTTTTTGCTAGAAGAAGACGGAAACATTATCGGCCTAGTTAACGGCCATCAGCTGTTTGATGAGTTTGAGTTATTTTTACTTGCCATCCATCCTGATTTTCGCAAAAAAGGCTTAGCGACGTATTTATTTCAGAGCATGGAGGACCAACTTCAAAAGCAAAAGGTGCAGCAAATCTTACTAGAAGTGAGAGCATCAAATCAGCGAGCCCTTAAATTATATGAGCAGTTCTCGTTCGAGCGCTATCACATTAGAAAAAATTATTACGAACAACCAGTAGAGGATGCTTGGTTGTTGCGAAAGAGAGTGAAGGAACAGACCCATGGATGAATTAATTCTAGCAATTGAAAGTAGTTGCGATGAAACTAGTGTGGCAATTGTTAAAAACGGTTCGACCATTCTTACAAATATTATCGCCTCACAAATTAAAAGCCATGAGCGCTTCGGTGGAGTAGTGCCAGAAGTAGCGAGTAGACACCATGTGGAGCAAATTGGTTATTGTATTCAAGACGCGTTAGAGGAAGCCAATGTTTCGCCAGAAGAGTTGGCTGCCGTTGCAGTTACAAAAGGCCCCGGCTTAGTAGGCGCACTATTAATAGGAATTACAGCCGCCAAAGCCTTTGCTTGGGCTAATGACCTACCATTGATCGGTGTGAACCATATGGCAGGCCATATTTGCGCTGCTCGCTTTGTTACAGAGGTGACGTATCCAGCGATGGCGTTGCTTGTCAGTGGCGGACATACTGAATTGGTCTATCTACCTGCTGAAGGCGTGTATGAGATCATCGGTGAAACAAGAGATGACGCAGCCGGCGAAGCATACGATAAAGTCGGCAGAGTCCTCGGACTAACTTATCCTAGTGGCAAAAAAATTGACGAACTCGCACACAAAGGAAAAGATACCTACCATTTTCCGCGTGCGATGTTGAATGATGACACGTATGATTTTAGCTTTAGCGGACTGAAGAGTTCTTTTATTAATCTGGTTCATAACGCGCAACAACGGCAAGAAGAATTAGATCAAGCGAACTTGGCAGCCAGCTTTCAGGCGAGTGTGGTCGATGTATTAGTTGCTAAGACGATTCGTGCGTGTCAAGAGTTCCCGGTGCAACAGTTAATTGTTGCTGGCGGTGTTGCAGCCAATCAAGGACTAAGAGAGCAATTAGCAGAAACGATAAAAACGACCTTACCAAATGTCGAATTAATCTTCCCACCGTTAAAACTTTGTGGCGACAATGCAGCAATGATTGGTTCGGCAGCTTCTATTGAAAGAAAAAAAGGACACTTTGCGGACTTAGCATTAAATGCTGAACCAAGTCTTGCCTTTGAGCGATATGAAAAGAAAGACTTTGAGTGAACGGAAGGCTCAATTGGTATAAAGGTGTGGGTTATCAAAAGGGAAAAATTAACTACTCATCGTAAAACCATTAGCCTTCAAAATATTGCCGCACAAAACTTTGAGGGTAGCAAAATTATACGTCCTTTGGTATAATCGTAACAGTTTTATAAATGATTCAATGATAAAGAGAAGTACATTCTAATCATAGAGCGAATTCAGGCCGGTGCAAGCTGAATACAAAGAGAATGGAAACGCACTTTAGAGAATCAACGGTAGCTGCCGTTAGAGCAAAGTAGGTCTGTTAAGCAGACAAGTAGAGTGGTACCGCGGGAATCTCGTCTCTAGCAATTGGATGATTGCTAGAGCTTTTTTTGTGAACAAATCTGAAGGAGGAACAAAATGAATAACAAAGTAATCGTTGCCGAAGTATTACATGAGCAGCTAAAAAATGAACTATCTTATGATCAAATTCTAGCTCTATTAGAAAATCCCAAATCCGTCGATCATGGTGATGTTGCCTTTCCGACATTTTTACTGGCAAAAGCCTTTCGTAAAGCGCCACAAGCCATCGCTGGCGATTTAGCTGAGCAATTAACGAGTGAATATGTTGAGAAGGTCGAAGCGGTTGGACCCTATATCAACTTCTTTATGTCTAAAAAAACCCTCAGTCAAGCCATCTTGCATGAGGCATTAGTCGCTGACAGTCATTATGGGGACTCATCAATAGGAAATCATGAAAGTGTTCCGATTGACATGTCTTCACCAAATATCGCCAAGCCTATTTCAATGGGTCACTTGCGTTCGACTGTAATTGGCAATTCGTTAGGGTTTATTTTAGAAAAAGTTGGGTACCAACCCATCCGGATCAATCACTTAGGAGACTGGGGGACACAGTTTGGTAAGTTGATTGTTGCTTATAAAAAATGGGGATCTGAAGAAGCGGTCAAAGCGCATCCAATCAATGAACTACTACGTCTGTATGTGGAATTTCATGAGCGTGCCGAAGAAGATAAGGCTTTGGAAGATGAAGCAAGAGCTTGGTTTAAAAAATTGGAAGAAAGCGATGAAGAAGCCGTTCATTTGTGGAAATGGTTCCGTGAAGAATCACTAAAAGAATTCAATAAAATCTATACGATGCTCGAAGTTTCGTTCGATTCTTATAATGGTGAAGCCTTCTACAATGATAAAATGGATGAAATTGTTACATTGTTAGAAGAAAAACACCTGTTGCAAGAAGATCAAGGTGCGGATATTGTGGACTTAAGTCAATACGACTTAAACCCTGCACTTATTCGTAAATCAGACGGAGCGACACTTTATATTACGCGTGATATGGCAGCGGCATTGTATCGCAAACGGACGTATCAGTTTGCAAAATCACTTTATGTTGTTGGAAATGAGCAAACTTATCACTTTAAACAACTAAAAGCAGTCCTAAAAGAAATGGGCTTCGAATGGTCAGACGATATGTATCATGTCCCATTTGGTTTAATTACGAAAGATGGTAAAAAATTATCTACTCGTAAAGGGAAAATTGTTTTATTAGAGGAAGTATTAAACGAAGCTGTAGCCTCTGCGCAACAGCAAATCGCTGAAAAAAATCCTTCGTTAGCCAATAAAGAAGAAGTGGCAAAACAAGTCGGTATTGGTGCCGTGGTTTTCCATGATTTAAAAAATGATCGCTTAAATAATTTTGATTTCACATTAGAAGAAGTCGTTCGTTTCGAAGGAGAGACCGGTCCATATGTTCAATATACCCATGCAAGAGCTATGAGTATTTTGACAAAAGCTGCATTTACGTTTAATCCTGATGCAACCTATGCACTAGCGGATGATGCTAGCTGGGAAGTAGTGAAGCTAATCCAAGCGTACCCTGATGTTGTTCAGGCTGCAGCAGATAAATATGAACCATCTGTCATCGCGAAACATGCAATCAAATTATCGCAAGCATTCAATAAATACTATGCAAACACGAAAGTATTAGCTGAAGACGGCGAAAAAGACTCACGCCTTGCATTAGTAAAAGCAGTAACGATACTATTAAAAGAAGACTTACGCTTATTGGGACTACACGCACCAGAAAAAATGTAAGACTGAGATACAATCAAATAGACCCTACCATCCAGAAGGTGTTTCTCAAACATTTGGATGATAGGGTCTATTGTCTTCTAGCGGTTCTATCTTAGACTTATTTAGTGATTACAAGGCGATTTGTTGATTAAAGAAATCGGCGACGGCTAGTGCATCATCATTTGACTTAGTAATAATGACAATGGTGTCAAAACCAGCGATGGTCGCAACTTTGCCCGGAAGCGGGTAATCATCGAGACTTGCGGACAAGAGTTGTGCATTATTAGGAAGTGTGTGAAGCACAGTTAAAAATTGTGCGACATCTACTTTCGTCACAAATTCGTTCATTTGTCGGAATAATTCTTGGTGATCGGTCTGTTCCTCAGTTGCAGAGACTTCCGTAAACAATTCAAAACGCACAAGACCGTCCTTATCGGCCTTCTTAACGATTTTTAAGTCGCGAATGTCTCGGGAAATGGTCGCTTGGGTCGCAGTAATATTCAGCTCTTTCAATTCAGCTAATAATTCCTCTTGGGTACGAACGGTTTTTTCTTGAATAATTCGTTTAATCACTTGATGACGTTCGGATTTCCTCATATGTGTTCTCCTTTGCATAAAAATTCATTTTTATTCTATCAAATCATATCAAAAATTTATTGAAATGAACAGAAAAAGAAAGAAAAGAATTGCTTGCAATTAGTCGATTGTTCAAGTATAATTTATCAGGTGTGATAGATTCACACAAATCCACATCTTATCCTGTCCGAAAAGTGGTGCTGATATTCAGTTCTTTGAGGAGTCATGGGAGAAGAGAGGAAAACAAAAACCAATTGGAGGAAACAAAAAATGGCAGTAATTTCTATGAAACAATTACTAGAAGCCGGCGTACACTTTGGTCACCAAACTCGTCGCTGGAACCCAAAAATGAAGAAATACATCTTCACTGAAAGAAACGGTATCTACATCATTGACTTACAAAAGACAGTGAAATTAGTAGATGCAGCTTATGACTACATGAAAGCAGTCGCTGAAGACGGCGGAATCGCTCTTTTTGTAGGAACAAAAAAACAAGCGCAAGAAGCAATCAAAGACGAAGCAATTCGTTCTGGTCAATACTATGTTAACCACCGTTGGTTAGGTGGAACATTAACAAACTGGGAAACAATCCAAAAACGTGTGTCTCGTTTGAAACAAATCAACAAAATGGAAGAAGACGGTACTTTTGAAGTCCTACCTAAGAAAGAAGTTGTAGGAATCAAAAAAGAACGCGAACGTTTAGAAAAATTCTTAGGCGGTATCGCTGACATGCCTCGTATTCCAGATGTAATGTACATTGTTGACCCTCGTAAAGAACGTATTGCAGTTCAAGAAGCTCAAAAATTAAACATTCCAATCGTGGCTATGGTTGATACAAACTGTGACCCTGATGAAATCGATGTAGTAATCCCTTCAAATGACGATGCTATCCGCGCCGTGAAATTAATCACTGCTAAAATGGCTGACGCATTTATCGAAGGTAACCAAGGTGAAGATCAAGTAGTTGAAGAAGACTTTGTAGCTGAATCAGAAGGCGAAGCAACTTCAATCGAAGAAATCGTAGACGTAGTTGAAGGCGATAACGAATCAGCAGAATAATTCATATTCATTGGAGCTGTTTCAAAGGCTAGGCGTAAGCCTGTTGCTCCTTTGAAACAGCTCTTTTTAAAAAGAACGAATGACATTTAGGAGGAAAACTAAAGATGGCTCAAGTAACAGCAAAATTAGTGAAAGAATTACGTGACATGACTGGTGTCGGCATGATGGATGCCAAACGCGCATTAGTTGAAGTAGAAGGAAGCATTGAAAAAGCAGTTGATTTATTACGTGAAAAAGGTATGGCGAAAGCTGCTAAGAAAAACGACCGTATTGCAGCAGAAGGTTTAGCTTCTGTAGCAGTAAAAGGCAACTTTGCTTCAATCGTTGAAATTAACTCTGAAACAGACTTTGTTTCTAAAAACGAAAAGTTCCAAGAATTAGTTAAAGAAATCGCAGAGTTAGTTGCAGAACACAAACCAGCTGACTTAGAAGCTGCTATGAAATTACCAACAGCTAAAGGAACTATCGAATCTGATTTAATCGAAGCAACACAAGTAATCGGTGAAAAAATCAGCTTCCGTCGTTTTGAAGTTGTTGAAAAAGATGACAATTCAGCATTTGGTGGTTACCTACACATGGGCGGACGTATTGCTGTATTAACTGTCCTTGAAGGAACAACTGACGAAGCATTAGCGAAAGATGTTGCCATGCACGTTGCTGCAATCAACCCTCGCTACGTAAACGAAGCACAAATTCCTCAAGCAGAACTTGATCATGAAAAACAAGTTTTAACTGAACAAGCGTTAAACGAAGGGAAACCAGCGAATATCGTTGAAAAAATGGTTGTCGGCCGTCTAAACAAATTCAAAGCTGAAATTTCATTAGTAGACCAACCATTCGTTAAAGATCCAGACGTGACTGTTGCAAAATATCTTGCAGCAAAAAATGCTACAGTAAAATCATTTATCCGTTTTGAAGTTGGCGAAGGTATCGAAAAACGCGAAGATAACTTTGTTGAAGAAGTTATGAGCCAAGTGAAAAAATAATTCTGTTCTCAAAACAGAAGGGAACGCATGGAAATGCGCTCCCTTTTTTTTAAGAAAATAGTATTTTTTCTAAAACGTTCATTAAATCAGACGTGTAAAAAAAGTATATGGTAAAATAGAAATAGCATTAAGACGGAGGAATTAGGCATGGTAAAACCAAAGTATAATCGAGTAGTATTAAAATTAAGTGGTGAAGCATTAGCAGGTGAAGAAGGATTTGGTATTAACCCACCGACTATCAAAGAGATTGTCAAAGAGTTAAAAGAAGTTCATGATTTAGGTGTGGAATTGGCAATCGTTGTCGGTGGTGGCAACATTTGGCGTGGTCAAATTGGTGCACAAATGGGTATGGAACGCGCTCAAGCCGATTACATGGGCATGTTAGCAACTGTTATGAATGCACTTGCTTTGCAAGATACGCTTGAAAACGAAGGTGTGCCAACACGCGTTCAAACATCGATTGAAATGCGCCAAATCGCCGAGCCTTATATTCGCCGACGTGCTGAACGTCATCTTGAAAAAGCACGGGTAGTAATTTTTGCCGGTGGAACAGGTAACCCTTATTTTTCTACCGATACTACAGCTGCGCTACGAGCTGCAGAGATTAATGCAGATGTTATTTTAATGGCTAAAAACAATGTTGATGGTGTCTACTCAGCCGATCCAAAAGTGGACAAAGCGGCAATAAAATTTGAAGAATTGACTCACTTAGAAGTTATTGCCAAAGGTCTACAAGTGATGGACTCGACTGCAAGCTCACTAAGTATGGACAATGACATTCCGTTATTGGTATTCAATTTGAATGAACCAGGCAATATTCGTCGTGCAATTTTAGGGGAACATATTGGAACAACTGTAAGGGGGAAATAGTAATGGCAGATGCAATTTTAAATGAAATTAAAACAAAAATGGAAAAAACAGCTGAAAATCTACAACGTGAACTTGGACAAATCCGAGCAGGTAGAGCGAATGCAAGCTTACTTGATCGCATTTCAGTGGTGTACTATGGTGCGCCAACACCGATTAACCAATTGGCTTCAATCACAATTCCTGAAGCCCGTATTTTAATGATTACACCTTTTGATAAGTCAACATTAAAAGATATTGAAAAAGCAATTTTAGCTTCTGATATCGGTATCAATCCGACAAGTGACGGTAACGTGATTCGTTTGGTCATTCCTCAATTAACGGAAGAACGCCGAAAAGAATTAGTCAAAGAAGTGAAAAAAGAAACAGAATCAGCAAAAATTGCTATTCGTAATGCGCGCCGTGATGGGATGGATTCATACAAAAAGCAACAAAAAGCCGGAGACATCACGGAAGATGATTTGCGTACATCAGAAAAAACAATTCAAGAGCTAACTGATGCAAGCATCAAAGAATTAGATAAAATCGCAGCAAGCAAAGAAGAAGAATTATTAGAAGTATAATTTAACTTCCTTTAGCAATCGATTGAGCATCCGAACGTTTAGCGAAATAGCCTAGGTGCCATTCTAAAGTGGTACATTCCTTTGGATCATCTTGCTATTTCTCGTTCGGGTGTTTTTTATTTGGTCATCATGTCTTTTGATGAGGTACATAATAGCTAATTCAAGAACATTCATTGCACTTTCTTATTTTTTTCTTAAAAAAATAGCTAAAGTTCTTTGAATAGATCGTATTACTGGTTTATTTTCAATTAGATATAGCATAAAATGAAAGCACGGACAATTTTGAAGTTGATATAAGTGAGGAGAACGCAGTGGAATTTGTACACTTAACAGAACAAGAATTTATGGCGTTTGAACAAGCTCATCCGCTTGGTATGTTTATGCAAACGAGTTACCAACATGACCTAGTTGAGAAACGTCATTGGAAATCCGAATATGTCGGCGTGAAAGAAAAGCAACAAATTATAGCCGCGGCGCTTTTAAATAGTACTTCGATTTTTTTAGGAAAAGTTTTTGAAGTGGCAGGCGGACCGGTCATGGATTTTTCCAACGAACAATTAGTTGTCTTTTTTTTAGCAGAATTAAAAAAATATGCAAAAAAGAATAAGGGATTATTGTTAAAAATTGTCCCCAATCTTCATTCGGAAAAGTTTGATGATGAAGGAAAGATAATTGAAAAACTTGGCCAAGAAGCGGACAAAAATCTTAAGGCGGCTGGTGCAGTCTATGACAAGCATCAACCAATCGTTAGTTATGAGTTTATTAAAGATCTAGCCAATTTAGACGAAAAAAGTTTGATTGCTTCCTATAAAAAAGATGGCAAATATTACTTAAATAAAACCAAAGATTTTGGTATTCAATACCGGGAGCTTACTTATGAGGAATTACCATTATTTAAGCAATATACGCAATCGACCGCTGATCGGATTGGATTTAAAGATAAAGACTTGGCGTATTATCAAGAAGCGTTTGAAACATATGGCGATAAGGTGAAGTTTATTGTAGCGGAACTAAATCTAGTTAACTACCAAGCCAGTCAAAGCGAAGTGATGGGCGCCATTCAACTAGACATCGATAAGCTTGAGGCGGACTTACAAGAAAAACCAAATCACAAAAAGAAAAGAAATCAATTAAAAGAATTACAAGACCAGTTGAAACAACATCAAAAACGAATCAATGAAGCTAGTGAGCTGGTCCAAAAGCATGGTGAGACCATCATTTTATCTGGTGCGATGTTTATTATTCAACCACAGGAAGTGACCTACTTATTTAGTTTTACTAATGAAGAGTTTAAAAAATATTATGGTCCTTATGGTATTCAGCACCTAATGATGTCATATGCTGTGGCGCATCAAATTCCGCGATACAATTTTTATGGTGTGCAAGGAGTGTTTGATGGGTCTGATGGCGTTTTACGATTTAAGCAGTCATTTACTGGCCATACTTACAAATATTTGGGTATCTATACAATTATTACGAATCCATTTAAATACCGATTGGCGTCAAGTATCAAAAAAATACTAGGTAGAGCCGACTAACAAGTGATAGGAGCGAAAGAGATGTTGCGTTTTTTTCCGGAAAAGAAGAAATACAAACAAGAAGAAGCAGAGCATGCGTTTGATCCAACGCTGCCAGTTCCTGAGCATATCGCAATTATTATGGATGGTAATGGCAGATGGGCCCAAAATCGTCGTCTCCCAAGAGTAGCTGGCCATAAAGAAGGCATGGAGACTGTAAAAAAAATAACGAAGCATGCTTCGAAACTTGGGGTTAAAGTCCTTACACTGTACGCATTTTCGACAGAAAATTGGAAACGGCCGACTGAAGAGGTCGATTTTTTGATGCAGTTACCGGTCGATTTTTTTGATAAATTTGTACCAGAATTAATCAAAGAAAACGTCAAAGTCCACGTCATGGGGTACAAGGAGCATTTACCTGCGCATACTCAAAAGGCAGTCAAACGAGCAATTGATCAAACCAAAATGAACACGGGTATGGTCTTAAACTTTGCGTTAAACTATGGAAGCAGAGCAGAGATTATTACAGCTGTCCAAGAGATTGCATCAGAAGTAAAAGAGAATCAATTGGCTGTCGATGGTATTTCAGAAGAGGTTTTAGCGAAGCATTTAATGACGGGCTTTTTGCCTATAGAATTGAGAGATCCTTCGCTAGTAATTCGGACTAGTGGTGAAGAACGGATTAGTAATTTTTTACTATGGCAAATCGCCTATTCAGAATTCTTCTTTACAAAGGCGTTTTGGCCTGACTTTGATGATAAGCTATTAGAGGAGGCGATTGCGATTTATCAGCATCGAGATCGTCGCTTTGGTGGCGTGAAGGAGGAAAAGAAATGAGACAAAGAGTGATCACTGCTGTCGTGGCGTTGGCGCTATTTTTACCAATTGTATTTTTTGATTTTGGTGGTCAAGCAGTGAATCTTATGGCAGCAGTATTTGCTGGTGTCGGCGTATATGAATTATTTCGCATGAAACAACTGACGGTAGTGAGTATTGAAGGTGTTTTGGCGATTATTGGAGCCGTACTAATTGTATTACCTAAAGATCCTTGGTTTGCTTTCCTATCAGATACGACATCCAAGTACGCACTGATTTATTTCATTGTGATGCTCTTTCTTGGGTTATCAGTAATTTCAAAAAATACCTACACGATTGAGGAAGCTGCCTATCCAATTCTTACCATGCTTTATGCTGGTGTTGGTTTTGAGTCCTTTGCTTTAGCGCGTTCATCTAGTGTAGTTGTTTTATTTTTTGGTTTATTTATTGTCTGGGCGACCGATATTGGTGCCTATATGATTGGCAGACAATACGGCAAACGAAAACTATGGCCAGAAATTTCACCGAATAAAACGATTGAAGGTGCCTTAGGTGGGATTGCTTGTGCGCTAGCCATTGCGATTGTCTATTTGCTTGTCTTTCCAGCGAATACGTATTTTGGGCACAATTATTTTGTCATGATTGGCTTAACGATTGTTTTATCGATTATTGGACAATTTGGTGATTTAGTTGAATCAGCGATTAAACGACATTTTGAAGTAAAAGATTCGGGAACGATTCTACCAGGACACGGGGGCATCTTGGATCGATTTGATAGCATGATTTTTGTTTTTCCAATGATGTACTTGTTAGGAATATTTTAACCAACGCCTCAGTTACTTGTATACAAGTGATTGAGGTCTTTTTGAGTGAACGTTAAATTCTCATTACAAAAAAGTGGTTTGATTGTGATTCTTTTTTTGTATGATAAAATAAACTGAATAGTCTATTGCCATAGAATAGAAAAAAGATCGAAAGTGAGGATACAAAATGAAGGCACTTTTAGTGTTCCTTTTTATATTTTCAATTGTTGTCGTTGTCCATGAATTTGGTCATTTTTATTTTGCAAAACGTGCCGGGATTTTAGTACGCGAATTTGCAATCGGAATGGGACCTAAGATTTTTTCTCATCAAGGAAAAGATGGCACGACGTATACGATTCGGATTCTTCCATTAGGCGGATATGTGCGAATGGCTGGATTTGAAGAAGAAGATGAATTAAAACCCGGGATGTTTGTCCAGCTTGTCTTGGATGAGCAAAACAATGTCATCAAAATAAATACAAGTAAAAATATTCAATTGACCAATGCCGTCCCAGTGGAGGTCACTGCACAAAATTTAGTTGATGAGCTAACCATTACCGGCTATGTTAATGGACAAGAGGCCGAGGAGCAACAATTTTCCGTGTCACCCATTGCAACCATTATTGAAGAGGATGGTACAGAAATCCGTATTGCACCACGAGACGTCCAGTTTCAATCTGCCAAGCTATGGCAACGAATGCTAACCAATTTTGCTGGACCGATGAATAACTTCATTTTGGCGGTCGTGTTGTTTTTTATTTTGATTTTGCTGCAAGGTGGCGTTCAAAATACTCAGTCGACGGAAATAGGAAGTGTAGCGGCTGATAGTCCGGCTGCCACAGCTGGCCTAAAAACAGGTGATACCATTCAAGAAATTAATGGTACGACGGTATCGAATTGGTCAGAGCTTACGCAAGCAGTACAAAAAAATGGATCTGATGAACTGACGGTTGTCTACAAAAGCGGGAACCAGTCTAAAACGGTGACCATGACACCTAAAAAAAATACCGTGAATGACCAAACAGTCTACCAAGTCGGTGTTGGAATCTCAATGAAAACGGGTATCATGGATAAAATAATTGGCGCGTTTACTATGAGTATTAATAGTTTTGTTCAAATATTTGTTGATCTTGGTTCACTTTTAAAAAGCTTTAGTCTGGATAAACTCGGCGGACCAGTTGCAATTTACCAGATTTCTTCGCAAGCTGCTACGCAAGGTTGGACGACGATTATCTTTGTCATGGCGATGATTTCTATGAATCTTGGAATATTTAATCTACTGCCAATACCTGCTTTAGATGGTGGCAAGTTGGTCTTAAATATCATTGAAGGCGTTCGTGGAAAACCGTTGAGTCAAGAAAAAGAAGGCATCATTACGTTGATTGGCTTTGGCTTTATGATGTTATTGATGATTTTGGTTACTTGGAATGATATTCAGCGCTTTTTCTTTTAATGGGGAAATAAAGGGAGAAAAAAATGAAGCAATCACACTTATTAGTGCCAACTTTACGAGAAACACCGAGTGAGGCCGATGTACGTAGCCATCAATTGTTGGTTAGGGCTGGTTATATTCGGCAAATAGCGACAGGAGTATATGCTTATTTGCCGCTTGCACAAAGAGTTATGAAAAAAATTACTGCGATCATTAAAGATGAGCTAGATATGATAGGTGCAAATGAAATGCAGATGCCGAACATCTTGCCTATGGATTACTGGCAAGATGATGCTTGTCGACGTCTCTCTACGTCGTCTTTATTTGAAGTGAGTAATCAGAATCAAAGGCAATACATGCTCGCACCCTCGCATGAGAAAGCATTCATTGAGCTAGTAAAAAATGAAGTGCAGTCCTATAGAAAATTGCCAATGAAACTGTATCAAGTGCAGATGAAGTACCGTGATGAAAAGAAACCAAAGTATGGGCTTTTGTATAGTAGGGAATTTCTAATGACTGATTTTTATTCCTTTCATGCCGGTGCAGTGAGCTTGCAGCAAACCTTTCAGCAAGTAGAATCAAGCATCAAAACTATTTTGACTCGATGTGGGCTAACGTATCATCTCGTATTGGGCCATACGAACCGAGCAGGCATCGAAAAGGTCAAAGAGTTTATGGCCTTAGCATCATTTGGAGATGAACAACTTTGTTTATCAGACCAAGGTACATATGTTGCCAATTTAGACTTAGCAAAAGCAAAATACCAAGGGAAAACGTCGTACCAGCCGCCACTACCGTTAGAAAAAGTAGCACAAACATCGGACCAAGAAATAACTATTCACTCTTATTTATATTTTGTTGATGAGCAGCCGACTCTGATAGTATTACGAGCCAGTGATCAGCTGAATCTGGAAAAGGTCAAGCTGTTTTATCCCGAAAAACAAGTTATTCCAGCTTCAAAAGAACAAAAGCAACTGTATTTCGATGCAACGAATGGGGTGGTTACACCTGTCCATTTGTCACCTGAAATCACGGTTATTGCTGACACTTATCTGCAGGGTTTAGCGAATATGAGTTGTTCTGCTGATGAAGAGGGCTATCTTTATCTGAATGTGAATAGTCCTCGTGACTTCCATATTTCGTCCTATAGTGATTTTCGGATGGTACAAGAAGGGGACTTAATGCTTGATGGTGAGGAGACGCTTCGCATTGAAAAAGGGCTGAAAATCGGTCATATGATGACCATGTCAAAAGAATATAGTCAGGCCCTTTCAGCACAGTTTATTGATGAAACTGGTCAAGCAGTACCCACTCGTATTTGTTATTGCAGTATTAGTGTGAGTCGTTTGCTCTCATTGATTGCCGAGCAACATTGCGACGAAAATAAAATTCAATGGCCCAATACGGTAGCACCATTCGATGCCCATGTGGTCCCAATTGATTACCAAGATAGCGATCAGCAGCAGCTTGCCGATGAAATAGTTGAGCAAATGGAACAAGCAGAATACGAAGTTTTGTTGGATGATCGTGTTGAGCGTGCAGGTGTGAAATTTGCCGATGCGGATTTAATAGGCTGTCCAATCCGCATTACGATTGGAAAAAAAGCCAAAGAAGGTATTGTAGAAATCAGGCTTCATCAGTCAGGAGATTCGCTTGAAATACGCAAGGAAGAGTTAGTAGCAACGCTGGCTATTTTAACTCACACCAGTGAATGAAAAGGAAAGGCTGTCGGGTATGGATTCCGTATTCGACAACTTTTTTTCGTTGAAGCAACGTTAAAAGCAAAAAAATGGTATAGTTTATACTGAGCATTTGACTAGAATGGTAAGGAGGCGTACTTTTTGGAAAATCAAAAAGCAAAATATGACATACTTCTGGAGCAAATGCAACTACCAGAATCAATTAAAAACACACCGCTCTTAAAAAGCGGACAATTAAAACAAGTTCTCGTCCATACCGAATCAAGAAAATGGACGTTTCAACTTTTATTTGCGGAGATTTTACCGATTGACTTGTATCAGATCTTTTTACAAAATTTGACTTTAGCTTTTCAACAAATCGCAACGGTCGAGTTACAAATAGAAGCGACGAATCAAACCTATGATGGCACACAATTAGTTGATTATTGGCAATTTATTAATGAAAACCAACCATTTGCGACACCGTTTATTCAGCAGGTAGTAAAAGATTGTGTTCCCACTGTTGCAAATGATCAGGTGACCATTAAAGTAGCCAATGAATCGGCTATCTCTTTAGTAACGCAGCAGTATTTTCCGAGCTTAGCTCAGTTGTTTCAACAAGCTGGCTTTCCGAAATTGCGCTTTGTCGCAGAATTTGATCAAACACAAGCACTGCAAGATTTAGAGGCACACGAGGAACGCAAAAAAAACCAACAAGAACTTTTTATGAAGCAAGCTGCAGAAGCAGTTGCTTTGCATGAACAAAGAGCCAAAGCCGCAGAGAAAGATGGTCCAGCCTATGATGGTCCGATTGCGTTAGGAAGAGCTATTCCGAAAGAAGAATTAATTACACCAATGGGCAATATTTTGGAAGAAGAGCGTAGAATTACGATTGAAGGCTATGTTTTCGATAAAGAAGTCCGCGAATTACGATCGAAAAGAAAAATTTTGATTTTAAAAATTACTGACTACACGTCTTCTTTTATTGTTAAAAAGTTCTCATCTGGTGAAAAAGATGAACAGATATTTGATGCAATTCAAACTGGAAAATGGCTAAAAGTCAGAGGAAGCATCCAAGAAGATACGTTTATGCGTGATTTGGTCATGAATGCCCAAGATTTGGTGGAAGTCACTCATGCACAACGAGTCGATCGTGCACCTGAGGATCAAAAACGGGTTGAACTACACTTGCATTCCAATATGAGCCAAATGGATGCAACAAATAAAGTCGGAGATTTCGTGGCCCAAGCAGCTAAGTGGGGACATAAAGCCATCGCTATTACCGATCATGGAGGCGCACAATCTTTTCCTGATGCTCACCAAGCCGCTAAAAAAGCCGGAATTAAAATGATTTACGGGGTAGAGGCCAATATTGTCGATGACGGTGTCCAAGTGGCATACAATCCAAAATCAACGCCACTAGCCGATGCAACTTATGTCGTCTTTGACGTGGAAACAACGGGACTGTCAGCTGTTTACGATACGATTATTGAATTAGCAGCGGTGAAAATGCACAAAGGGAATGTAGAAGCATCTTTTGATGAATTTATTGATCCTGGGCACCCATTATCGAATACTACCATCAATTTGACTGGAATTACGGATGAAATGGTTCGTGGGTCAAAATCGGAAGAAGAAGTATTGCGTCTATTTCGCGAATTTTCAGAAGGAGCAATTTTGGTCGCACATAATGCCTCATTTGATATGGGCTTTTTGAATACTAGTTATCGAAAATATGGTATTCCTGAAGCGGAAAATCCCGTGATTGATACGCTCGAGCTCGCTCGCTACTTGTATCCGGAATTTAAACGGTTTGGTTTAGGTGTCTTGTCAAAAAAATTCGGTGTAAGTCTCGAACAACATCACCGTGCGATTTACGATGCGGAAGCGACGGGGCATTTGGCTTGGATTTTTGTGAAAGAGGCAATGGAGCATCACGAGATGTTTTTACATGAAGACCTTAATCGCCATGTCGGCGGAGAAAATAGTTATCGGGCGGCGAGACCATTTCATGCGACGATCTTGGTACAAACGCAAAAAGGGTTAAAAAACTTATTTAAATTAATCTCAATGTCCAATGTCACTTATTTCCATGATAAGGTTCCTAGAATTCCACGCTCTGAATTAGTCAAGCTGCGTGAAGGATTGATTGTCGGATCAGGCTGTGACAAAGGAGAGGTCTTTGTTGCGATGATGCAAAAAGGGGTCGAAGCTGCAAAAAAGCTTGCAGAATTTTATGATTATA
>OMJG01000018.1_pt1 | contig 111543 bp, 95 predicted proteins | sample 1646431 | NCBI WGS metagenome assembly OMJG01 (sample SAMN03771674, study PRJEB25209) | food metagenome | isolation source: Cotija cheese | place: Mexico:Jalisco,Michoacan | collected 2011-12-12 | reverse complement strand
GGAAAAAGCAAGGATGTATTTGTTAAACATGGTCCAGAAAAACATCCGCACCCCCCTCTTTAAATGATAAATGTGCATCTGACAGTCAGTGATAATGAAGGCCTTGATAAATCACATGATGATTATTGGTGTATGTCCTCAATAATCAGTCATCAATAATTAGTTATTAATAATTTGTTATCAATGGACTGTAGCGTACTTTTGATAACTCTCCGTATCCAATAACTTTTTGGCATTTTCAACACGTTCTTCAGTTGGTGGTTCAATACCTTCTAACTTATACCTAAGACCCATATTCTCCCATTTGTACTTACCCATCGTATGGTAAGGTAGCACCTCGAATTTGTAAACGTTATGTAGAGTTTTGACAAAAGCACCTAGTTCTTTCAAGTGTTCATCAAAATCACTTCGTTCTGGTACTAGGACATGTCTTATCCAAACAGGTTGTTCCTTGTCAGATAAGTAACGGGCAAGTTCTAAAATGTTCTCATTAGGCCATCCAGTGATTTTTTTATGGTTTTCAGAGCGAATATGCTTGATATCTAGCAAAATCAGGTCGGTATAAGTCAATAACTCCTCAAAACGACTAAAGAATGGTTCGTCATAGGTAAATGGCATACCACAGGTATCAAGTGTTGTATTGACACCCTCTTCCTTTGCTAATTTAAAATACTCTATCAAGAAATCTATTTGAAGTAACGGTTCGCCACCACTAACAGTAACACCGCCTTTATTTCCCCAAAACTCACGGTATTTTAAAGCCTCATCTAACAGTTCTCGTGCGCTCATTGGTGTTCCAGTGCCAATATTCCACGTATCTGGATTATGACAAAATTCACACCTCATGCGACATCCCTGCATGAATGAGACAAACCGGATGCCTGGTCCATCCACTGAACCAAAACTTTCAGTGGAATGAACATAACCAATTGTAGGTTTTGACATCTTTATCGCTCCTATCCCATAAATCTTCTAAAATTTTTAAGCCTGTATCAGTGTAGCCGTCCAAAACCAAATTCGAGTATTATTAAATCCGATTACATTGACGAATGCATCGTCCGTTTAATAACATCCATTTGTTGTTCACGACTTAGCTTGATGAAGTTAACTGCGTATCCAGAAACACGAATCGTCAATTGAGGGTAGTTTTCTGGATGATCCATTGCATCTAGCAAAGTATCTCTATTGAATACGTTGATATTTAAGTGGTGACCACCTTTTTTGCTATAACCATCAAGCATCATTGTTAAGTTTTCTTCTTGAGTATCTAATTCTTTACCAAGTGCTTTAGGAATGATAGAGAATGTATTAGAGATACCATCTAGAGAATAAGTATATGGCAATTTAGCTACTGATGACAAGCTTGCTAATGCGCCATGAGTGTCTCTACCATGTAGAGGATTAGCACCTGGAGCAAAAGGTTCGCCAGCTCTACGTCCGTCTGGTGTGTTACCAGTATTCTTACCATACACGACGTTTGAAGTGATTGTAAGGATAGATGTAGTTGGAGTAGATCCACGGTAAGTATGATGTTTTCTGACCTTAGTGATGAACCCTTTAAGAAGATCAACAGCAATTTGATCTACGCGATCATCATTATTACCATATTTAGGGTAATCGCCTTCGATTTCGTAATCTGTAGCCAAGCCAGTTTCAGGATCGCGAATTACTTTAACTTTAGCATGTTTGATTGCTGACAATGAGTCAACAGCTACTGAGAATCCAGCAATACCAGTTGCTAATGTGCGGAACACATCTGTATCATACAAGGCCATTTGGATTCTTTCATAAGAATATTTATCGTGCATGTAATGGATAACGTTCAAAGTATTGACATAAAGTCCAGCTAGCCATTCTTCCATTTGGGTGAATTTGGCAACTACTTCGTCGTAATCAAGGTATTCAGATGTGATTGGTGAGTATGCTGGACCAACTTGTTGACCAGACATTTCGTCTACCCCACCGTTGATTGCGTAAACTAAACATTTAGCAAGGTTTACACGAGCACCAAAGAATTGCATTTGTTTACCAATTCTCATTGCAGATACACAACAAGCAATACCGTAGTCATCACCCCATTCAGGTCTCATAACTTCATCATTTTCGTATTGAATTGCAGACGTTTCAATTGAAACTCGTGCAGCGAATTTTTTGAATCCTTCAGGCAAGCGTGGAGACCATAATACTGTCAAGTTTGGTTCTGGAGCTGGTCCTAAGTTGTTTAAGGTATGAAGGAAACGGAAGCTATTCTTACTTACAAGAGAGCGACCATCTAAGCCAATACCACCAATTGATTCAGTTACCCAAGTTGGGTCTCCAGAAAATAATTCATTGTAATCTGGTGTACGAGCAAATTTCACTAACCGTAGTTTCATGACAAAATGATCGACTAATTCTTGAACATCTGTTTCTGTTAGTACGCCAGCTTTTAGATCTCTTTCAATAAAGATATCTAAAAATGTTGAAACACGACCTAAGGACATTGCTGCACCATTTTGTTCTTTAACGGCTGCTAGATATGCAAAGTAAGTCCATTGGAAAGCTTCGCTAGCATTAGTTGCTGGTTTAGAAATATCGTAACCATAAATTTGGCCTAATTCTTTTAGTTCGCCCAATGCTCTATATTGCTCAGATACTTCTTCTCTCAACCGAATAACATCGTCAGTCATCGTACCATCGCCAATATTATTCCAGTCTTTGAACTTTTCAGCCATCAAGCGATCAACGCCATAAAGAGCAACACGACGATAATCACCGATGATTCTACCACGACCATAAGCGTCAGGTAAACCTGTAATAACTTTGTTATGACGGGCTTTTCTCATTTCAGGAGTATAGGCATCGAAAACACCTTGATTGTGAGTTTTGCGCCAATCTCTGAAGATATGAGAAAGTTCAGGATCTAATTCATAGCCGTATGATTTGAGAGCATCCTCGGCCATTCTGATACCACCAAATGGTTGTAAGCTTCGTTTAAAAGGTTTATCAGTTTGAAATCCTACGATTTTTTCGCTGTCTTTATTCAAGTAGCCTGGACCGTGTGAAGTGATGGTTGATACGATCTTAGTATCCATATCCAACACGCCACCGTTGTCACGTTCTTGTTTATTAAGATCTAGGACTTGATCCCAAAGAGCCTTAGTTGCTTCTGTAGGACCTTCTAAAAAGCTTTCGTCACCTGTATATTCTGTATAGTTTCTTTGAATAAAATCGCGGACGTTGATTTCTTTTTGCCAAACGTCTCCTTTGAACCCATTCCATGCTTCCATTTTATTCCTCCTTAAAATTAAGATTGTTAACAATGTAACAGTTCTACAAATATAGTGTAACACATCACTAAGTTATATGAAAGCACTTTATGTGATTAAATTAACGTAAATATTGACTTACGCTTACAATACTGTTAAATAGGGTATTTATATTAGTGTATTCTGATTTGATGGACGAAAAACTAGTGCTGAAGTGAATCACTCAACATGACCGCTGTACTAGTAATATTATAATAATAAAACAGATAGAGAAACTGTTTATATAACAGTTTCTCTATCGTTGTGAAGCTCGTATTAATGAAGATGTCGTTTTCTCTTATTCCAATAAGGAAGTGTCTCGAACGGATACTGAAAGAATTGGTTTATCCTTTAAGTCATCAACAAAGGATCCATTTGATGTCCGAGTACTATAATTCAGATCATTGGTATCAATTTCAATGGTACCATCTTGCTGTTTGACAATCAGACTTACTCCTCCAGTTGATTGATTAATCGGGAATGCTGCAATTAAACGATGTGGATCTGATTTTAATTCCTTCAGCACCATTAGTCCCCTTTTGGCTCTTGAAAGCCTAGATATCGTTGTGATATCAATTTTTTTCAGAGAACCTCTTTGAGTAAGCATCACTACTGGCACATGATTAGAATCACTTGGAATAACAACGCCAGAAACAATGAAATCGTCTTTTTTTAGATTGGCAGCTTTGACGCCGCTTGCATTAGTCCCAACAATTGGAATCTCACTAATGTTGAATCGTAGGCAGAGTCCACGATGTGTTATGACAGCTAAATCTGAATTTTCTGCTTTTTTTGAAATCTGACTGACAGTGGTGATTACATCTGAAGCAGTTTTTAATTTCATTGCTTTGCTGCTTTTAACTTTATCACCTCTAAAGCTAGAGAATTGGCTGCCTTTTGTCAATTTAACTTGCCCTTCACGTGTTAAAAATAATACAGTGTCGTCGGAAAGATCTTTTTCAGTGCTTACAAGTAAGACGCGTTCATTTGGCTCCAATGAATATTTATGTGACAGATGTAATCCTAATTCCTTCCATTTTAAATCTGGAAGATCGTGAACCGGAATATAAAGATAATTCCCCTTATCCGTAAATAACACGAGATTATCTAGCGTTGAGAGAGTTTTGACAAAAATCGGATAGTCGCCGTCTTTTAGTCCTAAATCCGTCACAGCTGATGCCATTGCACTTCTTAGCGTTGTTCTCTTATAGTAGCCGGTCTCGGTGATTACGACTTTGACATCTTCTTCAGGGACTAAAATTTCTTTATCAATGATTAGTTCTTCCACTTCATCTTCTATGCTAGTCAACCTATTCCGTTGATACGTTTTTTTAACATCACGTAATTCTTTCTTCATGACATTATGGAGGGTCTTACTATTCGTTAAAATACTTTCAAAATAAGCAACACTCTCATTGAGATCAAGTCTTTCACTTTGTAATGCCGTAATGTCAGTGTTGGTCAAACGATAAAGTTGTAGTGTTACGATTGCCTCAGCTTGTTCATTCGTGAAATCATATTGTTTGACGAGTTGTACTTTGGCATCACTTTTATTTTCGCTATCGCGAATAGTTTGAATGACCTCATCGAGGATAGAAAGAACTTTGATTAATCCATCAACAATATGCAACCTAGTTTGAGCCTTTTGTAACTCGAATTGTGTTCTTTTACGGATAACATCAGCTTTAAACGTGATATAAGCTGATAAAATATCTATTAGACCCACTTGATCAGGTTTTTGATCATTGATAGCTACCATATTAAAATTATAGTTCACTTGCAGATCGGTTTTCTTTAAAAAATATTGAAGGACACCTTCAGCATTGACATCTTTCTTTAGCTCAATAACAATTCTAAGGCCATTTCGGTCCGATTCATCTCGAACATCAGCAATACCATCTATTTGCTTGTTAATCCGGATATAGTCGATGCGTTTAACTAGATTTGACTTATTGATTTCATAGGGAATTTCATCAATTACGATCTGTTGTTTCTTCCCTTTTAAATCTTCAATCTGTGTCTTTGATCTCAGAACGACTTTTCCCTTACCAGTTTGGTAGGCATGTAATAGGTCTTTTTTGCCTTGGATGATACCTCCAGTTGGAAAATCTGGTCCCTTTATAATCTTTAGCAGGTCTTTAAGTGTTGTCTTAGGGTGGTCTATCAGTTGGATGGTTGCATCGATAACCTCAGCTAAATTGTGCGGTGGAATATCGGTAGCATAACCGGCCGAGATGCCCGTAGCGCCATTCACCAATAACTGTGGAAATCCAGCAGGTAAAACGGTTGGCTCTTCCAAAGTATCATCAAAATTTAGAACATGCGGAACTGTTTTTTTATCGATATCCTTCAGCAGTTCTCCGGATATCTTTGAGAGTCTGGCTTCGGTATAACGCATAGCTGCTGGTGGATCTCCATCCATGGAACCGTTATTTCCATGCATCTCAATCAATTCATGGTTCAATTTCCAGTACTGACTCATTCGTACCATAGCTTCATAGACGCTTGAATCGCCATGAGGATGGTAGTTACCAATCACATTCCCAACAGTTTTCGCAGATTTTCTAAATGCTTTATCTGAAGTATTGTGATCTCTATACATGGCAAATAGTATTCTTCTCTGTACCGGTTTTAGACCGTCTCTTATATCTGGCAATGCCCGTTCTTGAATAATGTATTTTGAATAACGTCCAAAGCGTTCACCCATAACTTCGGCAAGGTGAAGTTCTGTTATTTGGGTATCATGGCTCATCTTTATCCCTCCTTATCAGAAAAGTCAAAACTCATTTGACCGTCATCTTTGATTTTAGTGATATCACGATATTCACTTTCAACACGATTGTTTGATGTCGAATGCTTAGAAACGACGACATCATGGCTACTTTTAGTCGTCACTTGGTCATCTTTGACTTGGTCTAATAAGCTAACATCTTCGCCAAGTTGGAATTTAACGTTTGATTCAATCCATTTTCTTCTAGGAGCAACTTTATTCCCCATCAATGTGCTAACACGTCGTTCAGCTTGGACTTGGTCATCTAGAGTGATTCGGACTAGGGTTCTTGTTTCAGGTGCCATTGTTGTTTCCCAAAGTTGATCAGCATTCATTTCACCCAGTCCTTTATACCGTTGAATTAAATAGCCATTTCCAATTTTTTTAATGGCCTCTCTTAATTCATCTTCAGTCCAAGCGTACATCATTTTTTGAGATCGCCCGGTCCCTTTACTGACTTTATATAAAGGCGGTAAGGCTAAATACACTTTTCCAGCTTCTATCAAAGGTTTCATGTAACGATAAAAGAACGTTAGCAACAGTACTTGGATATGGGCGCCATCTGTATCAGCATCAGTCATGATAATAATTTTGTCATAGGCACAGTCTAATAGGTTGAACTCAGACCCGACACCAGCACCAATCGTATAAATAATCGTATTGATCTCTTCGTTTTTTAATATATCTGTGATTGAAGCCTTTTCGGTATTGATAACCTTCCCTCTAAGCGGAAGGATTGCTTGAAATTTACGGTCTCTTCCTTGTTTGGCAGACCCACCAGCAGAATCACCCTCAACTAAGAATAATTCATTTCTCTTGGCATTTTTACTTTGAGCCGGCGTTAGTTTGCCAGAAAGCAAGGTCTCTCTTTTCTTTGAGTTTTTCCCATGCCTAGACTCTTCTCTTGCTTTTCGAGAGGCTAGGCGAGCTTCTTTTGCCCTCAGAGCCTTCCTAATTAGCTCCTGAGCGACTTCTCCGGTTTCATTGAAGAAATAGGTCAAGTGTTCACTAACGACGCGATCGACGACAGCACGGGCTTCAGGTGTTCCTAACTTTTCTTTTGTTTGACCCTCAAATTGTAGGAGATTTTCTGGGATACGTAACGAAATAATGGCAGTTAATCCTTCTCGGACATCACTACCCTCTAAATTTTTGTCTTTATCCTTTAAGATTCCTACTCGTCTAGCATACTCATTAAAAGACTTTGTCAAGGCACTTTTAAAACCAACTTCATGGCTACCGCCATCTTTTGTTCGGACATTATTGACAAAACTTAGAATGTTATCAGAGTAGCCATCGTTATATTGTAGTGCCACTTCTACTTCGATATTGTCTTGTTTACTATCAAAATACACTATATCACTAAGGGCATCTTTTTCTTCATTCAGATAGCTCACAAATTCTTTAATGCCATCCTTATAAAAAAAAGTCTCCTCTTTCCCATCTATTTGGTCATCGATTTGAATAGTTAAATTTTTAAGTAGTAAAGAAGATTCTCTTAAACGTTCTGCTAACGTTTCATATGACCATTTAAAGGTTTTAAAAATCGATTTAGAGGGTAGAAAAGTAACTTCAGTCCCGCTATCTTTTGATTTAATGGCTTTCTTTTGTAGTTTCCCATCTATTTTTCCACCATCTTTAAATTTTTGGGTGTACTCGTAGCCATCTCTGTGAACCTTAACAATCAAAAAGTCAGATAAAGCATTAACGACACTAGCGCCAACTCCGTGCAAGCCACCAGATGTTTTATAGCCACCTTGTCCAAATTTTCCGCCAGCATGAAGGATGGTGAAAATAACCTGTATTGTGGGAATACCTGATCTATGCATCCCTGTTGGCATTCCACGCCCATTGTCTTTCACTGAGATACTATTATCTTTGTTGATAGTCACCTTGATATGATCAGCGTACCCCGACAATGCTTCATCAACCGCATTGTCCACTATTTCATAAACAAGATGATGTAAGCCACGGGAGTCTGTAGAGCCTATATACATACCAGGCCTCTTACGAACAGCCTCTAAGCCCTCCAATATTTGAATGGCATCATCATTATATGAATTTTTTTTACCAGCCATAACACATCTCCTACCTTACATATTGATCTATTTTTTATAGAATATACTAGTTCTTTTTTCTAAAGAATAAATGATGACGCGGTTTTTACAGATGTACAAACCTATGTTCTCATAATTCTCATACTGTTAAAGTCTAGCATAGTTACTTAGGGTTTTTCAATACATCAATGCGTGCTATAATTATAGCAATGACCTTAACAGTGAAGGAGTAAGTATGAGCAACATTATTGTTTTTATAATTGATTATTTATTAGGATCGATACCATCTGGCTATTGGATTGGAAAATGGTTCTACCATTTAGATATCAGAGAGTTCGGCAGTGGCAACATGGGAACGACCAATACTTTTCGTGTGTTAGGTAGAAAAGCAGGAATCATCGTGTTAGTAATGGATCTTCTAAAAGGAAGTTTGGCCATGCTATTAGCTATGAATACTCCAACGACCTGGCATCCTTTGATTTTCGGTTTCGCTCCTATGATTGGTCACACCTATCCGGTTTTTGCTCATTTCAAGGGAGGAAAAGCTGTTGCCACCTTGGCGGGTGTTATGCTGACTTACATTCCTACGTTAACACTTTCTGCAGTAGTAATTTTTCTGGTACTACTGTGGTTCACACGAATGGTTTCAGTGAGTAGTATCGTGACCATTAGTATTGGTATCGTCCTAACGATCGTTTTTAAAGACGATTGGTTCTTAACGATGATTGTTTCTTTAGCGGATGTTTTCATTATCTACCGACACCGTACAAATATTAAACGGATCTTAAATGGTACAGAAAGCAAAGTGCCATTTGGGTTTGGATACAAAAAAGAGCTATAAGAATAGCTCTTTTATTGTGCATATTAGGGATGTTGGCTAACCTTTTCTATAAACTTCTCTTAAAGGATATAGTGGCTGAGGTCATCATCATTTACTAATTTGCCTAAAACAGAATCGACAAACTGTTGTGAAATCGTAATCTCTCCCATTTGCATATCTGGAGCTTCAAATAGCAGGTCCTCCAATAATTTCTCAAGCAGTGTATGAAGCCGACGAGCCCCAATATTTTCAGTTTCACTATTCAACTGGTAAGCCATTTCAGCAATCCGGTGAACGCCTTCAGCTGTAAAGGTAATTGTGACATTCTCAGTCTCTAGTAAGGCAATGTATTGTTTAATTAGTGCATTTTTGGGTTCCTTCAGGATTCTTTCAAAGTCTTCGATAGAAAGATCATGCAATTCCACCCGTATTGGGAATCGTCCTTGGAGTTCAGGAATAAGGTCACTTGGTTTTGACACGTGAAATGCTCCGGACCCAATAAATAAGATATGATCAGTATCAATCATGCCGTATTTTGTTTTAACCTGACTTCCCTCTACAATCGGCAGAATATCCCGTTGGACACCTTCTCTTGACACCTGACCACTTTGTTGGCTCTTTGAGGTGATCTTATCGATCTCATCAATAAAGATAATCCCTTCTTGGCTAGCTTTATGCAATGCTTCCGCATGAACATCATCTTTGTTGATCAGCTCTTCGGCAAAATCATCTGTCAATAATTCTAAAGCATCACTTACTTTTACTGTACGCTTATGCTTTTTCTTTGGTGTCAATTGGCCAAGCATGTCTTGTAAATTTTCCATTTGTTCCATTGCTGGATTGCCTCCAACAGAGATTGGACTTTTTTCTGCAACTTCGATGGTCACCATTTGTTGATCAAGTTGACCACTCAAGACTTGTTCTCTGATAGCAGTTCGACTCTTTTCAATCTCAGGAGTCACTTCCTCAACTTCTGATTCTTGATTAAAAATATTCCCCAGTGCTTGGCCATTTGTAGGGTTTAACAAAGAACTTAAATTCTTCATATAATCATTATTGTTTGCTTGTTTCTTTTTTAAGATTCCGGGTTTTAAAGCTTTAACGACAGCATCAACTGCTTTATTGAACGCTTGGCCCCTTACCTCATTTTTTTTATCTTTTTTGACAAGAGTGATGCTGTTTTCAACTAAGTCACGAATCATGGATTCAACATCTCTTCCCACATAACCTACCTCTGTAAACTTAGTTGCTTCTACTTTTACAAATGGCGCTTCTACCAAAGTTGCCAGTCTCCTCGCAATTTCAGTTTTACCGACACCAGTGGGTCCAATCATCAATAAATTCTTAGGGGTTATTTCTTCCTTCATTTCTTCAGAGAGTTGCATTCTACGATATCTGTTCCGTAATGCGACAGCAATCGCTTTTTTAGCTTCAGTTTGACCTATAATGTACTTGTCTAAAGAAGTGACGACTTCTTTAGGAGTTAATCCTAATTGACTCATTTATTTCGCTCCTAACGTCTCAGTAATAATAGTTGAGTTGGTAAAAATGTCGATTCCAGCAGCTATCTTTAAACTATTGGTTGCGATTGCAGTAGCATCAAGGCTATCGTCTTCAGATAATAACATGCCTCTAGCTGCTGCTAAGGCATAGTTACCTCCTGATCCAACAGTCAATACGCCATCGTCAGGTTCAATCACCTCACCTGTACCACTGACCAAAAGAATATTTTCACTGTCCATCACTATCAGCATTGCCTCAAGTTTCTGAAGTGTTTTATCTCTTCTCCAAGATCGTGCGACCTCAATTGCTGATCGTCTTAAATTGCCTTTGAATTCAGTCAGCTTTTCCGTAAACATTTCTTCTAATGTAATGGCATCAGCGACTCCTCCGGCAAATCCGACAACTACTTTATCGTCATATATTTTCCTGATTTTTTTCGCAGTACTCTTCATAATGACTTTTTCGCCAAGTGTGACTTGACCATCACCTGCCATTGCACATTGATTATTTTTTTTGACAGCACAAATTGTTGTCATAGTATCAGTCCTTTACTTTTTTAGATTCTCTTGGTAAGAAATCATCGATTGTTTTGCGTAAAACAGTTGGTGTCACATGGGTATATACTTGAGTTGATGAGAGGCTATCATGCCCTAGTAATTCTTGAACAGACCTTAGATCTGCTCCATGACTTAGCATATGAGTTGCAAAAGTATGCCGTAACTTGTGGGGATGAATCTTGCCACCTAAAGCACTTTTTTTAATAATTTCATTTAAAATGTAACGAACACCATTAGTTGTCAATGGATTACCAAATCTATTCAAAAACACAAATTGGTGATCCTTACTACGGTGTTGATACAGCTGTTTACGGCTAGTCTCTAAGTAATGAGTCATAGCAACATGGGCAGGCATACCAAAGGGGATATAGCGTTCTTTATTGCCTTTCCCTCGAACTAGTAGCATGTCCATCTCTAGATCTACATGATCTAGTATCAGCGATGTACACTCAGAAACCCGCATTCCAGTCGCATAAAGTATTTCTAGTATTGCTTTATTACGAATACTAAGATTATCATCTCCATCGGTACTCTTAAACAAAGCTGTCATTTCCTCTTCATAGAAAAAATCTGGTAGTCGCTTTTGTCTGATACCAAATTGGACTAACTCGGCCGGGTTTTGGGTCATTTTGCCACTCAGCAATAAATAATGGTAGAAGCTTCTTATAGTGGAGAGTTTCCTTGCCATTGAGACTCGTGAAAGCTTCCGGTCAAAACAATCCGCTAAATACAGCTGCACATCTTCTTGTGTCACAGCAGTTAGGGAATCATTGCCGCTATTCTTTAAAAAACCTTTGAACTGTATTAAATCACTTTTATAGGTGGAGACAGTTTCAGGACTATAATTTTTCAAAACAGTAATATATTCTAAAAAATCGTTTAATAAACGAGTCATCTCAATCCCTCCATCTTCTATATTATAACGGATAGTGACAAAATAAATCATAAATTTGTCTGAAGTTTATTCCGACTTAAGGTTTAGTCTGGCGTTTCTATAGCTATAAGAATAGTGATAAAAAAGGAATGGGAACTAACCCATTCCTCCAGTCGTAATCTCGTTCAAAACGATTCAGATAAAGATAAGCAACCGTGATATTAGGATTAATAATTGTCGCAAGTGTACTGAAGAATTCTTATTGTTGTTTCTCTTCCTCATAATCACCATTAGGACAAATGACTTGCTTTCCACCTCGCGTTTTTTTCTCAACTAAGAAATGGTCACATTTTGGACAATTACGGTTGATGGGTTTATCCCATGACGTAAAGTCGCAATCTGGATAACGGCTACAGCCGTAAAACAAGCGATTCTTTTTGGATTTACGCTCAACGACTTGGCCTTGGTGACACTTCGGACAAGTGACACCGATTTCTTTCACTATTGGCTCTGTATGCCGACATTCTGGGAAATTGCTACAGGCGTAGAACTTGCCATATCTGCCTAGTTTTATCACCATTTCGTGTCCACATTCAGGACATTTAAAGTTTGCTGGTTCATCTTTAATCGTTATTTTTTGGATTTGTTCCTCTGCCTTTTCGACTTCGTTATGGAAAGGTTTGTAGAATTGATCGACTACTTTGACCCATTCTGCTTTTCCTGCCTCAACCATATCAAGCTCTTTTTCCATCTCAGCTGTGAAATTGGTATCCACAATATTAGCAAAATAGCTCTCCATCAAATTATTGACGATTTCGCCCAACTCAGTCGGCTCAAATCTTCTAGCTGCTAACTTGACGTAGTACCTTCTTTGGAGTGTATCTATAGTCGGAGAATATGTTGAAGGTCTTCCAACACCGATTTCCTCTAACGTTTTGATTAAAGTAGCCTCAGAATAGCGAGCTGGTGGTTGTGTGAAATGTTGATTAGGCGTAAATGAATCAAGAGTCAGTTCGTCGCCTTCCAATAGTTCAGGAAGTTTATTCTCTTTATTATTTTTCGATCCGTCGGAATAAACCTTTTGATAGCCAGGAAATAAAACACGGGTTCCGGTTGCTCTAAAAATAATATTTCCTTGTTCAATATCAACCCCAATAGTTTGCAATTGAGCAGGTGTCATTTGGCTTGCTACAAAACGATTCCAGATTAGACTATATAACTTAAACTGATCTTTGTTTAAATAAGATTTAATACTATCTGGTGTTCTAAGGACAGATGAGGGTCTAATGGCCTCATGAGCATCCTGAGAGCTCTGATTAATTTTAGTTTGCTTTGGTTTCTTTAGCGCATAGTCGCTTCCAAATTCTGTTGTAATAAAATCATGTGCTTCGACTTGAGCCGTATGAGAAATTCTTGTTGAATCTGTTCTCATGTAGGTAATCAATCCGACTTGTCCCCCACGACCTAATGATAATCCTTCATATAATTGTTGGGCTACCATCATTGTTTTTCGTGTTCTAAAATTCAGTCTATTACTAGCGTCCTGTTGTAATGAACTTGTCGTGAAAGGAGCATTAGAATTCCGTTTACGCTCCTTTTTGGTAACGGAAGAAACTGTCCATTTTCCAGATTGATCTATTTCGGAAGTAATTTCCTTTACTGATGTTTCGTCACCAAGTTTAACCTTCTTTTGTTTATACTGGGATAGAGCTGCTTCAAATTGAAATCTTCCTTTGCTGAATAAGGCATCAACACTCCAGTATTCTACTGGTTCAAAGGCATTAATTTCCTTTTCACGATCGATGATCAACTTTAAGGCTGTAGATTGCACACGACCTGCGCTCAGGCCTTTTTTAACTTTCTTCCATAGTATAGGTGATAGTGTGTATCCTACCAGTCGATCTAATACTCTTCGAGCTTGTTGTGCATCAACCAAATCCATCTTAATAGCACGTGGATGTTTGAATGCATTTTTGACAGCATCTTTTGTGATCTCGTTAAACTCAACTCTAATTGGAGCTGATGGGTCAAGATCAAGTAGATGAGCTAAATGCCAAGCGATAGCTTCTCCCTCACGATCCGGGTCACTTGCGAGATATACTTTTTCTGCTTTCTTTGCATAACGTCTTAATTCCTTAATAATTGGGCCCTTCCCACGAATGGAAATATAAGATGGTTCGTAGTTATTTGCGACATCAACTGCCATTTTGCTTTTTGGTAAATCCCTTAAATGGCCTTTACTAGCCACAACCTTATAATTCTTACCGAGATAGCGCTCGATAGTTTTAGATTTTGTAGGAGATTCGACAATTACAAGATATTTATATGCCAAGGTAACGCTCCTTTATATTAATTACTTTATATACTTTTGCGACGAGCGACGTTGTAACCGTCCTCTCTATTCGAGAGCCGCTAAAATCGTAATCATATTATGCTACCTCAACACATTTGTCAAATAGTTAAGTCAGAGACGTCTAATAAAGGAGTTGCTCCAGCTTGAATTAATTGATTTGTTCCCACTGATAATCCCGAGTCCATATTTCCCGGTACAGCGAATATATCACGGTTTTCTTGCAAGGCTAGATTTGCAGTGATTAAGCTACCACTTTTTTCTTCCGCTTCTACTATAATTACTTTGGAGGATAATCCAGCAATAATTCGGTTTCGACTAGGAAAGTGATGCTTTCTTGGACTCGTACCTGGAAAATATTCGCTTAATAATAGACCTTTAGTAGCTACATCTAATTGCAGATTTTTATGGGCAGATGGATAGAAAACATCTAATCCAGTTCCTATTATTCCGATGGGTCTCAACTTGTTTTTCAAAGCCATTCTATGGGACCAGCCATCTACCCCTAATGCTAAACCGCTAATAATAGGAAGCTGGTTTAAGTCTTCGCTCTTGGCAATTTGTGTCAAAATATGAGAGATAGCTCTTTGACCATAAGACGACATTTTGCGACTGCCGACCAAAGAAATCCCCTGTTGATTCAATAATGAAGGGTCTCCTTCGTAAAATAAAATGAGTGGTGGTCGATAGATATCCGCCAAAAAGTCTGGATAACGCTCATCTGCAATGCTGATATACGTTGAGCTTTGGTCAATCTCTTCTGCCAATCCCCAATTTAGATGGGTTTTTAAGTGATGAACATAGCATAACTCACGCCATTCACGCCAACTGATAACTGAACGTTCTTGTTTAATCAGTGACAATACTAGTTTGAATTTTTGCTGAATCGGTAATTTTGTTACATGTATGGCCAAAATTAAAAAGTTTAATTGAATCAAAAAATCACTCCTTCCATCTAAAAGATGAAAGAGTGATCATAAACGACGAACAAGAAAGCTTGTTATACTGAAATAGTTGTAATTAGAGGTCTTTTCTATCTCATTTTATACCCTTGTTTGAGCGAAGAGATTGAACAGATGTCATGACTGGACTAAAGGACAGACGATGTATAGGCGTTGCTCCATATAGGCTTAAACCCTGTAGATGCTTCTTTGTACCGTATCCCATATTATGTTGGAAATCGTAATGTGGATAAAGTTCAGCATACTCTTTCATTAACCCATCACGATACTCCTTTGCCAGTATACTGGCTGCGGCAATGGAAACACTTCGTTGGTCGCCCTTGATAAGATCAATTTGTTTTAATGAGATTGGTAGCTTCATAGCATCAGTCAACACCACAGTTTGATCATCAGCAATCGCCATGACCGCCTCAGTCATGGCCATCCGAGTTGCTTCCAGGATGTTATAGTGATCTATAACCTTAGAATCCTTAGCCACAATTTTATAAGCAATGGCTTCTTTCTTAATCCAGTTGACCAACTCTGCCCGTTTAGAATGAGACAATCGTTTGCTATCGTCCAATCCAACATCAACGATATCACCGGGTAGGGCAACTGCAGCTACAACTACAGGACCAGCTAGTGGCCCCCTACCAACTTCATCAACTCCTACAATTTTTGTAGCACCTTTGTTCAGGTAGTGCTCTTCATAATGACGCATATGTCTAAAACGTTCTTCCCTAGCACATTTTTGATCATAAGTTGTATGCCATTGTTGCAATAATTTTTGAACACCCACTCGGTCATCAGATTTTAGTGCACTCAATAATGAGTCTGTAGGGTCTTTGATGGCAGCGAGTTGTTGTTTCAGTTGTTTCAATGTTAGTTTATTCGGCATCTGATTCATTTTCCTCTACAACTATAGTTTCTTTTTCAGGCGGAAGAGCATCAAATGTCATTCGACCTAATTTTCCACTTCTTATATCATAAATGAGTTGGTGACTTGCCTTTTCATAGTCATCACGGTAACCCCTGGTTTTGGCAAGGTCCATTAATAGTTGAGGGAACTCGTCAGAACTCTCAGGAAAGCTTAAAGAATAGATATTAGTAAATGCTTCTTTCTGAGCAGGGGAAAATTGAGAAAGTGCAAATAAGGCAACATCATCTTTATAAAACAGTGAATCTTTTATGGCACCTGTTAGAGCTAACTTTTCTCCCACATATTCAACCTCGAATTTAGGCCATAATATTCCAGGAGTATCTAGAAGTTCAAGATCTTGATTGAGCTTTAACCAACGTTGGGCTTGTGTGACTCCAGGTTTATTAGCTGTTATCGCTTGATTTTTTCCGATCAAACGATTAATCAGAGTTGATTTTCCAGCATTTGGAATACCTAAAATCATCAAGCGGGTTGTTTTAAAATGGACGCCCTTTTCTTTTGCCTTGTCGTGTTTTTCTGCCATTTGTTCTTTGATGGCTACCAATAGATTATCGATACCCTTCCCATTTTTAGCATTAACCAGAATGACCGGTATACCCTTATCTTCATAGTACTGTTTGAAGACCATTGTTTTCTGAGAGTCTGCTAAATCAACTTTGGTGAAAACAATGAGTCTCTTTTTATCCCCTAATAATTCATCAATTTTTGGGTTACGACTACTTATTGGGACCCTAGCATCCAAACACTCAATCACAAGGTCCACTAAATTCAGTTTTTCTTTGGCTTCACGAATCGCTTTTGCCATGTGACCAGGATACCATTGGATAGTCATTTCTCATTCTCCTCTAGGTCGAGCTCTTTATGATAATCTGTTAAGAGCCCAAATTCATTGAGTGGCCAAACTACTAATCTAACAACTCCATGAGCATTTTTCTCGTCAATAAAACCAAAGTTTCTGGAATCATTCGAGTTACTACGGTTATCCCCCAAAACAAATAACTTGCCTTCAGGTACTGTTAATTCTCCCGTTACAGCTATCATCGAGAAATCACCATTGCCATCAAAATTCTGTGATTCATCTGTTGGTTCACTGTTTATAAATTCTTCAGGAACTAATTGGTCGTTGACGAATAGCTTGCCATCAAGATGAGTAATTTCATCTCCTGGAATGCCTATAACGCGTTTAACATACTCTTCATTAGCATCTGGAGCATCAAAGACGACTACATCAAATCTATTGATTGACTCTAATTTATTTGCAAAAACACGCTCGCCGTTTTTAAGAGTTGGGTACATGGAGTCTCCACTGACCCGGTATTGAGCAAAGACGTAAGTTTGTAAAAAGAAGAAGATTACAAATGCAACGACTATTGTTCCAATCCAACTCAATACTTCTCGGATAAAACCATGCTTTTGCGGAACTTTGTCCTTTTCTTTAGTCTTCTTTCCTTTTTTAGAAACTTTCACTTTATGACTCATATTCCGAGATGGTAAATTTTTGACAATGCCACTATCATCTTTTTTTTCTGGTACATCTGATTTTGGATATTTCATCGACAACACTCTTTCTATAGAAATTTAAATGGCATGACTCTAAAAAAGGCTTTTCCAATAATAGTCTCTTTAGGAACAAAACCAAACATACGACTATCATTGCTTGCTGACCGATTATCTCCTAATACAAAATAATGGTTTTCTGGAATGACAGAGTCATCTCCTAGTGATGACATAACAAAGTTAGCAGTATCCTCGGAAATATCAGGGATACCAGTTGCACTATCTTCATCAACAGCTTGATCATCAATATAAAGAATACCATCTTTATAATCAATTTTTTCTCCAGGCAACCCAATGATTCTCTTGATATAGGTTTGTTGACCGGCATCTTTGAACAATACTATGTCGAATCGGTTTAACTCTCCAATAGTAGCAAAAACAACGGTATCATTGGGATGAAGTGTAGGCTCCATTGACTGTCCAATGATTTGAGAAGGAATAAAGAGCCATAATCGCATAATAATAACTATCAAAAATGATAGAACGACCGCGATAATAGATCTATGCCACCACTTAGATATTAGCCAACGTTTCATCTCTACTTACTCCCTAGTTCTTCTAGTACAGATCGAGCTTTATCTAATTGGGTATCGTTCTCTTTGATTTTATCGCGTAATTTAATCGTCATCTGAGCCGCAGTATCATCATCCAAAGTTCCAGTTACATTTAGGTTGCTATCACGTTGGAAGGCCTCTATAGCAGCTTTTGTAGCATCATCAAATCGAATACTAGGTTCCACATCATAATTGAGAGCAGCTAAAACTTGGTTCAAATTAAGGACTTTTTCGTTCTCTTTCTTATAGGCTATATCTTCATCAGGTGAAACGACTAATAGTGAGGCATAACTAGGTCTCTCTACAACATAGTCAGGTTTGATTCCCTTCTTATGAATCCAACTACCATCGGGTGTCAACCATTTTGCGATGGTAAATTTTAGTTCAGTTTTATCGGTAAGATCAAGAACATTTTGAACTGTGCCCTTTCCGAAACTATTGGATCCAACTAACGGGACTTCTCCTGATTGATTGATGGCACCAGCTACGATTTCTGATGCACTGGCAGAACCACCATCGATAAGTGCTACAGTTGGTTCAGTCACTTTAAACTCACCTAAAGCCTCGCTTGCTTTATAAGATTGCTTATCGTGTGATCTAGATTCTATTTCAACAATCGTTTTGTCGTCAGGGACAAACATATTTGAAATCGCAATAGCTTGATCTAATAGACCACCCGGATTTTGTCTTAAGTCGATAACAAAGCGCTTAGCTCCTTGTTCTCTAAGATCTTTAATAGTAGTTTCAAGTTCTTCCGCTGTTGGCCGTGCAAAATTGGTAATTTGGATATAACCAATCGACTTGTCTTGCTCATCTATATTTGCTGTGACTGTTGTCACGGGAATACTATCCCTGGTTATGGTATAATCTTGGGTTTGACTTCCCCTTTTTATAGTTATCACGACATCTGTGCCTTTTTTGCCCCTAATTTCTTGGACAACTTCGGTCAATGCCTTACCATCTACTGGATTGCCATCGACTGCTGTGATCTGATCATTTGCTTGCAATCCGGCTTTGTCTGCAGGAGTTTCTTTAATAGGTGCAATTATGATGATTTTGCCACCATCCTGAGATAATGTTGCTCCAATACCTTCAAATTCACTATCGGTTGTTTCAGTGAGTGATTGCGTTTGTGTTTCGTCAAGGTATTCAGTATAGGGATCATTTGTAGCAGAAGTCATTCCTGACAGAGCCCCTTTGACAAGGGCATCTTCGTCGATTTTTTCAACATAATTATTGTATAGCGTATTATATATAGTATTTAATTGGTTGATGGCTTCTTCAGAAAGATGTTTCGTTTCAGCATTATCGTTTTCATTAGGTGCTACTAAAGTGCCACTATCCTCACCCTGAGAAGTAGAACCGTTTGACAAGGAAGGGAGATAATAAAATCCCAAAAATGTCCCGAAGGCCACTAGAGAGGTTAGAACAACACCAATAAAAAATTCTCTCCATTGCCACTTTTTAGGTGTTTCTTTATTTACTTTTTTATCAGGATCCTTTTGACTGTTGATATCTTTGTTATTGTCTAAATTGTTATTTGTATTATTTTCCATAATTGAAGCCCCTTTTTGAGACGAGTAACCAAAAGTGATCATCGGTGATTGAACACTATTAGAAGAAATAAAAGAAGTAGTTGTTTGAAGAGTCATCTTATTAAAAATGCTGTCAACTTAAGAGTGGTTTCAACGAAAAGCTACAACTAAATGTAAGGAATGTGTTTAGAAATGCGTTAGATGAAACATTCTCGAGACTAATGCAAAACAGATAAAGCAAGTTTCATCATAGCATTGAAAGTTTTCTCTCGTTCTTCAGAGCTAGTCTCTTCCCCTGTCAAAATGTGGTCACTGATTGTTAAAATTGCTAATGCTTCTCTGTTATATTGAGCCGAAAGTGTATAAAGACCAGCTGCTTCCATTTCCACTGCTAAGATGCCATATTCTGCTAGTTTGTTTTTATCTAGCTCCTGATTATAGAAACGATCAGAAGATAGAACATTTCCAACATGTACAGCCAATTTCTTTTCTTTGGCTAAATGATAGGCTTTATCTAGCAAACCAAAACTCGCGATTGGACTGTAATTGACCTGGTTTAAGAATATATTATTGATGATACTTGAATCGGTTGTTGCTCCCTGGGCCAAAACAATATCTCTAACATGAATATCTTTTTTTAAAGCGCCAGCCGTTCCGACTCTAATGATCTGTTCGACATCGTATGATTGGTAAAGCTCATTGGCATAGATCATTGATGAAGGAATCCCCATACCTGAACCTTGAACGGAGATTTTTTCTCCCTTATACAGTCCTGTATACCCAAACATGTTTCTTACCCGAGTATATTGACTGACATCACTCAGATAGTTCTCAGCAATATATTTGGCTCTTAACGGGTCACCAGGGAATAATACTTTTGGTGCAATTTCGTGCTTTTCAGCTCCTATATGGATGCTCATAAAAAAACTCCTTTAATTGTTGGATAGTATAGAATTAAGTCATAGTGACTTTTATCATAAAAACTTAAATGTGATAAGCCAAGTTGAACTCAATTCATCATAAAAAAGTGCTTCTCAGTAATGCCTAGGTGTCAAAAGAAAACACCCGATACAGTTAACTTTATGAGTGCTCTTCTTTTCATAATCATAGCTAAAATATGTCAATTATTCTAGAAATTAAAATAGATTTAATTTAAATTTAAAGTTGGAGATTAACTGATACCCCTTCAGAAATAAATATTCTTCTTGGTAGAGACAAAAATAAAAACTAAATGTCACCATTACCATGAACGATATATATTTAATTATTTATATGGCAAACGATTTTATCTCTATAAAAATAATAATATATATATGATTCTTTTGTAAGTGTTAAAGCTTACCATATAGTGCTTAAAATCTGATTAATGCAATTGAGATACAGCTTAAATGTGGTTGGCCATGAGAGGTCAGTTATGACCACATTCTTCCGTATACTTAGCCCAGATCTTATCAAATACATCGATAAAGATAGAGTACTCAGGGTTCATTTCAAGATAATCGGTGATTGTATGAAAATCACTTGTTTGCTTTGGAAACTGTAAATCTTCATGGACGAGGTTTGCAAATTCAGCAGACTCATCTAAGAAGTGATGTTTATTGCGGTATGACATGACATAATCATAAAATGGCTTATTCAATTTCATTCCCACTTTCTAAATACTCCAGAAGTTGCTCCCAACTGATGTTCATCTCAAACTCGTATCTATTATCTTTTGGATCTATGTTAGTTGCAGAGATGCCTGCTAAAACAGGAATTTCTAGTAAAGAAAAATCTGTCACTAACCGTTGTTCTCCTCTATTATAAGACAGCCATTCAGGTAGCTGATTGCCAATCATTTGAAAGAAAAGATCCTTTGGAACTTCAATTGATCCTATACGGACGTATTCGATTAAAAAACTCATATTACCATCGTCAACACTTGATGGATATGCTTCTATTTGAATAACAGAACTGAGTCCTAGATACTGAACTTCAGTTTCAAGCACCACGTTCGTATCAATTGTACTAAATGATAGGTTCTGTGAGGGATCAATCAAATGGTTTAAAAATTCAACTAACTGCTCCTGCGTTAGATCAATGGTGAAAGACGTTAATCGCGCATCGGAGGAAGGTGCAGGCTCATTTTTATTGCTAGTTTCCGCTGGTTCAGAAGTGACCTTAATGATAAAAAAGGCAATCATCGACACAACAACGACATTAAGAGCCAGCAAAATCCAAAATCCATTTTTATAAGATAACCATTTTTTTGTCATCATTCTTCTTCCTATTCTTCATTTTCCCTTAGTGTAACGTCTTTCGTTTCCAAACTTGAAAAGTTAAGCGAGTATCATTCTCTCCAATTTCTTCCGTTTGTTTGACCAAATCAAACTTATCGTAATCAATAGGGAGAATGTAAGTATCGGCTGGATAGACACCATCTACAACCGTTCTATAAAGGTAATCTACCTCCTCCAAAAATAACCGAAAAACACTATTACCTCCGATTATAAAAACTGATGTTGTTTTGGCTAAAGCGACTAATTCCTCTTTAGTAATGGGCTTAGCTTCTTTAAAATCATAGTCAGATTGTCTCGTAAAGACATAATTAGCTCTGTTAGGCAATGACCTTTTCCCGATACTTTCAAAGGTTTTTCTGCCCATAACCACAGCATGCCCCATGGTAGCAGTCTTAAAATAGTTCAAATCTTTGGGTTGATGGAAAGGAAGATGGTTGTGATAACCAATACCACCATTTTGATCCTCTGCCCAAATAAAATTTATCATGTGCATTCCTCCATTATTCAAAATAAGGTGCTAACTCTTCCCAACGAGCCATCAGCTGATCTAATTGAGTCGATAGCTCTTTTCTCGTTTCTCCTAAACTCATTTGTTTTTCAAAATCAGTTTGGAAGTCAATCATTTGTTCGTCTAAGGTGCTGATTTTTGCTTCAATCGCTTCTATACGGGCCTCCAACGTTTCCCATTCACGCTTCTCATTATAACTTATTTTTCTCTTTGAAGTTCCGGTCGCGTTTTGGTCGACACTTTTGCTTCCATTCTGAATTTTGGAATCAGAGCTTTTAGAAGATGAGCCGTCCAACACCTCTACCGCATTGTCTTTGGTAGTTTTATCAACTGATTCAGGTGTATCGGCGATGATCATAGCTGTCGCATCCTTAGTGTTACCCACAAACAAATGGGCTCCATCACTAGTCATTACTAGATTATCAGTGACCACTTGCTCAAGAAAGTAACGATCATGAGATACGACGAATACAATTCCCGGAAACTCTCTAAGGTAAGTTTCAAGTATTGTTAAGGTCTCTATATCAAGGTCATTGGTAGGTTCGTCCAAAAGCAATACATTCGGCTTTAGCATGAGAATGCTAATCAAGTATAGCCTTTTTTGCTCCCCACCAGATAAACGATTAATTAAGGTATGCTGCATTTCTCTCTTAAACAAAAAACGTTCTAATAATTCTGGGATTGAATTGATTTCCTCAGTTGTAGCTTTTTTGTCATAACCGACTTTTTTAAGGTAATCAAGTAAAGAAAGATCTTCAGGTAAATCCTGGTGATGTTGGCGATAATACCCCATCTTGACTGTTTCACCGCTAGTAATTCCAGGTTTTTCTTTAAAAATAGCTGTCAACAAAGAGGTTTTACCAACACCGTTTGTACCAATGATTCCAATCCGTTCCCCTTTTTTAACACTTCTCGTCAAATCTGCCATAATGGGTTTCCCATAGGCATTATAGGAGAAATTTTCGAATACGATTCCTTTTTTTCCTAGTCGATCACTTGAGAAATCAAGAGATAATTTTTTTTTTGCAGACGGCTGATTATCTATAGTGTCTTTTAATGTGTTAAATCGCTCTATACGTGCTTGTTGTTTAGTAGACCGAGCTTTAGCACCTTGTCTCATCCAGTCCTGTTCTTTTTTGAAGAGCTGTTTCTGCTTGTGTTCTAAAAGTGCATTTTTTTCTTCTAAATCGTTTTTTTGATTGAGATATGATTGGTAATTCCCGTTAAAAAGCGTTAGCTTTCCGTTTTCTAATAGTAAGATATGTTGGACGACTTGATCAAGAAAATAGCGATCGTGAGTAATCATGATCAACGCCCCTTGATAAGCCTTTAGGTATTCTTCTAGCCAAGTGATAGCTCTAATATCTAAATGATTGGATGGTTCATCTAATAAAAGAAGATCTGATTTATTGAGTAATGCTCTTACTAATGCCACCCTTTTTTGCTGACCACCAGATAAGTCCTTTAACTTTTTGTCTTCAGCCAAAACACCAAGATTGCTCAATAAACGTTTCATTTCAGCTTCATAAGACCAGACATCGTATTTGATAATCAAGGATTCCGCGTTTTGAAACTTTGTAACAAGATCACTGTTGTTTGGATCGGTTTCTAATGATTTTGTGATAGCCTCATATGATTGTAAAATGCGCCCTTTTTTACTACCATTTAACACGAACTCTCTCACAGTTTCATCTGATGAGAAGGCGACATTTTGAGATAAATAGCTGATCGTATAATCATTTGGCTTGATAATATCTCCACTATCCATCGGTTCTTCCCCACTGATGATCTTTAAAAGAGTACTTTTACCGGTCCCATTATGGCCGACTAAAGCAACTTTTTGTCCGGTTGAAATGACCAAATCGACCTCATCTAGTAGTTTTTTTTCTGAATATTGTTTGGAAATGTGTTGTAATTCTATTGTTTTCAAGTGATCACCTATTCTAATTCTAATACGATTATTGTACCATGATGCTATAATGATGTAACTCTTTTATGATTGGAGATAGCACTATGACTAACTATTTAGCTCATCTTAATCAAATGGCTAAACTGATGCAAATGATAGACGCAAATAGCAATGAAAAAGCTGCTAGACTCAATTTGCTGGCGGAGTTATTTAATCTGTACTATACCCCGCTATATCAAGAAGCAGTCTCAAGGTATCCAAATCATCCTGCTGCAAATGAACGCCAAATAGAAAACTTATTTGTAGTCTTTACTGACAAAAATAAACTTCCTGTAAGACATATCACTCGTACTGATGGGCCATTAAAAAAGAAATTCTTAAACCCTGGAAATCCTCATAGTAATCATTAAGCCATTAAGCAGTAATAATTAAAAGGGGAAAGCGTCTGCTTCCCCCTTTTGGCAATTTTTTAACTAAATGTCTAAATCAGGTTAATATGTTAAGCATCTGAATTATCATCAAGATTTAAGACAGCCATAAATGCTGCTTGAGGAATTTCAACTGACCCAACTTGTTTCAACCGTTTCTTTCCTTCTTTTTGCTTTTCCAATAGTTTACGTTTCCGTGACACATCTCCACCATAGCACTTTGCTAGTACATTTTTTCTTAAGGCTTTGATAGTAGTTCTGGCTAAAATTTTGTTTCCAATTGCAGCTTGAATTGGGACTTCGAATTGTTGCCTAGGGATCAATGTTTTGAGTTTTTCGACAATTGCCTTTCCTCTATCAAAAGCAAAATCTTGGTGAACAATCGTAGAGAAAGCATCAACCACTTCGCCATTGATTAAAATATCCATTTTTGTTAGTTTGCTTGGTCTATAACCAGACATCTCATAATCGAGTGAGGCATACCCCTTCGTGTTAGACTTCAATGTATCGAAGAAATCAAAGATGATTTCTGCTAATGGCATTTGGTAAATAATAGTAACACGGTATTCATCTAAGTAGTCCATCGTTTGGAATTGGCCCCTCTTACGTTGACAGATCTCCATTACTGCACCGACGTAGTCATTTGGAACCATTATACTCGCTTTTACGAAAGGCTCTTCTATGCTATCTATTTTGGTTTTATCTGGCATATCAGCAGGGTTAGATACTTCGACTTCCTGATGATCAGTTGCTAAAACGTGATAGATAACACTTGGCGCTGTGGTAATAATATCAAGATCAAATTCTCTTTCAAGCCTTTCCTGAACGACATCCATATGGAGTAATCCTAGAAAACCACAACGAAAACCAAATCCTAAAGCTTGGGAGGTTTCAGGTTCAAATTGTAAAGATGAATCATTTAATTGTAACTTTTCAAGAGCTTCTCTGAGGTCATTATATTTTGAAGACTCGATGGGATACAATCCACAATAAACCATTGGATTCATTTTACGATACCCAGCTAAAGCTTCTTTTGCCGGGTAATTTGCTAGCGTGACAGTATCGCCAACTCTTGTATCCTGAATTGTCTTGATGCTAGCGGTTATATATCCCACATCACCAACCATAAGATAATCTCTCTTTAATGCTTTCGGTGTCATAACTCCGACTTCTACAACTTCAAATTCTTTAATATTACTCATTAGTTTGATCGTATCACCTGGTTTAACGATACCATTCTTAACACGAATACTAAGAACCACACCTCTATAAGCGTCATAAGTAGAATCAAAAATCAGTGCTTGTAACGGTTGATTGATATCTCCTTCAGGAGCTGGTATTTTATGAACAATCTGCTCAAGAATTTCTGGAATGCCAACGCCGGTTTTGGCACTAGCCAATACGGCTTCTGATGCATCAATCCCAATGACATCCTCAATTTCTTGCCGAACCTTCTCGGGTTCAGCAGCAGGTAAGTCAATTTTATTGATAACAGGAATTATCTCCAAATCATTATCAATGGCTAAGTACACATTCGCTAAGGTTTGGGCTTCTATTCCTTGTGCGGCATCAACGACTAGAATGGCTCCTTCACAAGCCGCAAGGCTACGAGACACTTCATAAGAAAAATCGACATGTCCAGGGGTATCAATCAGATGGAAAATGTAAGTTTCACCATCACTTGCTTTATAAGCCAATTCTACTGCATTTAATTTTATCGTGATGCCACGTTCTCTTTCTAGGTCCATCGAGTCAAGTAATTGGTCTTGCATCTCTCTGTCCGATACCGTATCAGTTTGTTGTAAAATTCGATCAGCTAAAGTTGATTTTCCATGATCAATATGGGCAATGATCGAAAAATTTCTGATTCGTTTTTGTCTTTCTCTTAAATCTTCAGTCATTATGATGATCGCTCACTTTCCTCTTCATCAATCAATTATAACAATTATAGTACCCTTTGTCATCGATACTCTGGGAATAAGGCGATGAGTATGGCATGTGCGACATCACGAGATTTACCAATTGCTGGAAAGATGTGCATCGACATCATGGGATTAAAGTTAGCCTCTATTATGGCGTATGGCAGATTGCCAGGCACCCTCACCTGATTAAGTTGTTCCGTTTCTTTTGGTATATCGATAATCATATCCACACCACAAATTTTGGCGTTTAAGGTTTGAGCAGCTTTTACAGCAATTTCTTTATAAAAGTCAGGAATAAAATCGGTCATGTCAACAGAGTCTCCTCCTGTGGATATGTTAGAATTACGTCTCAAATAGACGACTTTATCTTTAGGAGGAACAGCATTGAGAGAAGAATACCCTTGCTTTTTAATTTCTGCTAATACCGAGTCATCAATAGTGATTTTGACCAATGGCTTTTCATGTTCGTCCCCTCTGAGTAAGCTACTATTTTTTGTAGAGATTAGAGAGTTGATTGCGTTTTTCCCATCTCCAATAATATGAGCTGGCACCCTTTTTAGCACTGCCAGTACGTGATTATTCAAGACAAAAAAGCGAAATTCCGTCCCGGGTTGGAATAGTTCAATAATAACCTGATCATCATAGTTAAAGGCATGTGTCAAAGCTATCTCAAATGACTGTTTACTGTCCTCTTCTAATCCCTCTAGTATGCTGATTCCTAGTCCAAAATTGGTAGATTTAGGTTTTATAACAATTGAGTTATGGCACCAAGATGGAAAGGACTGTCGGGCTATATCTTCATTGTCATATAGTTGACCAATTGGGACATGGATGGCATTTTCGGCTAGTAGCTTCTTAGTGACAACTTTGTTAGCCATTAACAGTGGCGTAATGTAATTATCCAAGCTAGTCATATTACCATCTTTAACGTATTCAATGTGATTCTTATAGCCAAGACGCAATATTTGATCAGATCTATCGATGACTTCAATCGTCAATCCAAGTCTAATAGCATCCATCATTATCGCTTGGGTTGATAGCTCTAAATCTTGAAAACCAGGAAGTTCATAGTAGGTTTCCTTGATTTTATTCTTTTGTATAAAACTATCTTTTGCTATTTTTTCTAGATCAGAAAAATCATCCATAACCGCATAAGCAGGGGTCAGACTAACATCTTCTATACGTTCCTCGCAAACTTCTAGTACTTCTTTCATGATGTGTAACGTTGTCGTTGCTGTGCCATCCGCTACGATTTCTAACATTTCTCGCATTTGAGATAGAATCGTCCGTGCCTCCCTCATTAAATTTGGATCAAGTGGAGTAGAAGGAGTGCTTAGAGCTACTTTTTCTAGTTTTTTCTTATATGTAGAAATTTTAGTAACATCATAGCTTAACGTGTCAGTTAATAAAAACAATAAGAACAAATGCGTAAAATATAGTTGAGACGAGCTGATTCCTAAGGGATCATAAGGATCTACATCTATTTGTCTAAATTCAATATACTTGATGCCATCAGTAACAACATCAGTGATAGAGTCGGCCCCTCTAAACCGAATAGGTTCATAAAGCTCCTTTTCTGCTACCAAATGCCCTTCTTTAACATATGATGTTAATTGTTTGGCAAACTCTGCCAGTGATTGGTAATCAAAATGAATAGAAGAATCGTTCACATAGCCGTATTTGCTCGAACGTAGGGAACGTACTGGTAATTTTGGTAGTTGTGCATGAGCTAATTCAAAAAAGTCTTTATGAGTTATAGGTGTTGCAGCAAATAAATAAACGTAAAACCATTGATACATCTGGTAGTGTTGTGCAATCTTAAAATAACAATCGTTTTGAAATGACTTAAAAGAAGAGTACTTCGAGTCAGTCATTTGAGTTAAGGAGTAGAGTCTCTTTAGTAATTCGTTATCTAGTCCAACATTAAAATGAATACCACTGATCAATTGTCTTGTCTTTCCATAGCGTTTGATCAGATACTTTCTATAATCAACTTCTCGTTCATCTTCTAATTGAGACACTCGTAAGTCACTTAGGCCCTTATAAGAATAAGGCATACTGAGAGGCCAAATCGATTCATCATCGTCCAGATTTCGATAACCAACAGCCGTAATTGCAGACAACCACTCTAGTGTAGCCTTTACAGAATGACAAGTTGGCGTAATAAATTCTAATTGTGATTCAGCAAAATCCGTTTGTATAAAGGGATGCTGGCTTCTATTTCCTAAACTTATCGGATGTGAAGTTTGAGCTATATTCCCGTCTTCTGTTATTCTTAGTCCTTCTCGTTCAATCCCGAATGTCCCTTTAAACCACCGAGATTTTGCGATAGGATCACGTTTGATTAAATGTAAAATGTCCACAGTCATTACTCCTCATTTTTAACAACTAAAATTTATTACTCTTAGTTTATCAGATGAAAGCTTGATATAGAAAGGATACAACTCAAAAAAAGTAATGCAAACCAATATGAGTTCACATTACTTTTTTTAATTTAACTATAAGTGTGCATCAAGCCTTATTTTTTATTCCAATACCTCTTCATTTTATCAAAAAAGTTGGATTCTTCTTCACTAACTTGATTGCCCATTGTTTTACCATATGCTCTTAGAGCTTCTTTTTGCTCATCATTCAACTTCTTAGGTGTCATGACCTTGATAGTGACATGTTGATCACCATTTTGGTTTCCTCTCAATTTAGGAGCACCTTTGCCATTCAGTCTAAGGCGAGCGCCACTTTGGATGCCAGCGGGTATTTTCATCTTTATCGGACCATGAACAGTAGGAACTTCTACTTCGTCACCCAAGGCAGCTTGAACAAAATTAATTGGTAAAGTAAAGTATATCTCCGAACCATTACGTTCAAAAATATCACTTTTGGCTACTCTAAATATGACATATAAGTCACCATAAGGACCACCATTTTTACCAGCTTCACCTTGACCGCTTAACCGCATTTGGTGACCATCTTCGACACCAGCTGGTATCGTAACAACCACTTTATGTTGTTCTTCTACATGACCTGTACCATGGCAGGTAGGACATTTTTCTGTTATTTCTTGCCCCGTGCCATGACAGATATCACAAGTAGTTTGTGTCATTACTCGGCCAAATGGCGTATTTTGCTCAACATTTATCACACCACTCCCGTGGCATTTATGACACGTTTTTGGAGAAGTACCAGGTTTTGCACCTGTACCATTACACGTTTTACAGACGCCATGGCGGTGATAATGTAGCGTTTCTTTCTTACCAGAAATGGCTTCTTCAAAGGATAGATCAATGACATATTGTAAATCTTGTCCTCGTTGAGGCGCATTTGGATTACGAGTCCTTCCGCCTCCTCCACCAAAGAACGTGTTAAAGATATCATCAAACCCACCAGTAAAACCACCACCGTTGAATCCACCAAACCCATCAAATCCACCATTAGCGCCACCGCTCCTAAAATTAGGATCAGTAGCAGCGTGACCATATTGATCATAGGCTGCTCTTTTTTGAGCGTCACTAAGACATTCATAGGCTTCGGAAACTTCTTTGAACTTTTCCTCAGCACCAGGCTCTTTATTGATGTCAGGATGGTATTTTTTTGATAACTTGCGATACGCTCGTTTGATATCTTGGTCAGAAGCATCTTTGGCAACACCTAAGACTTCATAGTAATCTCTCTTTGCCATTAAATTGCCTCCTCAAGTATATTATTTGTCGTCGACTTCTTCAAAGTCAGCATCCACTACATCATCGTCACCCTTTGAAGCGGCTTCTTCTGCAGCTTTTTCTGCTTCAGGAGATTGTCCTGCTGCAGCATCTTTTTGAGCTTGTTCATAAAGCTTGACTGACAGATTTTGAACAATTTCGTTCAAGGCATCTTTTTTAGCTTTAATGTCGTCTACATTATTTGCTTCCAATGCAGCCTTTAAGTCATCTCTAGCTGTTTCAGCCTTCTTTACTTCAGCATCATCGACTTTACCTTGAAGTTCTTTCAATGTTTTATCGACTGTAAAGACTAGTTGGTCAGCTTCATTCTTCAAATCGACTTCTTCTTTACGTTTCTTATCTGCTTCTTCATTAGCTTCAGCATCTTTCACCATACGATCGATTTCTTCATCAGATAATCCAGAAGTAGATTTAATCGTGATGGCTTGTTCTTTTTGGGTTCCTAAATCTTTGGCACGAACATTTACGATACCATTCTTGTCGATATCGAAAGTAACTTCGATTTGTGGAACACCACGAGGAGCAGCAGGAATATCTGTTAATTGGAATCTACCCAATGTCTTATTATCGGCTGCCATTGGACGTTCACCTTGTAAGACATGGACATCAACTGCTGGTTGATTATCAGCTGCTGTAGAGAAGACTTGTGATTTACTTGTTGGGATTGTCGTGTTGCGATCAATTAGTTTCGTAAACACACCACCCATGGTTTCAATACCTAGTGACAATGGAGTTACATCTAGCAATACTATATCTTTAACATCACCAGAGATGACACCACCTTGAATAGCGGCACCCATTGCGACTACTTCATCAGGATTTACTGATTTATTTGGTTCTTTGCTCGTTTCACGTTTTACAGCGTCGACTACTGCTGGAATACGTGTTGACCCACCAACCAAAATGACTTCATCAATATCGCTAGGTTTTAAATTAGCATCTTTTAAAGCTTGGCGAACAGGATTTTTTGTACGATCGACTAAATCCTCAGTTAATTGGTCAAATTTAGAACGTGTCAATGTTTTTTCGAGATGCAAAGGACCGGTCTCTCCAGCTGAAATGAATGGTAAGCTGATTTGAGTTTGAGTAACACCGGACAAATCTTTTTTAGCTTTTTCGGCAGCGTCTTTAAGTCTTTGCATTGCCATCTTATCTTTAGATAAGTCGATACCATTTTCTTTTTTAAATTCAGCTACGAGATAATCGATAATCTTGTTGTCAAAGTCATCTCCACCTAAGTGGTTATCCCCTGCTGTAGACAATACGTCAAATACGCCATCACCTAATTCAAGGATAGAAACATCAAATGTTCCACCACCAAGGTCAAATACCAAGACTTTTTCTTCCGTATTCTTTTTATCTAAGCCATATGCTAGAGCAGCTGCTGTTGGTTCATTGACGATACGTTCAACTTCTAATCCAGCAATCTTTCCGGCATCCTTAGTTGCTTGACGTTGCGCATCATTAAAGTAAGCTGGCACAGTAATAACAGCTTTTTCAACTTTATCACCTAAATAATCTTCAGCATATCCCTTAATATATTGTAGAATCATTGCTGAAATTTCTTGTGGTGTATACGATTTGTCACCAACTGTTACTTTGTAGCCACTTTCTCCCATATGACGTTTGATAGAACTAACAGTATCAGGGTTAGTAACAGCTTGACGTTTTGCAACTTCACCAACTTGAATCTCGCCATTTTTAAAAGCGACAACAGATGGTGTTGTACGGTTACCTTCTGGGTTAGGGATAATTTTTGCTTCATTACCCTCTAGTACTGCTACTGCTGAATTTGTCGTTCCTAAGTCTATACCTATTATTTTACTCATGTTCTATGATCTCCTTTATGTTTTATTGCGTTACGATAACCATTGCAGGACGAATCACTCTGTCCTTCAATATGTAGCCCTTTTGTAGGACTTGGCAAACCACATCGCTCTTTTGACCTTCACTGGCTGGCATGGTTTGTACTGCTTGATGATACTTAGGGTCAAATGGTTCACCCAATGGGTAAATCACTTCAATTCCCTCATCTTTAAAAGCTTTGACGATAGAGTTTTGTACCATTTCAAGTCCCTTCACCAAATTATCGAGGTGATCGACAGCAGGTTTTATCTCTAACGCGCGTTCAAGATTGTCAATGGCTGGCAACAACTCAGTTGCTAAGCTCTGTGATCTATATTTTGCGTTGTCTGACCGCTCTTTAGCGTTTCTTTTTTGAATATTTGCTAATTCAGCTGAAACACGTAAAATTTGATCTTCCAACCTTTCGTTTTCTTCTTTAAGCTTGTTTAACTCATCTGAATCAACTGACTTAGGTGAGAATTTGGCATCTTCTGTAAGAGCCTCATTAGACTTTGAAGGGTTAGTCTCAGATGTAAAAGTTTGGTCTGTTTTTGTTGTATCCACCTTAGGCGTTGATTCATTTGTTTCTTTATTATTTTTTTCTGATTTTTCAGAAGTGTGATTGGTCACTTCATCATCTCCTTTATAGCTATTGTTTGTCATTAAAATGATTTTCTATAAAACGCATCATTGTAATCAATTGCGAATATGGCATATTTACCGGTCCGATAACTGCCATGAGCGCATCTTCAGTTTCATTTAGGTGATATCTGGCAGATATGACAGAGAAATCAGTCAAATCTGCTAATCCAATCTCTTTACCGATTTTTACTTGTAGTGGTTGATTGATAGCTACAAGTTGTGTCAACTCTTCTTCATCCTCTAACAGCCGATAGACTCGTTTGATTCGGGAAATATCGTCACTAGAATCGAGAATATGTTGTCGACCTGAGATATGGATATAATCATCAGATGCGATACTAAAATAATGATACAATTGTTTAATCAATCTGGTTAATGACTGCTCATCAGCCATGTTCATCGATGAAAGCCAGACTTTGATATTTTGTTGCCCTACTCTTGTAGAATAATTAATCAAAAGCGCTTGTAATTGCTTTTCAGCTAATTGAATCGTTTTATTGTCAAATGATTCCTTGAAGACTGCAAGCCTTTGCTTGATGGTTCCATTATCTAGTAACACTATCAACAAGAGTTTATCAGAATCTACTGCGATCAGTTTAACGTTATAAATCGACGGTTCGTCTAATTTTGTCCCAACTAATACTGTTGTAAAATGGGACAACTGTGCCAACAAATCAGCCGTTCTCAAAGCAAATTCAGCATGATCACTCGATTGTTGGTCAAACCAATCTGCTAGGAACACCATTCTGTCAAATGGCTTCTCAGAATCTTCGGTTGGTAATATGTGATCGATATAGTAACGATAGCCACTTGTTGAAGGTAGCCTACCAGATGACGTATGGAACTTCTCGAGAAAACCTAGAGACTCCAATTGCATCATCTCATTACGAAGAGTGGCAGAACTAACATTCAAATCTCCTTTTTCCATCAATGTTTTAGATCCGATGGGTTCTCCAATCTCATAATACAATTGAATAACCAATTGTAATACATGGATTTGTCTTTTGGTTAACACTACACTCACCTCTTTTTAGCACTTGAACAGGCTGAGTGCTAACCCTGATAATAAGATAACACCGTCTTTGCATAATGTCAAACCAAAAGGCTATTTTTTATAGAATAATTTTACTGTGTGCTAACGTTACTGTATAAAGCTTTTAAATGACATCATAATAGGAAAATTTGAATTTAAATCTAGTTCGTAATTGAGAGAAATCACAAGAATACTTCTAGCTATATCTCATTATCGATCAAGTAGCATAAACTCAGAAAAAACATCATTACCAAGAAAGATACCTCGTCGAGTCAATGCGAGATGATCACCATCTAAAGTAATGAGATCTTTTTCCAATAACTGACTGATTTCATCCCCATACAACTCTCCTATCGACTGACCGAATTTCTTTTCAAACAAAGAAATAGAAACACCTTCCATTTGTCTTAAACCTAAGAAAAAGAACTCTTCAATCTTCATTTTTTGACTAAGAGGGAGTGTATTGAATATTGGTAACTCATGCTTTTGTAACGGCTCCATATAATGGTTGATTGGACCTAAGTTTTGGTACCTGGTGCCATCTAGAAGACCATGTGCACCAGCTCCGAAGCCGTAATAATCTTCGCCATTCCAATAGGCTTTATTGTGAGTACTTTGAAAGCCAGCTTGAGCAAAATTGCTAATCTCGTAATGCTGTTTACCTGCATTTTCCATAGATTCAATGGCCATTTCAAACATATCTGCTTCGATATCCTCGCTAGGAAGAGGTAGTTTACCTTGTCTCATCAAATTATAGAAGACCGTTTTTTGCTCTAAAATCAATGAATAAATGGCATAGTGTGGCAAGTCTAGCTCTAACGCTTTTGTCAACGAATCCTGAAAATCTTCTAGCGTTTGGTTCGGTAATCGGTAAATCAAATCTATTGAAATATTATGAAAACCTATCTGTTCAGCAAGATTGATTGCCTTGTACACCGTATCGGACCGATGAATTCGGCCTATTTTTTTGAGTAAGTCATCATTGAACGATTGAACACCAAAACTTAAGCGATTGACGTTATTTCTTTTAAAACAAGTCAATAAGTCGTTAGTTGCATTATTAGGGTTGCATTCAATGGTAAACTCTCCACCTCTGCGGAGTGGAAGATAGTTTCTAATGCCATCAAAAAGAACCTCAAACTGCTTCACAGATAAAGCAGATGGGGTTCCACCTCCAATATAGATCGATTTGAGAGGTAAAATCGTTCCTCTTTCGTTCCAAAGTCTGAATTCTTCGATTAGTAAGTTAACGTAATCGTCGACTGGTTGTCCCTCGATAAACACTTTATTGAAGTCACAATAATAGCAAATTTGTTCGCAAAAAGGAATATGGATATAGGCACTGGTCATAATGGTCTCCTTCAGCAACGTTTGGCATTTTAATAGTTCGCTTGTTCCTTTAAAAACGCAGTGGCATCTCGCTCGTCCTGATGCATTTGTGCAATCAAGTCATCAGCCGTTTCGAACGCGACTTGTGAGCGTAAATAGTTCAAAAACTGCACTCTAATTACTTTTCCATAAATCATTTTGGAAAAATCAATAATGTAGATTTCAACAGTTTGTTCTCTCCCTCGTTCAAATGTTGTATTTCGTCCAATCGATGCGACACCACCATACCAGTGTCCCTCTACTAAAACGGTCACAGCGTATACACCTTCTCTTGGTATAATAGCCTTTGGATCCAACTCCATATTAGCCGTTGGAAATCCTAATAGGTGTCCACGATGATCGCCATGAATGACTTTTCCGACAAGTTCATAAGGATAGCCTAGCATTCGATTTGCATTCGCCATATCCCCATCATTTAAAAATTCTCTAATGCGTGTGGAACTAATTTTACCATTTAGAAGTCGTTCTTCGGGAATAGTGACGATATCAAACCGATTATCGGCATATTTTGGTAATAAAGGCATATTTGCGATTTCTTTTGGACCATAAGTATAATCAAATCCAGCAACAACTGTATCGGCATGTAGTGCGACAATATATTGGCTGACAAACTCGACAGGTTTCAAATGGGCAAATTCTTTCGTGAAGGCTACTTCGTAGTAAATATCGACGTGATTGTCTGCTAATAATTCTAACTTACGTTGCTCAGGAGAAATATACCGAATTTTATGTTCATCCACATTTTGAAATACGATAGCTGGATGGCGGTCAAAACTCATCAACGCTAGTTTGATGCCTTTACGTTTGGCAATGGTTAACCCAGTTTTAATGACTCTTTGATGTCCTCTATGTAGACCATCAAAGAAACCAAGGGCGAGTACAACAGGTTCATTTGGAATGATGGATGGGTCATATGGATGCTTTAGTTTTATAACTTTCATGCGATTATTCCTCTCACTTATATAAACATTTTTAAAGGCTTGATTAAATGGTCTTTAGTAGGGTGATGATCATAGACGGCAACGGGTTTTCCACTCTTAGTAAACACAAATGGGAAATCTTGTATGGAAATATCAGCAATCTCAATGGTGCCACCGTTTATAACAATTGTCTCTAAGTTACTTGGAATTTCTTTTCTGTGAAATTTTTTGAGCGCCTCGTCTATTGGTAGGAGGTACCTAGGCGGCTCCTTTTCAAACTCCTCTAGTCTGACAGATTGATCTAAATCAAAGCCGCCACTTTCTGTCCTCATTAAATAAGACATCGTTGCAGGGAATCCGAGTTTCTGACCTAAATCGACTAACAAGGTTCTAATATATGTCCCTTTTGAACAAGTTACAATGATATCGAAAGATGCCGTTTTATCTTTATCATCATAATGTATCGTTGAAGTACGATTAAATTGATAGATATGTGCTTTTCGGCGAGGCCTTTCCACGACTTGGTTATTTCTGGCATATTCATAAAGTTTTTTACCGTTCACTTTCACCGCAGAATAATACGGTGGTATTTGAATAATATCACCAACCATGCTTTTGATGGCATGATCAACAATAGATTCGGAAAACGGATGTTCTACTGCTCTACGATCAATAATTTTACCTTCTATATCTTCAGTTTCGGTAGCTATACCGATCAATACTGTTCCCCTATAAGTCTTTGGATAATCTAAGAGATATTCTAGTGTTTTGGTTCCCTTTCCTATACCTAATGGCAATACTCCCTCTACCATTGGGTCAAGAGTTCCAGAATGTCCAACCTTTTTCGTTTTCAGAATGCGACGGACACGATTAACACAGTCATGACTTGTCATTCCCTTTCCTTTATATAGGACAACCAATCCATCCATAATATCCTCTCCTTGCTCATACTAGTTGAGTATACCATAAAATAATGTTCAATGGCTGTACAGTAAGATTGATTAATGTGGTAAAATGTCAGTAATAAGGTAAAGGAGTTTTCAAATGACTGCCATAAAAATAGTAACGGATTCAACCGTCGATTTAACTGATGCTGAATTGAAGAAACTTGATTTGACGATTGTACCTTTAAATATCAATTTCGAACACGAAAATTTTATTGATGGTGTGACCATTACCAAAGAAGAATTTATTAAAAAGATGTCAGAGTCTCAGACGTTACCAAAAACGTCTCAACCCTCTATCGGTGAGTTTGTCGAAGTGTACAATGATTTAACTTCAGATGGTAGTACGGTCATCTCTATTCATTTGACGGATGTCATCAGTGGGACAATCAATGCGGCGCAACAAGCTGCTCAGTTAGCTGATGGCGATGTACGAGTCATCAATTCAAAAATGACATCAAGAGGGTTAGCGCGCCAGGTGTTAAGAGCGTGTGAATTGTCGCAGACTGACGCTAGCGTATCTGAGATTTTAACAGAGATCCAGAAAGTACATGATAAAACATTTCTATATTTGGATGTCATCCATTTGGATAATTTAGTAAAAGGTGGTCGAATATCTAAAGCTGCAGGATTGATCAGTAATTTATTGAACATCAAGGTGTTTATGCAACTAACTGATACAACTCTAGTCACTATAGGTAAAGGACGAGGAATGAAAGTGGTTCAAAAACACTTTGACCTTTTACGTAAGGATTACCTATCATCTGGAAAAGCGATCAAGGCCATCGATTTTGCCCATGCAGGACTCTCACAATTCAACCAAGCTATTATCGATAGCTATAAAAAGTCTTTCCCAAATATCCCTATTACTGTTACATTCACTAGCCCAGTTATTACGACACATACTGGTGCAGATGCAATGGCGATCATAATAGAAGAATTATAATAAAGCAACACTAAGTGCCTAGATAAGATAACACCTTGGTTAGATTACCTAACTAAACAAATAAAAAAGATGCCACCCGGCATCTTTTTTATTTACGCTTATTTGTCTTGTTCTTTTTGGTGTAATTCATTTATGAGTTGATCAATTCGACTTCCATAATCTACTGAACTATCACGTTCAAAAGTGATTTCTGGAGCTTTGTATAGCGTTAATCGATTCGCTAATTCTCTTCTAATCAGACCACTAGCTTTAGAAAGACCTTTTGCTACTTTTTCTCGTTCGGATGCTAGTTTATCTAATGTCGAGTAATAGATGGTTGCGTGTTGAAGATCGCCTGTCACAGATACATCTGTGATTGTGACACCACTAACTCGAGGGTCCCTTACTTTATGAGCAAGGATATCAGAAACCTCTTTAAGAAGTTCTTGTTGTAATCTACCTACACGATAGTTTGCCATTATTTCCACCTTACCTTATAACTTTAGTACTAGAGTAATCTGCAAACTTATAAAATTGCGAAATAAGTTTAGAAATGCTTAAACTTCAACCATTTCATAAGCTTCAATCACATCATCTACTTTGATATCATTGTAGTTTTCAATCATAATGCCGCATTCGAATCCTTTAGAAACTTCTTTAGCATCATCTTTGAAACGTTTAAGCGAAGCTATATCGCCTTCAAAAATAACGATACCATCCCTAATCAAACGTACCTTGCTAGAACGTTTCACTACTCCATCAGTAACATAAGCTCCAGCAATAGTCCCTAATTTGGTAACATGGTAAGTCTCACGAACAGTGGCTTGACCGGTCACTTGTTCTTTATAGACTGGGTCTAGAAGACCCTTCATAGCCGTTTCAATTTCATCGATTACTTTATAAATGACACTATGTAAGCGAATGTCAACATCCTCTGCATCTGCTTGTGCTTTTGCTTGCGGAGTCGGTCTGACATTAAATCCAATGACAATGGCGTTACTTGCTTGAGCTAAAGTTATATCGCTTTCGTTGATGGCACCGACAGCCGAATGGACGATTGTCACTTTAGCACCCTCAACTTCGATTTTCTGCAAACTTGAACTTAATGCTTCAGCTGATCCTTGGACGTCTGCCTTAATAATCACGTTGACTTCCTTTAAATCGCCTTCTTTTAGACTTTCAAACAGATTATCTAATGTGATTCTTTGAGAGAGGTTCCTTTTGGCAATTTGAGCTCTTTGAGCTCTTTCTTCGCCCGCTGCTCTAGCCGTTTTTTCATCATCAAAGACTACAAATCGATCTCCAGCTTGAGGGGATGTATTTAAACCAGTAATTTCGACCGGTTGTGCAGGTGAAGCAGTTTTGACTCTTCTGCCTTGATCATTGACCATGACCCGAACTCTACCAAATGTTTCCCCTACAACGATAGGATCGCCTACTTTTAAAGCTCCCTCTTGGACAAGCAATGTCGCTATTGCACCCTTAGATTTGTCTAAGCGAGCTTCAATAACTGTACCTAACGCATTCCGATTTGGATTTGCCTTTAATTCTTGCATTTCAGCAACTAAAAGAATCATTTCAAGCAATTCTTCAATATTTTGATTGAATTTGGCCGAAATATTAACAAAGATCGTTTCGCCACCCCAAGCTTCAGGAATCAAACCATAGTCGCTTAACTCTTGCATGACATGGTCAGGATTTGCATGTGGTTTATCAATTTTATTAACTGCAACTATAATAGGAACTTTCGCTGCTTTTGCGTGATTGATAGCTTCTACCGTTTGCGGCATAACACCATCATCTGCAGCCACAACAATAATACAAATATCAGTGATATCAGCACCCCGAGCACGCATTGTCGTGAAGGCAGCATGACCAGGAGTATCTAAGAAAGTGATCGGCTTACCGTTGATTTTGATTTGATAAGCACCTATATGTTGAGTAATCCCGCCTGCTTCATGTTCAGTGACATTAGTATGTCTTAATTGATCTAGTAAAGTTGTTTTACCGTGGTCAACATGACCCATAATCGTTACGACAGGCGGCCTAGAAGTCAATGCTAATTTTTTGTCTTCTTCTTTTGCCTCTTCGAAGTATTGGTCTAGATCAGAAATATCGCGATCTATTTTTTCTTTCGTTTCAATGCCGTAATCAGCTGCTAATAATTCAATAGCATCGTTTGACAAAGATTGATTCTGAGTTGCCATAACACCCAGCATGAACAGTTTTTTCACTAATTCGGCTGGTTCTCTGTGGAGTCTCTTTGCTAAATCTGCTACTGTCATACCATCCTTATAGACAAGCACTTCTGGTAACTCTTTATGTTTTCGTTTTGGAAGAGGCTTACTATAATCTTTCTTATCACGGCCACGATTGTTACGACGCTTTTTTTGCTTAGAGTGGCTATTATTCTTTTTCTTAAATACTTCATCATCGTTAAATTTAGATTTTGTTGTATTCGTATTTCGATTTGCTTGGGAATTATTAGCTGTTTTTACTTTTTGATGGTTATCAACACTTGCTTTTTTATCTGAGCGAGTCGTTGTATGAGATTGACTGTTCTTGGTTACGCCAGCTTTTTGAGCGTTTTTGCTCGATCCTGTAGAGGAAGTATTCTTTTGTTTATTAGTATTATTTTTAGTCTGATTCAAACGGTTTCCTTTATGTTCTGATTTAGGCTTTTGTTTCAACAGTTGATCAAGTCTCTTGATTTCATCATCAGTCATTGATGACATGTGACTGTTATAAGTTATTCCCGCCTTAGTAGCTTTTTCTAATAGATCTTTACTTGCTAATCCATGTTTCTTAGCATATTCATATACACGTGTTTTCGACATATTATCGCCCTTTCTTCTATTCCATATGCAAATTTCCTTTCGTCTTTATAAAATTCTCTGCAAACCCATCATCAGTGAATGCGCCGGTTGAACGTTTTCTTCCTAGAGCTTGCGACATTTGCATCGTGTTGCCAAATACGACAAATTTGATCGCATTTGTTTCACATTTTTGAATTATTTTGTGTTGTGCTTGCTCACTCATGTCAGAGCTAAGTATCACAAGTGTAGCTTTTTTATTTTTGATAGCCTTCAGAACCAATTCGGTACCGCTGACAAAGAGAGAAGCTCTTTGAGCTAGGCCAATTAATTGATACAACCTACGTTCGATGGCGTCATTATTAGTTGTCATTCTTAAATAACTCTTTTCGTGCTGATTGATGATCTAAATAGTGAAATAATTCTTCATAAAAGGCATCAGGCACATCCACGCCAAAGACTTGCTGAAATACATTTTTTTGTTTAGCTGTTTCAACTAATTGGGGATTTAACGAAATATAGGCACCTCTGCCATTTTTTCTTCCGCTTGGATCAATCTCTATTGTACCTTCAGGTGTTCTCACTAATCTAACGAGTTCTTTTTTTGGAAACTGTTGTTGTGTTACAACACATTTTCTCATCGGAATTTTTCTTTTTTTAGTGGGTTTTGCTTTGGCCATGATCAATCATCCTCAGGTTCGATTTCTGCTATTTGACTCTCAACGTCATCTGGCTCTAAAATACCTTCACCCTTTTCAGCTTCCGAGATATCACTATCAGAGCCTTCGATTTCAGCGGTGTTAAATGCATCGTCTTGTACGACTTCTTCAGTCTCTTTTTCAATTAATTCGCCTGTAGCTGTATCAACTGATTCTTCTAAAGACTCAGCACTCTCCTCAATACTTTCATTATACTCAGTTTCCGACTTGATATCGATCCTAAATCCTGTTAGCTTAGCTGCTAATCGAGCATTTTGGCCTCGTTTACCAATTGCTAACGATAATTGTGTATCTGGTACGATTACTGTACAACTACGATCATCATCTTTAAAAAACACATCGGATACTTTAGCAGGATTAAGAGCATTTTTGATATAGATTTCTGGACTTAGGTCCCATTTGACAATGTCCATATTTTCGCCGTTCAATTCATCGACGATCACTTGAACCCTTTGACCTCTCGGACCAACACAGGTACCCACAGGATCGACCTTTTCGTCCCGTGACCGAACAGCAACCTTAGAGCGATCTCCCGCTTCTCTTGCAATCGATACAATTTCCACAATGCCATCGTAGATTTCTGGAACTTCCTGTTCAAATAGACGCTTAAGCAGATTAGGATGTGTGCGACTAACGAAGATTTGAGGTCCTTTTGTCGTATTATCAACTTTAGTGACATATACTTTTAAGCGGTCACCCACATTATACGTTTCATTTGGTATTTGATCATGCTTAGGTATTGCAGCTTGGATTTTCCCCAAATTGACAATGACATATCTAAAATCATTACGTTCTACAACTGCAGTGAGAACTTCGTCTTCGTATCCTATGTATTCTTTATAGATCATATCACGTTCAGCTTCACGAATGCGTTGCATAATTACTTGTTTAGCCGTTTGTGCAGCAATACGACCAAAATCACTTGGAGTTACTTCAAATTTGATTTTATCGCCAACTTCATAAGCGCGATTGATTTTCAAAGCATCCTCTAAGCTCACTTCTTGAGTATCGTCTAAAACCGTATCAACAACTTCTTTAACGGCATAGACGTGAACATTTCCTTTTTTTTCATCGAAAGATACTTCTACATTTTGTGCTTGTCCATAATGCCTTTTATAGGCAGAAATCAACGCTGCTTCCAAAGCAGTAATGACGATTTCTTTTGAGACTCCTTTTTCTTCTTCTAAGGTATCTAAAGCCTGTATTAATTTCTTGCTCACAGTTCTCTCACCACTCCTAAAATTTAATGGCCAATCTTGCTTTTGCTATGTTGCTTTGCGGAATTTCAAGCTGCTTAAGACGCGTTTTATCATAATATGAGACAATAGCGACTTCATCATTTGCTTGTTCCAATATACCCTCTATCCATTTTTCACCGTCAATAGCTTGATAGAAAGAAATATTGACATATTTTCCAACTGCATTTTTGATAGCTTCGATTGTTTTTAAGGGACGTTCTGCACCAGGAGAGCTTACTTCAAGGAAATAAGCCTGCGGAATTGGATCAGGATCAGTACTATCAAGTATATCCCCTATTTTTTCACTCATTAGTGCACAATCATCAATAGTAACACCACCGTCGTGATCAATCGCAAACCTCAAATACCAATTTTTGCCTTCTTTGACGAATGACAAGTCAACTAGCTCAAAGTTTTCTTCGTCAAATAAGTTCTCAGTCAAAGCAACAACTTTATCGATCACTTTACTCATTTCGGTCCCCCTTTTATACAAGTTAAAGGAGTGAGCGTCGCCGCTCACTCCCAATAGTAACTGTCTACAAGTAGATTATATCACGTTGTATTCAAAATAACAATAAAGTCATAGGCGTACAAACTCATCTTATTTTAGGCCACTTGTTAGCAGTTGCAAGAGCATTCCTAAAACGCCTTTGATTACTCTTCTTCTAACTAATGGAGTGATAGAGACCAATAGAAAATGAACGCCTTTTATACTTAGAATAGGCTGAGTTGATTTTCATCAGGTAAATGATCAACTACTTTTTGTGCTGTAAGATAATCAATAATTGTTTTAGAAACTTTACCTCTTGTTTGTAGATCCTTCTTCGATAAGAAAGGTTTTTCCTTTCGTGCCTCTACTATTTTCTGAGCGACATTCGCCCCTAAACTCGGAACAGCTCGAAAAGGTGCAATCAAACTATTTCCATCAATCACAAAGTTTTTGGCATGTGACTTATTAATGTCTACCATTTTGAAATTTAACCCTCGTTCGACCATTTCGTTAGCCAGTTCCAAAACTGTGATTAAGTTTTTCTCTTTGGCAGATGCTTCATTCCCTTTGTCTCTCAATTCTTGTAGGCGGGCCTTGATGGCATTGCTCCCCTTGCACATAGCAATCAAATCAAAATCTTGGGCTCTGACGCTGAAATAGGCACAATAATAATAAAGTGGGTAATGTACCTTGAAATACGCGACTCGAAGAGCCATTAACACATAAGCAGCAGCATGGGCTTTTGGGAACATGTACTTAATTTTAAGACAAGAGTCGATATACCATTCTGGAATATTATTTTCCCTCATGATTGCTTGCCATTCATCAGGTATTCCCTTTCCTTTACGAACACTCTCCATTATTTTAAAGGCGATACCATCCTCCAGACCATGGTGAATCAAATAGACCATAATGTCATCCCGACAACCAATAACTTCTGATAATGGAATGCCATTTTTCCGAATCAATTCTTCTGCATTACCAAGATAAACATCCGTCCCATGGGATAATCCTGAAATTTGGAGGAGTTCGGCAAATGTCTTAGGTGACGTCTGCTCTAACATTCCTCGAACAAAACTTGTTCCAAATTCAGGTATACCTAGGGTCCCAGTTTTGCTTCCAATTTGCTCTTTAGTGACACCTAATACATCTGGGCCACTAAAAATCTTCATGACTTCAGGGTCATTTGGCGGAATAGTTTGCGGATCAATGTGAGAAAGATCTTGGAGCATGCGAATCACTGTCGGATCATCATGACCCAGAATATCTAGCTTTAAGACATTATCATGAATAGAATGGAAGTCGAAATGACTTGTTTTCCATTCTGCATTTAAATCGTCCGCCGGATATTGTATAGGAGTAAAATCATAAACATCCATGTAGTCTGGAATAACAATTATGCCACCAGGATGTTGTCCAGTAGACCTCTTCACCCCAGTTGTCCCTTTTACTAATCGATCCGTTTCAGCTTTGGGCCACTCCAAATTGTAATCTCTTTGATAACCTTTAACGTAACCAAAGGCAGTCTTATCGGCGACAGTTCCGATTGTACCGGCTTTATATACTTTATCTTCACCAAAAAGGACCTTGGTATAATTATGAGCTCTAGCTTGGTATTCACCTGAAAAGTTCAAGTCAATATCAGGAACTTTATCTCCATAGAAGCCAAGGAACGTTTCAAATGGGATATCATGTCCATCGCGCACCATCTCACAGGAACACTTAGGACATTTTTTACTTGGAAGATCGAAGCCTGACCCATATTCACCTTGAGTAAAAAACTCACTATGCTTACACTTGGGGCATCTATAATGGGGTGCCAGTGGATTAACCTCGGTGATTCCAGTCATTGTTGCAACTAAGCTCGACCCCACTGACCCTCTGGATCCAACTAGGTATCCATCTTGATTGGATTTTAAAACTAGTTTTTGAGCAATAAGATAAATGACTGAGAATCCATTGCCAATAATACTTTTTAGTTCCTTGGCTAAACGGTCTTTAACAATATCAGGTAAAGGATCTCCATATAGCTCTTTGGCTTTGTCATAGCTTAGTGTCGTGATTTCTTCTTCTGATCCTTTTATTACGGGCGTATATAATTTATCCTTTATGGGCGTTATAGTCTCAATCTCATGGAGCAATTGATGAGGATTATCTATGACCAGTTGACGAGCTAATTCCTCCCCTAGAAATGAAAACTCTTCAAGCATTTCTACAGTTGTTCTAAAATGTGCCTTAGGATATTGGCCAGGTTTAATATGGTTTGTTTTGATTGAAGACATCAATATTTCTCTATAGATATGATCTTCGGGATTTAAATAGTGAACATCTCCAGTTGCCAGTAATAATTTATGGTGATCTTTAGCCAGCTTTACGAGATTTTTCATAATTGATTCAAGTTGTTGCTCAGATCTGATTAACTCACTATCAATCAATGGTTGATAGATGGGTTTTGGCATGATCTCTAAGAAGTCATAAAAATCTACCAATTTTTCTGCTTCATGGTAGCCCTTTTGCATTAAGGCTTCAAAAATTTCTCCTTTTGCACAAGCACTGCCAACCAATAGATTTTCTCGATATTGCTTTAATAGCGATTTTGGGATTCTAGGGACACGATAAAAATAATCAATGTTCGATTTTGACACCAGTTTGAAGAGATCTTTCAATCCACCTTGATTTTTAGCATAGAGAGTTGCATGGAAAGGACGACCTTGTTTATAGGCATCCCCTGAACCAACTTCCTTGTTCAGTTCATCATGATAGAATATGTTTTTTTCATCGGCTGCTTCCTTTAGAAAAATCCAAGCTAGGACTCCAGTTGTTTGTGAATCATAGATAGCTCTATGGTGTTGCGTTAGATTAACATCGTATTTTTTGGCAAGTGTATTTAAACGGTGCGACTTTAATTGTGGATGTAAATAGCGAGAAAGTTCTAGTGTATCAATAACTGGTTCATCGATAGGGCCTAATTCATGTCTTTTGTAGCCTGTATTAATAAATCCAACATCAAAATGAGCGTTATGTGCAACTAATATCGTTCCTTTACAAAAGGCTTTAAATTCCATTAGGACGTCTTGCTCACTTTTTGACCCTTTAACCATCTCATCAGTAATACCTGTTAAATTGATGGTGGTATCTGAGAGTGGGTGACCAGGATCAATAAATTCCGAGAACTCTTCTATAATATTTCCATTGACCATTTTAACAGCTGATAATTCAATTATTTTATCGTAAATAGCAGAAAGACCAGTCGTTTCTACATCAAAAACGACATATTCAGCTTCACTCAATAACACATGCTTAGGGTTGTAGGCAATCTCGACGCCATCATCAACAATATTAGCCTCTACTCCATAAATCATTTTTATATGATTTTTTTCACTGGCCGCATAAGCTTCAGGAAAAGCCTGTACACCGCCGTGGTCTGTAATAGCTATCGCCTCATGTCCCCAGCTAGCAGCTTGCTCAACAAAGTCAGTGATGCTATTGGTAGCGTCCATTTGGGACATATTTGAATGTAAATGCCATTCGATACGTTTGGGACCTTCTATATCATCGGTTCGTTTTGCATGAGTTGTTTTGTGAATCGCATTTGCCATCAATACCAGATCATTATCAAATGTATCATATTGGACTCTACCATATACTTTCACCCAACAACCTGCTTTAAATCCTTCAAATGCCTTTTTCTCATCAGCATTACTGTTAAACATCTTGACAACAATTGAAGACGTATAGTCAGTCACTTTAAGAATGAGCATAGCTCTCTTCGTTTTGAGCTCTCTCAACTCTGCATCGAATACAAAACCTTCAATTGCTACATTCGGAGTTTCTTCACCAATAGTCACAATTTGAATTGGATCAAAATCCTTTGGTAATGCCCGTCCAACGCTACTAACAGCAACAGATTCATTTTGGCCAGAGTCTGCTGTTTTTTGGCTTTGATCGGCAATTTGAGATTTAGCTTTTTCAATTAATGCATGATTAATTTCTTGCTGTTTTTTTTGATGATCAATGACTTTTTGATGTACTCTTTCTTCATCAATCTTGAAATTTATAGTAGATAACTGAAAACCAAATTGACTAATATAAGCTATAACATCAGCTTCACAAGCACCAGCAATCCTGTCGATTGATAAGCCTCCATCTGTTGTAATAGTCAACTCATTTTGAGATAAGGCAATCGCAGCGTGTGATAATACATGACCTATCATCGGTGAAACTTTTTGGAAATGTTTCACAACGAATGGCCAGTAAGCAATAAGATCTTTTTCAGTAAATACATTTTCTCTAGCCTTAATATTTAAACCTACGGAAGCGATATCTTTATAACTAACAGATAAAGCTTGGAGAAATTGTAAATAAGTATTTAGCGGAAGGGGACGCTCAATTTGTAAATCAAAAACCCACCTTTTTTCTGCTTTTAGAACGGTAACACGTTCAATGCTAGCATTTTGGAAATGATCATCAAAAAAATGCTGGGGTAGCTGAACTTGTTGTATCAATTTTTCAAATAATTCTTTTCCTTCCACACATATCACCACTCTCTAAAAGAATTTCATAAAATCGTTCCATGTGACTAATATCATCAATACAATCAAAAAGACTGCGCTAATTGCAGTGATGTAAAACTCTTTTTCTTTAGCTAATGGCTTTCCACGGAATAACTCATAAAGATTTAGTACAATTTTGCCCCCATCTAAAGCGGGAATTGGGATCATATTCATCATCCCAAGATTTATACTTAAAAAAGCGGTAAAACTCACTAGTGATATAAATCCATAAGAAGAAACTTGTTCCGTCATCGCGTACATTGCAACCGGCCCTCCCACGCTATTAAGTGAGAATCCACCAGTAAAAAAGCCGAGAATAGTGGTAAATAATTGAGAAGTTAACGACCAAGTCTCTTTGAAGCCATAACTCACTTTTTGTAATAGACCACTTTCGATTGTTGGTCTAATCCCGATTAATCCAATAGTTTGATCTTCAATTTCTGTTGATTCTGGAATGACAGTTACAACTTTCTCTTGATTATCTTGAGTTTGATAGGTTATTTCTAATTCTTTATCAGCACTATTATGGATAATACTCGTCATATCATTCCAAGAATGAATAGAGTCATCATTAATTTTCTCAATCCTATCATTAGGTGTTAGACCAGCTACTTCGGCAGGTGATCCGGAATCGACTTCGCCAATAATTGGTTCAGAGCTTGGTATCCCTCCCGATAGGAATGCCACCAGAATGAAAAGTATTATCCCAAGAATAAAGTTTTGGACAGGACCAGCTATGTTGATTGCGATCCGTTTTAGGACACTAACAGAACCATACTGTCTTTCTATTGGGGCGTTTTTAACCTCAAGACCACCAGGTTCCACAATAAAGGCGTCCCTTTGAACTGGAAAGGTTTTTGATTCAGAGTCACCCTCCGCAAATCCCTTTATCTCACACTTCTCTTCAAGATCGATTGATTGTACTGTTATAGGCAAGAAATTTCCACTTGCATCATCTGTCTCCAAGTATACTTTTTGGATGACACCTTCTGAGTTTAATAGTGCAGCAATTTTTTGACCAGGAGAAATGTCGATGGCATCCTCCCCCATACCGGCCAATCTGACATAACCACCTACAGGGAGTAGTCGAATGGTATAAGTTGTTTCTCCAATCATCCTTTGAAAAATTTTTGGACCCATTCCAACAGAAAATTCACGAACTAATACACCAGCCTTTTTGGCAATAAAATAGTGTCCAAATTCATGTACAACAACGATGAGGGTAAATATCAATAGGAAAGATATGACGGTTTTCAATAGGTCCTCCTTAATAGTAACTCAATAGTGCTAAAACAATTTGAAAAGCAAACATAGCAAAAAAAGTGGAATCAAACCGGTCCATTACACCGCCGTGCCCCGGAAGTAAGTTTCCTGAATCTTTGACTTTGTAATAGCGTTTGAATGACGATTCAACAAGATCTCCAATTTGCCCAGAAACTGAAATAAACAAGACCATAATAATAAAAATAATCGTTCGTAAGGCAATCGGTTGGAAGAAAAAGTTAAAAACTAGTGCTACCAATGCTGTCACTAAGCTACCACCAACTGAACCCTCAATCGTTTTATTAGGACTGATATGAGGAGCCAGTTTGTGTTTACCAAACCGTCTTCCAATCAAATAAGCAAATGAATCAGTTGACCATATGATAATAAATAATAATAAGACCGCAGAAAAACTGATATTTCTTGTAATAATTATGCCATTAAAACCAATACCGATATACAGTGCTCCTAAAATGAATACTGCAACATCATCAAAATTAATGCGGTCATAACGAAATACGGTTAGAGATAACATTAAAATAGCACTAAATAGAAACAAGGCAAATGGACTGTAATTGAAGGTAGCTTCATTACTACCCAAAAAATGATTTCCAACCAGTAGTGAAGCTGTTGCAAATGATGTCAAAACAAATTCAGGTGTCCGTATAGGATGTTTTTTCATTATAAATAGCTCTTTTACTGCAATTATAGCTAGTAACACCAATAAAGCCTCTAAAGGCCATCCGCCATACCATAGAATCGGAAGGAAAATAATCAATGCTATAATAGCGGTTATAATACGTTGCTTCATTCGGTCTCCTCCGTTATGCCACCAAAACGTCTTTGCCTTGACGAATAGTCATTAAACGCCTCGATTAAATCTTGGGCTGTAAAATCAGGCCATTTAGTATCGGTAAAATATAATTCACTATAAGCACTTTCATAACTTAGAAAATTGCTTAAACGTTGCTCTCCACTTGTTCTGATAACAAGATCTGGATCGTTGTAAGGTGCTAGAATACCTGTGCTTAAAGATTGACTGAGTTCTTGAAAAGAGACACTCTCTCCTTGATGATGCTCTATCAAATAGTTAACAGCATTTAATATGTCTTGCCTTGCACCGTAGTTGAGCGCAAAAGCTAGGATCATTCCAGTACAACTACTAGTATCATTAATGGCATTACGAACGGCAATGCGAGTATTATCAGGTAATTGAGAAACATCACCAAGAACAACAACTTTGACATTATTTTTTATAAGATCTGGCACAAAAGTATCGAAAAATTTAGAAGGCAGACCCATCAAGTAGCTCACTTCAGATTGAGGTCTAGACCAATTTTCAGTAGAAAAGGCATATAATGTCAGAACCTTAACACCTAAATCACTTGCGGCAATGGTTATTTTCTTAACGGTATTCATGCCCTCTTTATGACCGGCAATTCTTGGTAAAAATCTTTTTTTAGCCCAACGGCCATTACCATCCATGATGATTGCTACATGGTTAGGTACTTTAATGTTTGATAACTCCATTTGATTATCTCCTAATCATAGTTGATACACTTAAAATCCTCTTCCTATTGTATCACAAAAAGGATAATCCAAAAAAGAGGTCGACACTATAGCGGTTAACGTTGAGACATAAGGCAAACTAGCTGAAAATTTGTAATTTTGAGATAGATTGACTTATGTCCGAAAACGTTGCTATAGAGTCACCGTTTAAAAAAGAGGTCGACACTATAGCGGTTAACGTTGAGACATAAAGCGAACTAGCTTAATAAATGATTTCAACTTGATTCACTTATCAATAATAAACAAAAAACTGTGACAAATTCCTCGTCACAGTCCTTTTTAAGGGTTAATTTATAATAAATTTAATCGATTAGCAAGAATCGGAAAAACTGATGCCAAAAATTAGTCTGAAAGAATCTCTTGCGATTTTCGCTCAATCATAGCATCGATTTTTTTGCTAAATTTATTAGTCAAGTCTTGGATATCTTTTTCCAATAAGTGAAGATCGTCTTCTGTTAATTCGTTATTCTTCTCAGCTTCTTTGCTTTCAGCAATAGCATCCCTTCTAATATTTCGGATACTAACTTTAGCAGTTTCACCATATTTACTTATTTCCTTAGCTAGTTGCTCTCTTCTATCCTTAGTCAGTTGAGGTACAACCAAACGTATAACTTCACCGTCATTATTTGGCGTAATACCAATATCGCTTTGAAGAATCGCTTTTTCAATATCTTTAAGCGTATTGGGATCATAAGGAGAAATCAAGAGCATTCGTGGTTCTGGTGTTGAGACTGATGCAACTTGGTTAACGGGAGTTTTAACTCCGTAATAATCAACCAAAGTCCTATTCAATATGCTTGCATTTGCAACACCAGTTCTGACTAAACCAAGTTCTCTATTTAAAGCGTCAAGAGACTTATCCATATGCTGTTCTGCAGTTTTTAAAATAGTAGCCATTATTTATCCCTCCTAACTTTTGTTCCAATTTCTTCCCCTAATATAACCTTACGAATGTTACCTTCTTTGTTGAGATTGAACACGATCAATGGAATATTATTATCCATACTTAATGAGCTAGCAGTCGTATCCATAACTTGTAACCCTTTATTAATAATATCTAAATGTGTGAGTTCTGTAAACCTAATTGCATGACTATCAATTTTCGGATCAGCATTATAAATACCATCAACATTATTCTTCGCCATTAAAATGACATCAGCATCTATTTCAGCTGCTCTTAAGGCAGCGGTTGTATCTGTTGAAAAATAAGGACTACCGATTCCACCAGCAAAAATGACGACACGCTTCTTTTCCAAATGTCTGATAGCTTTTCTTCTGATATACGGTTCCGCAATTTGTCTCATATCAATAGCGGTTTGAACGCGTGTAGGGACACCAATATTCTCTAATGTATCTTGAAGTCCTAGTGCGTTCATTACAGTCGCTAGCATTCCCATGTAATCTGCTTGAGAACGTTCCATGCCCATTTCGGCACCAATTTTACCACGCCAGATATTTCCGCCACCGACTACAATTGCTATCTCAACGCCCAAATCATGAACATCTTTGATTTCTTTTACTATACCTTTGATTGTTTCGGGATTGATCCCAAAGCCATCTTGTCCCGCTAATGCTTCCCCACTCAACTTAAGTACTACTCGTTTATATTTAGGATCAACCATCATAATTTCCTTTCTCTATTTGAAAAAAAGGGATAACCTATTAGATTATCCCTCGATCAGTCATCAGACGATTACTTCTTAATTTGTCCCATAACTTCGTCAGCAAAGTTTTCTTGACGTTTTTCAATGCCTTCGCCTACTTCAAAGCGGACAAAATCTAATACCCTACCATCATGAGACGTAACATATTTACTTACAGTTACATCGGGATCTTTAACAAATGGTTGGTCATTCAATGATATTTCTGACAAGAACTTGTTCAAACGACCATGGATCATTTTTTCAACAATATTGGCTGGCTTGCCTTCATTCAAAGCTTGTTCAGTCAAAACTGTTTTTTCGTGTTCCAATTCTTCAGGAGAAACTTGTTCTCTTGAAATGTACTTAGGATTGATTGCAGCAACATGCATCGCAACATCTTTAGCAATATCATCATTCGCCCCTTCAAGCAGAACAATTACACTGATGCGTCCACCCATATGTGAGTACGCTCCAAAGTGTTGGCTATCTGTTTTGGAAAGGACTTTGAAACGACGTAAAGAGATTTTTTCTCCTATAACGGTTGTTGCTTCAGCAATCAAATCAGCTACTGACTTACCATCAACAGTCAATGCTAAAGCATCATCAAGCGTACTAGGGTCGTTATCAAGGATAGCATTAGCGATATCATCAACTAGTTTTAAGAATTTATCATTTTTAGCAACAAAGTCAGTTTCGGCGTTTACTTCTACGATAACAGCCTTATTTCCTTTTTCAACGATCTCAGTGATTCCTTCAGCGGCTATACGGTTACTTTTCTTAGCAGCTTTTGCCATACCCTTTTCTCGTAAGAAATCGACTGCCTTTTCGATGTCTCCTTCAACTTCAACTAAAGCTTTTTTAGCATCCATCATACCAACACCGGTCATATCTCTAAGTTCTTTTACCAATTTTGCAGAAATTTTAGACATTATTGATCCTCCTAATATTTTCAAAAAAAGTCGTCTCAACGATTGGAGTGGATATATAACTAGTGGTTATAAACCTCTAAAGTCCATCAAGAGACGACTAAATTCTATATAATTAACACTTATTATTTATTGTCGCCTTCAACTACTTTTACGATATCTTCTAATGATTTATCATCTTCAGTATCTTCTGGAGCTTCTTCAGCACCTTGTTTTCCTTCGATAATAGCATCAGCAATCGTACCAGTAATAAGTTTAACGGCACGAATGGCATCGTCATTTGAAGGGATAACAACATCAATCTCGTCTGGGTCGCAATTTGTATCGACCATAGCAACGATAGGAATGTTCAATTTGTGAGCTTCTTGGACAGCAATTCTTTCTTTGCGAGGATCAACGATAAAGAGAACATCTGGTAATCCAGGCATGTCTTTGATACCGCCTAAGAATTTTTCAAGTTTTTCACGTTCTTTATTTAATAGTCCAACTTCTTTTTTGGGAAGAACATCGAATGTACCGTCTTCTTCCATACGGTTGATGTCTTTCAAACGTTTGATTCTTTTTTGGATGGTGTTCCAGTTTGTAAGTGTTCCACCTAACCAACGATGATTAACATAATATTGACCAGAACGTTCTGCTTCTTCTTTAATAGCATCTTGGGCTTGTTTCTTAGTTCCTACAAACAAAACCTTGCCACCATCTGCTGCGATATCCCTAACATAGTTATAGGCATTATCGACTAATTTTACAGTTTTTTGTAAATCAATAATGTAGATTCCGTTACGTTCAGTAAAGATGTAACGAGACATTTTAGGATTCCACCGACGTGTTTGGTGTCCGAAATGAACCCCTGCTTCTAGTAATTGTTTCATTGAGATTACTGCCATAATATATTTTCCTCCATTTGGTTTTTTGCTTCCCAACTGTTCATACGCTTATCAGACTCTCACGAGCACCCTAATAGTCGTCCCAGTTAGTGCAGATTGATCATAGACCGTCTATCATTATACAAAATTATGAAAGTCTTAGCAAGGGGAAAGAAATGGAAAATTCGGTTAGGAGTAATTATTAACTGAAAATATCCAAGTTATAAACTAACGATAATCTCCTAACTCATTCAAAACAACCTATTAATTTGAGTGATTCTTAACAATAAAAGTGACTGCCAGATTAACTCATGCTTCATCAGGTGTTAAAAGAACAATTGTTTTAATTCATCAGGTGTTAACGATTTTGAGAGTGATTGTACTCTGGAACTGTCTTTAACGACCTCAGCTACTAACTCATGTTTATGGTTTTGCAGACTACGGATTTTTGTTTCTATTGTCCCTTTGGCAATCAGTCGGTATGCTGTAACGTTTCTTGATTGGCCTATTCTATGGGCACGTGCCGCTGCTTGCTCTTCTACAGCTGGATTCCACCATAGATCCAACAAAACGACTCTGCTAGCAGCGGATAGATTCAAACCAGTGCCGCCAGCTTTGAGAGAAATCAAAAATATAGGTCTTTCCCCTTTGTTAAATCTATTGACCATTTTTTGTCTCACTTCTATGGGGGTTTTGCCATCAAGTAAAAAGGTACTATAGCCCTTTTGTTTTAAGAATTCGGCTAAATGAGGAAGCCCAGAAGCAAACTGACTGAAGATTAGCCATTGCTCTGTTGGATGCTTCATTAACAAATGTAGAATTTCATTATACTTTACGGACCCCATCTTCCACTCCTGGGTAACAAGACCAGGATGACAGCAAATTTGCCTTAACCGTGTCAGACCAGCAAGAATATTAAATCGGTTCTGGTTGATTTCAGTTTCTCCATATTGGCTTATTTCTTCTCGAATGGATTCTAATTGAGCTAAATAAAGCTTTTTTTGTTCAGGACACAAGTCTAGTAAGCAATCGACTTCAATCAATCCAGGTAGATTTTTCAAAACCTCTTTTTTCTCTCTTCTTAAAAAGAAAGGAGCGGATAATCGTTTGATTGTTTGGACTGATAAATGTTGAAAGTGAGCAAGGCTCGGAAAAAGGTCAGGTGCAACTAGAGACATGATACTCCAATATTCCACTAGATTGTTCTCTAGGGGGGTACCGCTCAAGGCGTAAATCGGAACAAATGTAAAATGTTCCAATATTTTATGTGTTTTACTCCTATAATTTTTGACATATTGAGCTTCATCTAATACCAAACTAGCCCACGGCAAATTGATTAAATCGTCTGAATCTTGGATAAAAGTACCATATGACATAATAAAAACACCCTTGTTAGGAATATCATCAAGCAATTGCTGACGATCATTTTTTGTGCCACGGTATCTGATTGTTGTGATATCAGGAGAAAATCGTTTAAACTCATTTAACCAATTATCTACCAATGATGCTGGACAGATAATCATCACAGGATGGTCCTCACGCCAAGACTTGTCTCCGTACTGTGTGGTTATAAGGGCAATCATTTGAATAGTTTTGCCTAGGCCCATCTCATCAGCAAGTATTCCACCTAAGTGCCAATAGTTTAAGCGTTTTAACCATTTGACACCGTCAGTTTGATAGGGTTTCAAAGATTTACTAATAGTTGAATCAAGAGTAATATTAGCAGAATCTTGAGATTTAAAAACGTGTAAGAGGTCCTTGATATCACTTGAAAGTTTTAACTTGTCCTTCAATTGTTCGATAAGTGGCAGTTTAACCATCGATAATCGTGTATCATTTGTTAAGTCCTTCTTAGACAAATGAAGATTATTTGTCAAATCATCAATAGCTTCAATCGATTTTTTTTCAATCTGTAAAAAGTGACCCGTATTTGTTTCATAATATCGTCTACCAGACTTTATGGCCTGCAAAATATGGTCGACATCACTTTTTTCGATATTTGTTGTATCAAATGAAATTGATAGATAGTTTTGATGAGACGAGATGACTGGTGTTATTGAAACGCTTTTTTTGTCATACAAGTTTTTGTCATATGAAAACTCAAACTTTCTCAAAAACGGAATAACCTTATTCACTAGGTGCCACCGATCATCAGGTGTATTCGAAGGGAAAACCAATTTATTATCTCTCCACATCCCTCCCAATGAAAGTGCCGTTTCGTGAAATTTCAGTTCATTATCACTACGCCAAATGACTAAGTCACTTGTTTGCTCATGAGACTTCAATATGGGAAGTGAAATTTCTTGGCCATACTCAAATATAACCCCTACTTCAAATTCGGTACTCAGTTGTCGACCAGATAAATCAATGACTAGTTTCTCGTTTGACTTAATTTCCTTTATGTTATCCATGATTTTGAAGAATAGTGGCAAAACAGCTTCTACGATGGAGCTTTTTTTCTCTCCGATAGTAATCAACTCATCCTTGGAGAATTGGATAATCTGTTGTGAGACGATTTGATAATTAATGATTGATAAACCCTTTAAGGCATCAGTAAGTTCCGGAGTCACACTGTAAATTGCAGTAGGTAAATCATTTTCAGTTATAATAATGACGTGATTAAAAGTATCCACCAGAAATGATTTCATTATCTTTAAAGAAGTGATCTCGTTTCCTACTAGTGAAACAAGCGGTAAGTGACTTAGCTTTTTGAATGAAAAATCATGAAGACAGCTAATCTCTTCTTCACTCATTCTTAAAAGGTCTATTATGCGGTCCAACTGGTGAGGCATGACTACAACAGAATTTTGATATTTTTTAAGTCGTTTAATACTCTGATTAATCGGTTGTCCAACTGTTAAATGCGCTAATTTCTTAAAAAACGAGACTTGTTTTTTGGGCGGTTGAACAGAAATGGGCAGATATTGATCGGTGAGTAATTTCTCTAACCAGTCTACAAAAGAAATATTGTGAGAGTTTTCATTTAAAAGAGGTGCTGATAAAATAAAATAATGTCCCTTATCCCCGCCAATAACTAGTTGTTCAAAGGCTAATATTAGATCTAAGCTCTTGTAACTTTGTCCCAAAAACGGTTGGTATCTCATTTTAACGGATAAGAGTTCATCCAAATTTGGCAAGGTTTTCTGTTGTTTAAATAGCGGATTTTTGTAACTATCCTTTTGCCATAATCTAGTACCTAGATGCTTTCTAAGATAGAGCTCTACAGCAACTGTATGGGGACAATAATGGTTTAAGTGCCATTCATGGCATTGACAACGGTCCTGTTCTTTCCCAGTCCCATCTAGAACAACGCGATAGTTTTTATCATCGATAACCTCTGCATACCAAAGAGGCTCATTGCGATCTGGATGAACATTAATGACCTTCCCGCCGTTTAACAATTTTTTTCCTTCATCTATAATTCGTGTTGGAATATTCCATTTCATCTATAGCGCCCCTTAATTTGCCAATAATACTCGAATTAAACGTTATATTCATCTTATTATTATAGCATATCTCAAATAGGAATAATAAAGTTGCCATAGTTATCGTTTTAAATTAAACTAGAGTTACTTTTACAGAAGGAGTATGTTGCATGTTTTTTAAAATTGTATTACTACTTGTTAAATGGCTTATTTGGCTTCTAAATGGTCGTATCCATATTGAAGGTAAAGAAAACATTCCTACTGATAGTGGCTATGTTATTGCGGCTCCTCACCATAGTTGGATGGACCCCGTAGCTATTGCGATTGCTTTTCAACCAACCCCACTTATATTTATGGCAAAAAAAGAATTATTCCAAAATCCTTTATTTGGCTGGTTTATCAAAAAGTTGGGTGCTTTCCCAGTCGACCGTGCCAAACCTGGCCCTAGTGTTATTAAATATCCGGTTAATGAGATCAAAAAAAATAAGAAGGCGCTGCTAATTTTCCCTAGTGGCACAAGACATTCGGAAAACTTAAAAAATGGAACAGGAACTATTGCACGCTTAGCAAAAGCTCCAGTTGTACCTGCTGTTTATAACGGTCCTTTACAATTAAAGAACATTCTAAAAAGGCAAAAAATGATTGTGAGAATCGACAAACCGATTATTATTGATTCAAAAGAAAAATTAGCTGAATTTAATGATGTGTTAACAGCTTCTTATGAAAAAAATGATGTCAACTGGGACCTATTTAAAGATAAATAAAGCAACAGAAACAAGACCTTATGTTCCTTATACGGGATACGGGTTGTTTTTAAACAAAGAAATAGGCTATGGCAAAAAAACGTTGCCATAGCCTATTTCTTTTATCACTCATGATTGTTAGTTCATTTAAAATTTATGATTGTTAGTTCGTTTAAAATTCGTGATGAGATTGGATCTGATACATCTTGTAATAAATCCCCTCTTTAGCGATTAGTTCATCATGAGTTCCTCTTTCAACAATTTGACCGTGGTCTAGCACTAATATTTGATCAGCATCATTGATTGTTGACAAGCGGTGAGCGATAGCAATAGTAGTTCTACCCTTTCTCATCGTCCTTAAGCTTTTTTGAATAACAGCTTCAGTTTCCGTATCTATATTTGCGGTTGCTTCATCCATCACCAAAATTTTTGGCTTTCTAACAATCGTACGTGCAAATGATAGTAATTGCTTTTCGCCACTTGAATATCCTGTCCCTCTTTCGATGACTTTCGCATGGTATTGTTTATTCAGTCCTTCGATGAAATGTTCAGCATCGACAAATCTAGCGGCTTCTCTCACATCATTTTCAGAGATATTTCGATCTAATAACGCAATGTTATGATAAATATCCCCATAAAATAAAAATGAATCCTGCATCACAAGTCCCACTTTTGTTCTCAATTCACCTAGAGGCAACTCTTTGATCGAATAGCCATCAATGGTGATTTCCCCTTCATCAAAATCATAAAAACGCATGAATAGATTAATAATGGAACTTTTACCTGATCCTGTATGACCAACTAAGGCAACTGTCTCGCCTGGATTTACCTTAAAGCTTATGTTTTTTAAGACTAAATTTTTTTGATCGTAAGCAAACGAAACATTTTTGAATTCAATGGCTCCTTCGGTAATTTTTGCTGAGTTATTTATCAGTTGTTTAGGCGCTAATTCCGTATTATCCATTAAGTCTAATATACGGGAGGAGGATACTAAACCATCTTGATAGATACTCAGGTTGCCCATAACCATCCCCATTGGACTAAAAAAATTACTGATGTAGGTAGTAAATGCGTAGATAATACCAATTTCAACGTTGTTACTTAACGCTCTATGACTGAACAAACTTAGTATAATGACTAATGCTAATGTTTGCAGCATATTGATTACAGGATTGAGTAATAATGAATTCATTCTTACCATACGTTTTCTATCAAGAAAATAGGCATTATTGATTTTTTCAAATTCACGAGTCAACCTTTTTTCTTGATTAAACTGTTGTATGATGGCCATTCCAGAAATAGATTCATTTAATTGGCTGTTCAATTGACTTAGCCGTTCTCTCATTGTTCTATAGACAACTGAACTATAACGTTGATAAAACCAGATCAAAAACAACATTATAGGAATAAAAATCAAAAAGTAAAGTGAGATTTGAAAATTAAGTGCAAACATCGCTATCAGTGCTGTAACCATTCCAAAACTACCCTCAATGATAGCTAAAAAGACGTTCCAAAAATCTCTGACCGTTTCAGTATCATTGGTTAAGCGTGATACAAGTGACCCTGCAGGGGTAGAATCAAAGAACTTCACTCCTAGCGTGTTTATTTTTGTAAACAGTGTATTTCGAATATGCTCAACAGTTTTTAAACTTGCTTTTGTAAACAAATAGCGTTCTAAGTATTGGAAAACCATTTTAAACAAGTTAGCACTCAAATAGGTTATTGCAAATAAGAGTGCGATGCGCACTGTTGCTTTTCCTGTACGAATATAATCATCCATGAATCTTTGGATAATCAGTGGCATGAGCATATTTGTCAATGCAAGCAAAAGGCTGAAGAGTAAACTGATACCAAAAGTTTTCTTAAAGGGAAAAGTATATCTGACAATCCTTTTTAGAATGGCAAAAGATTCTCCTGTTGTAAAATGAGGACGTTTTTCCATTTATAGTTGCCCCCCTTCAAGATGCTGCTCAAGCTTTTGTTTTTCATACATTCTATAATACCAACCTTGGTTTGCCATCAATTGGTCGTGAGTCCCGACTTCTTGGATGAGACCATTATCCAAGACTAAAATAAGATCAGCATCCATGACTGAACTCATTCTATGTGCAGAAATGATTGTAGACTTATTCTGACGGACATCTTTTAGGTTGCTTAGTATTTTCTGCTCAGTCTTAGCATCGACTGCCGATAAGGAATCATCCAGAATCAGTAATTCCGGATCAGTTACTAACGCTCTAGCAATCGATATTCTTTGTTTTTGTCCCCCCGACAGTGAGACACCTCTTTCTCCGACAAGCGTTTGGTAACCTTCTGGCAACTCAAGAATGTTTTCATCGATATCAGCTAGTTTAGCTGCATAACGAACTTTTTCTTCGGATAAAGTAGGATCTGCAAACTTTATATTTTCTGCTATTGTAGTAGAAAACAGAAAATTATCTTGCGGAACATATCCGATACTCTTGAGATAATAATCCATATCAAAATCACGGATTGAAACACCACCTACACGAATAGATCCAGTAAACTGATCATATTCCCGCAACAGCAACTTAAATAAAGTGGATTTCCCGGAACCTGTTTTTCCCACAATTCCGATAGTTTGGCCATTTTTTAAGTTAAAATCAATGTCTTTTAGTACAGCTTGTTGTGCATCAGGATAACAAAATCGATCAATTGCAATGTGCCAATCTGATGCAATACCGGATTTCTTCCCATTATCAGCTTTGTAAATATGGCTAGATTGATCAAACAGATTTACGATCCTATCATAACTTGCATTTCCCCGTTCTAATAGGTTATACAATTGGCCAACCGCTAACATTGGCCAAATCATCATGCCGACATAACTGATAAATGCCACCAACGATCCTATAGATAACTCATTATTAGTCACAAGCATACCACCCATAACAATAGTGATAGCGTAACTAATACCAGTGAATAAGTTGATATTGGGGTTAAACATTGCGTCATATTTAGTCACGCTCATGTTTGCTTTTACAACGTCATTAGTCACTCTTTTAAAGTCATCAATATCTAATGATTCCTCACCAAATGTTTTGATAACCCTAACCCCTGAGACACTTTCTTGAACTTTTGAGTTCATTGCTGAAAAACTGGCTTGTGCCCTTCGAAATCCTTGATGAATCCTATGTCCTATTTTTTGAGAACTGAGTATTAAAAATGGTAATGGTAACATGGCCACTAGAGTGAGACGCCAATCAACAAATAAAAACATTGATATTAGAGTCGCACCACCTGTAAAAAGAGAATCAGCTAAGGTTAGAATACCCTGGCCTGCGACTAAACGTATTGCATTGAGATCGTTTGTTGCATGGGCCATCAAATCTCCGGTTCGATGTTCTTGATAAAATTGAGCATCCATTTCCGTAAAATGTTTATAAAGTCTTTGACGTAAAATCTTCTCAAGTTTTGCTGATGTCCCAAATAGCTTAACACGCCAATAGTAACGGAATAAGTATTGAAAAATACCACTGACACCTAGAATCGTTGTAAATATAATGACCATATTAACCATCATATGGTCTGATGCAATCTCATCGACTACCTTCCCTATCAAATAAGGATTGAGCGTCTGGAGAATAGCAATTAAAAATAGCATAAAGACTCCAGAAATATAAGCTCTTTTTTCTTGTTTAAAAAACCATCCTAGTCGTTTGAAAATTGACAAAAAATCACTTCGTTTCTATGCTTGATTATAGTTTTTTCATTTGTAATTTAGTTGAAATAAACAATAAAGAAAGGATCGATTACAAAACCGATCCATCTTTTGATGTCACATTCAATTTCAATAAAGTTTTGTTCTAATAGCTTAGGTCTACTTTATAGTTAATTAGCTTTTTTTGCTTGAGCTTTCATTGCAAGTGCCATTTGTTTGATTTTCTTTTCAGATGGTTTTTGACCCATTTGAATCATCATAGTTCTTAACATATTTTCATCGATCGGAGGGTTTTCTTGAAAATATTTAATCATATATCTTCTTGCTCCAAAAAAGCCAATTACGACCCCTAAAACCAATGCGATTACGATAAATAAAACCCAAAGTCCTGTATTCATGTTTTCCTCCAATAGTAAGCTGCACGATTAAGTGTTAAACATACATCATGCGGTTTTAAATTATTTTCCATATGCTTCAATGTAAGTTTTTACAATATTTTTTGTAGTGAATCCAAAGTGTTCAACCACTTCTGGTCCCTTACCACTAGCACCAAATGTATCGATAGCAATTGATCTACCATCTAAGCCGACAATATCTCCCCACCCAAATGAACTTCCCATTTCGATAGAAACACGATTTCTGACCGTATCAGGTAACACAGAGGCAATATAATCACTAGATTGCTTCTTAAAGCGAGAATAACTAGGCAATGATACTACAGAAACGTCATACCCTTCTTCTTTTAAAGCCGTCTGTGCATCAATCGCTAAGGCAACCTCTGACCCTGTGGCAATTAGGATACCATGAGGTTCACCACTTTCGCTAGGACTTAAGACATAGCCACCCTTTTCGACACCATCATACGCCCATTTATCAGTATGTGGTAGAACTGGTAATCCTTGTCTTGACAATACCAATAATGTTGGATGGTCAGTTGCTTTCAACGCACAAAGCCATGCCGCATTGACTTCATTTCCATCAGCTGGTCTGATCACATCAAGATTAGGGGTAGCTCTAAAAGCAGCTAATTGTTCAATAGGTTCATGAGTTGGGCCATCTTCTCCAACAGCGACAGAATCATGTGTAAACACATAAATGTTTGGCACTTGACTGATGGCTGCAACTCTTATGGCAGCTTTTAAATAGTCACTAAATACAAAGAATGTACCGGCGTAAGTTTTTAATCCCCCATGAAGATTTATACCAGTAAGTGCAGCGCCCATAGCAAATTCACGAACACCAAACCAAATGTTTTTACCTGCATAATCTTCGGCAGAAAAATCAGACGAATTCTTATTCATTGTATTGTTTGAACTGGAAAGATCCGCTGATCCTCCCCAGAAATTAGGTAAGTTTTTGCCAATTTCTTGAATAGCGTTTTGGCTAGAGACACGACTTGCCAGTTCCTTATCGTCTACATGATAAACAGGCAATTTACTTTCTAAATCATCAGGCAACTCTTGTCTTAGACTTGTCCTAAAGGCTTTCGCTAGCTCTGGATAGTTCTTTTCATAATCGTCGACTAGTTGTAACCATTCTAAGTATTCCTCGTGACCTGAGTGAATCATTAGCTTTTCAAAACGATGTTTTACCTCATCAGGTACAAAGAAGTCCTCATAAGACCAACCAAGTGCTTCTTTAGTTTTGATGATACCCTCTTCACCCAACGGACTACCATGAACCTTGTGTGTTCCAGCATTAGGAGACCCAAAACCGATTGTCGTCTTGACTTCAATCATAGTAGGTTTTGAAACCTCATTTTGAGCTTCCTCTATTGCATTAGCAATACTATCAAGATCATTACCATCTTCTACTCGCAGGTATTGCCACCCAATTGATTTGAACCGTCCTTCAATATCTTCATTGAAAGCTTTATCAAGAGGTCCATCTAAACTAATATCATTTGAATCATAAAGCATAATCAATTTTCCAAGTTTTAAGGTTCCGGCTAAACTACAAGCCTCGCTTGAAATACCTTCCATCAAATCACCATCACCACATAAGACAAAAGTATGATGATCAACGATTGGAAAGTCGGGTTTGTTATAGGTTGCAGCTAAATGTGCTTCTGCCATGGCAAAGCCGACTGCGTTGGCTATTCCTTGCCCAAGTGGCCCTGTTGTTGCTTCCACACCGTCCGTATGTTTGACTTCTGGATGTCCTGGTGTGTTGCTATTTAATTGGCGAAAAGACTTGATATCGTCAATTGAAACCTTGTAACCAGATAAATGAAGTAAACTATATAATAAGGCAGACCCGTGTCCAGCAGATAAAACAAATCTATCTCTATTGAACCAATCAGGGTCCTTAGGGGAGACTTTCAGATATTTAGACCATAAAGTATAGGCCATTGGAGCGGCACCTAACGGTAATCCTGGGTGACCAGAATTTGCTGCTTGTACCATTTCAACACTTAATGAACGGACAGTATTGACAGCTAATTGATCAATCGTATCAAACATAAACAATCTCCTTTACTCTTCTAAATGTCTTTTATGAAGTTTTTTTGATTTTTGAATAGTTTTCAACTTATCTGGAGTGACATCATTGCCGACAGGATCTACTACCTTCAATCCCTCGATGTGTTTTCTCATTCCCTTGCGAAAAACAGCTAAATACTCTTCACGCAGGTCAGACTGCTCTTTTTTTTCAGCTTCAGTCAAACCTTCCTGCTTCTTTTTAGCGGCTAACGCATTGATTCGCTTCATTTTTGACTCTTCAAGCATCATATCACCTCAAATTCTATAACATACATAGTTTATTTTAGCACATCTCTTCATTAAAATGAAAATAAATAAATACGAACATTTGTTTGATTCCTGTTACCGTATATGCTAAAATGTAAACAAATCATTTGAAAGTGGTGATATTGTGGTAAAGGGACTGACAAATAGACAAATCAATATATTATCATATATATATGACGCTATCAAAACGAATGGATATCCCCCTACAGTGAGAGAAATATGCCAAGCAGTTGATTTGGCTTCAACTTCTACTGTACATGGTCATTTAGACCGTCTTGAACAAAAAGGTTACCTAGAAAGAGATAAAAGTAAGCCGAGGGCAATGGAGCTCACTAGCTTTGCGTTGAAGGCATTAGGAATCCAACCCGCTGCAATACCATTGATTGGAACTGTAACAGCAGGTGAACCTATTTTAGCAGTCGAAGATGCCACAGATTACTTCCCTACTCCACCAGAATTTATGAATGATACAACAGAATTATTCATGTTGACAATTCGGGGAGAAAGTATGATTAATGCGGGTATTTTTGATGGTGATCAAGTTATTATTCGCAAAACCAGTTCTGCCAAAAATGGTGATATTGTCATTGCAATGACCGACGAGGACGAAGCAACTTGCAAACGATTTTATCGCGAAAAAGGATATGTTCGTTTGCAACCGGAAAATGATACGATGGATCCTATCATTTTGGATAATGTTACTATTTTAGGTAAAGTCGTCGGACTTTATAGAAGTCACGTGTTTTAAAGCGACAAGTATTAATTATGGCTGGGCTCTATTGATATAAACCAAAATTCAATAAAGTTGAACCAAATGGAAAAGCACTAAAAAGGAGTTTATACTCACTTTATAGTGCTTTTTAAAATACAGTTAATCACCTGTTTATGAAGGTACCTTTGTTTGAATAACTGACCTCATCAGGAAAGTAGAAAAATGATAGCATCCCGTCTTAAGAATGCATACAGAAGCTTTCTGCACATTTAGTTATGATTAAAATTAATAATCCATTAAAATGTTAAATTAATAATCCATTAAAGCAAGGACATCGTAGTCCTTAATTTTATCACGTCCATGAAGGTCAGTCAGTTCAATAATGAACGCAGTTCCCACAACTATTCCACCTAATTCCTCTACCAATTTTATAGTAGCGGCTATAGTGCCACCGGTGGCTAACAAATCGTCACAAATTAGGATACGTTGTCCTGGTTTGATGGCATCTTTATGGAGTTGCAAGGTGTTTGTGCCGTATTCAAGTCCATAATTGACTTCCACAGTCTCGCGCGGTAATTTTCCCTTCTTACGAGCTGGAGCGAACCCGACCCCTAATTTATAGGCTACAGGACATCCTACTATGAACCCCCGTGCTTCTGGCCCAACAATCATATCAACTTTCTTTTCCAATGCATAATCTACAATTTCCTGAGTAGCTTGTTGATAAGCAGCACCATCTGCCATTAATGGCGAAATATCTCTAAAAATAATGCCTTTCTCTGGAAAGTCGGGTATGCTAGCAACATAATTTCTTAAATCCATATTTATCTCCCTGACATTGTCCCATGTTAATTATTAAAATGAGACTTAATTTTTTCTAATGACTCAAATTGATAAAACCGCTGTTCGGTGATTGCAACTTGACGTTTCTGATATACTTCAGCATCTGATAGCTTCTTACTTTCTTTTTCATAATTGAAAGAAAGCCATCCATCAGTAATTGTAACAAATTTTAATTGCGAAAACACCTGAAGTATTAAATTAAATTTATCAGCGCTGAATTCTTTTTTCAAGAACGTCTGTCTTAATTGATGTATGTCATCCCCTGACCATTTTGGTTTACTGGATAAGGTTTTATACATCAATTTAAAATCATTTCGAGATGGCATTGGCCGCTTTAAGTAATTGTAGAAAGGATAAGCAACGAGCCAGACAACATATCCTTTCAGGTCGTGTTCTAAACGATTTTTTAAGGAAATGAGCGGACATTCAATTAGGATAACGCATTTCTTATCCTTCCAATTTGCTGTATCTATTCCACTATATGGTTGAACGATACTTGAATCGTCAATATGCTCTAGTAACCAATCGCCAATTTTAGTTGTTTCATATAAAAGAACGGCATTTTTAGTTTTTAAAAGGTCTTTATCAAATTTTGATTTTCGTTTGTCCAGCCATAACTCGTCCTCTGAATTGAAATCAATTAACATTAATTGTGGCGTCTCTTTCCCCATCCATCTGTTTAACGAAAGGTAGCCACAACAATTGTAAGCCATACGTGCGTTTAACTCTTCATAATGTTGAGAAAATCCGAAAGCTATGGTGTTAAAAGTGCTATTAGTTAGCTTAAGATGATTTTTTAAAGCACCAATGATTTTTACTGAATCAAATACTACATTATCAATTTCTACTAACGGTTTGACAAAACCTGTTCCAAACGGTCTTAAAGAATCAATCATTTTAATTGTTTTGCTAGTGATTTGATCGATGGGTAAAATAATATCTACCATTTTCTCCTCTTTCGAGAATGGGATAGATGAGACAAATGATTCTAGTTTTTCTTCAAGATCTGTAATCTTTTCTTTTTTTAAACTAACGCCTGCAGCCATATGGTGGCCGCCATAAGCAATCGTTGTTTCTTTAGCCGCTGATAAGGCTTGATATAGATTCACAGCTGCTATAGACCTAGCAGATCCTTTAACGATACCGCTCTCTTCACTATCTGTAAGCAATAATATTGGTTTTTGGAAGAGCTCTACTAACTTACTAGCAACTATCCCAAGAACGCCCTGATGCCAATCGTTGCTATAAAGAAGAATAAATTTGCGTTTTTCTAGATTTTGCTGCCTAATTTTCTTTAAGGCATCATCAAAAATGGCAGTCACTAGTTCTTTTCGTTCTTCGTTTATGGCGATAAAGGCATTAGCCTGTTCTAATGCATTCTCCTCATCGAAGGTCGTCAGAAACTGAACAAGTGGATTAGCATCCATTATTCGTCCAACAGCATTCAGTATGGGCGCAATCTGAAATCCTATCGTTTCTTCGGTTAATGAATCATCAGTGGTAATTCCTAATATCTTTAATAGTACAGATAATGAAATTCGACTTCGCTGTTTTATAAGGACTAATCCAGATTTTACGATTGTCCTATTCTCGTTTGTTAATGATACAAGATCAGCAACGGTACCAATAGCGGCGAGATCTAGTAATTCTTGAGGTAACTCCCCTAATAACGCATGAGCGACTTTTAACGAGACCCCAGCTCCACATAAATCTGAAAAAGGATAGGAGCCATCAGGATGTCTTGGATGAATAATAGCATATGCTTCTGGCAAAGTAGTTGGTAGCTCATGATGATCTGTTACAATAACATCTACTTCTTTACTCATGGCATCTTTAATAGCACTGTGACCACTGACCCCATTATCAACGGTAATGATCAATGTAGTTCCCTTATCGATGTAATAATTATAAACAGCACTATTTGGACCATAACCATCCGTGAAACGATTAGGGATGTAAGTCTCGTAATTAGCGCCCAACATTTCAAGCGTTTCAGCTAATATAGCAGTGCTCGTAACACCATCGGCATCGTAATCGCCGTAAATCAAAATCGACTCATTAGCTGTGATAGCTGTTTTGATTCGATCAATCGCCCTTTTCATATCATATAAAAGAAAAGGATCGTGGTAAGGTAATTTGGTATCATCAAAAAAAACTTCTATTTCTTCAAGCGAGTGATACCCTCTTTGCCACAAAATGCGAATGGCTAATGATGACACTTTAAATTTTTTAGCGTATGCTGCAATTTTGTCTTGCTCATCTTCAGTTAAGGTATCGGGATGTGTCCATAAATATTTTGATGTTAGAATTGGGTTCACCACTTTCTAGTGTAGAAATATCATTATTTTTTATCAAAAAAATGAACAATCAGCCAATCTCCAAAGGTAGGAAATAGGTTGTAAAGTTTACTTGCGAACGCCATTAGCCTTGGCTGATTCACTTCACGCTTATAGGAAATCAAGGCATTTACCGTTTTCTTCGCAACATCATCCGGCTCCAAAACGAAGTTACCCAAGTTAGTGAGATAGTTACCCTCCCTATCGGCATGTTCAAAAAATGGCGTTTTAATAGGACCAGGATTAATAGTAGTGACTAAAACATTAGATACGGACTGCTCTAGTTCTAAACGTAAAGCATTACTATACTGGTAAAGAGCTGCTTTGCTTGCACTATATGTCGTTGTTTTTGGTGTTGCAATCTTAGCCGCTTGTGAACAGATATTAACAATATGTCCAAATCCTTGTTGTGACATTTTACTAGCCATAGCTTTACTAATTGCAATAGGACTTAGAGTGTTTACCATAAACAAGTTTTTAGTATCAGTTGTCTGTAATTGGCTATAAAAATCAAAACGACCATAACCAGCACAATTGATCATATAATCAACAGTTGGCAACTGAGTCAAGTAAGCAATCAACTGAGATACAGCCGTTTCATCTGCTAAATCGCACGAATAAAAGGTACTGTTGCTATGGTATTCATGAGTATATCGATTAACCATTTCTTCTAGCACCGTTTTTCTACGGGCAATTAGTATAAGATCAGCTCCTTCTTCCGCTAATTGATTTGCAATAGCTTGTCCTAATCCAGAACTAGCTCCTGTTAAAACGATTTTTTTGGAAGCAAAACGTTGCGTCACTTGTATCACTTAGTCCTCTCTAACTATTTCAAAACATTCTAGATCGTTCATCACTTTTGTTTGTTTGAAAAGAGATTTAGCTTCAGCAACAAATCGACTGCAAGATTCGCCCACATAACGACTGCTAATGTGGGTCAATAAAAGATGTTTAGCATCAGCTTTAATAGCTAAATCGGTGGCGTCTTTTATAGTGGAATGGTAATAACTATGTGCCAAGTTCTGTTCCTCGCTCATAAATGTAGCTTCATGAACCAAAACATCAACATCTTTGGCTAAACTGTACCGTTGCTGACAACTTCTCGTATCAAAAATGATAGCTAATCTACGCCCTTTGACTGGTGGACTTATAAAATCAGAGCCACAAATAGTTTTGCCACCATAAGTTATCGTTTCCCCTTTTTTGATTTTTCCATAAAGCGGTCCGGCTGGGATGCCCAATTCTGTGAGCTTATGAGCGTCCAAATGACCAACCGTGTCTTTCTCTACTATTCGAAAACCATAAGAAGGAATGATATGTTCTAGTTTGACCGTTGAAACAATAAATTGATTATCTTCGTAAACCACACCATCGTGTGTTAATTCATGAAAAATCAATTGATATCCAAGCTTAGATTGGCTAATTTTCAAGGTTGTTCTGACATATTCCTCTAGTCCAACTGGACCATATATATCAACTGGTTCGACACCACCTTGGTGAGAACGCGAACTTAAAAAACCCGGAATTCCAAAAATATGATCACCATGTAAATGACTAATGAATATCTTTGTAATTTTTCGTGGCTTGATAGGTGTTTTTAAAATCATATGTTGAGTAGCCTCGCCACAATCGAACAACCATATCTGATTATTTTCGGGCAATAGTTTCAATGCTATTGAAGAGACATTTCTTTTCTTAGAGGGCACTCCTGCCCCAGTTCCTAAAAATTGTAATTGCAAGAAAATCTACCTTTCTAATCGCTTAAGACTTGCGTGATTTGTTTGGCAACTAAGATGCCGAATTCTTTGCTACCTTCCTCATTTGGGTGTATGTGGTCCTCATATAACCAATCAGGATGAGCTAATGCCGCTTTGTTCCAATCTATCAAATGAACATTAGATCGCTCATTAGCAGCTTTCTCTAACTTTCTGTTAACATCATTTTGCCAAGGCTTAGGAACATATGTGTTCACCAGGAAGATTTGTCGACTATCTCCTAAAGCATCCATAACGGCATTGAGTTGATCATCGGAGAAAGTCCCATTTGTCCCCAACATCAAAACAACAGTGTCCTGTGCATCTCCCGTAGATACGTATTTTTCTATATCAGGAAGTACTTGATACAGCTGTCTTCCTCTTTCAGCGTCAAAGGTAGCTTTGGGAAAAATCTTTTGCAAATGGTTTGCGCTTGCCAATAAAGTAGAATCCCCAAAGAAGCTGATAGCAAGCCCGCTGGTAAAATTTGTTTCTTCTTGGTTTAAGCCGTCAATTCGATTGATAACAGTCGTTTGCCTTGGGTCCTTATTTACCGTTTGATAACGTTCTGAAACACTTTTTTCAATCTCAGAAGCTAGTCTATTTCTTCCTTCTGGGGCGTTCAGAAACCCTAAAACAGCAGATACAGGGACAACTAATACAACCATTAGTGCAATCCAATCAGGGATATACTTTAAGGGATTACGTACTGTACTTCGGGTTAATGTAACAACTTTCTTAAAGAAGCCAAACCCAAAAATCGAGAATAAGTGTTTCTTTTCGAAAACTCTGTAGCTCAACTCACCCAATAAAGCTATAAGTAGCACTTGAATGAGGATATGAAGCGTGGAGTAATCAGTATGATTGGTTAGCTTATACTGGTATAAAGTGATAATCGGATAATACCAAATGTAATAGGAATAACTTCTCTTTCCTATGGAGACGATTGGCTTAAGACTTAGTAGCCTGTTCCACAGAGTATTTGGGTTGACACTTACTGCAAATAATCCTGTCGCTGATAGTGCAAATAGAAAAATACCGCCTTTATAAGTAAAAGGTTGATTATCTTGTAGCGTCAATACGAACCAAAGCATGCTAAGGCTAAAACACAAGCCACAAAAATCTAAAAACAAGGACTGTCTATTACTGATAGTTTTATTTAAACGATTGATGGGCCAAACTAACGCTAAAAAGGAGCCAAGTAAATAGGAATAAGCTCTCGTATCGGTTCCATAATAGACACGCGTTGGATCCTCACCGGGATGGTATAAAGTGTACATTGCGATAAAAGAAGCAACAATCATGACCACAATAATACGTAAGATTACCACTTCGCGATCAAAAAGATGTGCTAATAAGGTGAATATGATAGTCCAAGCTAAAGTGAATTGAAACAGGATGGAGATAAACCATAGATGACTAAATACATTTGGACTAAGTGCTTGCTGAAAATAGGAATCACCATTAACTATTTGCCACCAATTATTCGTAAAGGTTATGCTAGAAACAATACTGGCTCTTGAATCATTCAGCAAATCTGGTTGAAACCAAAACATAAAGGCGATGACCAATAGAATCATCCACATTAGTGGTTGAAATAGCCGTTTTGCTCTGCGTTTGATGAGTGTCATCAAGCCAATATGACCCCCATTCATTAGGGATCGTTTCAAACTAATCGTTAACAAATAACTACTGATGATAAAAAAGAGATCTACCCCTAAAAAGCCACCAGGTACCCTATACGGCAACAAATGATAGAAGACAACCAAAATAATAGCGATACATTTTAAGCCATCGATAGAGGCAACACGTTTACTTTTAGATTGGTCCATAAGCTATCATTTCTCCTCAAATTAATCAATCAACAAACTCAAAGGCATAATCATTAATTCTTACAGTATCACCAGTGTTAGCACCACGTTCTCTTAAGGCAGTATCTAAGCCCATCCCTCTTAGCTGACGAGCAAACCGTAACACACTTTCATCATAATCTAGTTTGGTCATGGCTAGCAATTTTTCAATCTTCTCGCCACTAACGACCCATGTCCCATCACTTTCTCGTGTAATCACAAAAGCTGGAGTCTCCTCATCATAGTCATAGGAAACATGTGTATTGTCTTCTATCGTTGTAACTGGTTGAACCTGAGTTTCTTCAACTAATTGGTATGTTTTTTTCATCAAGTCTTCCAACCCATCTTTTTGATAGGCGGATATCTTCATGACGAAAGGCTCTTCACCTAATAGAGATTTGTAGTTTGAGATAAAGTCTGCTAGTCTTTCTTCCGATTCAGGCATATCCATTTTGTTAGCCACTATGATCGTTGGTTTTTCAGTTAAATCCAATTCATATGAGGCAAGTTCCTGAGTGATAGTTTGATAATCGTCAAATGGGTCTCTCCCCTCAGTTCCACCCATATCCAAAATATGAAGTAACACCCTTGTCCTTTCAATGTGTTTTAAGAAACTGAGGCCTAAGCCAACCCCTTTTGAGGCTCCCTCAATCAATCCTGGAAGATCAGCCATCACAAACTGTTTGCTAATTCCTAAAGAAACAACTCCTAATTGAGGCGTCAAAGTTGTGAAATGATAGGCAGCTACTTTGGGTTTTGCACTCGTAACAGCTGATAATAATGTAGATTTGCCAACTGATGGTAAACCAACTAAACCAACATCTGCCATTAATTTTAATTCTAATAGTAGCTCAAATTCTTCTCCGGGCTCACCATTTTCTGCAATACTTGGTGCAGGATTACGGTGCGTGGCAAACCTAATGTTACCACGACCACCACGACCACCCTTAGCAATCAATACTTCGTCATCTGGATCAGTTAAATCAGCAATGACACGTCCTTCTGTCAAATTTTTCACTATTGTTCCGGCAGGTACGCCAATTCTTAATGGCTCGGACCCACGGCCGTATTTGCCCTTACTCATTCCATTTTGACCTGGCTCTGCCTTAAAATGTCTCTGATAGCGAAAGTCAATTAGAGTTTTAAGACCTTCGTTAACATAAAAAATGATGTCTCCACCCTTTCCGCCATCACCACCGGCAGGGCCTCCGTCAGGGACGTATTTTTCTCTTCTAAAAGCGACCATACCGTCTCCGCCTTTGCCGGCCTTGACATTTATTTTCGCAGTATCGAAAAATGTGCTCAAATTTATCGCTCCTTTCTCTGTTTTTTACACTTAATAAAGTTCGTCTATTTAGTTTTCAATTCCGTTACATCAATGACATCTAAAATCAGCTCTTTTAAAAATTCTAGCAATGCTATTCTATTCTCTCTTATAGGTTGGTCATCCACCATTACCATATTTTCATCAAAAAAGTTATTAATCAAAGGAACCATTTTTTCCAAAATAGCGATTTGGTCAGCGACAGGTAGTTCCTCATAGTCAGTAGGAACGCTTTTTTCTGCTTCAAATAATGCTTTCTCACTTTCGGTCAGAAATTGACTTGGATTAACGGGATGCACAGTGTTTGATTTTATAATCCTTATTACGCGAACTAAACCTTCAATGATGTCTTTCTCTTCAGATTTTAATTCTGGGTGCTCAAAAAAATAATTAGCAATCTGTAAACGCCTAACATAATTGATATGACGATTTCGTTGGACACCCTTAATAATATCTAATGGAATATTTTTTTCCGATGCATATTGAGAGAACCTTTCATTAATAAAGTCCAATATAGAGTCAGTTACATTAGCTTGTTCAGATCCATAAATAGCGGATAACTCTTTTACGAATAAGTCCAAATCTATAATCCACTTATTAGCTAAAATAATTTGGACAATGCCCATAGCTTGTCTACGTAAGGCAAATGGATCATTGGATCCTGTAGGCAAAAGACCAGCACTAAAGAACGATATTATATTATCAATCTTATCTGCCAAAGCTAGTAAGCTACCAGCTACTGATTCAGGCAATCTACCGTGTGACGACACCGGTAAGTATTGTTCCCCAATAGCCTTAGCAACCACAGGGTCGACTCCTTTTTTTAAGGCAAATACTTCACCATAGGTTCCTTGCAATTCGGTGAGTTCTTGAACGGTTTGTGTCATCAAATCAAATTTATAAATCTTGCTCGCAGTTATCGAAGCCTCAGAAGTTTTTGAATCCACTTCTAAATCTTTAGCTAACAAATTAACGATTTGACTGACCCGACGTTGCTTTTCAGCCATGGAACCAATTTTTTCGTGAACACTGAGTTGTGATAATTGACTGACATAGTCTTCAATAGAGCGTTTTAAATCGTCATGATAGAAGAATAAGGCATCTTCCAATCTTGCAACCAACACTTTTTCATTCCCTTTGATGACGTTATCAATAAAGTTATGATTACCATTACGAACGCTGATAAAATGCGGTTGCAATTCTTTTGACTTTGCATCATAAACTTCAAAGTAACGTTGATGATCCTTCATGGTGGTGATTAGCACACACTCTGGTAGTTCTAAATATTTTTTCGAAAAATTACCCATAAAAACCGTAGGATACTCTACAATATTTCGAACCTCTTTTAATAGGTCAGGATGTAGTTCGACTAATACATTCTTTTCTGCTTCAATTTGTTTGATTTGGGAAACAATCATTTCTTGCCTTTTTAAAGGTGAAACAATAACATGAGCTTTTTCTAAATCTTCTTCATACGTTAAAGCAGACCGCACTTTCACATCACTCCCTAAAAAGCGATGTCCGCGACTAATTCTATCTGCTGTGATATTGAATATTGAAGTTGGTATTATATCGTCGTTTAATAGAGAAACAACCCAATGGACTGGTCTTACATAACTGAATGAATGATCTTGCCAGTGCATTGTAACTGGAAAGTTGATCCTTTCAAAGAGCTTAGCAATGTGAGCTACTACAACTGATGTTGGCAGACCAATACTTTTTTGCTTTACAAATAAATACGGCTCTCCTTGGAAATCATCAATAAATAGGTCATTTGCCGTTGCTCCTTTACTCTTTGCAAACCCGACAGCCGCCTTTGACCACGTACCGTCATTCGCTTTACCAACTTTCAGACTTGGCCCTTTGAATACCTCTTCTCGATCTGGTTGTTTGTCACCAAGGCCATTGATTCGAATAGCTAAACGCCGAGGAGTTGCAAACGTTTCAATACTCTCATAAGGAAGATAGTGTTCTTTTAAAAATGTGGTTGTGGCGGTTTCCAGTTGTTCCAGACTATTATCTATCACATTAGCTGGCATTTCTTCCAAACCACACTCAATCAAATAGTGGTTATTCATGTTCTGTCACCTCTTCAGTAGTAGTTGGCACCTTATCCTCTTTCAAAAGAGGAAATCCTAGTTCTTTTCGTTCAGCCACAAAGGCTTTAGCAATTGATTTTGCCATATTCCTAATTCGTTTTAGATAGGCAGCTCTATCAGTGGCGGATATTACACCTCTAGCATTTAGAAGATTAAAAGTGTGACTACATTTCAATACATAGTCATAAGCGGGATGGACATCATTTTTCGCAATAAGGTCTTTTGCGGTTTGCTCATACTCATTAAACCATTCCAATAATTGCTTTGGATCGCTCAACTCAAAGGCGTAGCGCGAATGTTCAATTTCAGGTTGTTTAAAAATGTCGCCATATTTTACGCCTTTTGTCCATTCAATGTCATAGACACTATCCACATTTTGAATATAACTTGCTAGTCGTTCTAATCCATACGTGATTTCACTGGTAACTGGTTTACACTCTAAGCCGCCAACTTGTTGGAAATAGGTGAACTGGGTAATTTCCATGCCGTCAAGCCAAACTTCCCAGCCAAGGCCAGCGCATCCCATTGAAGGGTTTTCCCAGTTATCTTCAACAAACCTGATATCATGGTGTAATGGATCTATCCCAAGTCTTACAAGGGATTCAATATATAATTCTTGTACATTATCAGGAGATGGTTTAATAACGACTTGAAACTGATGGTGTTGAAACAAACGGTTGGGATTTTCGCCGTAGCGGCCATCAGCTGGACGTCTACTCGGTTCAACATAACAGGCTGCCCATGGTTCCGGTCCAATAGCCCTTAAAAATGTGTAAGGGCTCATGGTTCCAGCGCCCTTTTCAACGTCATAACTTTGCAGAAGTAAACATCCCTGTTCTGCCCAAAAACTTTGTAACGTTTGAATGATTTCTTGAAATGTTTTTGCTTTCGTCATATGATCTACCTCTTATTTTTATTCTGTGGGAACTTTTATCTCATCTACATTACTTCATAGAGCTTTGATAGCTGGTAAAAAATCGTATTTGAGGTTAGGTAATGTCCTGACCACTACTTTTGTAATATTTTCAATTGGCGTTTCAAAAACAGTAATAGGCTTTGAAGGCTCAGAAACGAGTGACTCTGCTATACCATTTTTATCGAATACTGTAATCTCCACGGGCTCTTTACAGACAATTTGTATCGCATTCTTAGTGAATCGTTCTTTGGGTATAGTAATTTCTTGTAACATAAAACTCTCCTTTTTGACATAAAAAAAGCCCATGTCGTAACAAGCATAGGGGCGATTGATCGCGGTTCCACCCTACTTTCTGTTACAAACAACAGCTTCATTGTTTTTACTATTTAACTGAAAACACGGCCATAATAATGTTGGCTTTCACCGTCCCAACTCGCTTTTGATACTCTACAGTTTAATGTAGTTCTGTGGAAAATGCAATATTTTGGTCAATAATATCGTTTATTTAAGGATTGAATCAGCCTTAACACCCCACTAGTCTTAAAACCAATCTGACATCTTCTCAAGATACTTTCTGCTCTTTAGAGACAAACCGATATAATCATTATAAAATACAGACAACAACTTTAAGGCATCTTTCACGGTGACAGGATTTATGTCAAGCTTTCCCAATTGATTGGGTCGTATATTGGCCAGTAAACGACAGAGATGGATTGCCTTTGAACTAACCGGCAACACTGTCATATTTTGTGCCTCATCGCTTAAAATCACTCCAGGCGGATTAAGCGTAAAATTTAACCGCTTGTCAGCAGTTTCTTTATGGGATATTTGCGAATGATTCCAGTCAGGAGCCACTCCGAACAGTCGTAAGGAAAAGAGTTCAAATTGTAGTCTAACAATATCAGCATTATAACCACTATTTAGTTTTATCAAGCTCTCTTTAAGAATAGAATAGAAATCATCCTGTGGCACGTTATCTTCAAAAGCTGCGTCTGTGAGCGCAAGATAGTAGGTTGCATGCGCTTGTAAAAATGGATCTGATCTAATTTTTAGAAAACTTTTTAAAACATCACTATCTTTTAAAAAACTTAAGCCGCTTTGGTTGATATGTCCAAGATAAACAGAACATACCAATGGTGTCAACGCATTAGTCAACACACTATTAGAAGCCATCGAATTGCGAATAAAGAAGGATTTTTTGCCAAATTTTTCAGTGAAGATTTTCACGATCGCATCATTTTCACGATGTGGCCGATTTGCTATGACAATTCCCTGAAAACTTTGATAATAATCACTCATTGATTCACCTTCTAATGATAATCTTTATCCTCATAGCCTAATTCCTTCAATAAAAACTTATCGTCACGCCATTTTGGTTTGACTTTTACCCATAGTTCTAAGAAAACGTGGCTCCCTAATAAGTTTTCAATATCTTTGCGGGCTAAAACGCCGATTTTCTTAATCATTGCCCCACCCTTACCAATTATGATTCCTTTTTGACTAGAGCGTTCAACTATTATCGTTGCTAGCACATGTACAGATTCATCAGCTTGTGTCTTCATTGAATCGACTTTAACAGCAACAGAATGTGGCACTTCTTCTCGTGTCAGTTGCAAAATCTTTTCTCTTATAAATTCTGACACAACGAAATATTCTGGATGATCTGTCAAGTGGTCTTCAGGATAGTATTTAGGCCCATTGGGTAGACAATCTTTTATGACAGATAAAAAGGTAGGCATATTGTTTCCTAGTAAAGCAGAAACCGGAATGACTTCTTTAAAAGACATCACGTCAGTATAACTCGTAATGATTTCTGGTAGCTTATCCGGATGAACTTCATCAATTTTATTGATTACAAGTATGACTGGTACCTTATTTGATTGAAGACGATCCAATATAAATCTATCTCCAGGTCCGATAGGATCTACTGCACTGACCATAAAACAGACTAGATCAACTTCTGACAATGTTTGATACGCACTGGAAACCATAAACTCTCCGAGCTCATGCTTCGGTTTATGAATACCTGGTGTATCAATGAAAATGATTTGGCTATCATCATCTGTATAAACACCTTGAATCTTATTACGAGTGGTTTGAGCTGTACTGGACATAATGGCAATTTTTTGACCAATGAGATAATTCATCAATGTCGATTTACCGACATTGGGTCGACCAACTAATGCGACAAAACCTGATTTAAAGTTTTTTTGACTCACAATAATGCTCCTTCATTAAAAAAATCAATCAAATGGGGTCCAAAAATGATTAATGCAACAATCACCACGAAAATGGTTACTAATAACACACCACCTGCTGCAATATCCTTAACATTTTTTGCGATAAGACTGAATTTTTTTTCAGTTATCAAATCGACGATATTCTCGAAAATCGTGTTAATGAATTCCATCAGTAAGACTAGTAGGATACAAAAAACAATCATGACCCATTCGATTGTCGTGATGCCAAAATAAAAGCCTAAAATTATTGGAATCATAGCGATCAATATATGATATCGAATATTTCTCTCCTCTAAAAAAATCAGAAGGATGCCATCTATTGCATGAAAAAGAGATTGAAAAAAATGACTGTTTTTAGAGGTTTGCTTATCATACTTCTTTTGTAAGCCCATAGGCGTTTAAAATCTCCTTTTGCAGTCCAAACATTTCTTTCTCATCTTCTTTGGTCTGGTGATCATATCCTAACAAGTGTAATAAACTATGACAAGCTAAAAAACCTAATTCCCTTTGCAACGAATGGCCATACTCTTTCGATTGGATGGTAGCTTGATCGATAGAGATTACAATATCACCATAATGATGGTTTAAGACTGTAGCCATCTGATCATTTGGCTTAACAGGGTCTATTACACCATCTATTTGATCATCTAGCGCAAAGCTAATGACGTCTGTTGGGCGATCTACACCACGATACTCCCGATTGATTTCATGTATACGTTCATTTGTTACGATTGTTACGGAACACTCCGTATTCTTTGCTAATTTTAGGTAATCACTGGCAAAGTGTAATACGTCAAGGATCAAAGCTTGATTACTTTGCGTAATACGCCCTGTCTCATCATTAAAATCGATAATCATATAGTTTCCAACCTTCAAATTTCTTTTTTGCCATAGGCTTCAATAATATCAGCCACTAATGGATGCCTTACAACATCATGGGCATCAAATAAAACAAATGCAATCCGCTTCAAATCCCTCAGTTTACTGTTAGCATCAATCAATCCACTTTTACTACCACGAGGCAAATCGATTTGAGTAATATCTCCATTAACAACCATTTTAGAATTGAATCCTAACCTCGTTAAAAACATCTTCATTTGAGAAATGGTTGTATTTTGAGCTTCATCCAATATCACGAAGGCATCATTCAATGTTCTACCCCGCATATAAGCCAAAGGCGCAATTTCGATGACACCTCTATCCATTAATCTGGTTGCGTGTTCTGCTCCATAAATCGTGTAGAGAGCATCATACAAGGGTCTCAAATAAGGATCTACTTTTTCTTTCAAGTCCCCTGGAAGAAACCCTAAATTTTCACCAGCTTCAACTGCAGGCCTCGTTAAAATAATTTTTTTAACATCACCTTTCTTCAGTGCAGATGTAGCTGCAACAACAGCTAAAAATGTTTTACCGGTCCCAGCTGGTCCTATTCCAAAAACAAGATCATTTAATGCCATTGCTTGCACATATTGATGTTGTCCAAAAGTTTTGGCTCTAATCGTCTTACCATCGTAAGACCTGCCTATCTCTTCATGATACAAATTTACAAAATAATCCAATGTGCCTCGCTCAGCCATTTTTATAGCGGTCAACACATCGCTAGCTGATAAAGAGATGCCATCTTTTAAAAGCTGTTCTAATTCTAACAACAAATTCTTGACTAAATCTGCATTTTCTTTTGATCCTTGTATGATCAAAGTATTTCCTCTGTTAGCTAATACTACGCCAAGACCCTCTTCAATCAGTTTCAAATGCTGATCATTTGGACCAAATAGTGCAGATAATAGCTTGGGATTAGTGAATTCAATCGTTGGATATTCAATACCGTTAGACAATAGATCCTCTCCATTCTAGTAATTGTTTACAAGCCAACTCTGTTAAATAAATCATCCACATATTTTAAATGGTAGTGATAGTCAAAAGCATCGTCGATTTCTGTTTGGCCCAATACTTTCATTATAGTGGGATCATTAGAAACAAGTTCTTTAAAAGACAGCTTTTCATCCCAACTCTTTGCCGTTTTAGGTTGAATCAAATCATATGCTTTTTCCCTTGAATAGCCGTGTTCAATGAGTTTTAGTAAAAGCCGTTGTGAATAGATGAGGCCATATGACTTGTTCATATTTTCTTCCATTTTTTGAGGATAGACTGTCAATTTGGAAACGATGCTTGTAAATCTTCTCAAAATATAATCGAGCAATGTCGTCGCATCCGGTAAAATGATTCTTTCAGCTGAAGAATGTGAAATGTCCCTTTCGTGCCAAAGGCTGATATCTTCATAGGCTGGGACCATATACCCACGTAGTACGCGAGCAATGCCTGTGACGTTTTCGCTTCCGATGGGGTTCCTTTTATGAGGCATAGCTGAAGACCCTTTTTGCCCTTGTGCAAAATACTCTTCAACTTCATGAATTTCCGTTTTTTGCAGTCCCCTGATTTCAGTTGCAAATCGTTCAATAGATGTTGCTATCAGTGCAATTATGCTGATATATTCAGCATGTAGATCTCTCGGCAAGACCTGTGTTGAGATGGACTGTGGAGTTAATCCAATCCTGTCACAAACATATTTTTCCACTTGTGGTGGTGTGTTTGCAAACGTGCCAACTGCACCACTTATTTTACCAGCTTCAACCCGTTTTGAAACACGATCAAAACGATCAATATCTCGGTTCATTTCATCATACCAATTCAATAGCTTTAGACCGAACGTCATCGGTTCTGCATGAACACCGTGTGTTCTTCCCATTTCTACGGTATATTTATAAGTTTTCGCCTTTTCTCCAATAGCCATTTTCAATTCGGCAAGATCTTTTCTCAATACCGCGTTGACTTGTTTTAACAAATAGCCATTGGCCGTGTCGACCACATCTGTACTGGTCAAACCATAATGAACCCATTTTCTCTCTTCCCCTAATGATTCAGAAACAGCACGAGTGAAGGCTACAACGTCATGACGGGTTTCCTTTTCTATCTCTAATATTCTGGAAACCGAAAATGAAGCATTCTTCCTTAAAGCTACCACGTCTCTTTTAGGAATAATTCCAAGTTCAGACCATGCTTCGGCTGCTAGTATTTCAACCTCTAGCCAAGCCTTATATTTGTTTTCATCGCTCCATAACTTTTTTAACACAGTATTGCTATATCTATCGATCATGAAATTCTCCTACATCTATTGATTTAAAACTTTAGTTGCTGCTTCTTTAATCATATTTCCGTCTGCTTTACCCTTTAAAGCCTTCACAGAAGCACCCATTAATTTCCCGAAATCAGCCTTTGATTTTGCACCGATTTTATCAGCTATTGCTTTGACTTCAGTGAGTACTTCTTCTGTTGATAATTGCTTTGGCAAGTATGTCTCAACGATTTCTATTTCGTGATCAACATGCGCCACTAGTTCATCCCTGCCTGCATCATAAAATTCCTTTCGCGACTCTTTTCGTTGCTTTAATTCACGAGATAAAATTGTCAGTTCTTCTGCCTGATCTAAAGGTTTTTTCTTGTCAATTTCTGCCATCTGTACTGCAGTTTTTAACATGCGAAGCACATCTAAACGATCGCGATCTTTTGCCTTCATCGCTGTTTTGATATCATTATTTAATGTTTCTAATAAGGTCATGATGCCGTCTCCTCCATTTATATATTACAGGTTATAGGTATTAAAGTTAGTAGTAAGTCCATCTTATCTCGTCATAATTCAATTTTAACACAGAATTCTATTAGTAAAGTCTGCAAGCTTCCGAATTAATAAAAGCTAAAAAACAGTAAGTTACACAAGTAAACAAAAAACGATAAAAAGTAGGGTTTATCATTGGGTAAGTAGTGTTAATCTTAAGATCGAGCAAGTATCTACTTGTCTATGTTAACAAAAAAACGGGTCATTGGCATTTCCAATGACCCGTTGCCAATGTTAAATGGCTAATTATTAATGTTTGCGTTTGCGTGCAGCTTCAGATTTCTTTTTACGACGAACGCTTGGTTTTTCATAGAATTCACGTTTGCGTGCTTCTTGAAGTGTACCTGACTTAGAAACATTACGTTTAAAGCGGCGAAGAGCATCATCAAGAGATTCGTTTTTACGAACGATTGTTTTTGACATAATTTGATTCCCTCCCTCCGAGCAATGAAAGTAACGTTTTTGTTTAGGTCCATTTCATAACGTTAAACAAAATGTCCTTCTAACATTATACAAGATATCAAAATATCCGTCAATATACTTTATCAATATACTTTAATACTATTTACTAAAATTGTAATTTACTAAAAACTAGTAGCTATTGAATTTTCAAAATACATCAGACGACTTAAGTTGAAGTAATTTTACCGAGTAATCCATTTATAGTCATAATCTGCACCAACAGTGTGAGTTGTCCAGTTTTCAATATCCGGTTTATTCATAGCCGCACGATACATTTGATAAATAGGAGCAATAGCAGCATCATCCTGAATCAGTATCTTCTCCGCTTCTAGTAAATATCCCCATCTTTTTTCAAGGTCAGCAGTCTCTTCTCTTGAAGCTTGAATTAACTCATCAAATTTTGGATTATCGTATTGACTGGTATTAAATGTATTATCTGTTTCAAATAATTCTAAATAGTTGATTGGATCCGCAAAGTCTGCTCCCCAACGAGTAACTTGGAGTTCAAAATTACCATCTGTATTTAATTGCAAACGAGATTTGAATGTTACGTTCTTCAGATTAACTTTCAAACCAGGTAGATTATCTTGAAGTTGGGCTTGTAAAAATTCACTAGATCGTTTCGCATTATCAGTATCATCACCTAATAGTTCCAATTCAATAGAATCAGTACCAAGCTCTTCAAGACCCTTTTCCCAATATTCTTTAGCTTGGTCAAGATCATAGCCAGCTAAGTCTCCAGATTCATCTCTAAAGTCTTCACCTGTTTCAGGATTCTGAGCTAGACCATGAGGAACAAATCCATCAATAGCAATAGAGCCATCTTGTAAGATACGATCTACATAAGCTTGTCTATCCACTGAATACTGGATTGCTTTTCTGATGTTCTCATTTGCTAAAGCTTCATTAGCATAGTTCATCTTGATATAGTAGCTGAAACTATTTGGCTCGGTCACAAAATCAGGGTTGTCTGCATATTGTGTAACAAAGTCCTCAGTTAGAACCACCCGATCGAGATCATCAGACTCATATAAGTTGATACCAGTTGATGTTTCCTTAATAACTTGAATGTTGATTTCGTCAGCCCCAACATTTTCAGCATCCCAGTAGTCTGGATTGCGCTCATATGTCCAAGAACTTCCTGTTCCGTCCCATTTAGTCATTGTATATGGTCCGATAAATAGCAAATGATCGCTATCAATACCGTAGTCCGAACCTTGTTCTGTCACATAAGCCTCATTTAAAGGAAAGAAAGGTGCCATTGTCAACAAACTATTTAAATATGGAACTGCATTTTCAAGCGTCACTTCAAGTGTTTGTTCATCAACTGCTTTGACACCTAATTCTTCTGGATCTGCCTCGCCATTCATAATTTCTTCTGCATTTTTAATAACACCACTCATGAGATAAGAATAGTCTGCAGCAGTGTCTGGATTTACTAATCGTTGCCAGGCAAAAACGAAATCATCAGCAGTCAATTTGCTTCCATCGGACCATTTTGCATCTCTTAGTTTGTAAGTCAACGTTTTGCCATCTTCAGAAACTGTGGGCTCCTCCACTGCTAGAGCTGGTTTATTGGTCCCATCAGGATCTTGACGATAAAGACCTTCTTGAGTAGCCATCAATGCTACAAAGCTTTCACCATCAGTTGCTAGCGAACCATCCATCTTCGGAATCTCCGCGCCTGCTGGTAAATTAAAGACAACTTTATCATTGGATTCAGAATCTCCACCATTCGCATTTCCATTGTCACAAGCTGCTAATATTAGTGTCCCAACCATTAAAGAACTTGCTGTCATCACCTTTTTATAGTCCATCGTTTTCCCCCTTTATTAAATTATGATTAAATAATATCATTATGAACTGTTGCAATCAAATCATTTTTTAACATTTAAGCCGTTTAGATGAGTTTATTTTAATAAACTTAAGAGTAACACTGGGTTTTAGCTTCCACTTCTAACCATTAAATGACGTTTTTAAAATCATCTCAGTCTGGATTAAGGATTCAGTAAAGCAATTATAGTGGGATTGCTCTTTCTAGATTTTACTTATTTTGCTAATATAGTAGTAATGAGTCGTTATAAAGGAGAAAAATATGACTAAAATAGATTTTAACAAACCTTTCACACCACCAAAAGGACTGAATATCGTTGATTTGAAGCAACTTAAAAATGATGAAGAGTTGCCAACATTGAAAACAGAGCATTCCGTCATAGAGGCTGCCAATGAGCAACAAATACTAACAATTCTTACATTATTGAATATTCCAACTAAAAATCTTTCAGGTACAGATCAGCTAAAGAATAAATTTTATGAAGCTTATTATAATCCACAGTTTCTAAAGTGGTTGATTAGTTTTATTGACCCAAGAATCAATCAAGCTTTTATTGATTCAACCTACTTTAGTCGTAACGATTTATCGCCACAGATATGGGTACATATTCAACCAACTTTAAATACACTTTCTCAGTTAGGAATCATCTTTTTCCATAAAGATTCTAATAATCAAGTGACTTATGAAGCACCACCTGCTTATACTGAAGTATTAGCCACTTTAGCATCAAAAGACTCATTTGGAGCGGTCAATCATTACAATGTGTTCATTACTGATTTGATTAACAGTATTCTAAATACTTATGGTTTGATGTCACAAACCAGTCTTATACAACTTTTACACGATTTTAAATTAATCAAAAATTCTTCGGAAGAAAAATTACTTCAGTTAATCCATGCGATTCCTAATTTTTCGAGGTTGTTCGGGTTTGATGGTGAAAACTTTGTTCTCAAACGTTATAATTCGGAAGAAAAACGGCAAAAACTATTGGAACAACAAAAACCATTTCCTCGATTTAAATTGGAATCTATAAAAGAAGCACTCCAAATACAATATAGTGTCACGGAACATATAGCTGATTCTAAGTTAGAAAATGAGTTGAAGCGACTCCTAACGGTTGCGAAAAAAGAAGTTGGTCCAAACTTTGTCTTTGTATCGATTAATGAACTGTTCAATGTGCCATACCCGCTCGATAGTGCCTTATTTAAACTTTTAGACCAATTAAATATCTCAATCGAACCAGAAACGAAAGAGCAACTGCAACGGTATTTTAGAGAACTCATGGTCTATAAACATATTCCTGAGTTAAATGGTCATTCGCTAATAACTTTAAGAGCCCTAAAAAAAACTAAAAAATAAAAACTAATAAAAAGAAATGAGAAACTAAAAAAGACCTTAAAGTGAGTTAATAAAGGAAATCAAAAGAAGGAGCTACGTTTTCGTAGCTCCTTCTTTTTGAGAACAGATAATTAATCTTTATTCTGTTCATAATAATAATAATAATTGGATTAATAGACTGCTAATGCACCCATTGGATCCCATGGTTCTAATTCAACAACAGGTTCGTCAAGGGCTTTCAGCCATTTAGCATCAACATATTTTTTATCAACCATAATTTGATAATTATATTGATCGAACCAAGAGTCACTCATACTGAAGATACCCTTATCTCCAGATTTATCTCCCCAACTATTTTCAACTTTCCATTTAATTGGATTGCCATCGTCATCTAAATCCACACCAACAAAGACCATAGCATGTGTCAACATACTCTCACCATAATCAAGTCTTTCGGCTTTGTTCAATGAAAAGTCTTCTCCAATCGTTAAATCATAATTGAACGCGTCTAGATCCATAATACCAGCATCACGTAATGAAAATTGACCAACATCACATCCGAACCATACTGGATGTCCATCTTTAATCGCATTAATGGCTGCAGCCTTTAATGCTTCAATCGGAACATTGATATATTGGATAGGTTTGGCTTCCTTGATAGTCCCCAAATATTTAACGGTGTATGATTTTCCATATGGTTTGTCCGAAGTTGGCGCATTGATCAAGCTTACCTTACTATCAAGATCCCATCCAACATACTTATTAAAGAAATCAACTGGGGTAATGTTAGAAATACGGTGGAAATTATTATCTTTATCCCTATATTCGTAAGTAAATGTTTCAGGGACTTCCCCCAAAGCTTTAGTCAATATATTGTAAATGCGATATAAGCGATCTTCTTTTAAGGCTTTTAACGCGTCAACCGACGTCTCTTTAGAATTTCTGATATCCCGAGCATATTCTCTTAACTTCTTAGTCAAAAGATTATTTAGTAGTCTTGTATTTGAAGAATGGAATGTTTCAGGCATAGCAGATTTTGGAACAGCACCGTATTTCTTCAGAATTCCAGAAAACATATCCCATTGCCCGCCATCTTGAACTGGGTCAGATAACAAATGCATAATAACCCGTGACCCTTGTTCTTCGTCTTTTGTAGCGATAATGCTATCTAGAAAATAATTAGATTTCTCTAGTTTATCCCAAAATAGGGTATAGTTTTGGGAAAACTCAAACGTATCTACATTTAAGGCAGCCATGGTATCAACTCTAGCCGTATTTAAAGCGGAAAACATCCAACAACGACCACTAGCTTTTTGATTAGTTATCAAACCACGTTTGGTTTCGTTTGAGAAAACAAAATCGTGTTTTCTTAAGATGTCATTATTAACGCTCGCATCTTGGAATCCAACCTTCGCAATTGCTCCAGCAACAGCTAGATTTGTCTTATCACTTAAATAACGACTTTTATAAGAATCTAATACTGACTTGTCAATATTGTTCATGAAATCACTACTTTCTGTTATAATAATTTTACACATTTTCAATTCTTGCACTTGTGTGAGACATTGTCAATTAATTCATACTAAATTCTCATTCTTAATTGTCAAAATAGTTTTCTTACCTCTCACTTTGCTACTTTATAGTCACTATTTCATCTCCAAGAAAGGAAGTATTATGTTTGATTTCACTTTGATTGCTATTTCTGATTCTGCGGGTGATACAATAGATTCCATATTACTTGAAGTATTGGCTCAGTTTCCAAATAGTAACCCACGTATTATTCCATATCAATTTATAAGTTCCGAGTCTCAAATCGACGAAATTATAAAACAAGCAGAAGAAACTAACGCTTTGATTGTCCACTCCATTATCAATCATGATTTAAGAAACTATTTACATCATTCCTTATCGCACCACAATTTAAAAACTTATGATTTGATTGGACCTCTCTTGTCTGGCATCGAAGATATGACAGACGACACACCAAGCTCTCGGCTACATAGGATCGACCGATTGAATGAAACCTATTTCCAAAGGATAGAGGCCTTAGAGTTCACTGTTCAAAATGATGATGGAAAAAATCCTCCCGGTCTCTTGAAAGCAGATATAATTCTACTAGGAATTTCAAGAACGAGTAAAACGCCCCTTTCCATGATTTTAGCAAACAGAAACCTTAAAGTCGCTAACCTGCCTCTTGTCCCTGAGAGTTCACTTCCACAAGAGATTTGGCATGTTGACCAACTTCGCATTATTGGTCTTACTACTACCCCAGAAGTGCTTAGTAATTATAGACAAGAAAGAATGAAAGCATATGGGTTAAGTCCAACATCAACTTATTCAAATGATAATAGAATAAGAAAAGAACTAGATTATGCGGATTCTATTTATCGTCAATTAGAATGTCTAGTTATTAATACTGCAACCCGTTCTATTGAAGAAACTGCCTCTATTATTTTAGCTTACTTCAATAATCATCACATTCCAAAAATGTCCTAGCAATTTGCTAGGACATTTTTATAGCGTAGTTTGTAATTTTATAAGTTTTAGTGGCAATAGAGCACTCTATTTTATTTTTAATCCTAGCTCATTAAGTTGAACTTGAGATACTTCACTTGGCGCATTTGACAAGACATCAATTGCTTGATTGTTTTTGGAGAAAGCTATAACTTCTCGAATATTTTCTTCTCCTGCTAGTAACATGATAAAACGATCTAATCCTAGTGCAAGACCGCCTACTGGAGGAAAACCATAATCCATAGCATCCAATAAAAATCCAAATTGTTCTTGTGCCTTTTCCATAGGAAGGCCTATAGCTTTCAATACTTGCGTCTGCAATTCTTTTTCATGAATACGTAAGGATCCACCGCCAAGTTCATAGCCGTTTAATACGATATCATATGCTTCAGCTCGAACTTTTGATAAATCTGATTGTAAATATTGGATGGTATCAGCTTGTGGGAGCGTGAATGGGTGGTGCATAGCCTTATAACGTTTTTCTTCCTCGCTATATTCAAACATTGGCCAATCTACAATCCACAGAAAATCAAACTTGGATTGATCGATCAACTGATGTTTCTTCCCAAAATGGTTTCGTAAAGCTCCTAATGAATCTGCAACAACACTTTTTTTGTCCGCACAGAAAAAGATAATATCTCCGTCTTTTGCGTCCAAACGTTCATTCAGCTCTTCTTTCTCTCCTACTAGAAACTTAGCAATAGGGCCCTTCAAATCTTCGCCATCCACTTTTAGCCAAGCTAACCCCTTAGCACCATATCGAGCCACAAAGTTGGCTAAATTATCAGCATCTTTACGTGAGTACTCACTAGCTAATCCCTTTAGGTTGATAGCCTTGACTTGTTCGGCTTTCTTAAAGACTTGCAAATCAGATTTAGCTACGACATCCGAAACATCAATCAATTCTAGACCAAATCTAGTATCCGGTTTATCACTACCAAATCGGCTAATGGCTTCATCATATGGCATTCGAGGGAAAGGGGTTTCAATTTCAATACCCAATGTATCTAATAAGACTTGTTTCAAAAGTTCTTCAGTTATACGTTGGATTTCTTCAGCAGGTAAAAAGCTAGTTTCCAAATCGACTTGTGTAAATTCAGGCTGTCTATCTCCCCTTAGATCTTCATCTCTGAAGCAACGTACTACTTGGTAGTAACGATCAAATCCTGAAGCCATCAACAATTCCTTAAACAATTGTGGTGATTGTGGTAGAGCATAGAATTCGCCTTCATGTACACGTGATGGTACAAGGTAATCTCTTGCACCTTCAGGAGTAGATTTAGCTAAGTATGGTGTTTCAATATCAATGAAGCCCTCTTGGTCTAGAAATCTTCTGATAGAATGTGTTGCTTTAGATCTTAATAAAAGATTATTCATTTTTGAAGGTCTTCTCAAGTCTAAGTAACGATATTTCATACGTACTTCATCGCCAATCTTAGCATGATCATCAATATAGATTGGTGGTGTTTTACTTCGATTGAAAAGTGTGATGTCGTGGACTGCAAGTTCAACTGTACCAGTCGCTAATTTAGGGTTTTCTAATCCTTCTCCGCGATTTCTTACAACTCCTGTCACACCAATCACGAACTCTGAACGAAGATTTTCAGCCACATCAAAAGATTCTTTATTGATACTTGGATCAAATACCAACTGTAATAGACCTGTTCTATCTCTTAAATCAACGAAAATCAAACCGCCATGGTCTCTTCTACTATTTACCCAACCATAAACAGTTATTTCCTGACCAATTTGTTCATCCCTGACTTCACCATTATAAATGCTTCTAATTCTCATACTATTTAAAAACCTTCCTCATTATGATTTATTCGAAAAATTCATCAATTGCAGATGAATCAATTGTTAATTGATTAAAGATGGAATCAAATTCAGACATGATTAAATCTTTGTCCTTTTCAATCTCTTTTCCATTAGCCATGTTCTTTATGGTTAATTTACCTGTAGCTTGTTCACTTTCACCTATAATAATAACTAATTTACTATTTTGCTTAGATGCTTGCTTAAATTGCGATTTTACTGATTTTTTTTCATAGGCATAATTAACACTGTACCCTTGCTTTCTGATTTGTTGAGCTAGCTCAAACGAAAAAGTACCAACTGAATCGTCAGCTTTTACGATATAAACGTCAACTGAATTGTCGATGTCAAGAGTTAGATTTTCTGCCTCTATCAATAATATTAATCGTTCAATTCCAAGTCCAAATCCGAATGCACTTGTTTTTGGTCCCCCTAATTCTTCAACGAGACTATTGTATCTTCCTCCACCACAGATTGTGGTATTAGCACCAACGGCTGGTGAATCCGACACAACTTCAAAAATCGTTTCTTGATAGTAATCAAGCCCTCTAACCAAACAGTGATCAATCGTATATGGAATATGCAACCGATCCAGTAGATTTAGGACAACATTAAACCTTTCCTTTGAGTCTTCATTAATGACATCTAGAAGTCTTGGAGCATTTTTTACCACTTCTTTATCCGCTTTATCCTTACTATCTAGCACACGAAGTGGGTTCTCTTCAAAACGTCTTTGTGAATCAGCACTCAATTTGTCTTTAAGAGGCGTCAAATAATCTAATAAAACTTTTCTATACTTTACACGATCTTCGTGATTACCAAGTGAGTTTAAAGTTAAACTAAGATTTTTTAGTCCAATTTCTTTTAAAAGATCGATAAGAAGTGCCATAGTTTCTGCATCTACAATCGGAGAATTGCTTCCAAAAACTTCTGCACCAATTTGGTGGAACTCCCTACTACGTCCTGCTTGAGGTCTTTCATAACGGAACATTGGTGAGATGTAATATAGCTTTAAAGGTTGCGGAAACTCTGGTCCATACCATTTGTTCTCTATATAAGCTCGAACTATTGGAGCTGTTCCTTCTGGTCGTAATGCAATATGACGATCACCTTTGTCATAGAAATCATACATCTCTTTGCTAACAATATCGGTTCCTGTCCCCACACCCCTTGAGAAGAGGTCATAACTTTCAAAGAGAGGTGTTCTGACCTCTTCAAACCGATAATCATTCATAATGATACGAACTAAATCTTCAACATATTTAATTTTGTCTAACGTACTCCCATATAGATCTGTTGTGCCTTTGGGCCTTTGAATCATTCTATTCACTCCTTATAACTAAAATTCGCCCTTAAGTTCGCATGAACTTAAGGACGAATGGATCGTGGTACCACCTTATTTTGAAGGCCAATTAACCTTCCTTACATCGATAACGGCAGATCCGTAGCACTTTTCATGCTAATTATGATAGGTCGAGTGTCTTCACTTTGATTATCAGAAGTAGATTTCAGCCGAGTCTACTTTCTCTAAAACAGTATAATCATTGCTACTTTTCTCATACCGCGGGCAAGTTGTAGCCCAAGTCACACATAAGGATACTTAATTTATCACTTTAAGTCAACAGCTGTTATTACAAATAAGTTACATTTCTTGGTTTTTTCTCTTTTGATAGCAACATATAATAGAATAATAACAGATATCACAGATTATTCAGTTGAGTGTCATGTTATAATGTAGCTTATACGGGATAAACAGTCAAAAACTTAGGAGGCCATCCTTTTGAAAGAAGGGCTTTTGTTACTTATAAAAAATCGCATTACTATTACCCTATGTATATTGTTTCTTTTCTTAACTTCTTTATTCCTACTTTTTTCAGGAATGGCAAAAGCAACTGCTAGCGAAGAGACTATCGTGAAAAAAGTACAAGCATTTGGGAAACCGGACATGACGGCTGAACTAGATTACACTTTTAAACCAAGCGATACTGTTGTAGTACTCAGTAAAGGTGAGCATTGGAGTCATGTTATGACGGCTGACCAACAGTTTGTTTGGATCCCGAATGAGGCATTGAATCATGATTCAACACCCAAAACGATACAAATAGCTACCATTTCGAGCGAATATGCCAATGTGAGGAATAAACCAACAGTTGAGAGCACATTGCTCGGAGTTGCTTACCAAAACGACAAATTTGAAGTCGTGGAATCTTCAAATGGTTGGATAAGAATTCGTTTCCAAGAAGGTATGGCTTATGTTTCTCAAGACCTTGTCACTATATCAGAGGGACCATCTACAGAAATTTCAAATCATAATCGGGAAGGAAATGAAAGCCAAGATAAGAAAGTAATCATTAAAGCTGATAATACTCCTGTTTATGCAGAGGCAAATAAAGAAAGCACTGTACAAGTCACTGCTGCTAAGAATCAAGCATATAAATTTCTTTCCGATGAAGGAGATTTTTATAAAATAGAGATTGATGACCAAACGACCGGATATATTTTGCCTGATGTAGTTGAAACAAACTTTGCTAAACAAGAAACTGACTATAAGAAGGCGGATTCACTAGCAGACGCTACGATTGTGATAGATCCAGGCCACGGTGGCGAAGATCCTGGCGCCTTATCTGAGTACACTTCTTTCTATGAAAAGGATTTTACACTTAAAGTCGGATTGGCAGTTGAAAAGGCGTTAAAGAAGACTGGAGCTAAGGTGCTTATGACTCGATCTGCTGATGAAAATATAAGTTTAGCAAATCGAGCAGCTCTGAGTTCTGATAGCAAAGCTGATGCCTTTATTAGTTTCCACTTTGATACAACAGAATATAACTATGGCTTTTCTGGTAGCACCACTTACTTTTATAGTGACCTTGACGAAACACTTGCTTCTTTTGTCAATGATGAATTAACAAAAGACACGTTATTACCAAATAATGGCATAAAATTTGGTGATTATTTAGTTCTTCGTGAAAACACGCAACCAAGCATATTGATTGAACTAGGCTTCATGAATAATGCTAGTGATGTTACAACGATACAGACCGATAAATTTGCAGATAAAATTGCAAAAGAAATCGTTTCAGGGTTAACAAATTACTTCGATAAATAGCCAATTATCATTCGTAATCAATCTGATTATAATTATGAAACAATCTAAAAGGAGCACGTTGGTTGAAAAGCCAAGTGCTCCTTTTTATTGGTGTCAATTTTTGATTTTATATGTTATTAAACTATTTGTTGTGAGAGTCTACTATGATAGTCACAGGCCCATCATTTACGAGTTTCACTTGCATATGTGCCCCAAAAAGACCTGTCTTGACTGGAAAATGTAGGCGTTCTTCGAGTAATGTGTTGAATTGTTCAAAATAAGAAAGTGCCTTATCAGGTCTTGCAGCTCTAGTAAAACTAGGTCTATTACCCTTTTTTGTATCTGCCATCAAGGTGAATTGTGACACAGAAAGAACACGACCATTGCAGTCAGAAATAGAAAGATTCATCTTGTCATCTTCGTCTTCAAAAATCCTCATTTTAGCGATTTTGTTAGCACAATAAATTAAGTCTTCGCGCTCATCGTTTTCTTCCACGCCAACTAATAGTAATAATCCTCTATCGATGGCTGAAATCAGTGTCCCATCAACTGAGACTTCTGCTTTTTTTACCTTTTGTAATACAACGCGCATCAAATACTCCTTTTAAAAAACTCTTTCATCTGTTGATTTAAAATGTAGCATCAATCATTTAGTACTAACCGTTCCAACTTAAAAATTATTAACTCATAACCCTAAGCTATGAAATAATACGTTGAACCGAATAAACATCAGGAATATTGTTAATCTTATCCACAATTTTATTTAATTGCGTTACGTTCTCGACACGAAGATTCACTGTGATCTCGGCCATCTGATTCTTATCTACTTTACCATTGACGCCATTCAAACTTTTTGTAGTACTATTTATAACATTCAAAATTTCATTTAAGAGGCCGTTACGATTATAGCCTCTGACAACCAATTCGGTATCATATGCCTCTTTTAGTTGAGAAGTATCTTCCCATTCCATCTCGATCAATCGGCCTTGGTGTTCTTTAGGCAACTGAACGTTTGGACAGTCTGCCCTATGGACTGATATACCGCGACCTTTGGTAATATACCCAACTATTTTGTCGCCTGGAAGAGGATTACAGCATCGACTAAGCCTAATCAACAAATTATCTACACCCTCAACGACCGCTCCATTTGAGTGTTTGACAGTCATCTTTTGCTTAGTTTCTTTTGGTGCTTCTTTAGTGGTAGTTTCTTTTTCTAGTGTAATAGGTTCAACATGATGCTTCTTGCGTTCTTCTCTAATTTTTTCAGTAATTTTATTCACTAAAGTGGCAACCGATAGTTCACCAAAACCCACAGCAGTCAATAAATCTTCTTCATTTGAAAAATTATAACGTGACGCAGCTTCTCGTAAATTTGATTTTGTCATCACTTCTTTTGGATTGATATCCATTTCTTTCAGTTGATCAGCAATTTGGTTCTGTGCTTTCTCAATATAATGGTCTCGTTCTTTCAGCTTGAAAAATCGTTTAATTTTGTTTTTTGCTTTTCGGGTCGATACAAGATTTAACCAATCATAAGACGGACCGTTAGAATTGGGATTAGTTAACACTTCTACAATATCACCGTTTTGGAGTTTATAATTTAAAGGAATAATCTTGCCATTTACTTTTGCCCCTACAGTTTTATGTCCGACATCAGTATGAATGTGATAGGCAAAATCTAAGGGACTTGCGTCTTTTGGTAATTCATACACATCACCCTTAGGCGTGAATACATAGACCTTATCCTTAAAAATATCCTCTTTGACACCTTCCATAAAATCTGAGGCATCATTTGACTCATCTTGCAACTCGATAATATCGTTGAACCAATTGAGTTGCTTTTGTAAGGGATCAGTTTCAATTTTTTGGGTTTTTCCTTCTTTATAAGCCCAATGTGCCGCAACCCCATATTCAGCAACACGATGCATCTCTTCTGTTCTGATCTGTATCTCAACAGGTTTGCCATCTGGGCCGATAACCGTAGTATGAATGGACTGATACATATTAGATTTTGGCATGGCAATATAGTCTTTAAATCGACCAGGCATTGGCTTCCATTGTGTATGGATTACCCCTAAGACAGCATAACAATCACGTACAGTCTTGACTAGGACTCTAATAGCCAATAAATCATAGATCTCAGAAAAATCTTTGTGTTGATTGACCATTTTGCGGTAAATCGAATATATGTGTTTTGGTCGACCATAAATGGAACAATCTACTTCAAGTTCAGCAATTGCTGTACGAATTTCATCGATTGTCTTATCAATATAGGCTTCCCTTTCAGTTCGCTTACTATCCATTAAATGAACAATGTTATAGTAGTCATTTGGTTTTAAATATCTCAAACAAGTATCTTCTAATTCCCACTTGATAACATTCATCCCTAAACGGTCAGCCAATGGTGCATAGATTTCAATCGTTTCTTTAGCTATTTTCTTTTGCTTATCTGGCCGATGGTATTTTAGTGTCCGGATATTATGCAATCTGTCAGCTAATTTAACCATAATAACTCTGAGATCTTTAGCCATTGCAATCAACATTTTACGGTGATTTTCGGCTAATTGCTCTTCATCTGACTTATACTCAATACGTCCTAATTTTGTCACGCCGTCAACTAATTGAGCGACCTGTCGAGAAAACATTTTGCTGATATCCTCCAAGGTGTAAGGCGTATCTTCGACAACATCATGAAGAAATCCAGTTACTACAGTATCACGATCTAAATGTAAATTCGCTAAAATACCGGCTACCTGAATAGGATGTATAATATAAGGCTCTCCGGATTTTCTCATTTGTCCTTTGTGGGCCTCTTTAGCTACTTCATAGGCTTTCTTAATGAGATCAACGCTCTCCTCATTCAAATAGGTGGCACACATCTCAAAAACTTGTTCGGCCGTTACATTTTTCTCTGTGCTCATATGTGGGCCTCCTTATCACTAGCATTGTACTCCTCATCATAATCATTATTACCAACATCTGCACTCCTAGGCGATTCAATAAAATGACTATTAATTGAGTTTTGTACTTTATTATACCTTTTTTTTAAATCATCTGGCTAGTCTAAATCAAACGATTTATAACTCCGTTAAGGCTGATATGACGCTCAAAGCATATAATGGTGCCGTTTCACATCTCAGAATCCTTGGCCCCAGACTGCTAAAGACAGCCCCTTTATCTTTTAAGAGCTGTCTTTCTGGATCACTTAAGCCGCCCTCAGGACCGAATATCATTAAAATAGAATGGCTGTTAGGATGTTCCTCTAGTGTTTTCTTTAAAGAAAAAGGATGATTCGATTTTGCAATGTCTTCATCACAAACTATCACTAGATTATCACTAAAATCAATTTCTTGATTACCATCCAAAAAGATAAGCTTAGGAACTCTTGTTCTATGGGATTGTTCTGCAGCTTCTTTAGCAATTTTTTGCAATCGTTCTATTTTAGACTTTCTTTTCTTTTGATCCCAACTAGAAATACTGCGATCCATTTCAAGAAAGCCAATCTGATGGGCACCAAGTTCAGTTGCCTTTTGGGTAATCAAGTCGGCCTTATTTTGTTTTGGAAGACCACAAAGTATAGTCACTTTTACGGGGAGTTCAAATTTTTTAGTTACCTTACTCAAAATGTCAATAGGAGTCGGAATCGTTGCTTCTCTAACTTTTGCTTCATATTTTTCCCCATCACTACTAACAATCTCAATGGGCGTTCCAGAAACGGCTCGCATCACTTTTATCAGGTGAAAGGAATCTTCTTGTCCTAATTCTATATTGTCATTACTTTTTAGTCTTTTAGGGTAAAAATATTGTTGAACCATTTTATCTCCTTTATAACTCTTTTATAGAATTTTTAGATTACTTTTTTAAATACCAAGGAACACCAATCTTGGTCTTCGCGATAATCAACCAGCGTAAACTTAGCGTTGACATATCTATCTTCTATATCTTTTCTCTGCTTTTTTAAAATACCAGAAAGTATCAGAATACCATTGTTTATAAGCTTGTTATAGGCATCCTCTGCCATAGTCATCAAGATTGGGGTTAAAATATTTGCAACAATAACAGATGCTTTGCCATGATAATGGCTTAATAAGTTTGCTGTTTCAACATGAATACGGTCATGAATACGGTCATGATTTTGATTCTTTCGCGCATTTTGAAGAATAACATGCTCAGCATTCGGATCAATATCATAACTGTATACTTTTTTTGCATTAAAAAGAGCTGCAGCGATGCTTAATATTCCGCTCCCCGCACCAACATCAACTACTATATCTCCAGCGCGTAAATAGGTTTCAAGTCCCAATAAGGCTAATCGCGTTGTAGCATGGGTTCCTGTACCAAAAAGAACACCCGGATCCAGGTAAATAAGTTTTTCTTCAACCGATTCCTTATTATAATCAATCCATTCTGGTACAATCGTCAAAAAATGAGATATTCTAACAGGTTGGTAATAGGCTTTCCATTCATTAACCCAATCTTCATCCTTCAACTTGGTGTATGATACCTCAATATCACTTGCCGGAGCATTGAAAAACTGTGTAACAAGGTTTAATTTATTAACCAGTTTTTCTTTAAAGGCAGCTGTAAAATCGTCTTCTGCTATATAAGTGCTAACGAGAACCTCATCAGAATTGAAAAGCTCTTTACGCGATGCATCTGCCCAATCATGATGATGATCTTTCAAGAAATCCAAGTCCTTTGGATCAGATATTTCGACGCCACCGACACCAATTTCTTGTAAAACCTCGCTAACTGTATCTGACATTAAATGATTAGTCGCAACAGTCATTTTAATCCACCACTCGCTCATATGTAACTTCCCCTCTAAATTGACAACTAGTATACATCATCAAAGTCTCGTATCATAGATTTAAACAGTTCTAGACTATTAGTATAATATAGTTTTACTAATATTCAAAAAAAGTGATTTTTAGCAGTGTTCTAAATTATTCTTTAGCCAATAAGACAATAATAAAGATTTTTTAATAAAGAATATCAAATCTTACGAAAAACTCTTGCTAAATAATCATCACAAACATTGAAAAGATAGAATGAATTTAGTATTATTGAAGGTGATGTTAAATGAACGACATGCTTGTTAGGTCTAGTGACCCTTCGACTAATCAAAGAGGTGTATATTTATGTCTGAACGTCTATTAACTACAAAAGATATTTTACAAAAAGATTTCAAAAATTCCTTTAGAGGATATAATGTTTCAGAAGTGGATGAGTACTTAGATACCGTGATTCGAGACTATGATTCTTTTCAAAAGGAAATTGCTTTTCTACAAAACGAAAATGAACGCTTAAGAGCTCGAGTTGAAGAATTATCACGTAAACAATCGCAAGCTGAGCCTCAAAGAAGTATGTCACCCCAAATGGGTGTAACGAACTTCGATATTTTGAAGCGACTTTCGAATTTAGAAAAACATGTTTTCGATGCAAAATTAAAAGAAGATCAACAATAATTGCGATAACTTATTGCTTTGATTTCCCTATTAGTGAAAATCTCTATTTAGTGACGTTCTCTATTAGTGAGTTTTTCTTATAGCAAAACGATTATTCGTTGATCTGATTTACCCTATTCCCTAGAATCAACTAATAAATTTCAGGTAATTACGCTAGCTTTTTAGCTGGTGAGGAAAGTCCATGCTCGCACAAGCTGCGATGCTTGTAGTGTTCGTGCTCAGCGAAATCATAAGCTGAGGTATTGGTTTTTTCCAATAACGGCAGAAAAAATGACTAAGGGGAAACCTATGTCAAAGTATTCTTGAAAGTGCCACAGTGACGAAGCAGTTTTAGAAATGAAATTGATGGAACGCGGTAAACCCCTCGAGCGAGCAACCCAAACATAATGGTAGGGGCACTTTTTTAGCGGAATTAAACGCGTGAAAGAGACAATTAATTGTAGACAGATGATTACCCACCATCTTAATCCTGGTTAAGGTGGTGACAGAACATGGCTTATCGAAATTTATTAACAGGACTGATAGACGAGATTTAGTCTCGTCTATTTTTTTAAATTTGACTTTTAAAAACCTGACTTTCAGATGGTGCCATATCGTATATTTCAATATCATTGGATATGGGTTATGATAATAAGTATTAGTAACCCTTTTCCCGCAAATCTGTATTAACTGATGTTTCAAAATTAAGGAGAATAAATACATGCCCATAGATGCAAAACCAAGCTTTAAGCTACTAGCAACGGCCGCAAGCGGTATCGAAACACTCGTTAAAAGAGAACTACAAGACCTTGGATATAATACTATAGTTGACAATGGTAAAGTTTTTTTCAATGGATCATGGGACGACATCGCCACTACGAATCTTTGGTTACGAACGGCAGATCGCATCAAAATTGTATACGGAGAATTCAAAGCTCTCACTTTCTCAGAATTATTTGATCAGACGTATGCACTACCTTGGGATAAATTATTGCCAGTTGATGCCAATTTCCCTGTCTCAGGAAAATCACTAAAATCAAAATTATTCAGCGTTCCTGATTGCCAAGCTATCGTTAAAAAAGCAATTGCTAAAAAGCTTCAAGATGTTTACCATAGACTCAATCAACTTCCTGAAACCGGCGCCTTATACCCTATTGAGGTTGCGATACGAAAGAATCAAGTGCAAATTTCTATCGATACAACTGGTAGTAGTTTATTCAAAAGAGGATATCGTGTTGATAAAGGAACAGCACCTTTGAAAGAAAATATGGCTGCTGCACTTATTTTATTAACTAATTGGCATAGTGATAAACCTTTTATAGATCCATTTTGTGGGTCCGGAACTATACCAATCGAAGCAGCTTTAATTGGGCAAAACACACCACCTGGTTTCAATCGGTCTTTTATCAGTGAAAAATGGTTATATTTTCCAACTGAGATTTGGGATAGAGTCAGAGCAACTGCTGAAGAAAAAATCGATTATGATATCCAATTAAATATTTATGCGTCAGATATCGATGGTCATATGATTGAAATTGCAAAGAGAAATGCTGAAGAAGCGGGTGTTCTACATCAAATCACCTTTAAGCAACAAGCTATCAAAGATTTCAAAACGAGTCTAGAAACAGGTACTATAGTGACTAATCCACCATATGGTGACAGGCTAAACAACAAAGATGACATTGTTGGAATCTACCAAACAATGGGTTCTGTATTTGCCCCGCTAACAGGATTTAGCAAGTATATCTTGACGAGCGACGAGCAATTTGAATTACATTTTGGAAGTAAAGCAACTCGAAAACGAAAACTATACAATGGTGCTATCAAGGTCGACTATTATCAATATTGGTCAAAAAAGAAGGGATGATGTGCTTTTTAAGCACTTCATCATAAATGAAGGATTGATATCGTGCACACTCCCCTATCAAACCCACTTTCTAAGTGGCAATACAACGCATTTTTACTACGTTATGCTCCGACAGAAAGAGCAGATAAATTTAAACATGGGGAATATCTGATTGACTTTATATCTATGCTGCAGTGGCAAGATATTTCAATTGATTTGCTCCATTTTTTAGAGATAGAAAAAAGCTATACGGATCATGATACAAAGGTTGATTACTCATTCATCAGCCATTATTTCCCACATAAATCGAGAAATATAAACAAATTGAAACAGGTAGATTCCGACGTAGAATCCATCTCTCAATACCGTCTTCCTGAGGGATTCTCTCATTTTCTGCCTCAATGTCTTAGGACAGAACGTCGGATGCCGAACATTTTTCATACGTCTCCCGTAACACTAATTGCTTTACCTCCTAAATGGGAGATTATAGAAATATTGTTGGCTCTTAATTTACCAATTTCATATGAATATTCTTACTTATCCTATCCTAAATTATCTTTCTCAACTCTTTTACCAGATCAATTTAAACCCACACATTACATCTATTTGATTCTCATACACTCCTACTTACCTTTATTAAGACATGAGTTTACGGGTTTGGAGACTTATAATGAGTTTAAAAGCTATACTTATAGACAATTTACTTCTACAAACCAGAGTTACGATGAGTTGGAACTGAAAAAATGGCTTTGGGCAGATATGATTGCCTATCAATTATTTGATTATTTGTTGGAAGACGACCTTTTTTTAATGTATTTTATAACAAATCAGTGGCACAAAGTTAAATATTTTATATCTGAAGCCTTAGCAGTAAAAGCAAGCCTATTCGATAATCAATTACTAGTTCGTTCGCATTTTGATTCATGGCGGAAAAAGAGACTCAAATTTTGGAAAAAACAGATTAGGATAAAGCATCTCCTAAAAAAATAAAAGTAGACCATTTTTTGGTCCACTTTTTCTGATTTATCATCCGTTTATTATAGTAATAGATAACTAGCCTATATAAAATAATTCACCTTTGACTCTCCATGCGCTCATGATTAAGTTCTGAGATAACTCTTTGCTAACTGATCAGCTTTTTTATTTTGACTTTCAGGAACCCACTCAACTAAGGATAAGGTGTACTGATCAAGTAAAGGGCTGATCAGTTTTAGATAGTCACTATAGATCTTATTTCGTGAAGATCTCCTAGATAGAACCCGAACAACTATTTTACTATCACTATATACAGCAATAATATCATGACTATCACAATGACTTCTTACCCATTTTAAAGCTTCGTAAACACTTATAAATTCCGCTTCATGATTAGAATACTGATTTTTGAGCTTTTTCCCCATTTGAAACTGGTTTTTATCAGCATAACATACCCAACCAACAGCAGTGGGGCCAGGGTTACCGGAGACAGCTGCATCACAAAAAAGTTTGATCACTGTTATACACCAACCACCAAAACATTTGTAGCTTGGAAGCCTTTTGCCCCCTCAACCAAATCAAAAGTCACTTGTTGCCCATTTTTCAATGTCTTAAACCCGTCAGTATTAATACCAGTAAAATGGACAAAAAAATCATGCTCATTTGCTTCGTCAGTTATAAAACCATAGCCCTTTTTATCATCAAACCACTTCACGATACCTTTAGCCATCATAAACGCCCCCTACAGATTTCTATAGTATTGTTAACGTTTTTTTGTTATTCGTCAGTAAGTTTCTCTTTGACTTCCCCTTCTGAAATAACAACAAACTCATCGATATCTTTAAAGTTCACTATCGTCCGTTCTTCACAGATATCATGCATGATTGATTCAGAAAAAGCCCAATTAATTTTTACAACAGCAGAATTTGTCAAAAGTTTCTCAATTTTTCCTACCATCTGTTGCTCTCTAAAGAAAAACCTAATCTCATCCCCAACTTCGGGGCGAATCGATTCTTTAATTTTAGAAATGATGTCTATTGCTTCATCATAAGGAACATCTAAAAGATGAGCTATTCGTGATTTACTGGTACCCTTTCTTAGTTCAGTCTCAACCGTCTCGCGCATTGTTTTAGTAATCCTTTTTGCCAATGCATTCGCTCCCTTCAAATCTCCACAATATGCTACTTACCTCTATTATAGCATATTGTCAACAAAATCATGTATTGAACGAATTGCCTGTTTCAAAGTCTCCTCATCAATAGCATAACTTATCCTTATATAACGCTCACCAGATTTACCAAAATATTCTCCAGGAACAAATCCGAATTTATAACGATCAGCTATTCCCTTACAAAAATCGACTGATGTCTGTTTGAAATTATCTGGAATTTTAAGAAACAAGTAGAAGGCTCCATTTGGTTCAACGTACTCAAAACCATATTTTTGGCACTCAGCCAATAGTACAGTTCGACGTCTATTAAATACGTTCTTTATTGCTTCTGCTGATTCATCTCCATTATCTAAAGCCTCAACACCACCTAATTCAGCAAAACGAGTAGCATTATTAACTAATAGTTGATGGACTTTGAAAATTTGATCGATATACATTTGTGGAGCCATTATATAGCCCAAACGCCATCCAGTCATTGCGAAAGATTTGGATAAGCCATTTAGTAACACTGTACGTTCTGGGAGAAATTTAGCAAAAGAAGTATGTGGTTCGTCTGTATAATTTATGGTGCTATATATTTCATCACTAATAACAACTAAATCAGGATAGTTTTTAATTATTTCGCTGAATGCTTCTAAATCAGAAGCATTATAACTGACTCCAGTAGGATTTGAAGGGTAGTTTAAAATCAAGACTTTAGCATTCGGTGTATTTTTTAGTGTTTCATTTAGTGCCTCAGGAGTTAACCTCAAATTAGTTTTCTCAGTATTAATCGTAACAAACTGTAAGTTTGCAAAAGTTGAGATAGTTTCATACGCCGGATAATAAGGTTCTGGCACAATAACAGCATCATTCTTTTGAGTTAAAGTCATCAGCGTAGCTGCTAGTCCTTCTGTGACACCTATAGAAATCAAGACTTCGTTTTTATAGTCATAGTTTAGTCCCTGTGTCCTTCTAATATAATCGCTACATGCTCTACGAAATTCACTATCTCCCCTACTATTTGAATAGTGTGTCTCACCATTTTCTAAAGCTCTTATAGAGGCATCCACAATATGCCGAGGAGTATCCATATCAGGTTCACCAATCGTTAGAAGTGTTATATCACCAAAAGTATCAAACCAATCAGTAATTTCGCGTATAGGCGATGCAGAAACATATTTTAATATAGGGTTCATAGTTATCCTTCTTTCATAGTTTCTCTCAATAACATGACAATGTAACAGTATAAAATGAGACTATCTTTATGCGATAAAATGGTCTAATTAGTACCTAAGTCGCTAATAAACCATAAATATCCTCACTAATATTTAATGATATCCTAACTGTTATTTTATCAGACTTTTAGACCAATTACTATTTAAAAAGAGGTTGTTCATGGAGTGTTTAGCTTCAAGATATAAGGAAGTTTATCTGAAACAGCACTATTTAACGTAGAATCCTAAATTGTGCATCAAAAAAGAAGTTATAACGTGATACTAGTTATAACTTCTTCAGTAAAAGCATCAGAAAAGCACCAGAAAATACCAGTTCAATGTTCATAAACCTATCTCAACGATGAAATCATTCTATAGCATTGAGACTTTTTCTTCACTCTCTTCTCTCTCACGGGTTTCTTTATTGATCTGTGCATCTTTCTCAGTACAGTAAACAAAGTGATTAGGGGTTATCTCACGCATCTCACAGCCTTCGTAATTACCATCTCCATGATACGGGATACGTTTGCGTGTCCTTTCATAATCTGGATCCGGTAAAGGCACAGCAGAAAGTAAACTCTTAGTATAAGGATGGAGCGGATGATTATAAACTTCATCTGCATCTCCGACCTCAACTAATTTACCATAATACATAACACCGATTCGGTCACTAATGTATTTAACCATGGATAAGTCATGGGCAATAAAAAGGTAAGTTAAATGATGCTTATTTTGTAGATCTTTCAATAAATTGACAACTTGAGCTTGGATAGAAACATCTAATGCTGAAATAGGTTCATCACATACAATAAATTTTGGTTCAACAGCTAACGCTCTTGCGATTCCAATACGTTGACGTTGACCACCAGAAAACTCATGCGGATACCGAGTCGCATGGTCTGGGTTTAGTCCCACAGTTTTTAACAGTTCATCGACTCTATTATTCCGTTCTTTATCATTTTTTGCTAAATGATGGATATCAATACCCTCAGCAATAATGTCTCGAACTTTCATTCTCGGGTTTAGTGATGCATATGGATCTTGGAAAATCATTTGTGCATCTTTACGAAAGTCAAGTAAATTTTTGTGCTTCACACTTTCAATATTTTCATTCTCGAAAATTATTTCTCCAGCAGTTGGACGATATAGTTTGATGATTGCTCTACCAGTGGTTGACTTCCCACAGCCAGATTCACCAACTAATCCAAACGTCTCTCCTTCATGAATTGTAAAGGAAATGTCATCAACGGCTTTTACTTCATTTTTGCTACCAACGTTAAAATATTGCTTCAAATGCTTGATTTGAACAAGTGGATTATCATAATTAATGGCCATCGGCAGTTCCTCCATTTCGCTCTTGTTTCAATTTGAACTCCTCTTGCCTTTTTACAATCACAGGTGGTGGTGTAACTTTAGGAGCTTGGGGATGAAGCAACCAAGTAGCTGCATAATGTGTATCAGAAACTTTAAAGAATGGTGGTTCTATTTCAGTATCTATTTCTAAAGCATATTCACTACGAGGTGCAAAAGCGTCACCAGTTGGCGGATCTAATAAATCAGGAGGTGTACCTGGAATAGCGTATAAGTCTCCTTTTGTTTCTAGTGTTGGCATAGAGGCTAAAAGCCCCCAAGTATACGGATGTTGAGGATTATAGAATATTTCATCAACAGTCCCAAATTCGACTATTTTTCCAGCATACATCACAGCAACTTTATCGGCTACGTTAGCAACAACACCTAAATCATGAGTGATAAAAATGATTGATGTTTCTATTTTCTTTTGAAGATCTTTCATTAATTCTAATATTTGTGCTTGGATAGTTACATCCAGAGCAGTTGTTGGTTCATCAGCAATCAATATTTCTGGATCACACCCTAATGCAATTGCAATTACGATACGTTGACGTTGACCTCCTGAGAATTGATGAGGATATTGCTTCATCCGTTCTGGTGCATTCGGAATACCAACTAATGTTAATAATTCTTCTGCTCTTTTATAAGCTTCCTTTTTAGAAACTTTTTGATGCTTAAGGATTGGTTCAGCAATTTGCTTTCCAATTTTCGTTGTTGGGTTTAGAGAAGTCATTGGGTCTTGGAAAATCATCGCGATGTTATGCCCTCTAATAGAACGCATTTGCTTGTCAGACAATTTCAAGAGATCCTTATCTTGGAAGAGAATCTCTCCTTGCTCTATAACCGCATTTCCACTTAATAAACGCATAATTGCCCTAGTGGTGACAGATTTACCAGATCCAGACTCTCCAACAATTGCTAAAGTTTCCCCTTTTTCCAATGAGAAGTCTACACCTCTAATAGCTTTTACCTTGCCGGCAAACGTGTTAAAAGAAATGTGCAAATCTTTTACTTCAAGTATTTTCTCTGCTGCCATAACAATTATCCCTTCTAATCTTTCATTCGTGGATCTAGAGCATCTCTTAAACCATCAGCTAAGAGGTTGAAACTAATCATGATGACACACATCACGCCAGCTGGATACCACATCAAATGTGGTAAGAAGCGGAAGGTCTTGTAACCATCATTGATCAAAGTACCTAAGGATGCACCTGGTGCTGGAATTCCAATTCCGATAAAGCTTAAGAATGCTTCAAAGAAAATGGCTGCGGGGATTGAAAACATCGTTTGAATAATGATGACACCCGCTAAGTTAGGAATCAAATGTTTGGTTGCAATCTTCCAAAATGACTCTCCTAATGCTTGTGCAGCTAAAATATACTCTTGAGATTTGAGTTTTAAGGTTTGTGCCCTGACAACTCTTGCCATTGAAAGCCATTCAGTAAATGCTAAGGCTAGAATGATCGAACCAACACCTGGTTTGAAGACCAATAGCATTAAAACGAGTACAACTAAATTTGGCACCCCTGAAAGGATTTCAATAATCCGTTGCATCACGTTATCGATACGACCGCCGAACCACGCAGATGTTATTCCGTAGATAATACCGATTGTCAGATTAAACAACGCGGCAGAAAAAGCAATAATCAAGGAGATTCTGGTTCCGTATAGGATGCGAGAAAGTAAGTCACGACCTAAACCGTCTGTCCCAAGATAGAAATAAGTACTTTCAGGGACTTGTGCGGTAGCATATACATCAGCACCCTTACGAAAACCATTTAGGCCTGGAATACTAATACCAGGGATTTTTGGTGGTAAGTTAGCCCATTGAACATTTTGTTTATATGGACTATAAGGCGCTATCCAAGGAGCAGCAAATGCTAAAATACACATGATGATAATCAAAACTAAACATACCACTGCTGCCTTATTCTTTTTTAAACGTCTCCAAGAGTCTTGGAGAAAACTAAGAGATGGTGCAGCTATTTTTTCTTTATCGCCTAGTTTCTTTTTAGATGCAGGTTCAAACAGTTTCGGATCAAATTTCTTTGTTTGTAATGATTCTGCCATTATGCAGCACTCCCTTCATCCGCAAGGCTGATTCTAGGATCAATCAATCCATATAAGACATCAACGACTAATATGACAACAACTAGCATGAATGAATATAACATGGTGACACCCATGATAGTCGGATAGTCATTTTGCATGATTGATTTAACAAATTGTTCTCCAATTCCTGGTAAAGCAAATATATTTTCAACAACCATCGATCCAGTCATTAAACCAACCAACATTGGTCCTAAAATTGTTACCAAAGGAATGATAGCATTTCTAATCCCATGTTTATAAGCAACTTCCCATCGACTTAACCCCTTTGCGCGAGCTAATTCAATATAATCACTATTTAGCACATCGACCATCTCTGTTCTCACAAATCTGGCTGAATCTGCTAAAGGTGAGATTGCAAGTGCTATGGTTGGTAGGATTGAAGAAACAAACCCTTGATTCCATAAGGCAATCGGTAATATTGGGAAAATAACACCAAATAACAATTGCAACAACACTGCGAATACAAAACTTGGTATCGACCGTCCTAAAATAGCAACAAATGTTGCGACAGTATCAACCCACGTATTTTGTTTCATGGCAGCTATTATCCCTAGAAAAGTACCAAATATAGTTCCTACTATCATGGCTTGGATACCTATTTGGAACGAAACACCAATCCGAGAACCAATCAATCTGGAAACTGGTGCATTAAACTGGAACGACTGTCCCAAATCAAAAACAAGCAACCCTTTTAGATAAATCAAATACTGTACAAACACTGGTTTATCTAACCCATACTTTTGATTCATTAATGCTATTTGCGCATCCGTTAATTTTTCTTCATTCGCATAAGGCGAACCGGGTAACAACTTCATTAAAAAGAAAGTGATCGTCGCAATCAAAAATAATGTGATGATCATGTAAAAAACACGTTTAGATAAATATTTCCAATATCCCTTCAAGAAAAACCCCCCTAGTTTCTATTTAAATACTTTTTGTTCAATCATAAATGCTTACCTTGAAAATCATAAACAATTTTTTCTAAAATGTCAAAACAATGAGAATAATAATAAAGATTACAATGATATTGCTTTTACATCATACTTCGGCTAAATTGAATATACTACATTCTTTAAGAATGATGTCCTGTTAGATTTGATGGCTTAGCCATAGTTTTTTCTAGGTTTAACCATCAGACTAATAGATAGTACTGTAATTAATATAACTAGTTCTTGATTGCAAGCTATATACTCACTAGCAATTAGTAGAACTAACCTATAAGGAGAGCTTTAATCAATGTCGTTTGTTAAAAAGTATAAAATCTTTATTGTGGCAATCTCACTACTTATTCTGGTGTTCATCTATCAATGGTTGACAGAAAAACGGATTAGTTTTTTGAGTACCAGTGATTACACTTTGTATATTGCAGCATTCTTTAGTGTTTTTGGCATAGGGGGTAAAATATTTGAGGCCGGTACATTTGATTTTTTCATGTACAGTGTCGAATATCTTAAACGGATGCTACAGCCACACAAGTATGACTTAACAACTCCTATCAAAAGAAAGCAGCTTAGCCAAGCAGTAGGAAAAGCCTATATATTCCCTTTACGTCTAACAATAATTTTCTTTTTGATATCCTTAATGAGTCTTCTACTACATTATACCTTTGAAGTTTAAGTAACCTTTTAGTATCTTCTTTATTCTGATCTATTTCTAATAGTTAATCAGCTTAGTTCTACTCGATTTAAATAGAGCCAGCTGGAGTCACTGCTACGAAAATAATCATAATACTAAACAAAACGGTCGAGACCTTTAACTAGTCTTGACCGTTTTGAATGTCCAGAATTTTTAATATCATCCTCAATCAGTTTTATTTAGAATTTTTGACAACCCATTTGTAATCAAAATCTGCACCAACAGTGTGTGTCACAAAGTTTTCCAAAGAAGGACTTTGTAATGCAGCGCCGTAACGTTGATACAACGGACCAATAGCTCCATCATCGATCAACAATTTTTCAGCTTCTAATAATTCTGACCAACGTTTATCTAAGTCTTCCGTTTCACCACGAGCAGATTGGATTAACTTATCGTAATCTGGATTACTGTAACCAGTTGAGTTATTACCATTAGTAGATTCAAATAGTTCTAAGTAGTTGATAGGATCTGCAAAGTCAGCACCCCAACCAGCTAATTGGATATCATAGTCTCCACTATCATCTTTTTGTAATCTATTTTTGAATGGTACATTTGTAAGAGTAACTGTTAAACCAGGTAAATTCTCTTGTAATTGGGCTTGAATAAATTCTGAAGATGTTTTCGCATTTTCACTATCATCTGAAAGGAAGTCTAATGTCAATGAATCAACACCAAGTTCATCCAATCCTTTTTCCCAGTATTCTTTAGCAGCGTCAACATCAAATGTTGATAGCTCACCACTCTCAGCTCTAAAGTCTTCTTTGGTAGAAGGATTAGCTGCTAAGTCCGCTGGTACTAAACCAACTGCCACTTGAGACCCATTTTGAAGTACACGGTCTACGTATGCTTGTCTATCCACTGCTGCTGATAAAGCTTTTCTAATATTAACGTTTGCTAAAGCTTCTTTTTCAACATTATATTTCAAGTAGAATAATGAAGAAGTTGGAACTTTTACAAGATCAGGATCGTCTACTTTTTGAGCTATATAATCTCCTGTCAGAGCTAAACGATCAAGTTCCCCTGTTTCATATAAGTTCAAACCAGTTGATGTTTCCTTAATAACTTGGATATCAATTTCGTCTGTTTTAACAGCGTCTGCATCCCAGTAATCAGGGTTTTTAATATATTTCCAAGAAAGTCCAGTTCCATCCCAATCCTCTAAAGTATATGGTCCGATATAAAGGAGGTTGTCGCTGTTAGTAGCGTAGTCATCACCTTTTTCAGTTACAAACTTTTCGTTTAACGGATAGAATGGTGCCATTGCGAATAAACTATTTAAATATGGCACATTAGATTCTAATTCTACTTTTAATGTATGATTGTCAACAGCTTCAACACCTAATTCAGAAGGATCAGCTTCACCATTGATGATTTCACTTGCATTTTTGATAACGCCAGCTGCTAAATAGTTATACGAAGCTGCTGTTGCAGGATCAACTAAGCGACGCCAAGAATAAACAAAATCGTTAGCTGTCAATGGATCACCATTTGACCATTTCACATCTTTTAATGTAAACGTCAACGTTTTACCATCTTCTGAAACTTCTGGTTCACCTTCAGCTAAAGCTGCATCAAAGCCAGCTCCATCTTCAGATTGACGGTAAAGACCTTCAGTTACTGATTGTAATGCATTGAATCCTTCAGTATCTGTAACTAGTGTAGAATCCATTGTTGGTAATTCTGCTCCAGCAGGTAATTTGATTACTTCTGCCCCGTCAGCTGAATCACCATCGCCATTACCACCATTACCACCGCCATCGTTACCACCATTACCACAAGCGGCTAATAGAACAGTTGTCCCTAATAACAAAGCCGGTTTCTTTAATTTTTCCAAATCCATAGATTTGCCCCCTCAATGAGTAACATTATTAAACTACATAATAATATTATCATCATATTCTAATATAAACAAGATAAATTTTTAAAAAATGTTTCTCTCAATTTAGAATTCCACTAACAATACTATTCTATGTTATATAATATCTACTTTAATTAGCTGGCCACATCTGTTAAAAGCATTGCTTCTATAGCACTTCATGCGTAAGCGGGAAGTAATCAGGTATATTCCTAAATAGCTAACCTCCGGTTATTCTTAAGACACTAAAGAATAATTGGAGGTTTCATTGTGGCT
>OMJG01000017.1_pt1 | contig 112653 bp, 97 predicted proteins | sample 1646431 | NCBI WGS metagenome assembly OMJG01 (sample SAMN03771674, study PRJEB25209) | food metagenome | isolation source: Cotija cheese | place: Mexico:Jalisco,Michoacan | collected 2011-12-12 | reverse complement strand
CGCTGCCTCAGCCGGCGGCGGCGCAGCGGCTGAGGCAGGTGCTGTGCGCTCGTGGCCTGGCCGAGGCGGGGGTGGGGATCGCCGACGGGCTGTTCGCCGCCGGGCAGGCCGCGCTGCGCGCCGAACCGGTGATGATCGTGCCCGCCGGAGGGTCGGGGGAGTTCCTGTCGGGTCTGGAGATCGGCGCCCTGGACGCCGGGACCGCCCCGAAGGACCGCGGATCCTCGGATCTGGTGCGGTCGCTGCGCGGTCTCGGGCTGCGCACCCTGGGCCGGTTTGCGGCCCTGGACCACCAGAAGGTCGTGACGCGGTTCGGGCCCGACGGCGGACGCGCCCACCTGCTGGCCGCCGGGATCGACACGACCCCGTTGACCTCCCGGCATCCGGACGCCGATGACGCCGTCGAGATCACCTTCCCCGACCCCCTGGGGCTGGCCGAGCAGGTCGCCGCCGGGGTGGAGCCCCTCGCCTCCGCGATGCTCCAGGATCTCGGCCGGCGCGGAATGAGCTGCGACGAGGTGCGGATCGTCATCCGGTCCACCGACGGCCTGAGCGAGCAGGTCTGGCGTCACCCCTGGCAGTTCTCCTCGACCGATCTGGTCTCCCGGGTCGTCTGGCAGCTGTCGGGAACCCGACGGCGCGACGCGGATGAGGAGGCCTGTGCCATTCCCGCCGGCGTGGAGGCGGTCCGGCTCGTCCCGACCGCCCGGCCGGCCGCCGAGCACGCCGAGGGCCTGTTCGGGGCCCGTCCGGCCGAGCACCTCATGGCGATCCTCACCAGGCTCCAGGACCGGCTCGGTCCCCGGGCGGTGCTCACCCCGGCTGTGACCGGAGGACGTCTGCTCAAGGAGCGCCGGCAGCTCACACCCTTCGGATCGCTGCCCGAGGGGCGCTCCCGCCTCGAGGAGCCCTGGCCCGGCCGGCTGTCCGGACCGGCCCCCGGCGTCGTCTTCCAGCAGCTGCGCCCGGTGCGGGTCCAGACCGCCGACGGATCCCCGGCCCGGCCCTGCGAGCCGGGGACGGGGGACTCCCCGGAATGGTTCACCGACCCTTCCGGACGCCGCCGGAGGGTGATCGCCTGGGCCGGTCCGTGGCCGGTCCTGCAGCGCTGGTGGGACGCCGGGGCCACCTCGGTGGAGCGCTTCCAGCTGGTGACCGAGGACCAGCAGGCCTGGGTGCTGGCGGCCAGTGGCGACTCGTGGTGGGCGGAGGCCCGCTATGACTGACGCCGGCCCCGACCGCGCTCGCCCCGGAGACCGTCATGACCTATGACAATCCGCCCATCCCGTGGTCGGAGCTGGAGCGCCGGATCGAGGGCGGGGCCCCCACGGAGGGATCCGACGGACCGGCGTACTCGCGCAAGCGCCGGCCCCCCACCGGGCATCCGGTGCCTCCGGCGGGGCCGGTGGTGCCCTACGCCGAGCTGCACTGCCACTCCCACTACAGCTTCCTGGACGGCGCCTCCAGCCCCGAGGAACTGGTGCACCGGGCGGTGGAGCTGGGCCTGTCGGCGCTGGCGCTGACCGACCATGACGGCCTCTACGGGGTGGTGCGGATGGCCGAGGCCGCCGAGGCCTACGGCCTGCCGACCATCATCGGCTCCGAGCTGTCCATCGGCCTGCCCGCGCCCCAGAACGGTGTGGCCGATCCGGTCGGCAGTCACCTGCTGGTGCTCGCCCGCGGCGTCGAGGGCTACCACAGGCTGGCCGGCGCCATGACCGAGGCCTACCTCACCGACGGCGCCGAGAAGGGGCGCCCGATCTACGACCTGGAGGCCCTGGCCGAGGCGGCCGACGGGCACTGGATCATCCTCACCGGCTGCCGCAAGGGGCTGGTGCGCCGGGGACTGGCCCAGGGCGCCGACCAGGCGGACCGCGAGCTGCACCGGCTGGTCGAGCTCTTCGGCCACGACAACGTGGCCGTCGAGCTCACCGACCACCGGCGTCCCTCCGACACCCATGACAACGACCTGCTGGCCGGTCTGGCCGAGGCCCGGGGGCTCCCGGTGGTCGCCACCAGTGCCGCCCACTACGCCACCGCCGAGGCCTTCGAGCTGTCCTGCGCGATGGCCGCGGTGCGGGCCCGGCGCAGCCTCGACGAGATCGACGGCTGGCTGCCCGCCGGGCCGGTGGACCGGCTGCGCAGCGGGGCGGAGATGGCGGGGCTGTTCTCCCGCTACCCGGATGCGGTGGCCAACACCGTGAGGATCGCCGAGCAGACCCGGTTCTCGCTGCGCTCCAGCCGGCCCCGGATGCCCGACCAGGAGGTGCCCGAGGGCCACACCCCGATGAGCTGGCTGCGGCAGCTGGCCGAGCGGGGCCGCCTGGAGCGCTACGGCGAGGACCCCGCGGCGCAGGCCAGGATCGCCTCGGAGCTCGACGTCATCGAGTCGAAGGGATTCGCCGGATATTTCCTCATCGTCCACGACATCGTCAGTTTTGCCCGCAGCCGCGGAATCCTCTTCCAGGGTCGCGGGTCGGCGGCGGCCTCGGCGGTCTGCTATGTGCTGGGAATCACGGTGGTCGATCCGGTGTTCTACGGCCTTCCCTTCGAGAGATTCCTGTCGGCGCTGCGCGAGGAGGAGCCGGATATCGACGTGGATTTCGACGCCCGGCGCCGCGAGGAGGTGATCCAGTACGTCTACCGTCGCTACGGGAGGCGCAACGCCGCCCAGGTGGCCGACGTCATCACCTACCGGCCGCGCAACGCGATCCGCGACATGGCCAAGGCGCTGGGCTACTCCCAGGGACAGCAGGACGCCTGGTCGAGGCAGGCGGAGAGATGGGGCACGCGGATCACCGACGACTCGTCGGACTCCGGGGAGGCCGGGCAGCGGGTCGACGCCATCCCCGGGCCGGTGCGCGACCTGGCCGGCCGCCTGCTGGGGACCCCGCGGCATCTGGGCATCCACTCCGCCGGCATGGTGCTCACCCACGACCCGGTGGGGCTGGTGTGCCCGATCGAGCCGGCCAGGATGGAGAACCGCACCGTCCTGCAGTGGGACAAGGAGGACTGCGCCTGGATGGGGCTGGTGAAGTTCGACCTGCTGGGGCTCGGCATGCTCGCCGCCCTGCAGCACACCTTCGACCTGACCGCCGAGCACTGCGGCCGGCGCTGGACGATGGAGACGATCCCGCGCAACGAGCCGGGGGTCTACGACATGCTGTGCCGGGCCGACACGATCGGCGTCTTCCAGGTGGAGAGCCGCGCCCAGATGGGCACCCTGCCCCGGCTGCGCCCGCGCTGCTTCTACGACCTGGCGGTGGAGATCGGTCTCATCCGTCCCGGGCCGGTCCAGGGCGGGGCTGTGCACCCCTACATCCGGCGGCGCACCGGCCGCGACCCGGTCACCTATCCTCACCCGCTCCTGGAGCCGGTGCTGCGGCGCACCCTGGGGATCCCGCTGTTCCAGGAGCAGCTGATGCAGATGGCCACCACGGTGGGTGGCTGCACACCGGCCGACGCCGATCTGCTGCGCCGCGCGATGGGGTCGAAGCGGGGGGTGGAGAAGATCGATTCGCTGCGGGTCAAGATGTTTTCCGGAATGGCCGCCAACGGCATTGATGATGAGACGGCACAGGATATCTACAATCGCATCGAATCTTTCGCGAATTTCGGATTCGCGGAGTCCCACGCGCTGAGTTTCGCGGTGCTGGTCTATGCCAGTTCATGGCTGAAGCTGCATTATCCGGCGGCCTATCTTGCCGGTCTGCTGCGCTCCCAGCCGATGGGCTTCTACGCCCCGGCGACGCTGGTGGCCGACGCCCGCCGGCACGGGGTGAGGGTGCTGCGTCCCGACCTCGTGCACTCGGGGTTGCACGCCGGGCTGGAGCCGGTCGGGGAGGCGGAGGGGGGGACGGACGCAGCCGGGATGGACGACTGCCTGGTCGATCACACCGCCGAGGAGATCGGGCTCTTCGATCCCGACGCCCCCGATCGCACCGGCGCCCATCGCCGCGACGGCGGGTTCGCGGTGCGCCTGGGGCTGGCCGACGTCTCGACGATCTCCGATGAGACCGCCGGGCGGATCCTCGCGGAGCGGGAGCACGCGCCCTTCGCCGGGATGGACGATCTGGTGCGCCGCACCGGTCTGGACACCGACCAGCTGGAGGCGCTGTCTCTGGCGGGGGTCTTCGACGACCTGGTGGGCTCGCGCCGCGGCGCCCTGTGGCAGGCCGGGCAGATGGCCGGGGTGGCGCCGGGCCAGCTCGACATCGAGGTGCCGAGCCAGCCGCCGTTGCTGCCCGAGCCGACGCCGGTGGAGCTGCTGGGTCACGATCTGCGGTCCACCGGGATCAGCACCGAGGACCATCCGATGCGTCACCCGCGCGGATCCTTGTCGCAGCGCGGGGTGCTGCCGGTGGGCGAGCTGCTGTCGGTGGAGCCGGGGCGTCGGATCGAGGTGGCCGGGGTGGTGACCCACCGGCAGCGCCCGGCCACCGCCGGCGGGATCACCTTCATCAATCTGGAGGACGAGACCGGCCTGCTCAACGTCATCGTCACCCCGGGAGCGTGGAAGCACTACCGGCAGGTGGCCCGCACCTCATCGGCGATGATCGTGCGGGGCGTCCTGGAACGCAACGACACGGTGATGAACCTCTACGCCGACCGTCTGGAGAGGCTGGAGATGAGCGTGGTCGTCTCCTCGCGGGACTTCCGCTGAGGAACTGGTGGCGCCGTCCTCAGCGCGTCCCCGGCACCACGATCGCCCACATCACACCGAACCGGTCGGTGACCTGCCCGTAGTGGTCGCCCCACGGAGCCAGGGCGAAGGGCATGGAGACCGTCGCGCCGGTTCCGGTGAGCTTGGCGATGAGGGCCTCGGCCTCGGGCACCGAGTCCAGCCCGATGAGGAAGGAGTACACATCCGAGTCCAGCGGCGGGAGGGTGCGGCCCGGCCCGGCGATGCCGTCGCCACCGGCCAGGTGGATGAGCCCGCCGTCGAGTTCGGCATGGGAGACCGCCTCAGCCGGGGGGTCGAAGGGGAACTTGGAGGTGTCGACATCGGAGTAGTGACCGATCTGCAGCTCCCCGCCGAAGATCGCCTGGTAGTAGTGGAACACCTCGTCAGCGTTGCCGGGGAACATGATGTAGGGGGTGAAGGTCTGTGACACGTCGCACTCCTGGCTGAACTGGGATTACCGCATGGACCAGCGCTGATACTAGGCCCGAGGTGGGTCCGGACGCGGGAACGCCGCCCCCCGGCGGGGGCGGCGTTCCGGGTCGGATCAGGGCGGAGCGGCCTCAGAGCACCTCGACCATGTGCACGATGGCGACCACCACGGCGATGGCGGTCATGCCGTAGCCCACCGAGAGCAGACCGAGCGGCATCCGGATGGCCGCGCCGAACCTGGCCCAGACCGGCAGCTTGGTGCGCGGCACGGCGTCCCAGGACTGCTCGAGGGAGTCGGCCCTGGCCAGGGCGATGTGGGAGACCGCGATGCCGGGGACCGGCACCAGCATGACGAGCCACACCAGGCCGGTGGACATGGACTTCACGCTCATGACGCCGGTCAGCGCGAGGACCACCTCGGTGAGGACGACGATCCCCGCCAGGATAGTGAGGACGATCGCCAGCCAGTGGTGGCGCACCGGAGCCGCCTCGGCGGAGATCTCCTCGCGGGTCTCGACGGCCACGGCGGTCCCGGCCCCCGACGCCGGGGCGGCGTCGGAGGATCCGTCGCCGAAGTTGTCGGCGACGGCCAGCTCGTGGCCCTCGATGCGGACGCGGGAGTGGATGTAGGAGTAGCCGAAGTAGATGACGAATCCGACCAGCAGCCAGACCACGAAGCGCAGCCAGGTCTCGATGGCCAGGTTGCTCATCAGCCACAGGCACAGGATGCCGGAGATGATGGGCAGCACGGGGGAGAAGGGCACGGTGAATCCGCGCTTGAGATCGGGGTAGCGCTTGCGCTGCACCGGGATCGAGAAGCTCACCAGCACGAAGGCGCTCAGGGTGCCGATGTTGATCATCTCGGAGAGCTGGTCGACGTCGGCCAGGGCGGCGACGATGGCCACGATGATCCCGCAGATGATCTGCAGCCGGGCGGGGGTGCCGCGCTTGGAGGTCTGGGAGACCTGGCGGGGCAGCAGCCCGTCGCGGCTCATCGAGAACACCACGCGGGTGAGGCCGAGCAGCAGCACCATGACGACGGTGGTGAGCCCGATGAGGATGCCGATGGTGATGAGGGTGCCCACCCAGTTGGCGCCGACCAGCTTGAAGGCGGTGGCCAGGGAGACGTCCTCCTGCTTGGCCATCTCCTTGTAGGAGACCATGCCGGTGACGACGATGGTGACGGCCACGTAGAGGATCGAGACCAGGGCCAGGCCGCCGAAGATGCCGCGGGGAAGGGTCTTCTGCGGATCCTTGGCCTCCTCGGCGGTGGTGGCGACGATGTCGAAGCCGACGAAGGCGAAGAACACCAGGGCGGCGGCGCCCAGCAGGCCGTACATCCCGTAGCGGGTGGGATCGGCGCCCGACAGGAAAGAGAAGAGGCTCTGGCCCATGACCCCGGTCGCCGACCCGGAGGGGACGGGCTCCGAGGGCGGGAAGAAGGGGGTGAAGTTCGAGGCCTTCACGTAGAAGGCGCCGGCCACGATGATGAACAGGGTGACGGTGATCTTGATGGCGGTGAGGATGCCGTTGACCCGGGAGGTCAGCTTGGTGCCCAGCACCAGCAGGATCGTGAAGAAGGCGACGATGACCGCCGGCGGCCAGGAGACCGCGACTCCGGCGATGTGGAACTCGGTGGCGATGTCGATGTGCAGGAACTCGAAGACGTTCTGGAGGTAGATGCCCCAGTACTTCGAGATCACTGAGGCGGCCATGAGCATCTCAAGGATGAGATCCCAGCCGATGACCCAGGCGAGAAGCTCGCCCAGGGACAGGTAGGAGAAGGTGTAGGCCGACCCGGAGACCGGCACCGAGGAGGCGAACTCCGCGTAGTTCATCACCGCCAGGCCGCAGACGAGCGCGGCCAGGATGAAGGAGATGATGACCGAGGGGCCTGCGTAGTCGGCGGCGGCCTGGGCGCCCACCGAGAAGATGCCGGCTCCGACGGCGACGGCGACGCCCATGACGGCGATGTCCATCGCCCCGAGTTCTCGCTTGAGACTGCGCTCCGGGTCGTCGAGATCCTCCTCGACCTGGTGCAGCCCCTTCTTGACCAGCAACGACATAGGCGGGTTCCTCCTGGCTACTCTTCGGACCGACTGTGGTCGGACCGAAGAGGCAGCCTACCGATTCTCCCCCGATGCCCTGGACGAGATGTTCAGCATGTGGACAGGTGGCGGGCCCGGGCTCAGGGCCTGACCGCGGGGGCCAGACGCCGTGCCAGGTATCTGCCGGTGACGGTGTCACCGGCGGCGAGGTCGCGGGGAGTGCCCTCGAAGTCGACCGTTCCTCCGTGGTGGCCCGCCCCCGGGCCCATGTCGATGACGTGGTCGGCGTGGGCGATGACCGCCAGGTGGTGCTCCACCACGATCACCGAGCGGCCGGCGTCGACGAGCTGGTCCAGGAGCCTCAGCAGGGTGTCGATGTCGGCGGGGTGAAGGCCGCTTGTCGGTTCGTCGAGCACCAGCAGTCCGCCGTCCTCGGCCATCCGGATGGCCAGCTTGAGGCGCTGGAGCTCTCCGCCCGACAGGGTGTTGAGGGGCTGGCCGATGGTGAGGTACTGCAGGCCGACGTCCCTCATCCTGGTGAGGATCCGGTCGGCCTGGGGCACCCGCGCCTCGCCGGAGAAGAAGTCGCGGGCCTGCTCGACGGTCATCGCCAGGACCTCGCTGATGTCGCGCCCGGCCAGCCGGTACTCCAGGACGGCGGGCTGGAAGCGCTTGCCGCCGCAGTCCTCACAGACCGCCGAGGTGGTCTCCATGAACCCGAGTTCGGTGAAGACGACGCCGATTCCGTTGCAGGTGGGGCATGCCCCCTCCGAGTTGGAGCTGAACAGCGCGGGCTTGACGCCGTTGGCCTTCGCGAAGGCCTTGCGGATCGGATCGAGCAGGCCGGTGTAGGTGGCCGGGTTGGAGCGCCTCGACCCCCTGATCGGCGTCTGGTCGATGACGATCGCCCCGGCATCGGCGGGCATGCAGCCGTCGATGAGGGAGCTCTTGCCCGATCCGGCGACCCCGGTCACCGCGCACAGCACGCCGAGCGGAATGTCGACTGAGACGTCGCGCAGGTTGTGCAGGTTCGCGTGGCGGATCGGCAGGGATCCGGCGGGGCGGCGCACCTCCTCCTTGAGGACGACGGGGGTGGCGAGGCAGCGTCCGGTGAGGGTGTCGGAGGCCCGCAGGCCCTCGACGTCGCCCTGGTAGCAGATCCGCCCGCCCTCGGGCCCGGCTCCCGGCCCCAGGTCGACGACGTGGTCGGCGATGGCGATCGTCTCGGGCTTGTGCTCGACCACCAGCACCGTGTTCGACTTGTCGCGGAGTCTGGCCAGCAGTCCGTTGAGCCGGTCGATGTCGGCCGGGTGGAGGCCCGCGGTGGGCTCGTCGAAGACATAGGTGACGTCGGTCAGGGGAGAGCCGAGGTGGCGGATCATCTTGACCCGCTGGGCCTCGCCGCCCGACAGGCTGCCCGAGGCGCGGTTGAGGGACAGGTAGCCCAGTCCGATCTCGTCGAAGGAGCGGAGGGTCTCCCGGAGGGCCTCCAGCAGAGGGCCGGCCGACGGCAGGTCGAGATCCTCCACCCAGCCGGCCAGGTCGGAGACCTGCATCGCGGAGGCGTCGGCGATCGACAGCCCGTTGATTGCGGCGCGGCGCGCACCCTCCGCGAGCCGGGTGCCCTCGCACTCGGGGCAGGTGGTGAAGGTCACCGCGTGCTCGACGAAGTCCCGGATGTGGGGCTGCATCGCCTCGGGATCCTTCGACAGCATCGACTTGCGGATCCGCGGTACCAGGCCCTCGTAGGTGATGTTGATGCCCTGGCTGGGGTACTTGACCTTGGTGGGCTCCTTGTACAGGAAGTTGGCGAGCTCGCGCTTCGTGTAGTCGCGGATCGGCTTGTCGGGGTCGAGGAACCCGGACTCGGCGTAGAGCCGCACGTTCCATCCGCCGACCTTGTAGCCGGGAATGGTGAGGGCTCCCTCGTTGAGAGACTTCGAGTCGTCGTAGAGGCGGGCCAGGTCGATGTCGGAGACCGATCCGCGGCCCTCGCACCGCGGGCACATGCCGCCGGTGACGTGGAACTCGGCGAGCTGCCTCATCCCTTTGCGGTCGCCCGTCTCGATCTTCACCGAGCCTGTGCCGGAGGAGGAGGCGACGTTGAAGGAGAAGGCCTTCGGGCCGCCGATGTGCGGTTCGGCGAAGCGGCTGAAGAGCACGCGCAGCATCGCGTCGACGTCGGTGACGGTGCCGACGGTCGAGCGAGGGTTGGCGCCCAGCCGGCTCTGGTCGACGGTGATCGCGGTGGTCAGCCCCTCCAGGCGGTCGACGTCGGGGCGGGACTGGCCGGGCATCATGCCCTGCAGGAAGGCGGTGTAGGTCTCGTTGATGAGGCGCTGGGACTCGGCGGCGACGGTGTCGAAGACCAGGGAGCTCTTGCCCGAGCCGGAGACCCCTGTGAAGACGGTGAGTCGGCGTTTGGGGATCTCCAGGGTCAGGTCGCGCAGATTGTTCTCGCGGGCTCCCTGGATGCGGATGCAGTCGTGTGCGTCGGCGGGCATGGGGCAGAGACTAGCCGGGCGCGGGGACGCCGCCGGGCCCATCGTGGCGGGCCGCCCGCGGCGGGTAGCGGCCGTCGATGATCGAACTGTGGAATCGTTGGGCAGGATGGTTCACATTCCGGGGCGTGGCTGCTAACCTTCGGTGCATGTTCCTTCGCCGCGCGTGTTGTTGAGACAACCATCATGCAGCCCTCGGCTGCGCGCTGCAGGCGTGAGCGTTCCTCTCGCGTGTTTCTCCCGCTGATTCTTTCCTGACAGGTCGACGCTTCGGCATGATTGTCCGGAGTTTGGCGCGGGATTTTGAAGCACTGCGCGCAGCTGCATTCCCCCTCCCCTTCATCGCATGCCATCAAGTCATGGAATGTGCAGTACAGCTGCGCCGTTGCGCACCGGATCCAAGGAGAACCATGTCCTCAACCGTTGAATCGCCGGCCACCGAGACCGGATCCCCGGGCCGTGACAGGCCGCCGCTGCGCCGCGAGAGATCCCCCTGCTCACCAGTGAGGACTGGTGGGCGGTGTGGCTCGGCCTCGGGCTCGTGGCGCTGGCCGTCGTGCTGTGGCTGGCGGGCGGCTCAGTAAAGACCTTCGCCCCGAGTCTCCCGAAATGGTCGGGCTGGGCGGAGCTGGGTGCCGGCCTGGGGCAGCGTTGGCCGAGTGTCATCGCCCTGTTCATCCTGTACGCGGCGATCTTCGCCGTCGCCGCACATTTCCTCGGAGTCAGGGCGGGATCGTTCCTCGGCGGATTCAGCGTCCTGTTCGTGCTGAGCATCGCAATCGTGGTCTTCAGTCAGTGGAAGGTCGCGAATCAGTACAACCTCGAGGCGCCGATCGTCGCGCTCGTGCTGGGGCTGATCGTAGGCAACACCATTCACATTCCGTCGTGGTTCGGTGACGCTCTGAGAACCGAACTCTATGTCAAGGTGGGCGTCATTCTTCTGGGCGCGACCCTGCCGTTCACCCTGGTGGTCAAGGCTGGCCCGGTCGCCCTGCTGCAGGCCTCGGTCATCGCGATCGCGACCTTCCTGACCATCTACTTCGTCGGGGTGAAAGGGTTCCATCTCGACAAGCGCTTCGCGGCGACCCTGGCCGCCGGTGGTTCCATCTGCGGGGTGTCCGCGTCGATCGCGGTGGGCAGCGCCGTCAAGAGCAGGAAGGAGCACGTGTCTGCAGCCATGTCGCTGGTGGTGGTGTGGGCGGTCATCGCGATCTTCGCGTTGACGATCCTGTCGAAGGCATTCGGCCTGCCCAACGGAGTGGCGGGGGCGTGGATCGGAACCTCAGAGTTCGCCGACGCCGCCGGCATCACGGCGGCCAGCTCCTTCGGTGAGGCCGGGGTGCAGGCATTCACCCTGGTCAAGGTCGTGGGCCGCGACATCTTCATCGGCGTCTGGAGCCTCATCCTCGCCCTCATCGCCGTGAACGTCTGGGACAGGAAGGACCGTCGGGACGGTCAGCCCGGGTCCGAGAAGGTGCGCACCGGCCAGGTGTGGGAGCGGTTCCCGAAGTTCGTCATCGGCTTCTTCGTCGCCTCCATCGGCCTCACTGTGCTCATCGCGGTCGCCGGCGCCTCCCGCGCCGCCGGTATCGATGCGCTGGTGACTCTGCCCGTCAAGGAGCTGCGCACCTGGGCGTTCACGCTCACCTTCCTCTCGATCGGGCTGACCACCCGCTTCCGCGAGCTCTCCTCGGTCGGATGGCGGCCGATGGCCACGTTCAGCATCGGCGCCGTCGTCAACATCGTCCTGGGACTTCTGCTCTCGGCGGTCGTGCTGGGCGGCTACTGGGGACGGCTGGGGAGCTGACGATGGCAGGCGCAACACTGGCATGCACCTGGACCGTCTCGGTGCACATTCCCTGGAAGGTCGGCCCGTTGCGGACGACGGCCATCATCGACGTTCTGACCGCCCGATTCCACGGATGGTCCCAGCGGCCGGGCTGGCGCGAGACGGTGCTCAGCATCTGCAGCGATGCGGTCGACGTCTCGGCGGTCCAGGCCGCACTGGGGGAGCGGGGCGTCACCACCGGTGAGGCGAATGTGACCGTGCAGTACGCCCGCAGCTGGGGGATGCTCTGAAGGGCGTGGCACTGGTCCGGGCGGGGGCGTCGGGACCAGTGCCACGTAGTGTGCCCGTCATGTCCATCAGACTGGAGAACGTCGGCATCGCCGTGCGCAACCTCGAGGAGACGATCGCCTTCTTCACCGATCTGGGGCTCACCGTCCTGGGCCGCGACGAGGTGAGCGGATCCTGGGCCGACACCGCCGTGGGTCTGGACGGAAACCACGCCCGGATCGCCCTGCTGGCGACCCCCGACAGGCTCGGGCGGATCGAACTGTTCGAGTACATCCATCCCGAGGCTCTGGAGACTGCACCGACTCTGCCCCACGAGATCGGCATGCACCGGGTGTGCTTCCAGGTCGACGACATCGACGCCGCCCTGGAGATCGCCGCCCACCACGGCTGCCTCCCGTTGCGCGGGGTGGCGAACTACCAGGACGTCTACCGCCTCGCCTATGTGCACGGGCCCAGTGGGATCATCCTGATGCTCAGCGAGGACCTGCGGGCCGACCACTCCGGGTGATCCATCAGTGGCGGATCTTCGCGTGAGCACGCACGAGGATCCGCCACCGATTCGCAGGGCCTCCACTTGCATCGGGGCGAGCCCGCCGCATAATTAGTTCTGTGACAGAAGTAACCGATGAGGGGCGGGTCGCCGAGGCCCTGTTCGAGTCCATCGGGCAGTTCCGGCGCCGGGTGCGCAGACGGGTCGGACCCGCCTGGGGGCCGTCCGGCCACACGCGTGCCGAAGGGGAGCTGCTGCGCCATGTCCGACGCAACCCCGGCACCACGGTCAGTGCGGCGGCCCATGACCTCGGGATGGCGGTCAACACCGTCTCGACCCTCGTGTCGAGGCTCGTGAGCGCGGGCTCCCTGGTGCGCACCACCGATCCCCGGGACCGTCGCGTCGCCCGTCTGGAACTCTCCGAGGAGGCGGCTGCACGGATCGGGGACTGGCGCGACGCCCGCGTGGCCCTCACCGCAGCAGCGCTGGAGGCTCTGAGCGCCGCCGACAGACGGACCCTCGAGGCCGCACTTCCGGTGCTCGACCGTCTCACCGGACTCATCGACGCCGATGCGCACGACGGCGTCGCCCCGACACCCGACCAGGAGGAGTCATGAACACGGACATGGCCTCATCACCCGGCGCGGCGCCGGCGGTGGAGATCGACCACCTCAGCCACGCCTTCGGGAACCGCCGACACGGCAGACACACCGCCGTCGACGACCTCACACTGAGCGTCCGGCCGGGGGAGTGCCTGGGTCTGCTGGGCCCCAACGGGGCCGGCAAGACCACCACGATCAGGCTCGTCAACACCCTGCTGCCCATCCAGCAGGGCCGGATCCGCATCCACGGCCTGGACGTCACCCACCACGCCATGAAGGTGCGCCGGCTCATCGGCTACGTGCCGCAGCAGCTGTCCATCGAAGGCGCCCTGACAGGCCGGGAGAACGTCGAGTGGTTCGCCCGGCTCTTCGACATCCCGCGCTCCCAGCGGGCCGCGAGGGTCGAGAGCGTCCTGGAGATGGTCGATCTCACCGACGCCGCCGAACGGTTGGCGTCCACCTTCTCCGGCGGCATGGTCCGCCGCCTCGAACTGGCCCAGGCGCTGGTGAACCGGCCCGCCGTGCTGGTGCTCGACGAGCCCACCGTCGGCCTGGACCCGGTGGCCCGCGACTCGGTGTGGGAGCGGGTCCACCAGATGCAGATCGCGCACGGCATGACCGTCATCATCACCACCCACTACATGGACGAGGCCGAGGCGATGTGCGACAGGGTCGCCATGATGACCCACGGCCGGCTGGCCGCCCTGGGCACCCCCGAGGAACTCCGGGCCGCCATTCCCGGGCGCGACGGCGAACCGGCGACCCTCGAGGACGTCTTCCGGCACTACGCCCGGTCCGGTCTCAATGAGGATCAAGGAGGTATCCGCAATGTCAGAGCAGGTCGTCGCACCGCCAGCCGTGTTGGCTGAGGGTCGCAACATCGTCGTGGTCACCGCCTCCAGGATCGGAGCATTCTGCCTGGTGGAGCTGCAGAAGCTCAAGCACGATCGCACCGAGCTGTTCACCCGGGCGATCCAGCCGGTGCTGTGGCTCACGATCTTCGGCACCACCTTCAGCCGGATCCGGGCGATCCCCACCGGCCGCATCTCCTACCTCGCCTACATGGCCCCCGGCGTCATCGCCCAGTCCGCCCTCTTCGTGGCCATCATCATGCGTGTCCCGATGACGTGGAATCCGCTGCGCTGGCTGGCGGTCTTCGGCGTGGTGATGCTCGGCTCGGCCTTCTTCTGCTGCCTGTCACTGACCATCGCCGGGATCGTGCTCCACCGCGACCGCCTGATGGGCATCGGGCAGGCGATCACCATGCCGCTCTTCTTCGCCTCCAACGCCCTGTATCCCACGGCGATCATGCCGGGCTGGGTGAAGGTCCTGGCCAACGTCAATCCTCTGAGCTACGAGGTGCAGATGATGCGCGGCCTGCTGCTCGGCGAGCCGGCCGACTACCTGCAGGATCTCGGAGTGCTCGTCCTGGCGGCCATCGCCATGATCGTGGTGGCGAGTTCGCTGCTGGGTCGGCTGTCGAGATAGGGGGAGGGGGGTGCAGGAGCCATCGGCGCCGGTCCCTATCCTGACGCCATGAGCGACATCGCACCAGTGCTGCGCGGGCGTTGGAGCCCGCGATCCTACGACCCCACCCGGACCGTCTCCCCCGAGGACGTCCGACTGCTGCTGGAGGCGGCCCGCTGGGCTCCCTCGGCGATGAACCGCCAGCCCTGGCGGTTCATCGTGGGCATCCGCGGCGACCAGACCCGCTCCCGGCTGGAGCCCTTCGTGGTGGGGCGCTCCGACTGGGCCCTGGACGCCGCCGCCCTGGTGGTCAACATCTGCGAGTCCGACGAGCGGGGCATCGGCTTCTACGACCTGGGGGACGCCGTGGCCCACATGAGCATCCAGGCCGAGGAGATGGGCCTGCACGTCCGCCAGTTCGGTTCCTTCGATCAGCAGGGGCTGGCCGCCGAGTTCGGCATCGAGGCCCCCTTCGTGCCGGTCACCATGGCCGCGATCGGGGTGCCGCCGGCCGGGATCGGCCCCGGCGTGCGCGACAGGGTCGACGTCGACGAGCTGCTCTGGATCTGATCCTCGGCCGGGGGCTACTTGCCGGGCTGGACGGCCTCGGTGGACGAGTCGTCGGTGCGGGCGCGGCGCCGCACCACGGCCCAGACGGCCCCGAGGATGATGAACCAGACCGGCGTCAGCTCCATGGCCGCCAGGGTGTCGGGCTCCTGGGTGAGCAGCGCCAGCACGAAGACGAAGAAGGCCAGCACCACCCAGCACATCACCCGGCCGCCGGGCATCGGGTAGACCGACGTCGCGTGGGCCTCGGGGTGGAGGTGGCGGTAGCGCAGGTAGCTGATGACGATCATCGACCAGACGAAGATGAACAGCACCGAGGCCACCGTCGTCACCAGGGTGAAGGCGGCCATGATCGAGCTCGAGAGGGTGAGGATCACCGAGCAGCCCACCAGGATGACGGTGAAGACCAGGCCCCAGGTGGGCACTCCGGTGCGGCTGAGCTTCCCGAAGGTCTTGGGCGCCATGCCCTTGTGTGCCAGCCCGAAGAGCATCCGGGAGTTCGAGTAGATGCCCGAGTTGGCCCCGGATGCGGCCGAGGTGAGGACGACGAAGTTCATCACCGTGGCGGCGGCGCCGAATCCGATGAGGCCGAACATCTGGACGAAGGGGGAGGAGTCGGCGTGCACCTTGTCCCACGGGGTGACCGACATGATGCCCAGCAGGGCCAGCACGTAGAACAGCAGGACACGGACCGGAACGGCGTTGATGGCCTTGGGAAGAGTCTTGACCGGGTCCTTCGTCTCGGCGGCCGTGGTGCCGACCAGCTCGATGCCCACGAAGGCGAAGACCGCGATCTGGAAACCGGCGAACAGACCGGACCATCCCGAGGGCATGAATCCGCCGTGGGCCCACAGGTTGGTGATCGAGGCCTTCGTCCCGTCGGGGGCGTGGAAGCCGATGACCACCAGCAGGATCGAGGCGATGATGAGCACCGAGATGGCGATGAGTTTGATGAGCGCGAACCAGAACTCCAGCTCGCCGAAGAGCTTGACGGTCAGCAGATTCAGACCCAGCAGGAGCAACAGGGTGCCCACCGCCAGGACGACCGCCAGACCCTTGGATCCGACCCAGTACTCCCAGTAGCTGGTGACGCCGATGAGATCGGCCATGCCGGTGGCGATCCAGCACAGCCAGTATGTCCATCCCAGGAAGAATCCCGCCCAGGGGCCCAGCAGGTCGGCGGCGAAGTCCTGGAAGCTCTTGTACTCAAGGTTGTACAGCAGCACCTCGCCCATCGCCCGCATCACGAAGAAGAGCATGATGCCGATGACCAGGTAGGCCACCACGATGCTCGGGCCTGCGGTGTGGATCGTCTTGCCCGATCCCATGAACAGGCCGGTACCGATCGCACCGCCGATGGCGATGAGCTGGATGTGGCGGTTCGACAGGTCGCGACGCAGGTGGCTCTGGCCGCCCTGCGGGTCCGCGGATGCGGCGCCCGTGCTCTTCGATGAGCTCGTGTCGAGGGTCTCGGTGCTCACCGGTGGGTCACCTCTGAGACTGTCGCGGTGGGCGCGGCCATGCGGCCATGGGGCGGGTACTGACACATGCTCGTCAGTGTCCGCCCGGGCTCCGGCGGCGCCCCTGTCAGTCCGCATGCTGGAAGCGGTATCCAGAATATATGGCGAATGTCACATCTGTGTGACAGCGACGATGCCCCGACTCCTACCGGCCTCATCCCACGTGCGGCAGAGTGATCCCATGAGCGGCATCAACATCTATCTGGACATCGACGGGGTGCTCAACCGCTACGGGCCCGTCCGGAAGGGCCGCTCCGGCGTCGACCCGGCCGATCCCGAGGCCGACGAGTGGCCGGCCTACACGTCGTCGGGAGGGGTGCTCGTGTGGCCCCCCGAGATGATCGTGAGGATCAACCGGCTCATCGCCGCCGACGACGTCACCCCCTACTGGCTGACCACCTGGGAGTCGGACGCCGCGGTCTTCGGCGAGCAGGTCGGCCTGGAGGGTTCGGCGGACTGGACCTGGCTGCCGTCGGTCGGCATCGCGGGGGACGGGCGGTGGCAGAAGTACGCGAGCATCCGCGAGCATGTAGAGCAGACCGACCCGGTCTTCGCCGTGTGGCTGGACGACGACCTGGCCCATGAGCCGGACGCCCGGCGCTGGGCCCGCAGGACGGGGCGCGTGTTCGCCCTGGCGCCCGAGCCGATGGAGGGCCTGCGTCCCTCCCAGCTGACCAGGATCGAGGAGCTGATCGCCGAGGCTCACAGGACCGGGGCCTCCCCGATGGGGCGCGTCAGGCCGGGGTCGAGGCCTTCCCGTCGACCACGGTGACCAGCTCGTCCAGGGCCTGGCGGTGGCTCAGGTCATGGGTGACCAGCAGGGTGGCGGTGCGGCGCTCGTGGGTGAGCCGGGCGATGAGATCCATGATCTCGGCGCCGCGCTCCTGATCCAGGGCACTGGTCGGCTCGTCGACCAGCAGCACCTCGGGCTCGCGGACCAGGCCGCGGGCGATGGCGACCCGCTGGCGCTGGCCGCCCGACAGCTGGTGGGGGCGCTTGTCGGCATGACCGGCAAGACCGACGGCGTCCAGCAGGCCCTCGACCCGGTCGTCGATCCCGGCGCGGAACGCGCGCCCGCCGCCCCCGCCGAGCCTGGCCATCACCTGGAGCTGTTCCCGTGCGGAGAGGGCCGGCAGCAGATTCGACTGCTGGAAGACCATGCCGATGCGTTCGCGGCGCAGCGCGGTGGCCTCGTCGCGGGACAGCTGGGCGGCGTCGACCTGATCGGCGCCGTCGCCGATGAGGACGCCGCCGGAGTCGGGATGGATGAGCGCGGCGGCGACCGCCAGGATGCTCGACTTGCCCGAACCGGAGGGGCCGGTGATCCCGGTCACGGCGCCGTTGCCGCCGTGAAGGGTGACGTCGTCGACGGCGGTGATCCGGTTCTCGCCGTCGGGGTAGGTGAGGGTGACGTTCTGAAGGTCGATCATCGGTTGCTCCCGAGTGCGGTGAGGGGATCGGCGGTGGTGACTGTGCGCAGCGCGAAGGCCGCGCCGGCCAGCCCGAGGACGGCCATCACGGCCGCCGGGGCGATGGTGGTCAATGGACTGATGATGAACGGAAGCGCCTGTCCCGCAAGGGTTCCCAGGCCGAGCACGGCGGCCAGGCCGACGGCGATCCCTGCCGCGAGGACGATGAGCGCCTGGCCCAGCGAGTCGCGGATGAGTGAGCCGGTGGTGGCGCCGAGAGCCTTGAGGACGGCGATGTCGCCGGAGCGCTGCATCGTCCAGACCGTGAAGAAGGCGCCGACGACCAGCGCGGAGATGCCGAAGAGCATGGCGATCATGAGTCCCAGGGAGCCGATCTCGGACTTGAAGGCGTCCAGGGCGGTGAGGCTGGCCAGCGGGGTCTTGGCGACGGTGCCGGTCCGGGCAGAGACCGCGTCCCAGTCGGGGGTGCCGGTGACCGCCAGGAGGGTGGGTTCGCCGCTTCCGCCGCTGCGCGTGCTGGCCCGGGCCCACGCGTCGGGGGTCATGGTGATCACCGGTGTGTGGCTGTACCAGAGGTCCTTGCCGACCGAGGCGACCTCGTACTTCGAGCCGAGAATCGTGACGGTGTCGCCGGTGCGGGCGTCCAGATCCTCGGCCGCGCCCTTCGACAGCGTGACCTGGTTGTCATGGGAGGGTGCTCCGCGGGTGGTCCCGAAGAGGGCGACCCCGGTCGGGTCGGCAGTGCCGGCCGAGGAGGCGCGCGAGGGGGCGATTCCGACCGGCACGGCCGAGGTGACGCCGTCGGCTTCCCGCCAGGCGCCGATCGTCTTGTCGTCGAGGGCCGACGTCGCGAAGCTCGGATCGCCGTCGTCGGGCTGAGCCAGGACCAGGCGGTCCCCGGGCAGGTCGAGGACGGCCGAGACGTTCTGGGACGCCAGGCCTCCGGTGAGGCCCGACAGGAAGCCGACCAGCAGGGTGATGAGGGCCACCACCGCTCCGATCAGCAGGAACCGGCCGCGGGCGAACCGCAGCTCTCTGGATCCGACGAACACGTCACATGCCTTTCCGCCCCCACACCCTGTGCGAGCCATGTCTCAACTCTCCTTGTCAGGGCGGGTCCGGACATCACCAGAAGAACGGGAACGTGGGTCAACCTTTCGGTTGATGGACGGGTCGAGCGGCTCGCATAGGCTGCAGTCGTCATGTCCCACTCGACACTCGCCCCCGTGTTCACCGGCCTGCGGTTCGGCCTCCACGCCCTGCTCGTCGGTCTGGCGGTCTTCGCCGTGGCCCGCGCCTTCCTCGTCTCGTCGCCCACCAGGATCGCGACGTCGGCGGTGGGGGTGGCATTCGTCGTGGTCTATTTGCTGGGCGCGTGGGCCGCCCGCTCGGGGGGCTCGACCGGTGGGCGGCCCGACCGCGCCTTCGCCCGGGTGTGGATCGTCGTGCTCACGCTGCTCTGGGCGGTCCTGGTGTGGCTTGGCCCCGACGCCGCCTATCTGGTCTTCCCGCTGTTCTTCCTGTATCTCCACGTCCTTCCGGGCGCCGGCGGGGTGACAGCGATCGTGGTCTCGACAGGTTTCGCGATCGGTGCGCTGGGGCTCCATCAGGGATTCAGCGTCGGAGGGGTCATCGGCCCGCTCATCGGCGCCGGCGTCGCCCTGCTCATCGGGGCGGCCTATAGGGCGCTGCGACGCGAGGCCCGGGAGCGGGAGCGGCTGCTCGAGGAACTGATCCGGACCCGCCACCAGCTGGCCGATGCCGAGCGCGAGCAGGGGGCCCTGGCCGAGCGGGCCCGGCTCGCCCGGGAGATCCACGACACGGTGGCCCAGAGCCTGTCGTCGATCCAGATGCTGCTGCGCGCGGCGCAGGCCACCACTCCCGAACCGGGAGCCGGCTACCTGGAGCTCGCCCGCGAGACCGCCGCCGAATCGCTGGCCGACACCAGGCAGATCATCCGGGAGCTGACCCCCTCGAGGCTGGGAGACGGCCTGGCGGCGGCGCTGCGCAGACTCGGGCAGGACCAGTCGAGGCGGTCCGGGGCGGCGGTCAGCGTCGACGCCCAGGAACTGGACCTGCCGATGGCCGTCCAGACGGCGCTGCTGCGTATCGCCCAGGGCGCCCTGTCGAATGTGATCCTCCATGCCGGGGCCGCCCGCATCGGCGTCGAGCTCACCGGGGCGGAGGATCGCGTGGATCTTGTTGTTCGCGACGACGGGCACGGCTTCGATGTCTCGGCCGTGGTCGCCGCCTCCCATGAGGCCGGCTCATTCGGGCTGCAGGCGATGCGCGAACGGGTCGAACAGTTCGGCGGCACCTTCGTGGTCGATTCGGGGCCCGGCAGGGGCACGACGGTGACCGCCCGCCTGCCGCTCGGTCAGGAGAAGGGGTCGTCATGATCCGCATCGTGCTGGCCGACGATCACCCGGTGGTCCGCATCGGCATCCGGGCGATGCTGTCGGGCGATCCGGATCTCGACGTCGTAGGGGAGGCGGCAACCCCCGACGAGGCCGTCGCGAGATCGGTCGAGCTGTCTCCCGACGTCATGCTCATGGACCTGCAGTTCGCCGCCGAGCAGACCGGGGCCGATGCCACCCGTCGCATCCGGGCCCTTCCGGATCCGCCGGCGGTGCTGGTGCTCACCAACTACGACACCGACGGGGACATCCTCTCGGCGGTGGAGGCGGGGGCCAGCGGCTACCTGCTCAAGGACGCCCCGCCGGCGGAGCTCATCGCCGCGATCCACGCGGCGGCGGCCGGGGAGACGGCCCTGGCCCCCGCGGTGGCGGGCCGTCTGCTCACCCGGATGCGCTCCCCGCAGGTGAGCCTGTCCGCGCGGGAGGTGGAGGTGCTGCAGCTGGTCGGCGAGGGGGCCTCCAACGGCGTCATCGCTCACAAGCTGTACATCAGCGACGCCACCGTGAAGACCCATCTGGTGCACATCTACAGCAAGCTGGGCGTCTCCTCGCGCACCGCAGCCGTCGCCGCCGCGCGCGAGGCCGGCATCCTCCGATAGGCGGGCCTTCAGGGCTCCTGGAGGGGCACGAAGACGTACTGCCCGTGATGCGTGGTTCTCAGGTGATCCCCGGAACGAGTGACCCGGGTCATGACCCCGTCAACCGGTCCGACCAGGACGCCGCCGTCGGCGAGCTGATCGAGCAGCGGATCGGGGACTCTGCCGCGGGCGTCGGCGGAGACCAGGATCCGTTCGAAGGGGCCGGCCGACGGCAGGCCGAGGACGCCGGGTTCGGCGATCTCGACCCGCCAGGGGCCCAGGTCGGGGAGACGGGCCAGCGCCCGGCGCGATGACCTCACCAGGCGAGACTCCAGTTCGACCCCGATCACCTCGCCGGGGGTCGCCAGCCGTGAGAGCAGCCCCGTCGTCCAGCCCGAGCCGGAGCCGACGTCGAGGACCCGGTCGCCGGGGTGCACGTCGAGCAGGATGAGCATGTCGCGCACCGTGGAGGGCTGGGAGCAGGTGGGGCCGCCGCCCAGCGGCAGGGCGTCGTCGACTCCGGCCAGGCGTCGCAGCGTCATCGGCAGAAACGCCGATCGCGGCACCGCCCGGAAGGCCTCATCGATCCGGTCGTCTCCCATGTCCCCATTGTCCCCGTAGCCCACCGGTCCACGCGATCCCCAATGTGGCGCGGAGCGGCGTTGCGGTGCCGGAACCGGGCATCCGCGCCGCCTGGCGCCACATTGGGGCACGTCGAACCGGCATGGATCCGCACCGGCGGGCGGGACAGCGGGTGGTAGGGGTGGAAACAGGAGGTGGTGTGCTCATGGCCACCAGGAAATGGTCGCAGGATGTCACCGAGCACTCCGACGCTCTCGACCTTGAAGGCGGGGTGTTCACATGGAAGGACCCGAGGAGGATCGCCGAGTCTCTCATGGATTCGGCGAGACAGTCCTTCCGGCGCAAGGCCTCGTCGCCCTACCGCTCCGCGATGTCGATGCTCACCTTCTACATGAACAGGGCCGGCAGCGGCCTGGACGAGGAGCAGCGCGAGATCCTGGACCGGGCCAAGGACGAGTTGCGTCGCCTGCGCGACGAGGGCTGAGCCGACCCGATCGGCCTCCTCCCCAATGTGGCGCGGAGCGGCGGCCCGGTGCCGGAACCGGGGGTTCGCGCGGTCTGGCGCCACATTGGGACCCGCCGGGCCGGGCACGGGCGTGGATAGGCTGGCGGGCGACGGCATCCGGACCACACGTGACGGAGACCCGATGACAGGCATTCCCGATCCCACCCGGCTCACCCCGACCACCCGGCCCGATCTCACCAATGTCGTGTTCCTCAACAACGAGGTGACCTCGGAGTTCATCGAGGTCGGCGACTACACCTATGCCGACGCCGAGGGCGACCCGACTCCCTTCGAGCAGCGCTGCGTGAAGTATCTGTACGGCCCGCAGAAGCTGCGGATCGGCCGGTTCACCACCATCGGGCCCGGCGTGGAGATCCTCATGCCCGGCGGCAACCATCCGATGGCCGGGCCGTCGACCTACCCGTTCACGATGTTCGGCGGCGACTGGTCCGACGCCACACTCGGCACCTTCCTGGCCATCGAGCAGCCCGGCGACACCGTCATCGGCAATGACGTGTGGATCGGGCGGGGTGCGACGATCCTGCCGGGCGTCACGATCGGCGACGGGGCCGTCATCGGTGCCCGCAGCGTCGTGACCGGAGACGTCGGCCCCTACCGGGTCGTCGCGGGCAACCCCGCAAGGCTCGTCCGCTCCCGGTTCACCGATGAGGAGATCGCGCTGCTGGAGGATCTGCGATGGTGGGACTGGCCCGTCGAGATCATCACCCGTCACGCCGCCGTCATCATGGGCGGGACGCCGCAGGATCTGGCAGAGGTCGCCCCCGATCAGGCGCCCGGGCCGGCCAGATCTGCGCAGTAGCCTCAAGGGCGTGGCTGATACCGGCATTGACGACGCGACATCGGATGCGGCGCTGCGCGATGAGGTCCGCACTCACTACGCCCGGGCCGCCACCGCGGTGAAACCCGGCTCCCGGACGAACCTCCTGGCCGACGAGTCCTGCTGTGCGACCTCGTGCTGCGGGGACTCCACGGCGCCCGGTTTCGGGTCCGGGCTCTACGACCTGTCCGACACAGTCGCACTCCCAGTCGGGGCTGTTGAGGCGAGCATGGGCTGCGGCAACCCCGTCGAAGTGGCCGAGCTTCACGAGGGCGAGAGGGTGCTCGATCTCGGATCCGGCGGAGGCATCGACGTGCTGCTGTCGGCGCGGCGGGTCGGGCCGAGCGGGTTCGCCTACGGCGTCGACATGACCGACGAGATGCTCGCCCGTGCCGGATTCGTCGAGACGACCGTGGAGTTCACCCATGAGGTCGCCGACGGCATGCACGGCGCGATCGTGCGCGCGTCGAAGCCGGCCGTCGGATCGGTGGATCGGTGACTCGTTCCCGCACGTTCGCGCAGGTCGATGTCTTCTCCTCGGCCCCTTACCGCGGCAATCCGGTCGCCGTCATCCTGGACGCCGAGGGGCTCAGTGACGAGGAGATGCTGCGGATCGCCCGCTGGACCAACCTGTCCGAGACGACATTCGTGCTGCCGCCGGCAGCTCCCACGGCCGACTACCGCCTGAGGATCTTCACCCCCGGGGGAGAGCTGCCCTTCGCCGGACACCCCACCCTCGGATCGGCTCGCGCATGGCTCGACCACGGCGGTGTCCCCCGTAGCGGCGACGTGATCGTCCAGGAATGCCGTGCGGGTCTGATCGACGTGCGACGTGGCGAGGGCATCCTGTCCTTCGCCGCCCCGCCGACGCTGCGCGGCGGGCCCCTCGGCGCGGCCGATCTGGATCGCTTCGTCGGCGCACTTGGGATTGCGCCGGATCAGGTCGTCTCCCACCAATGGGTCGACAACGGGCCGGGCTGGGCGGTGCTGAGGCTCGCCACCGCCCAGGAGGTCCTGGATCTTGAACCCGACCTGACCCGGATCCCCGACGCCATGGTCGGGGTGATCGGCGCTCACCCCGACGGCGCTGAGGAGGATTTCGAGATGCGTACGTTCGCGCCCGGGGTGGGCGTCGCCGAGGACCCGGTGTGCGGGTCCATGAACGCATCGGTGGGGCAGTGGCTGATCCGCACCGGCGCAGTTCCCGGTGGGTACCGGGTCTCGCAGGGCACCAGACTCGGGCGGGCCGGGCGGATCACGATCACTCCCGGACAGGACGGCTCCGTGTGGGTGGGCGGGGCGGCCACCACACTGTTCCGAGGTGAGGCGTTCGCCTGACGGTCGGGGAAGCCCAGACATCCGAGAGGACAAGGAGAGACAGTGAGTGTTGAAGGGGTTCAGGAGTTTCTCGATTCCCACCACACCGGTCTGAGAGTCATCGAGCCCGAGGCCGACACGTCGACTGTGGAGGCGGCTGCCGCGGCCCTGGGCGTGACGCCCGCCCAGATCGCCAAGACTCTGGCGGTGAGGGCCGGGGACCGCGTGGTCCTGGTGGTCACCGCCGGCACCGCGCGGCTCGCCAACGCCAAGTTCCGCGCCCGGTTCGGGGCCAAGCCCCGGATGCTGCCCGGACCCGAGGCACAGGCTCTTACCGGGCAGCCGGTCGGCGGCATCAGCCCGTTCGGGCACGACGGCGGCATCGAAGTGTTCTGCGACGAGTCCCTGCACGCCTTCGGCATCGTGTTCCCCGCCGGCGGAAGCCCTAACAGTGCGGTGCGCGTCACCCCCGACCAGATCGCCGAACTGACCGGAGCCCAGTGGGTCGACGTCACCAAGGAGCCGACGTCGTGAGAACTCTCGGACTGATCCACGGGATGAGCCCCGTGTCCACCGTCGACTTCTACGAGGGGGTCAACGCCCGCGTCAACGAGGTGCTCGGCGGCAACGGGTCCGCCGACATGCTGCTGGCCAGCGTCGACTTCGCCAATGTGGACCACTGGGTCCAGGCCGGTGCGTGGGACGAGTTGCGCGCCTACCTCGTCGACAAGGCCGTCTCGCTGGCGGCCGCCGGGGCCGACTTCCTGGCCATCGGGAGCAACACGGGTCACATCGCGGCCGACGCCATCGGCGGGGCCGTCGACCTGCCGCTGCTGCACGTCGGCGACGTGGTCGCCGAGGAGGCGGCTGCCCGGGGCGCCCGCACACTCGGACTGCTGGGCACCAGCGTCGTCACCGAACTGCCGTTCTACCGGAACAGGCTCGAGTCCCACGGCCTGGCGGTTCTCACACCGTCTGCCGACGATCGTGCCTTCGCCCACCGCATCGTCTTCGGCGAGCTGTCCCACGGCGTCTTCACCGACGAGTCGCGCAGCGAACTGATCCGCATCATGCGCGGCCTCATCGACGCCGGGGCCGAACTCATCGTGCTCGGCTGCACCGAGTACGGCCTGCTGGTCGCCGACACCGACGCTCCCGACATCCCCCGGCTGGACACCAACGAGGTGTTCATGGACGCCGTGTCCCGGGCGATCCTGGAGGAGCCGGCCCGCTAGAGCGGTCCGAGGACGTCGGCCACATTCGCATCCAGGGCCAGAGTGCCCAGAACCGTGAGGAGTTCTCGCTCCTCGTAGCGGAAATGCGACTCCATGATCGCCGCGATGCCCTCCAGATGGCTCTCCAGCTGGTCGGGAGGCAGGTCTCTCCCCAGAGACGTCTCGAACCCTGCAACGAGAGTCCCGATCATCGCGTGATCCTGCTCGAGTTTCCGCAGCGTCGGCGCCAGCTCCGGATGCTCGGCGGCGATGGCCGGGAACAGGGTGCGATCCTCGCCCTGGTGGTGGCCGGTCAGAGCGGTGCAGAAGCCGTGGCAGAACAGCAGCAGTTCACGGGTCGGGAGAGCGGTCGTCTCCCCGGCCCGTGCGGCGTCCAGGGTGACGTGCAGGGCTTCGCGCAGTCTGGTGTGGACGGCGCGCAACTCGAGCCCCCAGGCGATGAGCCTGGCCTTGTCGCCCTCAACCATGACAGGGCGGGGGAGTGGACGGGATCGCCATCGTCCTCCTCCTCGATCCGACGCCTCCATGCCTGGCACGGTCTGCCACCGGCACGCGACGCAGGCGTCACGCTACCGGCGCCCGGTTCAGCCCCTCCGGTTCCCAATGTGGCGTCCAGCGGCAAGAGACGCCGAAGACGGGTCCGCGCGCCGCTGAACGCCACATTCGGTACAGGCCGTGGAGCGCCTCCGGCGGGGATACTGGGGGCATGGGAACCACGAACTACAGGATGACCTTCATCCAGGTGGCCGAGGACTGCCCGGTCGACGCCGCCCAGCAACCGCCCGTGGGCGCGAAGGGCCCGAGTGTGGCCGCCTACTCCCTCATCAATGAGCATCCCTACGAGCTGACCAGTGACGATGTGCTGTTCGAGGTGAACGCGATCCGCAAGGAGATTGCCGAGCGGGACCGGGCCGCGGCGCGTGAGGCGTTCTTCGCCAAGTCCCAGGCCTGCCTGCGGTCCTCACCCCTGACGAAACGGTACGGGTGGGGCATCCATCACGACGCCGAGGGACGGGTCGCACTCGTCGCGCTGGGGTCCGAGGAGTACGAGCGCCTCGCCTCTGATCCCGACGTCAAGCAGCTCAGGGCCATGAGGTCCAGGCGGGCGTGAGCCGAGGGTCGCAAGGCCCGGCTTCGTGCGTAGCGAAAACTCCACTGAATAAGTGGAATATTTCGTCCACTTCTCCTACGGTCGACCAGATCAACCGGAAGGAGAGAACGACATGAGCACCAACAACCAGAACAGCTCATCGGATGTGGTCGGCGTCGTCGGAGCCACCGGGCATCAGGGTGGGGCGACCGTGACCGCGCTCCTGGAGGCAGGCGCTCACGTGCGTGCCCTGGTCCGCGATGTCACGTCGCAGTCCGCCCAGAATCTGGCGGCCCGAGGCACGGAGCTGGTCATCGCCGACCTGGACCGGCCGGACGGGCTGGTGCCGGCTCTTGCCGGAGTAGATGTGCTGTTCGTCATGGCCACCTTCACCGGGCCGAACGGCACCGCGGGTGAGACCTCGCAGGGCCGGGCCATCGGGGACGCCGCTCAGGCGGCGGGGGTGAGCCGGATCGTCTACAGCTCGGTGGGCGGGGCGGAGCGGCACACCGGCATCCCCCATTTCGAGAGCAAACGGCGGATCGAGGAGTACCTCGAGACGCTCGCACCGTCGACCACCTTCATCCGGCCGACGTTCTTCATGGACAACTTCCTCCACAACTCCGAGCCGACGGTGGAGGACGGGACGGTGGTCGTCCGGCTGCCTCTGCCCGCGGGAATCCCGCTTCAGATGGTGTCGGTGCGCGACGTCGGACGGGCGGCCGCCCATGCCCTGCTGACCCCCTCGGACGTGCCGGGGGACACTGTGGAACTCGTGGGCGACGAGCTGACCGGGGAGCAGATCGCGGCCGCCTTCGGAGACGTTGAGGGCCTGCCGGCCCGGTACGAGCCGATCCCTGTCGAGGCGTTGGCGGACAAACCGGACCAGCAGGCGATGTTCTCCTGGTTCGCGCAACTTCCCGCCTACCGGGGCGACGCCCAGACCTCGCGCGCACTGGTGCCCGATCTGCTCGACCTGTGCGGATGGCTGGCACTGCAGTGAGCGTCCCGGCGAGGAGGCCCCGCAGGGACGCACTGGCCAATCAGGAGCGGGTCCTGGCCGCGGCGGTGACGGCGAGGCTGCACGAGGGCCGGCAGATCCCCATGGCCGAGATCGCCAGGCTGGCCGGGGTCGGTGTCGGTACTCTCTACCGCCGCTTCCCCAACCGGGAGGCGCTCCTGAGCGCGCTCACTGAGCGCTCCTTCGCCCTGGTGCGCGACCTGGCAGCGGCGTCTGCGTCTCTCGAGGGGCCAGCCGTGGTCTGCCTGGAGCACTTCCTCGACGGCACGATCAGCCATCGCGACCAGCTGGTGCTGCCGATGCACGGCGGCCCGGTCGAGCTGTCGCAGACCGCAGTGCGGCTGCGCGATGAAGTGCGCGACGCCGTCGCACGGCTGGTCGAACGGGGCGTGGACGATCGCACCCTGCGCGAGGGGCTGACGCCGGACGACGTCATCACATTCGGGGCCATGCTCGCCCAACCCCTGCCCGGTGTCGCGGACTGGGACACGGTGGCGAGGCGCCAGAAGGACATCTTCATCGCCGGAGTGGTCCCGGCGCCGGCCGGCTCCAGTGTGTAGAGACACCCGGGCCAAGGCACACATTCCGAGACAAGCAGGCAAGGAGTACAGACATGCGAACCCTGGTCATCGGCGCGGCCGTGGAGGCCGGCATCCGAAGGGTGGTCTTCTCCTCGGTCATCCATCCCGGACTGTCACTGATCAACCACCGGGCGAAGGGCCCGGTGGAGGAGGCGATCTACGACTCCGGGATGGAGTATGCCGTTCTGCAGCCTGCCCTGTTCTTCCAGAACTTCGCCGGGGCCTGGGGCCCGACTGTGGCCAGCGGCGTACTGGCCGAGCCGTGGTCGGCCGAGACTCGGTTCTCCCGGGTGGACTACCGCGACGTCGCAGAGGCGGCCGCAATCGCGCTCACCGAGGACCGTCTTCTGGGCGGCACCTACGAGCTGGCGGCGCCGGGTCTCCATAATCGCCACGACGTCGCCGCGATGATCGGCCGCATCACGGGTCGAGACATCCGGGCCGTCCGCAGTGACCCGGCCCGGATGAACGTCCCGGAGGGCCTGCGGGCCATGTTCGCCCACTACGACCATGCCGGCCTGGTGAGCAACCCGTTGACGCTCACCGCGGTGCTCGGGCGCGAGCCGCGGATGCTGGAGGAGTACCTCAACGAGCTGAACCGGGCCGATACGCGGGAGTAGCTCCCGACATTCGGTTCAGCCCGCGTCCGGGAGGTCTGCCGACGCTACGATCAGGGCCATGGCGACCGTACTGGCCTGGCTCGACGGGGATACGAGGCATCGCCAGCGGATGGTCGACATGCTCAATGCGATGGGGGAGAAGACGGCGCTGGACGAGCTTGGCTTCGGGACCATCCGCGACACCTTCGCCGATGCCCTGTTCCCCGCCACCTCGACCCAGCACACTCACATCCGCTACCTGCTGTTCATCCCATGGATGTTCCGGCACATCGCGGCGGATCCCAGCCTCAACAGACGAGCGAAGAAAAACGACCGGGCAGCCAGAGACGTGCTCGCCGACGTGAACATGAAGCTCGTCGAGGCTCTCAAACAGGGGCAGAACTACGAGTCCCGGTCGTCCGCTGATAGGACCGGCGGCATCATCGGTGCCCAGGCCGGTCGGGCGCTGCGCCTGCTCCCCTCCAGCATCTACTGGTCGGCGATGAACACCCTTCAGATCCACGAAGGGCCGGAGACATCCCCGATCCGCCTGCTCCATCGCGTCATGGACACCCGTGCTGCATCGACTCGGCGGAGATTCTCAGAGGAGACCGACGAGACGGACCGCCTCTCCGACGGGCTCGCCTGGACGCTGCCTCCGGCTCCCGGCGACTTCCTCCGGGCCGATGCTCCTCTGACCTTCGAGCTGACCCGCGACGAGGCGGAGTTCCTCGCAGGCCGCTTCCAGCGTGCCGAGCCGCTCCAGGACCGGCCGGTGCTCGAGCAGTCGATGACGGCCTGGTGCATCCGCGACCACGGCTGCAACACCACCGGCGCGCAGTACCCCTGGGAGCCCGAACTCCTCGAGGCGGCCCCCGACGATATCCGCCGCGTCCTGGTCCACGCCCGGGACTTCAACCTGCTGACCCGCGGAGCCGCCGCCCAGTACAACGTCCAACTCACCGAGGCCCTCGCCGATCAGACCGGCTCCGGGCCACACGTCGAGCGCGCCCACGAGGACCTGGATCGCTGGCTGGTCAAGGCCTCGGCGCACGGGGTGCTCTGGGATCGTGACGCGGGCCACCAGGACTTCACCGACTTCCGCGATCTTGTGCTCAGTCTCAACCCTCGGGTTGCCAGAACCACCCTCGATTTCGTGGAGAGGTGGCTGGACACCGCCCGGCTGGCCACAGCCCGGCACAGCACCACCGACAACCCGCCGGCACGGGATCTCCTCGCCGCCCGTGAGGCCGCGCTCAAGGGCCGCCGCGCCCGCCTCACGCATGCTGCGGCCCGCGAGGCGCGCACCGGGATGATGGGCACCGACTACGACTTCCGCTGGTCGGTCGCCCGCCAGTACCTGGATGACATCCACTCAGGTCTGGACGCGGCCGATGCCTGAACGCGAGGACGTCCTCAACCCAACGAGCCGACTCCTGCTATCCGACGCGCTGCGCCCGCCGCGCGGCTACGAATTGGATCTCGGCGTCGGGACGACATACTCCCTCAACCTCGACGCCCTCCTGCTCATCCCGTTCATCCTGTCCTCGGGCCCGGCCGACGGCGATGCCGAGGCGCACCCGACGCGCATGCTGGCCTCGCTGCGCCGGTTCGCCGACCGTCTCACGGTCTTCGCCCAGGCGGGCAACATCCAGGCGCCGAGGACCTACCGGCCCTTCCACACATTCCTGGAGGACGCCGTCGTCCAGGTCACCGCCACCCATGAGGGCCGCATCTTCCACCCCAAGATCTGGGCGCTGCGATTCACCGCTCCCGGTCGCCAGGCCCGGCACCGGCTCGTGTGCTCATCGCGCAACATCACCACCGAGACCATGTGGGACACCATCCTCAGCTGTGACGAGGCCGCATCCGGATCTGACGTTGTCATCGATGCCGCTCCGCTGGTGGACTTCCTGCGCACCCTCCTCACCCTGCCCGGCGCCGATGCGCTCACCCCCGGACACCGGAACCAAGTGAACAGCCTCATCGGCTCGCTGTCGGCGATCGGTGGCTTCGAAGTCCCGGAACCCTTCGAAGGTGGCCGCCTCGTCCCTCTCGGGCTTCCCGGTGCGGACCTGGAGGCCCAGTGGCCCATCCCCCACGGGGAACGTTCCTGGGGCGTCATCTCACCCTTCCTGGACCCCGGCACTCTCCAACGTCTTCCACGATCAGGCAGTCCTCACATCCTGATCTCCCGGCCCGACACCCTCGACCGGTTGGCCGGGACGATCGATGGGCTCCGCCGCAGGCCCGACCTCAAAGTGATGAGCAGCTGGACCCAGGCGGCCGACGATGACGAGACATCGGCAGTCGAGTCCCGCGAGGGGCTGCACGCCAAAGTGTTGGCGTGGTGGGAGCACTACCGCGGCCACATCCTCCTCGGTTCGGCCAACTGCACCTCGGCCGCTTTCGGCGGCAATATCGAGTTCGGCGTCGAACTGTGGGCCGGCCTGCGCCAGAAGCACGGATGGATTCCCGGCGTTCTGGGCGAGGCCTCCGGCCTGGCCGACGTCCTGGAGGACTACCGTCCCGATGCCAGCGACGTCGACGAGGAGGAGGCCGAGCAACAGGCTTTGCACCGCCAGGTCGAACTGGCCCTGGCACAGGTCGCCCTGGCCTGCCCGAGGCTGCGCGTCAGCGCGGTCGCCGGGGCGGCGGAACCCGCGTTCCAGCTGGCTCTGGAGGCGGCCGCCGCGGCCTTGTCCGCGCTGGACCGGCCGGGCTGGACGTCGACGGTGCGCCCGCTCAGCATCCCCCAGGAGGGTGCGGTGCAGATCTCGGGCGATGTTGAACCGGGCTGGACCCTCACCGAGTACGCGCGTGTCACACCCTGGCTCGTTCTGGAGGTCGACGCCGAAGCCGGCGACGCGACCTCCCATCTCGCCCGGGTTGTCAAGGCCGATCTGGTGCTGGATCCCGGTCTTCCCGCCGATCGGGAGGAACTTGTGATGCGTTCGGTTCTGTCCGATCCGGGCCGGATCCTGGCCTACCTGGGCATGTTGATCGGAGGTGACGAGACGGTTCTGCCCGAGGCAGGTGGCGCCCTCACAACCACGCACATCGGTGAGGGACCGGCAGAAGCCACGGCTGCGCCGATCGCGGAGATGCTGGAGCCCCTGCTCCATCTGGCCCATTCCGATCGGGCGCAACTGACCCGCGTGGGACGCGATATCGACGTCCTGTTGGCGCAGAGCCCGCAGGCGCCCGAGCTTCAGGAGTTGCGCACTTTGTGGGACGCGTTCGCCCCGCTCACGGAGTCGGCAGGTCACGAGGGGGAGGACCGGCATGGATGACGCTGACTGGCAGATCGACGTCGAGGCCGAACTCGAACCGCTCAAGGATTTCCAGCGCCGGACCGTCGAGAACGCATTCAATCGGCTGTACGGCGACGCCGACCCGGTCGACTCCTTCCTCGTCGCCGATGAGGTCGGGCTGGGCAAGACCCTGGTCGCCCGCGGCGTCATCGCCCGCGCCGTCGACCACGTTCTGCGGATTGAGGGCCGCTCCCAGGCCCGCATCCTTTACATCTGTTCGAATGCCCAGATCGCCCGACAGAACCTGCCCAAACTCACGTTGGGCCCGAGAACCGCCCGCGCGGAACAGTCGGCGACGCGCCTCACGCTGATGCCCGCCGCCCCGTCCTCGCAGCGTCTCACCTTCACCGCCTTCACCCCGGGCACCTCCATCAGCTTCGGCGATCCGCTGGGACACGCCGACGAACGAGTCCGCCTCTACCTGCTGCTGAAACATGCCGGGATCGTCGACGACAGCACTGCAGAGTCGCGGGAGGCCTGGAGACAGTTCCTACGAGGGTGGTCGGGCCTCGAAAGCTTCTCGCACCAGATCAGCAGTGCGCAGGACAGGAGGATGTGGGACAGTCCGGACGAGCACCGCCTGGCCGAGGCTCTGCGCCGCGACCTCGATGAGGGAGTTGGGTTCGGGGCGGTGATCGGAACCGGTGATCCCGGACGGCGGCTGACGACGTCGCGCCTCATCGGGATCGTCGATGAGTTCCGTGGCGTGGACATTGAGCCGGACGGGGACCTGTCGAACAGGCGTACTGAGGCAGTCGCCGTCCTCCGGCGCCGTCTGGCCTGGCTCGTCGCCGCGTCATTCCGCCCGGATCTGGTGGTCCTCGATGAGTTCCAGCGGTTCAAGGACCTGTTGCCCGACCCCGCTGCCGATGACGCGCGCCGGGATGACGTGGAGTTCAGCCGCAAGTTGATGGCGATCATGCTCGGGCGGCTGGAGGGAGACGGGCGCCCGTCCAGGATGCTGCTCCTGTCGGCCACGCCCTACCGGATGTACACCCAGGGCCGTGACGCCGAGGGCGACGACCACTACGACGACTTCATCGCAACGGTCCGTGCCCTGGCAGATGGGAGGACGACGACGCCGTCCGGCCATTCTCATGCCGACTCGGTGGAGAAGGGCCTGGCAACTGTCCGTCGGGCCATGCGGTCTCATGATCTCGAACGTGCCCGGCAGGGGCGAGACCTGGTTCAGGACGAGCTGCGACGGATCATGTCACGGACCGAGCGGCTGGCCGCCACCCCGGATCGCGACGGCATGCTCACAACGGTGAACACTCCGGCCGGGCCACTGACGGCAGCAGATGTGGCCGACTACGTCTCCCTTCGGGCGGTGGCCCGCTGCGTGGGCTCCTACGACCCGTTGGAACTGTGGCGGTCCGCGCCCCACACGTTGGCGATGATGGACGAGCGCACCCGCTACGACATGGAGAAGCGGATCCACCGCATCCTTCGACCTGACACGCAAGGCGAGGTGGATGATCGAGCCATCGCCGACGTCGCCGCAGCGCTGGCGCTACCCGGGCAGCATCGGGTGGCAGCACCGGTGTACGACGACGCCTCCGATTCCTCGAACGATGACGCCGGTGACGGGGCGCAGGGCGATGCGGACTCCCTCACAGGGTTGGCCCGGATGAGACTTGATGCCGGGAATCCGAAGATGCGCACGCTGATGAGGGACCTGTGGGGAGACTCTGGCGCGGAAGACGACGGCACCCCCGAGTCGTGGCGGATGATCTGGGTACCTCCCGCGATGCCTCGTCGCCGTCTGTCCGGCCCCTACCGGGGGGCCGGGCGCTTCTCGAAACGCCTCGTGTTCTCCCAGTGGGCGGTGGCGCCGAAGTCGATCTCGATCCTGGTGAGCAACCGCTCCCAGTCGCTGGCCCGTGATGCGGCGCGAAGCGTGCGAGGGGACAGCTGGCAACCGCTGAGGTATCCGCTGCGCCCGGGCGTCCGGAAGGAATCCGGGTCGCTGTCCAAGGTGTGGACGTGGGGGATGGCCTATCCCTCCTGGGTCCTGGCGGAGCTCGGCGACGTCACCGGGTACACGCGGCGGACCGGACAGAGCCTTCCCGTCGATCCGGACGAGCAGCGTCGGGACGTGGCCGAGCGCCTGCGCCCCCGACTCGCGGAACTCGCCGAGCGGTTCGGCGAGGGCCGCGGCGCGGTGGACGCTCGATGGTACGGCGTCGCCGGGGTCCTGCTGGATCGCCTGGCGGCCACGGTGTCGGGTGCGCCATGGGTGGGCCCCGCGCGCCTTGGCCTGGTGGGCAGCCTGCCCGGGAATTCCGAGGGGATCCATGCTCATCTGGAAGCGCTCGACGACCCCGGGACCCTTGGTGCCCAGCCCGACGATCTCGCCGACCGGTTGGCCCAGCTGGCGCTGGCGGCGCCGGGAGTGTGCGCTCTGAGGGCACTGGCGGGCGTGGAGTCGGGGGACTCGAGTGAGCAATGGTCGGATGCGCTGCGGTGGAAGCCGGTGCGAAGCGGGGCGTTGCGGATCGGTTGGGCGATGCTCAGACTGTTCGACCGGGCCGAGATCCAGGCCGCCATCTGGGCCGGGTTCCAGGTGGACCACGGCCGCCGACTGGCCGAGGAGGATCCTGAATCCAGGTCCCAGGCATACCTGAGAGCGGCGCTGGACCAATGCCTGGCCGGGGACCTGGATGCTGTCTTTTCGGAGTACCTTCACCAGATCGGCGAGGCCGTCGGCATGTTCGAGTCCGGACGCGGGACTGACGCGATGACCAGGGTCGTCGACGAGGTCGTCTCAGCGCTGACCATCAAGACCGCCAACCAGCAGCTGCGGCCACTGACCGTTCAGGACGGTCGGGTCATGGAGGCCGAGCCCGAGAAGATGCCGTGCCGTTTCGCGCTGAGATACGGAGATGCGGCTGCCACCGATCAGGCGGAGAACCGGTCGGAGATGGTGCGCACTGCTTTCAATTCGCCGTTCTGGCCGTTCGCCCTGGCGACCACCTCCGCCGGCCAGGAGGGGATCGACTTCCATCGGTACTGCCGCTGTGTCGTCCACTGGAATCTGCCCAGTAATCCCGTCGATCTGGAGCAGCGCGAGGGGCGGGTCCATCGCTACAAGTGCCTGGCAGTGCGGCAGAACGTCGCGTCCACGTGGGGCCCCGACGTCAGGGTCTGGCAATCGCACGACCCCTGGAAGACCGTGTTCAGGATCGCCGAGGAGGCGGTCGCATCATCCGGTGCGGGCGATGAGATGCGACCGCTGTGGGTGTGGTCGCCGGATTCCGGCGACGGCGTCCGTATTGAGCGACGTGTCCTGCCGCTACCCCTCAGCCGGGAGCAGGGCCAGTACGGCCGTCTGGTGAGGATGCTCGGGAGCTATCGGATGGCCTTCGGCCAACCACGGCAGGAGGAGCTGCTCGCAGTGCTGGGTCCTGATGCCGATGACGCCGACCTGGCGCGGGCGGCGATGATCGACCTGACACCCAACGACCCGGCAGCGTCTACAGGCCCGTGGCCTCCAGAGCGGCCCGGACGTGAAGGGCGGTCGTCGGGAAGACCGCGACCGGTGAGTCCGCCCGGCCGATGAGCAGCTCGACCTCGGTGCAGCCCAGCACTATGCCGTGAACCAGTCCGCCGAGAACGCCCGACTCATTCCGCCCAGTACGCCGATCGTCTTCATGGGCCAGGAGCTGGAGGACGCCGCCCGGACCAGGACCCTGCGCGTGCAGCGTCTGCGCCCTACCGGAGGCGTCGCTTCAACGCGTTCATCGAAAGTGCGCACGGAAGCTGCCTTTGCGGCCTGATACCAATATCGCCGGCCTCGAACTGAGGCTCCGCGAAGGCTGGTGGTTTCAGCGAGGTCGATGCCCTCAGAGCCTCATCCCGACGGGTACGAAGATCGTGTCGGTGACACCGGCGGGCCGTACCCCACCTTCAACACTGAGTAGGGTTCATGAATGGGAGCTGGCAGGCTGGGAGACTACTTGCGCGCGCGACGAGCGCTGCTCCAGCCCGAGGACGTCGGTCTGGTCGCCGGGTCGCGGCGTCGGGTCGAAGGTCTGCGCCGGGAAGAGGTGGCGATCCTGGCGGGGATCAGCCCTGAGTACTACCTTCGCCTTGAGCAGGGCCGTGACACCAACCCCAGTCGTCAGGTTGTTGCGGCGCTTGCCAAGGCATTGAAGCTCGACGCCGATGCAGCCGCCTATCTCGACCTGATCGCGCGGGCGACGAATCTGACGAAGCGCCACCGCGTCGAGAAGCCCAACCCGGACATCCAGGCGATGATCGACATGTGGCCGCGGACTGCCGCTTATCTCCAGGGCGGTAGCTTCACCGTGCTCGCGTCGAACCCCCTTGCCGCCGCGCTGAGCAGGCACTTCTGGATCGGCGCGAACCCGATGCGGGCCGCTTTCCTCGAATCCGACATGAGGCGGCTCTATCGGGACTGGGAGGCCATGACGGCGAAAGCCGTGCCGTTCCTCCGTTCTGTCGTCGTGGAGCGGGATGACGACCCGGCCGTACAGGAACTCATCGGCGAGCTGAGTCTGCGGAGCGACCGCTTTCGCACCCTGTGGGCTCGCCACGATGTGAAGGTCGATGATCGGGGCGACACGCTGTTCCTTCATCCACAGGTCGGCCCCCTCGATCTGCGATTTCAGAAATTCCTCCTCCCCGACTCGCGCCAGATTCTCGTGACCTATCACGCCCAGCCGGGAAGCGCGTCGGAGCGCGCCTTCACAATGCTGGCTGAGTCCGCTCGGGCCGACAAGGGGTAGGGGCCACTCTGCACCGGGACCCCCTGCCTCTGTTCGGGAAGCATGCTGATCCTGTCCCTGACAGCACCAGGAAGACCTCGGTCTGGGTGCACCGGGCTCAGACGGTGACGATTGAGGTGTCCACATGAAGGAGACATCTCACATGAGCGCCAACGTCCTGGTCACCGGGGGCTCCGGGTTCCTCGGAGCACACACCATCGTTCAACTGCTGAATTCCGGACACCGCGTCAGAACCACGGTTCGCTCCCTGCGACGCGAGGCAGAGGTGCGCGGCATGGTCGCGGTCGGCGGGGGCGAGCGCGGGCGAGCATCTTGACGTCGTGGCAGCAGACCTGACCGCAGACGCCGGGTGGGCCGTTGCGACGCGGGGTATCGACTACGTGCTCCATGTCGCATCTCCATTCCCCTCGACCCAGCCCGAAGACGACGATGAGCTGATCGTCCCTGCACGAGACGGAGCACTGCGAGTCCTCAGTGCCGCACGCGACGCCGGGGTGAAGCGCGTCGTGATGACGTCCTCCTTCGCAGCAATCGGATATGGGCACACCACGGAGGGCCCCTTCGATGAGACGGTCTGGACTGATACCAACGCACCGATTCGCGCCTACATCAAGTCGAAAACGATCGCTGAACGCGCGGCCTGGGAATTCATGGATCGGGAAGGCGGCCTCCTCGAACTGACGGTCATCAACCCGACGGGCATCTTCGGCCCGGCTCTCGGTCCGGACTACTCGGGCTCGCTCGGTCTCATCAATGCACTCCTGACACGCCAGATGCCGTTTCTGCCCGACGTGAGCTTCGGCGTCGTGGACGTGCGCGACGCCGCCGACCTGCATTTGCGGGCGATGACCAGCCCTGACGCGGCAGGTGAACGCTTCATTGCATCGGGCGGGGTCGCGTCCCTGGCAGACATGGCGGGCAGCCTTCGCGCCGACCTCGGCGCGGCTGCCTCCAAGGTTCCGACGCGGCGAATCCCGACCTGGATGTTGAGACCACTCGCAACCTTTGTCCCATCCCTTCGGGAACTCTCATCCGACGCGGGCATACGGCGCATGCCCGCTCTCGGCAAGGCCGCGCGAGTGCTCGGCTGGGAAGCCCGGCCGATACGCCAAACTGTCATCGACACAGCTCGCAGCCTCCTGGCACTGCAGGAGGCGAATGCGGACTGACTCAGGGAGCATGGTCACAACGATCGAGGTGTACACGCCGACGGCATCCACCGTTGACGGCCGCGCCAGTCGTTCTCAGGTGGGAGTCGGCGCGGTTCGCGCTGAGATACGGCGACGCGGTTGTCACCGATCAGGAGGAGCACCGTTCGGAGGTGGTGCGCACCGCTTTCAATTCGCCGTTCTGGCCGTTCGTCCTGGCGACCACCTCCGCCAGCCAGGAGGGGATCGACTTCCACCGCTACTGCCGTTGCGTCGTCCACTGAAGCTGCTCCGGGTCTAAAGCCCCGCCGCCTCCAGCGCTGCCCTCACATGAAGGGCGGTCGTCGGGAAGACCGGGACCGTCGAGTCCGCCCGGCCGATGAGCAGTTCGATCTCGGTGCAGCCGAGAATGATCCCTTCGGCCCCGCGGTCGACGAGGCGCCTGATGACCTCCCGGTAGGCGCGGCGTGACTGGTCGGTCACGATGCCGTGAACCAGTTCGTCGAAGATGATCCGGTGGACGGTGGCCCGATCGGCATCTTCGGGGACCAGCGACGTGATGCCATGCGCAGCGAGCCGGTCGCGGTAGAACGGCTGCTCCATGGTGAACGAGGTGCCGAGCACCCCGACCGTCGACAGACCGGCGGCGGTGATGGCCTCGGCGGTGGTGTCGCCGATGTGGAGGAAGGGGACGCCGATGGCTGCGGTGATGCGGTCGGCGACGATGTGCATGGTGTTGGTGCACAGCACGATGAGCCCGGCCCCTGCCGCCTCGAGACGTTTCGCATGCTCGGCGAGGATGGCACCGGCGTCCTCCCAGTCGCCACTCTCCTGCAGGGCCTCGATCTCGGCGAAGTCCAGCGAGTCCAGGAGAATCGGCGCCGAGTGGTATCCGCCGAGCGTCTCGTGGACCTGCTCGTTGGCCATCCGGTACCAGTCCGCCGAGGACTTCCAGCTCATCCCGCCCAGCACGCCGATCGTCTTCATGAGGCGAGCGTATGAGGACCAGGCGATGGCTCAAGCCGAATCGTTCGGCGCCCGGTTTTCCCCCGCATGACTGCTGAACCGAGACAGGGCGTCCGCGCACGAGCTGTCGGTGTCGAGCCTCACCGCGTCCGGTCCCGCCGTCCGGTCGATGGCCTCCGCCCATGATGCGACCGTTCCAGGGAGATCTGCGGGGCGGTCGGCGAACTGCACTGTGGTGTTCTTGCACTGTGGTGTTCTGACCTGTGCTGTTCCGTCTGGTCGCTGGTACCTTGACGCCGTGGACGTGATCACCGGACCAGATGGCCGTTCGCGCTGTGCGTGGGTGGGGGAGGATCCGGAGTACCGCCGCTACCACGACCAGGAGTGGGGTGTGGCGCTGCACGGCGATCGCGCACTGTTCGAGAAGATGTCGCTGGAGGGCTTCCAGGCCGGCCTGTCGTGGATCACGATCCTGCGCAAGCGCCCGCGGTTCCGCGAGGCCTTCGCGGGCTTCGACCCGCTGCGGGTCGCAGCCTTCGGCCAGACGGACGTCGAGCGGCTCATGGCCGACGCCGGTATCGTCCGCAACCGCTCCAAGATCGAGGCCACCATCGCCAACGCGGCTCTGGTGGCAGACATGGCCGACGGGGAGCTTGACCGCCTCATCTGGTCCTTCGCGCCCTCCGACTCGGCGGGACTCGGCGTGCATCCCGCCTCGATGGAGGACGTGCCGGCCGTGACTCCCGAGTCGACGGCACTGAGCAAGGAACTGCGCAGGCGCGGGTTCCGCTTCGTCGGCCCGACCACGGTGTACGCGCTGATGCAGTCGGCCGGGATGGTCGACGACCACCTGGCCGGATGCTGGCGGGCAGAATGACAGTCCGCTCCGCGCACGGCCGTAAGGTTGAGTGCGGCAAGGTCGTCGTGGTCAACAGGCGATCCAGACGCATGGCGCAAGCCGCCCGAGAATCCTGAGGAGACATCCATGCCCCACGCCGTCGATATCAAGAATGTCTCGCCCGTCGGCCTGGAGACCTCGCCCGTCGCCGACGCGCTCGCTGGGCTCCGGGCGAACGAGGCACGGTATCTGAAGAACAAGTACGACCATGACTTCGTCGTCTCCACGCCGGAGGAGGACCCCGCGACGCTCGCGTGGATCGAGGAGATTCTGCGCAGCGAGCGCGACATCGTCATAGCGAGTCCCGCTCTGGAGGTGAGCGGATTCGAGGCGGGCGGAATCCGCTTCGCCTACGTCTTCTACCAGTCGGGCCTGTCGATCAATGTGATGTACACCATCGCCGATGCGAAGATGCGGGCCGTGGGATTCAAGCTCTCCATGGGAATGGACATTCCTGACGAGCTGGCCGGGACCTTCAAGTTCGCGCGGCAGCGCTCGAAGCTGGCGGGTGAGATCCGAGGCTCGTACTTCACGATCAAGAGCGAGCACTGAGGACAGCCCGAGGTCTCCGGGTCAGCCGGCGTTCATGCGGGCCTTCCTGACCCTGTTCGCCCGCACCCGCAGCTGGACGAATGGCGTGCTCGCGGTTGGTGACCGTCGCGCCCGGGTTCAGGGTTTGTGGGCCACCACGAAGATCCGCCGGAACGGCAGGGCGGTCAGGTGATCCCAGCCGTCGGCCGTCTCGATGAGCCTCGCCGGATAGGCGTCACGAAGTCGTGCGGCGTAGGCCCGGACGAACGGTTGCACCAGGTCGGGGGCATTGCGTTCCAATGTCGCCGTGGCCGGGCGCAGACCGGTGCCCTTGACCCATTCGAGCACCGGGTCGCGGCCCGTGAGCCACTGGATGTAGGTGGTCTCCCAGGCGTCCACCGTGTGGCCCTGCTCCATCAGCAGGGCTGCGTAGCCCTGTGCATCGTCCACGCTCTCGGGGCCCCGGAGGACGCCGCGCAGGACAGCGGCCCAGGGGCCGTCGGCCGCTGTCTCCCGCATCAGCCGGTGGCTCGGTGCATCGAAGTTGCCCGGGACCTGGAAGGCCAGCCAGGCGCCGCACCTCATGGTGGCGGCCCAGTGCCGAAGCAGGTCGCGATGATCCGGAATCCACTGCAGCATGGCGTTGCTGATCACCACGTCCGCGTGGGACACGTCCACGCCGTGAGCATCTTCCACTGAGAACTCCAGACTTCCCCCGACGTCGGTTCTGCGCCGCAGTGCCGCGGCGGCTGCGATCATCTCCACCGAGGCGTCGACGCCGACCACGGTGGACGCAGGCCATCGGTCCAGCAGGGTGGCGGTCGCGCTGCCAGGTCCGCAGCCGACGTCGAGCACTATCCCCGGCTCCGTGGCGCCGACGCGCGCGACCAACTCGTGGAAGGGGCGCTCCCTCTCCGCGACGAACTTGACGTACTGCTCCGGATCCCGGGCCATCACCACATGCTGGCCCATGCGCTCGGGCGGAAGCAGCAGCCACGGTTTCCATGGCTGATAGGGAAGCAGAAATACAAAGGCGGCCCCTACGTCGAAACGTCAGGGCCGCAGCTGGGGTGGATAACGGGACTTGAACCCGCGACCCCCTGGACCACAACCAGGTGCTCTACCGACTGAGCTATATCCACCATGCCGCCCGGCTCATCCGGGCAACTCGAAGAGCGTATCGGGTTTCTCGCAGGCTTGGCAAACCGGGCCCTAGGGGCCCGATCCCAGGTCTGGGGGCCGGGAGCTTCAGGCCTGGTCGTGCCCGGCGCCGGTGAGGAAGCCCTGGTACTTCGTGGCGATCTCGGTGGCCTTCTTGGAGTCCGGCCCGGGTGCGGGGACCATGAGGGCCTCGCGCCAGTACATGAGCTCCTCGATGGACTCCTGGATGTCGGCCAGAGCCCGGTGGTTGCCCTGCTTGGCCGGGGTGTGGTGGAAGGCGTCCGGGTACCAGCGCCTCGCCAGCTCCTTGATGGAGGAGACATCGACATTGCGGTAGTGGGTGTAGCCCTCCAGCTCGGGCATGTCCTTGGCCAGGAAGGACCGGTCGGTGCCGATGGTGTTGCCGGCCAGCGGAGCCTTGCCGGCCTCGGGCACGTAGGTCCTGATGTAATCCAGGACCTGCTTCTGGGCCTCCTCCATGGACAGCCCGGAGTCGAGCTCGTCGAGCAGACCGGAGTGGGTGTGCATGCCGCGGACGAAGTCGTTCATGTGCTCGAGCCATTCCGGCTCGGGCTTGATGATGACGTCGACCCCCTCGCCCTGGACGTTGAGGTCGCCGTCGGTCACCAGGGCCGCCACCTCGATCAGTCCGTCATGGGCCAGGTCGAGCCCGGTCATCTCGCAGTCGATCCACACAAGCATGTTGTTCACACCACCAACCCTAGACGTCGCCCGGCCCCGCCAGACAGGTCGGTGGCGTCACCGATGGGCCGCGGCGCCCCAGATCCACTAAACTCTCCTGCGCTGGCCCGGTAGCTCAGCGGATAGAGCAGCAGCCTTCTAATCTGTCGCGCGTGGGTTCGATTCCCACCCGGGCCGCCACACTTCCAGACCCTGCCCACCCGGTCGGTAGGGTGGCCGCATGGCCGGTTCGATCACGACACAGCGCCCCTGGTGGCGGCGCCTGCTCCGCAACCCGTGGACCTGGATCGTGCTGGCGACCGTCGTCGCCTCGGCCGGACTGCTGTACAGCCAGTACCGGATGTTCCACGCCGACACCCCCGTCACCATCGACGGCAAGAAGGGCGTCATCCCCGGCATCACGATGAGGTCCTTCACCATCGCCTTCAAGTACGCCTGGCCCACCGCCGCCGCGTGGTCGCTGCTGTTCATCTGGCTGGACCGCTTCCGCACCCGCCATCTGGCGGTCTGGTTCACGGTGTTCGCGTGGGGCGGAGCCGTCGCCACCACCGTCTCGCTGCACGTCAACACCTGGATGTCGAGCCTGCTCAAGGTGGAGGGCGGCGTCGACCCCACCCAGGGGGCGGGTCCCGCGATCTACTCGGCCCCCTTCGTCGAGGAGCTCTGCAAGGCCACGATCCTGTTCCTGCTGGCCGCCTTCATGCGGGAGAAGCTCACCTCGATCGTCCAGACGGTGAGCCTGGCCGGGCTCTCGGCGATCGGCTTCGCCTTCATCGAGAACGTCATCTACTACGCCCGGGCCGACAACTACGCCCGCATCACCATCGCCGCCGGAGACCCCACCGAGGCGGTCCGCCGGCAGGCCTTCATGCGCGGCGTCGTCACCTCCTTCGGCCACCCCCTGTTCACCACGATGACCGGCATCGGCCTGGCGCTGGGGTTGCGCTCCCGCAGTCGGCTCGTGCGGATCCTCGCCCCGGTCACCGGCTTCCTGGGCGCGGTGATCGGCCACATGGCCTTCAACGGCACCCTGTCGGTCGTCCCGGAGGACCGGCTGAAGATGTACTGGTTCATCGCCCTGGGGGTGGTGGCCTCCATCGTCGTCTTCCTGGTGATCCGGCTGTTCCGTGAGGGCCGGATGATCCGCAACCGGCTGGGCGACTACGTCGTCATGGGGTGGCTGACGTCGCGCGACCCGATCGTGCTGTCCGCGATGCGCCGCCGCTGGTGGATCGGCTTCGTGGCGCTGTCCTACGGTCTTCGCACCTGGTGGGCGACGCTGGGCTTCATGCGTGCCGCCACCGAGCTGGCCTATCTGCGCGACGCCGAGACCCGCGGCATCGTCGAGGGCGCCGAGGCGCGGCAGAAGGCCCTCCTGGATCGGATCGAGGCACTGCGTCCGCGCGCGGTCACCGAATCGGCGGGCGCCCGTCCGGTCCCTCCCCACCTGCCCTCATGGTGGCCGCGACGCCGCCAGATCGGCGCGGCGGTGCGCGGTTTCGCGCCGCCGCCCTCGGGCTCGCGTCCAGCCGCCTCCTGGGCTCCGCCGCGTCCCTGACCGGTCCCGCGGGGTTTTCCACAGCTGTGGCCCGAACTCGGGTTCTCGAGAAGTTGTCCACAGATTTCCTTGCAGTCGACAGATCGGCCCCTCCCGCAGCGATAACTGAGGTGAGAGGGAAGGAGTTGCGATGGACGCGAACATCTCATTCACCGGCAATCTCGGCACCGATGTCGATTTCGTCCGGAAGGACAACTGGTGCGGGGCACGATTCCGCGTCGCTCAGACCCCGCGGTACATGCGGGACGGGGCGTGGATCGACGGGGAGACCACCTGGCTGTCGGTGCGGGTCAACGGCCGCCTCGCCGAGAACTGCAAGAACTCGCTCACCAAGGGCGATCCGGTCGTCGTGGTGGGCCGGTTGCGGACCCAGGTGTGGACCACCCCCGAAGGGGTGCAGCGCGAGCAGCAGGTGGTTCAGGCCGTCTCGGTCGGCCACGACCTGCAGCGGGGCAGGAGCCAGATGATCCGGCCGGCCCCGCGCCCCGAGGAGGCGCCGATCACCGACCCGACAGGGCGGCTTCCCGACGCCGACCAGGCCGAGGACGCACCGGTACCCGAGGAGACCGGACCGCTCGCCGGGGGTCCCGCGGAGGTCGGCCAGATGGTCGTCGACCATGAGACGGGGGAGGTGCTGGACGGCTGAGATCCTCCGACCTGCCCGGGCCGCCGCCAGTGGCCCGGGCAGGGCGCGGCTGGCATACTGGCCGGGGTCGCCCGGACGGGGGAACGCGGCGACGGTCCAAGTCTTTCCATGTCACAGGTCCGAGTCCACCGGGCCGAGAGTTCAGCACGCCAGCAACGAGGAGCGCCGATGGCAGAGTTCATCTACACCATGCACAACGTCCGGAAGGCGGTGGGAGACAACGTCATCCTCGACGACGTCACCCTCTCCTTCTACCCCGGGGCCAAGATCGGCGTCGTGGGGCCCAACGGCGCCGGCAAGTCGACCATGCTCAAGCTCATGGCCGGCCTGGACAAGCCCAACAACGGCGACGCCAACCTGGCCAAGGGCGCCACGGTCGGCATCCTGCTGCAGGAACCGCCGCTGACCGAGGACAAGACCGTCCTGGAGAACGTCGAGGAGGGCGTCGGCGAGATCAAGGCGAAGCTGCGCCGCTTCGACGAGGTGTCAGCCGCGATGGCCGATCCCGACGCCGACTTCGACGCCCTGATGGCCGAGATGGGCGACCTGCAGACCGAGCTGGACGCCGCCAACGCCTGGGACATCGACGCCCAGCTCGCCCAGGCGATGGACGCCCTCCAGTGCCCGCCGCCCGACACCCCCGTCGACGTCCTCTCCGGTGGCGAGCGGCGCCGGGTGGCGCTGTGCAAGCTGCTGCTCGAGGCCCCCGACCTGCTGCTCCTCGACGAGCCCACCAACCACCTGGATGCCGAGTCGGTGAACTGGCTGGAGGGCCACCTGCGCTCCTACCCGGGCGCCGTCCTGGCGGTCACCCACGACCGGTACTTCCTGGACACCGTCGCGGAGTGGATCTGCGAGGTGGACCGCGGCAAGCTGCACCCCTACGAGGGCAACTACTCCACCTACCTGGACACCAAGCGCCAGCGTCTCCAGATCGAGGGCAAGAAGGACGCCAAGCGAGCCAAGATCCTGGAGCGGGAGCTGGAGTGGGCCCGGTCCTCGCCGAAGGCCCGTCACGCCAAGAACCGCGCCCGCCTGGCCCGCTACGAGGAGCTGGCGGCCGAGGCCGAGCGCAACCGCAAGATCGACACAGCCGAGATCAACATCCCGCCGGGCCCCCGCCTGGGCAATGTGGTGCTGGAGGCCGACAAGCTCAACAAGGGCTTCGGCGACCGGATCCTCATCAAGGACCTGTCCTTCACCCTGCCCAGGGCCGGCATCGTCGGCGTCATCGGCCCCAACGGGGTCGGCAAGACCACCCTGTTCAAGATGATCGTCGGCCAGGAGACCCCCGACTCGGGCACCCTCAAGGTCGGCGACACCGTGAGCTTCTCCTACGTGGACCAGAACCGCGCCGGCATCGACCCCCAGAAGAACCTGTGGCAGGTCGTCTCCGACGGGCTGGACTACATCAAGGTGGCCAACTTCGAGGTGCCCTCGCGGGCCTACGTCGCCAGCTTCGGCTTCAAGGGCCCCGATCAGCAGAAGCCGGCCGGGGTGCTCTCGGGCGGTGAGCGCAACCGTCTGAACCTGGCGCTCACCCTCAAGCAGGGCGGCAACGTGCTGCTGCTCGACGAGCCGACCAACGACCTGGACGTCGAGACCCTCTCCAGCCTCGAGGACGCCCTGTTGGAGTACCCGGGCTGCGCTGTGGCGATCTCCCACGACCGCTGGTTCCTCGATCGCGTCGCCACCCACATCCTGGCCTGGGAGGGCGAGGACGAGGACGGCGTCCCGCGCTGGTTCTGGTTCGAGGGCAATTACGCCGACTACGAGGCCAACAAGATCGAGCGCCTCGGACCCGAGGCCGCTCGCCCGCACGCCTCCAAGCATCGCCGCCTCACCCGCGGCGAGTGATCCGGTAGCCGGACCGGCGAACGCCCCGCACCCACCAGGGTGCGGGGCGTTCGCCTGCCCCCGCCTGACTAGAGGTGAGCTGCCAGCAACTCCGCCAGGGTGAGGGCACGGCGTCCGGCAAGGTCCGAGGTCTGACGCCGGCAGGAGAACCCGTCGGCCAGCACGATGGCGCTCGGCCCGGCCTTCTCGATGGCCGGCAGCAGGTCGTGCTCGGCCACCGCCACCGAGGTCTCGTAGTGGCCGATCTCCACACCGAAGTTGCCCGCGTAGCCGCAGCACCCTCCGACGGTGACGACGTCGGCCCCCGACGCCTCCAACAGCCGCTGGTCAGGGCCGAATCCGAGGATCGAGGCGTGGTGGCAGTGCGGCTGGGCGACGATGGTGTGCCCGGCCAGGCTCGGCGGCGTCCACCCGGCGGCCTCCAGCATCTCGGCCATGGTGTGGACGTCCTTCGCGACGGTCTCGGTGCGCGGATCGTCGCCGATCAGCTCGAGGGCGTCGGAGCGCCACACCGTGGTGCAGGAGGGCTCCAGACCGACGATCGGGATGCCGGCCTCGGCCAGCGGGGCGAGCACATCGAGGGCGGCGCGCAGCTTCTTGGCCGCGCCGTCGAGCTGGCCGGTGGTGATCCAGGTGAGGCCGCAGCACACGTCGTCGGTGAGCACCTCGGGCTGGTATCCGGCGTCGGCCAGCACCGCCACGACCGCTCCCAGATCGGCATCCTCGAGCATGTCGGAGAAGGAGTCGACCCAGATGACCACCCGTCCGGCAGGTGCGTCGGTGCCACGGCGTCCAGCCCTCACCGCATCGGCGGCGGTGGTGGAGTGGTCGGCGTCGACGTGCTTGCGGGCCGCACCACCCGGCCGGAAGGTCGGCAGCGGTCGGCGCTGGTCCACCCCGGCGACGAACCGGCCCAGGTGCTTGATGCCGGGCACCTTGAGAGCCGCGTTGGCGACTGTGGCCAGGCCGGGCACCGCCGCGATAACCCGCTCCCAGCGGGGCAGCCAGCCCATCACGTAGTGGGACCGGGGCCGCAGCCTGCCGCGGTACTTCTCGTAGAAGACCCGGGACCGGTAGGAGGCCATGTCGATGCCGGTGGGGCAGTCGCGGGCGCAACCCTTGCAGGCCAGGCACAGGTCCAGCGCCTCGGCCACCTCGGGAGAGTCCCAACCGTGCACCAGGGTGCCGTTCACCATCTCCTGGAGCACCTTGGAACGGCCCCGGGTGGAGTCCTTCTCCTCGTGGGTCGCCTGCCAGGAGGGGCACATCACCCCGCCCGAGGCCGAGTTCTCGGCCACGCACTTGCCCACCCCGGTGCACTGGTGGACGTCGTGGGCGAACTGCGGATGACTCAGGGTGAGCGGGGACCTGCGGGCGGCGTGCATCCGGATGTCGGCCTCGACCGGCCGCGGATCGACGAGCACGCCGGGGTTGAGCATGTTGCCGGGATCGAAGATGTCCTTGACCTGGCCGAACAGGGAGATCGCGGCGGGGGAGTACATGGCCGGCAGGAGGGCCGAGCGGGCCCGCCCGTCCCCGTGCTCGCCCGATGCCGAGCCGCCGTGCCGGGCGACCAGGGCGGCGGCGTCCTCCACGAAGGAGCGGTACTGCGCCGGGCCGTCGTCGGCGTCCAGCGGGTAGTCGATGCGGCAGTGGACGCATCCCTCGCCGAAGTGGCCGTAGGGCATGCCGTGCAGCCCGTGCTCGACGAGCAGGGCCTCGAAGTCGCGCAGGTAGTCGCCCAGCCCGGCGGGCGGCACCGCGGCGTCCTCCCATCCGGCCCAGGCCAGCTTCTCGAGGCTGACGCCGGCCAGCCCGGCGCCGTCGGAGCGGATCTGCCACAGTGACGCGGCCTCTGCCGCGTCGGCGACGACCCGGCCGTCCAGGCAGCCGGAGGCGGCGGTCATCTTCTGGGCGCGGGAGGCCACCTCGGCGGCGTCGTCGCCACGCAGCTCGACGAACATCCATCCGTCGCCCCGCGGCAGCTCGGGGACCGCGGCCGGCCCCTTGGCCCGGGCCACGACGTCGACGATGCGCCTGTCCATCCCCTCGCAGGCCACCGGGCCGAAGGGCAGCAGGGCGGTGACGGCGTCGGCGGCCTCGGCCATCGTCGGGTAGCCCAGCGCGACGGTGACGCCGTGCGGGGGATCTGCCACCAGCCGGACGGTGGCACGTGTCACCAGCCCCAGGGTGCCCTCGGTGCCGCAGATGAAGGCCGGCATGTTGAACCCGTTCTCAGGTGTCAGATGCTCCAGCTGATAGCCGGAGACCTGCCGGGAGAAGGTGCCGAACTCGGTGCGGATGGTGCCCAGGTTGGCCATCGCCAGATCATTGAGGCGCGACAGCCGCGGATCGGCCGAGCCGCCCGCCTCCAGGTGGATGGTGGAGCCGGCGGCGGTGAGCAGGTCGGCCTCCGCGACGTTGTCGCAGGTGCGCCCGTATCCCAGGGCCCGCGGGCCGCAGGCGTTGTTGCCGATCATCCCGCCGATGGTGCAGCGGGTCGACGTCGACGGGTCGGGCCCGAAGCGCAGCCCATAGGGCTTCCCGGCGGCCTGCAGGGCGGCCTGGACGACGCCGGGGTCGACGACTGCGGTGCGGGTCTGCGGATCCAGCGAATGAATGGTGTGGAGATGCCGGGCGAGGTCGATCACCAGGCCCTCGCCCACCGCGTTCCCGGCGCAGCTGGTGCCCGCCCCGCGCCCGGTGACCGGCAGTCCCACCCGGCCGGCGGCGGTCACCAGGGCCGCCACCTCCTCGACGTCTCGGGGATGGGCCACGACCCGTGGCACGACCCGGTAGATGGAGGCGTCGCTGGAGTACAGCGCCCGGGCGAGGGTCGAGTCGTCCAGGCAGTCGACCGCCCGGGAGTCGGTCCCCGACAGCGCCGCCCTGAACTCGTCGAGAAGATCGGTGGAGACAGTGGTGGGTGCGGACATGCCTGTCAGTCTGGCACGCGGTGCCTCCGGTCAGGCCTGATGGTCACTGTCCGGATCGGTGGCCGCGATCACCGCGGCCATGCTCCGGTCGACCGCCGCCAGGTCCGCCGGCCCGATGGCGTCGATGAAGCTCCGGCGCACCGCGCGGACGTGGTCGGCGGCCGCCGAGCTCAGCAGTGATGCGCCATCCTCGGTGAGCACGGCCAGCACCCCGCGACGGTCGTGGCTGGCGGTCCGCCGCTGCACCAGGCCCTGGGACTCCATCCGAGAGACGGTATGGGTGAGCCGGGAGCGCGACATGTGGACCAGTTCGGCGAGTTCTCCCATCCGAAGGCGGTGCTCCTCGGCCTCCGCGAGGTTGACGAGGACGTCGTACTCGGACAGGCCGAGCCCGTGGGGGCGAAGATCCTCGTCGAGGTACCGGTAGAGCTGGGAGGAGGCGCGCATCCACCGCCGCCAGACCTGTTCCTGGCGGGCGTCGAGCCAGGGCGTCTTCTCCTCGGGATCCTCGTGCGGCATGGCGGACATGCTAGTGGGAGACCGGACATGCCCATGGCAGACAGGGGAGCGGAGTCCCGGAGGCGGGTTGGGGGGAACTGTCAAGACCGTCGACCGGGGGTTGTGCGGTCTGTCCAGATGCCGGTGTCATAGAGTCGCAACAGGTTGATCTTCGGTGATCTGGGCCCTGTTGATCGAACCGGACCCGTCATCGTGTCGGGCCCGACGCAACCGAGACGAGACGGGAGGTGGTCCTGGTGAGCCTGCTCGAGGACCTGGAAGACCGGTCGGCGCGCAGCTTCGGGGCGCTGCTGGACCGGCAGGCCGACGAGCACCCGGACCGGATCGCCTTCCTCATCCCGCAGGGCGACGACGACCGGGAGAACACCTGGGTGCCGATGACCTTCGCCGAGTTCCGCCGCCAGGCCCACGCCGTGGCGGCAGGCCTGCTGGGGCTCGGTCTGGGGCGCGAGCAGCGGGTGGCGATCATGTCCGGCACCCGCACCGAGTGGATCATCGCCGACATGGGGATCTCCTGCGCCGGAGGGGCGACCACCACCGTCTACCCCAACACGAATGCCGAGGAGACCGCATTCATCCTCACCGACTCCGACTCGCAGATCGTCTTCATCGACACCGTCGCGCAGCTGGAGAAGATCCGGTCGCGCCCAGAGCTGGACGGCCACGTCCGCGCGATCGTCCTCTTCGACGAGTCTGAGCGCGCTGAGGCGGCCGGGGGGAGCGTCGACGAGAGGGTCATGTCGATGGCCGACCTGATCGCCGACGGTCGACGTCGGCTGGCGGCCAGGCCCGACCTGGTGCGCCGTGTCATCGAGTCGATCCGTCCGACGGATCTGGCCACCCTCATCTACACCTCCGGCACCACCGGCACCCCCAAGGGCGTCGAGATCGAGCACCACTCCTGGACGTACATGGGTGCCGCCTGGGAGTACAAGGACTTCATCCACGGCGACGACGTCCACATGCTGTGGCTGCCGCTGTCCCACGCCTTCGGCAAGTGCCTGCTGGCCATCTGCATCCAGATCGGCGTCACCCAGGCCGTAGAGGGCCGCATCCCGCGGCTGGTCCGCAGCATCGCAGAGGTGAAGCCCGACGTGATGTGCGGGGTGCCGAGGATTTTCGAGAAGATCCGCGCCGGCGTCATGACCCGGGCCCCGCAGGGCCGCCTTCAGAGCAGGATCGCCCACTGGGCCTTCGCCGTGGGCCGCGACTCGCGCCCCTACCGCCTCGAGGGCCGATCCATGCCGCCCGCCCTGGCGGCGAAGTACCGGGTGGCCGACCGTCTGGTCTTCTCGACCCTGCGCCGGAGCCTGGGCGGGGTGCGGTTCATGATCTCAGGAGGGGCCAAGCTCTCCCCGCAGGTCCAGGAGTGGTTCCACTCGGCCGGGGTGCCGATCGTGGAGGGGTACGGCGCCACCGAGCTCTGCGCGGTGGCCTTCTTCTCCGAGCCGAGCACCATCCGCTTCGGCACCGTCGGACCGGTCTGCCCCGGATGCGAGGCGAAGCTCGCCGAGGACGGCGAGGTGCTGGTGAAGGGGCCCATCGTGGCGCGCGGCTACCACAACCTCCCCGAGAAGACCGCCGAGACATTCGTCGACGGCTGGTACCGCACCGGTGACATCGGCGAGTTCGACGAGAACGAGTGCCTGCACATCACCGACCGCAAGACCGACCTCATCAAGACCTCCGGCGGCAAGTACGTGGCCCCCCAGAAGGTGGAGGCGGCACTCATGGCCAACTGCCCCTACCTGTCACAGGCGGTGGCGCTGGGCGAGGGGCACAAGTACATCGTCGCGCTGGTCACCCTCGACCCCGAGAAGCTCTCGCTGTGGGGGAAGCGCCACGGGCACCCCGGGGTCGGCTACGCCGAGCTCGCCCGGATGCCCGAGGTCCACGAGTCCATCCAGCACTACGTGGACCGCGCGAACGCCCACCTGGAGCGCTGGGAGACCGTCAAGAGGTTCGCGATCCTCGACACCGAGCTGGACGACGAGGAGGGGATGGTCACGACCAGCCTCAAGGTGCGCAGGAACGTCGTCGACAACCGCTATCGTGACCTGTGGGAGTCCTTGTACGACGCGGACGAGGCTCCCAGGGGTTGAGGCTGACAGCTTCATTCGGCAACAGTGGGAAAGGGCGATCCGGACATGACGACTGACACGCTTGCCGTTCGGGAGGAGCTGCTGGCGCGAAGCGCCCGCAACCTCGGCGACATGCTCCGGAGACGGGTCGACCAGACCCCGGATGCGGTGGCCTTCTGGTATCCGGAGAACAAGACCTACGGCCCCGAGGAGTGGACGCCGGTCACGTGGAGCCAGATCCAGCAGGACGCCCACGAGGTGGCCGCCGGTCTGCTGGACCTCGGCCTGGAGCGCGAGCAGCGGGTGGCGATCTGCGCCGACACCACCCTGGACTGGATCCGCACCGACCTGGGGATCGCCTGCGCGGGCGGCGCCACCACCACCGTCTACGCCAACTCGAATCCCGAGGACGTCGAGTACATCGTCACCGCCTCGCAGTCGACCATCTACGTCGCCCAGAACAGCGAGCAGGCCATCAAGGTCATCGGCCGCCCCGCCCTGGACGGCCTGCTGCGCCGCATCATCCTGGTCGACGACGACCGTCTCATCCAGGGGGCGCCGAACTCCCCTCGCCGCACCGTGGCCGAGGATCCGCGGGTGATGTCCCTGGCCGAACTGCGCGAACGGGGCTGGAAGCGCCGCCGTCGCGATCCGGGCTGCGTCCAGCGGGTCATCGACGTCATCACCCCGGCCTCCCTGTCGACTCTCATCTACACCTCGGGCACCACCGGGAAGCCCAAGGGGGTCGAGCTGCCGCACCGCGCCTGGACGTACATGGGGGTCGCGATGGAGTCCTGGGATCCCTTGGAGCCCGGCGACCTGCAGTACCTGTGGCTGCCCCTGGCCCACGTCTTCGGCAAGTGCCTGCTGGCGGTCCAGATCACCATCGGCTTCGCCTCGGCGGTCGACGGGCGGGTCGACCGCATCGTCACCGGCATGGGGGAGGTGCACCCCACCTTCATGTGCGGTGTGCCGAGGATCTTCGAGAAGGTCCGCGCCAAGGTCATCACCGCCGGAGGCCTGGCCGGGCGCGTCTCGGCATGGGCGTTCAAGGTGGGATCCGAGAGCGCCCCCTACCGGCTCGACGACCGCCCGATGCCCAAGGGTCTGGCCGCCCGCCAGCTCTTCGCCGAGAGGCTGGTCTTCTCGAAACTGAAGAAGACCATGGGCGGGCGGATCCGGATGATGATCGCCGGGGGTGCCAAACTGTCCCCCCAGGTGCAGCGCTGGTTCTTCTCCGCCGGTATCCCGGTGGTGGAGGGTTACGGATCCACCGAGACCTCGGCCATCGCCTTCTTCAACGTGCCCAAGAAGGGCCGCTTCGGCCCGCGCTTCGGCACCGTCGGCCCGGTCTGCCCCGGCATCGAGACGAAGATCGCCGACGACGGCGAGGTGATGCTGCGCGGGCCGATCATCGCCAACGGCTACCACGACGACCCTGAGCGGACCGCCAAGTCCTTCGAGGACGGCTGGTTCCACACCGGCGACATCGGTCACTTCGACGAACTCGACTACCTGGTGGTGACCGACCGCAAGCGGGACATCATCAAGACCTCCGGCGGCAAGTACATCGCCCCCCAGCACGTGGAGGCCACGCTGATGGGGGCCTGCCCGTACCTGTCCCAGGCCGTCGTGGTGGGGGAGGGGCACAAGTACGCCGTCGCCCTGCTGACCCTGGACCACGACTCCCTGATGACCTGGGGCTCCCGGCACGGCCACCCCGAGAAGTCCTACGCGCAGCTCACCGGGGAACCGGAGATTCGGGCGTCCATCCAGCGCTACGTCGATCGCGCCAACTCGCGCCTCGAGCGGTGGGAGACGATCAAGAGGTTCACCATCCTCGATCACGAGCTGGACGGCGACCGCGGGCTGGTCACCGAGAACATGAAGGTGCGCCGCGGCAAGGTGATCGACGAGTACTCCGATCAGATCGCGGCGATGTACGACGACGAGCAGTCCGTACCCTTCGACGGGGAGGACTGATGGCCGATGCCGCCGTGCCGGAGCCGCCCGGCGCGGTGCGCGTCCGCATCCCGCTGCGCTGGTCGGACATGGACCACCAGGGCCACGTCAACAATGTGAGCATCTCCGAACTGGTCCAGGAGGCCCGCTCCCTGGCGCTGGCCGGGACGCCGGTGGAGAAGCTCTTCGGCACCGGCATCGTGGTGGTGACCCAGGACGTCGAGTTCCTGTCCCCGTTCACCGTCGACGAGGAGCCCCTCGACGTCGACGTGTGGTGCTCGGCGGTCGGTGCGGCCAGGATCCGGTTGGAGTACCGGGCCCGCCACCACGGGGCCGACGTGGCCCGGGCACGGGGAACCGTGTGCCCCTTCGACTTCGAGGCGGGCCGGCCCAGACGTCTGGCTCCCGATGAGCACGCGACCTTCGAGGCGATGAGCGGCCCGGCCTCCGAATGGGCGTCCTTCCCCAATCCGGACGTCGCCGGGCTCGGCGACGTCGTCGACGTCCCGGTGCGCTGGTCCGACGTGGACCGCTACGGGCATGTCAACAATGTCGCCCAGGCCGGCTACCTGCAGGAGGCGAGGATCCGGGCCACGACGTCGTGGTCGACGGGGATGAGGCGGGCCGGGGACCGGCTCTGGGTGGTGGCCCGGCAGGACATCGCCTACCGCCACCAGGTGCACCCCGAGATCGGGACCTGCCCGGTGCACACCGCGCTGACCAGGCTGGGGCACTCCTCGGTGACCCTGTCGGCCGCCATCCCCACCGACGAGGGCACCGCCCTCCAGGCGGTCACCGTGCTGGTGTGCGTCGACCCGTCATCCGGGGCCGCGGTGCCGATCGACGACGCCACCCGCGCCGATCTGGCCGACCACCTGGTCCAGCTTCCCTGAGCCCGATGTGGCGCCCAGCGGCGCCGGTACTCGCCAACGGCCGTCTGCGCCGCTGAGCGCCACATCGGGACCGGGCCCAAGGCGCGTTCTCGGACGATGGACCGTCGGCGGACATGGACGGTTCACATAACGTACGGTTTCCGTACTATTCTTCACGATCGTGAATTCGCAGCCCATCACCCCGGCCCTCGCCTCAGAACTGGCGCTGGCCTGCGGCCGTCTTCAGCGGCACGCCAAGAGACTGGCCGGCCTTCCGCCGGCGTCGAGCACCTGGCGGGTGCTGCACACCATCGAGATGGAGGGCCCGCTGAGCCCCGGCACGCTCACCCGCTTGGAGGGCAACAGGCCCTCGGCCACCACGGACCTCATCGCACGGCTCCTGCGCGACGGGCTGGTGAGCCGGCGCCCCGACCCCGCTGACGCCCGGTCCAGCCTGATCTCGGTCACCCCGGCCGGGGCCGACTACTGCCGCCGGGCCGAGGCGGCCATCGGCGAGAGTCTGGCCCCTGCGCTGGCCGGGCTGAGCCCCCAGCACGCCGCGACCCTGGCCGACTGCCTGCCGGCCATCCAGGCGGCGGTGGCCCTGCTGCGGGAAGCACCTGTCACGAGAGGAACGAAGTGAGCAAGATCCGTCCGGCGGTGTGGGCCGTCACCATCGCCTGTGCCTTCTCCTACATGGGGATCGGTCTGGTCGACCCCATCCTGCCGACCATCTCCGCATCCCTGCACGCCTCGCCCGGCCAGACCGAGCTGCTGTTCACCACCTACCTCATCGTCACGGCCATCGTGATGTTCTTCGCGTCCTGGGTGTCCTCGCGCATCGGCCGCAAGGCCACCCTGATGATCGGCCTGGGGATCGTCGTGGCCTTCGCGGCGCTTTGCGGCCTCGCCGGCAACGTCAACGTCATCATCGGATTCCGGGGAGGCTGGGGAGTCGGCAACGCCCTGTTCGTCTCCACGGCACTGGCCACCGTCCTGGGCGCCTCGGCCGAGCCCCGCCGCGCCATCATGCTCTACGAGGGGGCGCTGGGCGCCGGGATGGCGCTGGGCCCGCTGGTCGGAGGCCTGCTGGGCGGCATCTCATGGCGGGGCCCGTTCTTCGGCACTGCGGTACTAATGGCCATCGGCCTGGTCGCGATCACGATCTTCGTGCCCTACAAGCCCGCCCAGGGAACCCCCCGCCCGGTCTCGGCACCCTTCAAGGCGCTGGGCGACCGGCGCATGCGCCTTCTCATGCTGGCCGCGGTCTGCTACAACTACGGCTACTTCACCCTGCTGGCCTACGCGCCCTTCCCGCTGCACGAGGCCGCCGCCCGCACCGGCTGGGAGTTCAGCCCTATCGATCTGGGCCTGGTCTTCTTCGGATGGGGTCTGCTGCTGGCCGGAGGCTCGGTGCTCGGCGCCCCGTGGCTGTCGAAGCACTACGGGGTCCGTCACACCCTGGTCGCCTGCCTGGCCGGGCTGACCGTCGTCGAGATCGTGCTGGCCGCCAGCCTCAACCCGGTGGTGCAGATCGTTTTCGTCATCATCGGCGGCGGCTTCATCGGCGTCCTCAACACGGCGATGACCGAGCTCGCCACCCTGGCCACGGATCTGCCCCAGGACGTCGCCTCCTCCAGCTACTCGGGTGTCCGGTTCATCGGGGGCGCGATCGCGCCGACCCTCACCGGGCCGCTGTCGGCGCTGTGGGGGGCCGGCGGGCCGTACTGGATCGGCGCGGCCTCGCTGGTGGCCACGGTCGGCCTGCTCTGGCTGGATCACGTGACGACGGTCCGTCGCGCCGGACGGCTCGCGCTTCACCCCGACGTGTGAGGGCCTGACACCCAGCGGAACTCTCCGTCGAGGACGAGGGCGGTGGGCCGGAAACCGAGCTTGGCCGCCACCCTCTGCGAGGCGGCGTTGTCGGGGTGGATGTAGGCCCTGAACTCGGCCACGCCCCGGGACGCGAGCCATCCGAGAACGGCCCCGGCGGCCCGGGTCGCGATTCCGCGGCCCTGCCAGGCCGGGCCGACGACCCATCCCAGTGAGGCCACGAGGACGTGGCCGGGTTCCCGATCCTCCAGCGTCGCCTGGACGAACCCTGCCGCCGCCCGGTCCGGTGCCACCCGGACGATCCAGTTCAGCCATCTCTGAGTGCCGTCACTGGAGGCGCCGTGGACCTGGGAGCGGTACCTGGCCCGCAACCGGCTCAGGGACGGCGCCGAGCCTCCGATGAACCGGTACAGGGACTCGTCGGCCAGCACCCCGGCCATCTCCTCGGCGTCGTCCACCCGCAGCGGTTCGAGCCGCAGATCGCCTGTGGTCAGGGGTTCCGCCGAGGGCCAGGTCACGGGGTCGAGCCTGCCACCCCCGCCCAACGACGGCCCCCGCCGTCGGAGGCCGCTATGACACGACCGCCCCGCGAGAAGCTCGTGGGGCGGTCGCACAGGCAACGGGTGTGGTCAGTCGGCGCTGACCTCCGAGCCGTCACCGCTCCACAGGGTGTGCCAGGACCCCTCGTCGTCGACGCGCTTGTAGGTGTGGGCGCCGAACAGGTCGCGCAGCCCCTGGGTGAGGGCCGCGTTGAGGCGCGGGGCGCGCACCTGGTCGTAGTAGCCCAGCGCCGAGGCGAAGCCGGGCACCGGTACACCGGCCTCGGCGGCCCGGGCGATCACCCGGCGCCACGATCCCTGGGAGGAGGCCAGCTCGGCCTTCACCGACGGGGCCTCCAGGAGTGTGGTGAGGTCGTGGGCGGCGTACTCGTCGCGGATCCTCTGGAGCAGCTGGGCGCGGATGATGCAGCCGTCGCGCCAGATCGAGGCGACCTTGGCCATGTCGACCTCCCAGCCGTACTCCTGGGCGGCGGTGCGGATCTCGTCGAGACCCTGCGAGTAGGCCACCACCTTGGCGCACCACAGGGCCGAGCGGACGTCGTCGATGAAGCCCTGCCGGTCCTCGACGCTGATGCTCCGGTCGGGGCCCTCCAGGGCCGCCTGGCCGGCGGCGCGGAGCTTCGGGGCGCTGGAGACGGCGCGGGCGAAGACCGCCTCGCCGATGGTGGACACGTCGACCCCCATCTCCAGTGCGGTCTGCACGGTCCAGGTGCCGGTGCCCTTCATGCCGGCGGCATCGGCGATGACGTCGATGAGATCGGCACCGGTGCCGCGCGGGTCCTTGGTGGCCAGCACCCGGGAGGTGATCTCGATGAGGTAGGAGTCGAGGTCGCCGGTGTTCCATCCGGCGAAGACCTCGGCTGCCTCGGCGTTCGACAGACCGGCGGCGCGCAGCAGGGCGTGGGCCTCGCCGATGAACTGCATGTCGGCGTACTCGATGCCGTTGTGCACCATCTTGACGAAGTGGCCGGCGCCGTCGGTGCCCATCCAGGCGCAGCAGGGCTCGCCGTCGACATGGGCCGAGATCTTCTCCAGCACCGGGCCGATGGCCTTGTAGGACTCCTTCGAGCCGCCGGGCATGATCGAGGGCCCCTCCAGGGCGCCCACCTCGCCGCCGGAGATCCCGGTGCCCACGTAGTGGATGCCGGTCTCGCGCAGTGCGGCCTCGCGGCGCCTGGTGTCCTTGAAGAAGGAGTTGCCGCCGTCGACGAGGATGTCGCCGGGCTCCAGCAGCGGCACCACCTCGTCGATGACGGCGTCGGTGCCGGCGCCGGCCTTGACCATCATCACGACGCGGCGCGGACGCTCCAGCGAGGCGGTGAAGTCGGCCAGCTCATGGGCGGGCAGGAACACCCCCTCGTCGCCGTGATCGGCCATCACCTGGTCGGTGCGGGCCGCGGTCCGGTTGTACAGCGCCACCCGGAAGCCCTTGTGGGCCATGTTGCGGGCCAGATTCGACCCCATCACCGCCATACCGATGACACCGACATCGGCCTGTGCACTCGAATCGGACATCTGCTCCTCCTGTGATCGATCGTCTTCAATACTGGCAGCACCCGCGAAGTGCCCCTCCCGGCGTTCGGGAAGCGGGCGCCGCGCGCCGTGCTGGGCTAGTCTTCGCCCTATGAGCGAAGCCGCTGTTGCGATGACCGCACTGGTCCCGATGAAGGTGCTCCCCGGCTGGCCGGAGGCCTCCTACAGCGGGTTCCATGTGCTGGTCCTCTGTGTCCTGGCCCCCTTGGCCGTCGCAGTGCTGTTCGCCCTCATCGGCAAGGCGCCGGGATGGTTGAGGGCGCGCCACGCCGAGGAGGTCGAGGAGGAGATCGCCGATCCCGACGTCACCGCCACCACCTCCGTCATCGCCCGGCCGCAGCGCGCAGAGCTGGACTGACATCGGCCTCAGGCGAGACTCCTCGCCTGGCAGCGCAGCGCGCGCTCGGCGGCGTCGGACTCCTCGAGGAGCACCCGGTTCACGGTGCTGGTGAGGGTGCGCGACGTCGCCCACTTTCGCAGCTCGTCGAGCCAGGCGCGGTCCGCGTTCTCGACGGGGAACAGCCACTGCAGGGCGTTCTGGATCTGGGCGTGTCCGGCCGTGGCCCAATGTCCCTCGCCGGCGTCCACCGCGGCGCACAGCTCGAGGTACTTGGCCGCGTAGGGCGCCAGCACCTCCTGCTGGTCGGCGTTGATGAAGTGGCTGACGATCTCCCGGTAGGTCTCGTTGGGCACCCCGGCCTCGTCGGTGGCCCGCTTCCAGGCGGCCTCCTTGGCCTCGGCGGTGGGCATCGCGGCCCGCGCCCCGGCAGCGGCCTCCGCCCCGGCGATGGTGTTGTCGCGCTCCTGCTCGGCGGCGACGAGGGCCTCGTCGGCCTTGCCGAGACGGGCCAGGGCGGCGATGATCCGCCACCTCATGCCCTGGTCGACGGCCAGACCCTCGGGCACCTCCTCGCCCTCCAACCAGCCCGCCAGCAGGTCGGCCCCCTCGGTTCCGATGGCGGCCAGAAGGCCGTTGGCGAGGGCCACCTGATGGTCCCCGCCGGGCTCGGCGTCCTTGAGCTGGGCGGCGATCGCGCTGATGAGAGCGGTCCTGCCCTCGGCCCGCTTCTCGGGGGCGGTGTAGGACAGCACGGCGGTGGTGGCCTGGCGGACCAGCGACTGGACGGCTGTCAGATCGGTCTCGCTGCCCAGGCCCCGGGTGACCAGTGCGACATAGTCCTGAGGTCGCAGCTCGGCGTCGCGGCACATGTCCCAGGCCGCCCCCCAGCACAGCGCACGGGCGAGGGGGTCGCCCAGGGCGTCGATGTGACCGGTGAGGGTCTCCAGGCTGTGGCTGTCGAGGCGCACCTTGACGTAGCTGAGGTCGGCGTCGTTGAGCAGGATGAGGTCGCCGCGGGCGTGCCCGGCCAGGGCGGCGATCGGCGTCCGGTCGCCGTGGACGTCGACGTCCAGGCCGTCGGTGCGCACCAGCCCGTCGTCGGTCAGCGTGTAGATGCCGATCCCCATCCGGTGGGTGCGCAGGGTCGGGAACTGCTCGGAGGCGGTCTGGACGATGTCGAACCGGGTGAGGTTGCCGTTCTCGTCGACGTCGAAGTCCGGCCGGACGGTGTTGACTCCCGGCGTCCTCAGCCATTCCTGGGTGAAGCCGGACAGGTCCCGGCCGCTGGCCTTCTGCAGCTCGTCGAGAAGGTCGGAGAGTCGGCTGTTGGCGAACTTGTGGGCCTGCAGGTAGGCGCGCACCCCGGCCAGGAACTGTTCCTCGCCGACGAAGGCGACCAGCTGCTTGAGGGTCGAGGCCCCCTTGGCGTAGGTGATGCCGTCGAAGTTCTGCTCCACCGTCGCCAGATCCACCATGTCGGCGGCGATCGGGTGGGTGGTGGGCAGCTGATCCTGCCGGTAGCCCCAGGTCTTGCGCTGGTTGGCGAAGGACACCCACGGGTTGACGCCGCCGTATTTGGCGACGATCTTCTCCTGGCAGTGGTGGGAGGCCCACTCGGCGAAGGACTCGTTGAGCCACAGGTCGTCCCACCAGGTCATGGTGACCAGGTCGCCGAACCACATGTGGGCCAGCTCGTGGAGGATCGTGTTGTCACGGGCCTCGTACTGGGCCGAGGTGACACGGGAGCGGAACAGGTAGTCGTCGCGGTGGGTGACGCAGCCGGCGTTCTCCATCGCCCCGGCGTTGAACTCGGGGACGAAGGACTGGTCGTACTTGCCGAAGGGGTAGGGGTGGCCGAACTCCTCCTCGTAGACCTCGAAGCCGCGCTGGGTCGTGGTGCGGATCCGCTCGGCGTCGAGGAACTCGCTCATCGACCGGCGGCACAGGATGTCGGCCCCGATGTCGGCGCCCTCGCGGGTGCGCACCGTGCCGTGGTCGACGTGGTACTCCCCGGCCACCAGAGCGGTCAGGTAGGTGGAGATCGGCGGGGTCGCCGGGAACTGCCAGGTGGCGATCCCCTCGTAGGGCCCGTCGGCGGGCTCGGGGGTGGCGCCGTTCGAGATGACGGTCCAACCCTGCGGCGCCAGCACCTTCAGCTGGAAGGTGGCCTTGAGGTCGGGCTGCTCGAAGTTCGCGTACATCCTGCGGGCGTCGGCGATCTCGAACTGGGTGTACAGGTAGACCCGGTCGTCGGCCGGGTCGACGAAGCGGTGCAGGCCCTCGCCCGAGTGGGAGTAGCGGCACAGCGCGACGACGGTGAGCTCGTGGTCCCCGGCGCCGGCCTCGATCGGGAAGCGGTGGTCGTGGTGGAGGGCCGGATCCAGCGGGACCCCGTCGAGCTCGGCGGCGTAGACGCCATCGGCGATGAGATCGGCGTGGGTCGCCTCCCCGGTGCTGGAGAAGCTGATCGTCGACGAGGAGACGAAGGTTCCGGTGGGGTCGGCCAGCGGATTGCCCTGCGGGTCGCGCCCGGACAGGTCGACGACGACCTTGTAGGAGTGGCTGGTGACGATGCGTGAGCGCTCCTGCGCCTCGTCGCGGGTGATGTTCACCGGATTCATCGTGCCTCCGTTTGCGTGTCGGCGCGGCAGTCCTGATCGTGATCCGCTCCTTGGCCAGACTGTATCGGCTGTCGGCACGGTGGGGGGCCGCTGGCGGGGCGGTTCCGCGGATTTGTCCCGGTGGTGACGTGAGCCGACCGCGAAACACGCCGCGAATCGGCCGGCCTCGGCCCCCGCGGACCCTCCGGAGCGGGTTGACTGGGCCCATGACGACGACAGTTGACTTCTGGTTCGATCCCGCCTGTCCTTGGGCGTGGATGACGTCCCGCTGGATGCTCGAGGTGGAGGGGGTCCGTGACGTCCACACCGTCTTCCACGTGATGAGCCTGGCGGTGCTCAACCAGGGCCGCGACCTCCCCGAGAGCTACCGGGCCGAGATGGACCGCGCCTGGATCGGGGCCCGGGCGGCCACCGGTGTCGCCCAGACCTATGGGGACGAGGCCGTGCGGCCCTTCTACACCGCCCTGGGTACCCGCTACCACCTGCAGAAGGCCCCCCACGACAAGGCGACTGTCGCCGAGGCCCTGGCCGAGTGCGGATACGACACCGGCATCGCCGGACGGGCCGGCACCGAGGAGTTCGACGAGGCGATGATCGCCTCCCACCACCGGGGGATGGATCCGGTGGGCCAGGACGTCGGCACCCCGGTGATCCACCTCCACGGGATGGCCCTCTTCGGCCCGGTGATCTCCCCGGCACCCAAGGGGGAGCAGGCCGGGGAGCTCTTCGACGGCTTCGAGAAGATGGTGGCCTATCCCGGCTTCTTCGAGCTCAAGCGCAGCAGAACTGTAGGACCGATATTTGATTGAGGCGGGTGAGTCGACTCCCCCTGCCCCCTCGTGGCGGTGGCTGACGCTCAGATCCCATCTGCATCGCAGGCCTCGCGCTGAGGGTCGGGTCTGTGGGCGGGTTCCTGTCGGTGGAGTGCGCAAAGATGTAGGGCATGGCGAATGAGCAGACCGCGATGAGCCCCGAGGAGTCCGAGCCGCAGCGACGCTGGAGCGATCTGGTCGACCGCATCGAGGCCGCCCAGCAGGCCTACTACGGCGAGGACCAGCCGACGATCTCCGACGCCGAGTATGACCGGCTCATGATCGAGCTGCAGCAGCTGGAGGACGCCAACCCCTCCCTGCGCACCCCCGAGTCGCCCACCCAGCGGGTCGGCGCCCCGCAGCGGATCACCGACTTCGCCCCCGTCGAGCACATCGAACGGCTGCTCAGCCTCGACGACGTCTTCAGCGTCGAGGAGCTGGAGGCCTGGATCGCCCGGGCCGGCGCGGAGGTCGGCACGGTCCGGTACCTGTGCGAACTCAAGATCGACGGCCTGGCCATCGATCTGGTCTACCGCCGCGGACGGCTGGTGAGCGGGGCCACCCGCGGCGACGGCCGGGTGGGGGAGGACGTCACCGGCAATGTGCGCACCATCTCTGCGATCCCGCAGCGGCTGACCGGCGACGACGTGCCCGAGCTGCTCGAGGTGCGCGGCGAGGTGTTCTTCCCCGTCGCCGATTTCGAGGACCTCAACGCCCACCTGGTGGAGGTCGGCAAGCCTCCCTTCGCCAATCCGCGCAACGCGGCCGCCGGCTCGCTGCGCCAGAAGGATCCGCGGATCACCGCCGATCGTCCGCTGTCGATGATCTGCCACGGTCTGGGACGGGTGGAGGGCTACGACTTCCCCAGCCAGGGAAGGGCCTACGACAAGCTCGCCGAGTGGGGACTGCCCGTCTCCCCCTATTACAAGCTGGTCGACAGCCGGCCCGAGGTGCTCGCCTTCATCGAGCACTGGGGGGACCATCGCGACGAGGCCTCCCACCAGATCGACGGGGTGGTCGTCAAGATCGACGACATCTCCGTCCAGCGCAGGCTCGGCGCCACCTCCCGGGCGCCCCGCTGGGCGGTGGCCTACAAGTACCCGCCCGAGGAGGTCAACACGAGGCTCCTCGACATCCAGGTCAACGTCGGACGCACCGGCCGGGTGACCCCCTTCGGGGTGATGGAACCCGTGACGGTGGCCGGTTCCACGGTGGAGATGGCCACCCTGCACAACGCCTTCGAGGTGAAGCGCAAGGGGGTGCTGATCGGCGACACCGTCGTGCTGCGCAAGGCCGGAGACGTCATCCCCGAGATCCTCGGCCCGGTGGTGGGGCTGCGCGACGGCACCGAGCGGGAATTCGTGATGCCCCGGGTCTGCCCCTCCTGCGGTACGACACTGGCCTACGAGAAGGACGGCGACAAGGACCTGCGCTGCCCCAACTCCCGATCCTGCCCCTCCCAGCAGCGGGAGCGGGTGTTCTCCCTGGCGAGTCGGGGAGCCCTGGACATCGAGGCTCTCGGTTGGGAGGCGGCCATCGCCCTCACCGATCCCGAGTACTCCCGCCCCGACCCCGGCGACGTCGCCGGCGAGATGCCCGAGCCGCAGACACCGGTGCTGTCCAGCGAGGCCGGACTGTTCGACCTGACCGCCGACGACGTCAAGGACGTGGCGGTGTGGCGGCGTCGCAAGGTCAAGGGGAAGCCCGGGCCCTGGCAGCGCGAGCTGTACTTCTGGACCAGGCCCACCGCCAAGAAGCCGTCGGTGCCCAGTGCCACCACCAAGAAGATGTTCGACGAGCTGGGCAAGGCGCGCAGCCAGCCGCTGTGGCGGGTGCTCGTGGCACTGTCGATCCGTCACGTCGGCCCTACCGCGGCCCGCGCCCTGGCCGGCCGGTTCGGCTCGGTGCAGGCGATCCGCGACGCCTCGGTCGAGGATCTCGCCGAGACCGACGGGGTCGGCCGGGTGATCGCCGAGTCGGTGCTCGACTGGTTCACCGTCGACTGGCACCGCGAGATCGTCGAGCGCTGGGCCGCCGCCGGGGTGAGGATGGCCGACGACGTCGCCGACGGCCCGGCCGCCGTCCTGGAGGGGCTGACGATCGTGGTCACCGGATCCCTGGAGGGATTCAGCCGCGACGAGGCCAAGGAGGCCATCCTGTCGCGCGGTGGCAAGGCTGCAGGATCGGTGTCGAAGAAGACCGACTACGTCGTGGTGGGCGCCAACGCCGGGTCGAAGGAGACGAAGGCCCGGGATCTGGGCCGCCCGATCCTCGACGAGGCCGGATTCCGCCACCTCCTGGACAACGGACCCCAGGGGGTGCCGACGGTCGGGTGAGCGCTCAGGGCAGGTGGCGGGCCACCCGGTCCCGGAGTCTCAGCCTGGCCGCCGGCCACTCGTGGGCCAGCAGGGAGTAGCACACGGCGTCGTCCAGCACCCCGTTGGCGTGCCGGGCGTAGGCCCTCAGCACCCCGTCGAGACGGAATCCGAGCCGCTCGATCGCGTCGCGGGACTGCTGATTGGTCCACTTGGTGCGAAGTCCCACCCGCTGGCACCCGAGCTGCTCCATCGCGTACTCGATGAGCAGCAGCTTCGAGTCGGCGTTGGCGCCCGAGCCCTGGGCCGAGGCCCGCGTCCACGTGTAGCCGATCTCCAGGCGCGGGACCCGCGGATCCAGGTCGTAGTAGGTGGTGACGCCGAGGATATGCGAGTCGGCCAGACGTACGCAGGCGAAGGGGACCATCGTCCCGGCGTCGCGGGCCGCCAGTTTCGTGGCGATGTCGGCGGCCATGCTCTCAGGCGTCGGCGTCGACGTCCACCACAGCCGGTGGCCGAGGTCGCCGTCGCGCACCGCCTCCACCAGGCCGTCGAGATGGGCGGTCGACAGGGGCTCCAGGCGCACGAGTGTCCCGCTGAGCGTCAGCCCGGGGTCGATCCACATCAGAACTCCGTGAGGTTGTGGGGGGTGTCGTCGGTGGCGAAGAGACGGGCCACGTCGCGGACCTGATCGGGGGTGCCGCGCAGCCGACGGGCCCCGGCCAGCGCCTCGGCGCGGACGGTTCCGAAGTACAGCGACCCCAGGGAGGAGATGTCCAGGGTGGCCACGTCTTGGTCGCCGACCCTCGTCACCTCGGCGGGGGCCCCGGGCTCGGAGACGTCGATGCGGTAGCTGCCGGAACACCAGCCCAGTGGATCGATGACGCGCAGGGTCACCGAGCCGGCACTGTCCCAGCCGCGCACCGACAGGGCCTTGGGGACGTCGAGGATCCGCAGCCAGGTGAGATCGGCATTGCCGGTGAACTTCACCAGCCGGGGGTCGCGGACCGCCCAGGGAAGCGGCGTCGACGGATTGATCTTCGAGCCCTTGATCCTGGTGACCAGATCGATCGAGGCGAGGAACTCCCACAGCGCCAGCTCGGCCTCGGTGGTGACCGCTTCCATGTCGCGGACCGTCAGCGTCGACCCGAAGCTCTCGGCCACCTCGTAGGAGACCACCCCGTCGGGCCGGCCGGCGGCGTCTCGATGGATCGCGGAGCGGAGCCGGCGGTTCGGCTTCTGGGACTCGTAGTTCCAGCGGCCCGCGGCAAACTCCACCCACCAGTCGAGCCGGCCGTGGGAGCCGCGGTGCGAGCGGTGGAAGGCATCGAAGACCTCGCGCCGCACCTCGTCGATGGCGCCGGAACCGACCATCTCCACCGACCCCTCCGGCTCGTGGGCCAGGGTGAATCGTCCGTCGCTGACCACCTCGATCCGCTGGTCCTGGCTGGAGACCCCGAATCCGAAGCGCCCGTAGATGGCCCCCTCGGTGGCGGTGAGGGCGGCCATCGAGTGCCCGGACTCCCGGGCCACCGCCAGATCATGGGTGATGAGCCCGCGCAGAAGCCCGCGGCGGCGGTGGGTCGGGCGGACCGTGACGTCGGTGATGAAGTCGGCCGGCTCCAGATGGCCGTGACCGGTGTTGACCGTGGAGTCGTAGCTGGCCAGGGTGGCCACCGGCAGACCCGGCAACTCATGTTCGGGTTCGGGCGAGTGCACCGCCCACAGCCGTTCCCCGGCCACATGAACGGCGTAGTGGGCGAGGAAGTCGGCATCGGGTTCGGCCATGTGGAATCCGAGATTCACCGCACGCGACACGTTCGCCAGCTCGTCGGTGAGCCGGCCGTCGGCGACGACACGGGCCAGCCGGTAGGGCTCGGGCAGTTCAGGGCTCTGCTGGATCTGCGACATGGCACCACGGTATCCACCCGGTGCGACGGGACGCCTCGGATCGCGGCCCCGGGGCATCCGCGGGGGGCGTTGATGGAAGGATGTCCACATGAGTTTCTCACCGACACATGTTCATATCGCCACCGATCACGCCGCCTTCGAACTGAAGGAGTACCTCAAGGAGCAGCTCCTGGCGGCCGGCTACGACGTCGTGGACCACGGGGCGACCGAATACGACCCCGAGGACGACTACCCGAAGCCCTGCATCACCTGCGCCCGCGCGGTCGTCGATGAGCCCGGCTCCCTGGGAATCGTCTGCGGGGGTTCCGGCAACGGCGAGCAGATCGCGGCGAACAAGGTGGCCGGGATCCGCGCCGCCCTGGTCTACAGCGACGAGATCGCCAAGCTCGCCCGCGAGCACAACAACGCCAACATCATCTCCCTGGGCGGGCGCATGCAGCCCGTCGAGGAGGCCTGGAAGTGGGTACAGACGTTCCTGTCCACCCCCTTTTCCGAGGCCGAGCGTCACCAGCGCCGCATCGACCAGCTCGCCACCTGGGAGAAGAATGGGGAGATCTGATCAGTCTGTCGACGTCGAGTCCCCCTCGGCGCGACGTCGCAGGTCGGCCAGGATGACCTCCCACTCCTGGCCCGGGGCCGGCATCTGCGCGGGCGCCTCCGGGGACCCGGATTCGGCCTGATCGCTACTGTGGTGGAGTTCCCGGGCGCGCAGCGCACGCACGCGGTCGATCACCGGCCCGGTGTGACGCTGCGTGCCCGAACTCTTGCCCGATCTGTTCACGCAGCCATTCCACCACAGGAGGTCCACTTGCCCGAGGGGCACGTCATCCATCGGCTCGCCGACGAGCTCACCGGCGTCTTCGCGCCGGGCCCGGTCGCCGTCAGCTCCCCCCAGGGACGGTTCTCGGTGGAGGCGGCCCACCTCGACGGCACCGTCCTGGCAGGGGCCGAGGCCTGGGGCAAGCACCTCTTCGTCGACTTCCGCGCCCCCGGCGCCCACTGGGTGCACATCCACCTGGGGCTCATCGGAAGGCTCACCGTCGGGCCGGTCAGCCCGGTGCAGGGGCAGGTGAGGCTGCGGATCGAGAACGCCGGATCGGTGGCGGACCTGCGCGGGCCGCAGTGGTGCCGGCTGCTCACCGACGAGGAGCGGCAGGCCGTGCTGGCCACCGTCGGCGCCGACCCGATCCGCGAAGACGCCGATCCCGACCGGGCGTGGCGGGCCGTCCACCGCAGTACTCGCGCCATCGCGGTGCTCCTGATGGACCAGGGGATCACCGCAGGGGTCGGCAACATCTACCGCGCCGAGGTGCTGTTCCGGGCCCGGCTCGATCCGCTGACCCCGGGCAATCGGCTCACCCGCGCCACCTGGAACGGGATCTGGGAAGACCTCGTCACGCTGATGCGCCGGGGGGTCGCCGACGGCCGCATCGACACCGTCGCCCCCGAGCACACCCCCGAGGCGATGGGACGGGCCCCGAGGGTCGACCGGCACGGCGGAGAGGTGTACGTCTACCGGCGCCGGGGCCAGCCGTGCCTGGTGTGCGGCACCGCGGTCCGCGAGACCGACCTGGGAGGACGCCACCTGTTCTGGTGCCCCCGTTGCCAGCGGAGGCACCGATGACCGAGGATCTCTGGGATCGCACCATCCTCAGCCTCACCACAGACGGCGACGGCTGGCCGGTGGCCGCCACCAGCACCGCCGCAGGACGCGTGGTGGTCGACGCCCCTCGGCCGTGGCGCCCCGTCGACCTCGACTGCAGTGTGCGCGAGCTGGAGGTGACCGCCGAGCATCCCGACGGGGCGCGGATGCGCATCCGATACACCGTCGAGGAGACCTGGGACATCCACATCACCGTCCGCGCCACCGGCGACCGGGCGATCAGCGTCCCGGGGCCGCGGTGGAGGTTCCTCACCGACATCCCCGTCCACGCCTGGCCGGCCGGGGCCGACGGCGTCGTCGCGACCGCCCCCCGCCAGGGAGGCCAGATGGAGTGGAAGCAGCTCGTAGGGGACTCGCGGATGGGCGACGACGGCGTCCTCCCCCTGGGCCGGATGCTCGCGCTGGGGCCCGGCGAGTCTCTCGCCAGCTCCTGGCGGGGGCACGAGGCCGCCTGCCCCGTCCAGCTCCTCCACGACCTTCCCGACTGGCTGCCGGGCGAGCTCATCGTCGACGAGGGGGACGAGATCTGGTGCGACACGCCCGATGCCGGGCTGATGCTCGACGAGGCCGAGACCGACGGTCAGGTGCTCACCGGCCGGGCCGGGCTGCACGAGCTGGAGGTCCGCCAGGCCCGCGGCACCACCCGCCCCGCAGTGGGATGGGCTCCGTCCCTCGCCTCCGTGCGACGGATCCGCGGCGAGGAGATCATGGGCAGCCTCGATGTGCGGCGCGCCGACGGCGCCCGGCTGTGGATCCTGGCCAGGGCCGCCGAGGCCGCCGACGTCGACAGGGTGGCCCTCGAGATGGTGGACGAGGCCCTGGAGAACCTGCTCTCGCGGCCGGGGGCCGGGCTGTTCACCGTGCTGACCGCCCTCACCAGATCCTCGACCACCGCCGACATGGACATCTGGAACCTGGCTCTGGAGGCCCTGGCCGTGCTGGACGACGCGCGGCCCGGAACCCTCATGGCCCACGCCCTGGCGGCCTCCCTGGCGCGGATCAGCGGCGGCCCGGAACCCGCACCGGTGGATCTGACCGCAGACGCCGAGGACCCGCTTGTCCGGGCCGAGCGAGCCATGCTGGTCGACCCCGGCCCGCGCCCCGATCCCGACTCCCTGTCTGCGCTGTGGCTGCTCGGCGGTGTCCTGCCCTCCCCGGCTCCCGGACCTCTGCTGGACGGTCACGGGCGCCACCCCGCCCTGCGCACCGCCCAGGCCGTGGCCCTCACCTCGATGTGGCCGGAATGGTGGGACGTCTCCGCGGACTGGGGGGTCGACGCCGCCATCCTCAGGCAGCGGGCAGTCAGACGGCTGCTGGCCCAGGACCACCTCGACGACGAGGCCCTCGCCCTGCTCATGTGGTGAGCGTCCGCGTCGCGGACCGGTGACCGCGCCGACGGTGGCAGTCTTGGGGCGTGACATCGACTCCGGCCAGGACACGCCCGGCGACCACCACCGTGGTGCCTCGGCTCATGCTCGTCGGCGCCGTGCTGCTCATCGGGCGGATGCTGTTCCAGCAGACCTGGTGGGTCTCGGCGCTGGCCACCGGCTTCTCGATCGTGGTCTTCCCGATCGACGGCGGCGGCTGGGGGCTGGTGGTGCTGCTTCTGATCCTCGCCGCCGGGCTCAACCGGCGCAAGAGGCTGTCCTGGGCGGTCTGCCTGGGACTCTTCGGCCTCATGTGGGTCGTCTCGCTGCTCTTCTTCGGGGTGCTCATCGCCGAGGTGGCCGGTGGGGAGCCCACCAGGATCCATGACGACGTGGAGATGGCCGGCTACGTCTTCAACACGTTCAGCGTGGGCGCCATCCTCGTCGCCCTGATCGTCCACCACGGGCGGTTCGGGGCGCGGACCGCCCGTGCCAACGTTCGCCCGTCGCTGGCGACACTGGTGGGCGGCCTGGCCGCCACGGTCCTGATCGGCTGGCTGCTGGTCTGGGCCACCGGCGGACAGGGACGTCCCCGAAACCGGCTGTGGCGTCTCATCTCGGAGCTGCTGCGCGGCAACCGCTCCCAGGTCGCGCCTCCCTCCCCGATCTGGGTGGAGAACATCGTCGAGCTGCTGGCCGCCATCACCCTGGCCACCGCCTTCATCATGCTGCTGCGCTCCCAGCGTCAGGTCGCGGTGCTGGGGCTGGGAGACGAGCTCGAGCTGCGAAACCTGCTGGATGAGAACCCGTCGGACTCACTGGGCTACTTCGCGCTGCGCCGGGACAAGGCGGTGGTCTTCTCGCCGGACCGCCGCGCCGCCGTGTGCTACCGGGCGGTCGCCGGCGTGGCCCTGGCCTCCGGGGACCCGGTCGGCCCCAGGGCGCAATGGCCCGCGGCCATCGACGCCTTCCTGACCGTCGCGCACACCTACGGCTGGAGCCCGGCGGTGGTGGGCGCCTCAGAGGAGGGCGCCACCGCCTGGCAGGGAGCCGGGCTGAGGGTGACGAGGATCGGCGACGAGGCGATCATCTCGCCGTCCACCTTCGATCTGCAGTCCCGCGACCTGCGGGGCGTGCGCTCGGTGGTCAACCGCCTGCGGCGCTCGGGCTACACGGTGCGGGTACGGCGCCACAGCGACATCGAACCCGAGGAGCTCTCGCGACTCATCGCGCTGGCCGACGCCTGGCGGGCCGATGGCGAGGAGCGCGGATTCTCGATGGCGCTGTCGCGGCTGGGCGATCCGCTGGACGGCGACTGCGTCATGGTCGAGGCGCTGTACCCGACTGGAGACATCCGCGGCGACGGGTCCACCGCCGGCCTGCTCTCCTTCGTCCCGTGGGGCGGCGACGGCCTGTCCCTGGACGTGATGCGCCACGACCCGAGGGCCGACAACGGCGTCACCGAACTCATGGTCGCCGGGCTGATGGCCACCGGCCGTGAACTCGGCCTGCACCGGGTATCGCTCAACTTCGCGGTATTCCGCGAGGTCATCGAGGAGGGCAGCCGGGTGGGTGCCCGGCCCCTGCAGCGGCTGGCCGCCCGGTTCGTGTCCGGGGTGTCCCGCTGGTTCCAGATCGAGCAGCTGTACCGGTCGAACGTCAAATACGCCCCCGACTGGCAGGCCCGCTATCTGGGATACGCCGACGCCGGGGAGCTGGCCCAGGTGGGGCTGGCCCTCGGCCTGGCCGAGGGGCAGATCGACCTGCCGCGGATCCTGCGGCCCGCACCCCCGCCCGCCCAGCCGATCTACTCGGTGGCGGCGCACCCGGAGATCGCCGCCGTCCTGGAGCGGCAGCGGCCGGACGTCGAGCTGCCCGGACGCCGGGTCGGCGAGCAGATGAGGCACCGGCAGCAGACTCGCGAGCGGATCATCGCCGCGGGGGGAGAGGCCTACCCGCCCGACATCCACCCCAGCGGCGCGCCCGGAGACCTCGCCACCGCCGCCGAGGGCGGCGAGCTGTCGCTGGTGGGACGGGTGGCGGGGGTCCGCGACCACGGCGGGGTGATCTTCGCCGACCTGACCGACTGGTCGGGGACCGCCCAGATCCTTCTGGACGCCTCGGCGCTGGGAGCCCCGGCGATGGACCGCTGGCGCGCCGACATCTCCCTGGGGGACCACGTCCTGGTCGGCGGGCGGGCCGGATCCTCGCGCAATGGCACCCGGTCACTGCTGGCGGGGGAGTTCAGGCTGGCCGCCAAGGCCCTCCACCCGCTGCCCGACCGGCGGTCGGGGATGAGCGACCCGGAGGAGAAGGTGCGGCGGCGATACCTGGACCTCATCGTCAACCCGGCCGCCCGCGACGAGCTGAGGGCCCGCTCCCAGGCGATCCGCGCGGTGCGCGAGACCCTGCTGTCCCACGACTTCCTGGAGGTCGAGACGCCGATCCTCCAGACCATCCACGGCGGGGCCAACGCCCGGCCCTTCCGCACCCACATCAACGCATACGACCTGGACCTGTATCTGCGGATCGCCCCCGAGCTGTACCTCAAGCGCCTCATGGTGGGGGGAGCGGGCAGGGTCTTCGAGATCGGCCGCAACTTCCGCAACGAGGGGGCCGACGCCACCCACAACCCCGAGTTCACGATGCTGGAGGCCTACCAGGCCTACGGCGACTATGTGCAGATGCGCCACCTCACCCGGGAGATGATCCTGGCGGCGTCCAGGCGGGCGACCGGCGGCACGGTCATCCACGGACGCGACGCTGACGGCGTCGAGCACGAGATGGACCTGGCCGAGGAGTGGCGGGTGATCACCGTCAACGAGGGCATCTCGGCCGCGCTGGGGGAGGAGGTCACTGCCGACACCCCGAAGGAGACGCTGGTCGGCTATGCCGAGAAGCTGGGGATCGCGGTCTCCCCGAAGTGGGACCGCGGCGACGTGGTGCTGGAACTGCACGAGCACCTGTCGGAGCGGACGACCGTCGGGCCCACCTTCTTCTGCGATTTCCCCGCCGACGTCTCCCCCCTGACCCGTCAGCACCGCGGCGACCCCCGGCTCGCCGAGAAATGGGACCTCATCGTGCTGGGCGACGAGGTGGCCACCGCCTACACCGAACTGGTGGATCCGGTGATCCAGCGGGAGCGGTTCACCGCCCAGTCGTTGCGGGCCGCCGGAGGCGATCCGGAGGCGATGGAACTCGATGAGGACTTCCTGGAGGCCCTGGAGTACGCCATGCCTCCGACCGGCGGCATGGGGATGGGCCTGGACCGGCTCGTGATGCTGCTCACCGGGGCCTCGATCCGCCAGACGATCACCTTCCCGCTGGTGCGGCCGCGGAGCTCCTCGTGAGCGGATGGGTGACGCGCCGGTTCGGCGGCCGGGACGTCGAGGTGAGGGTGCACCACGGCGCAGGACCGGCCGTGCTCCTGATGTCGGGTGCCGGCCAGCCGGGCGAGTACTGGCGCCCGGTGGTCGAGCAGCTGGGGGACCGGCTGGTGATCAGTTACGACCGGCCGGGCATGGGCGCGACGCCGTGGCCCGGGCAGCTGCCGAGTCTGGCCGAGGAAGTGGCCACCGGCGCCGGCCTGGCCGAGGAGTTCGGGCCGGTGATCCTGGTGGGTCATTCGATGGCCGCATTCCACGCCGAGGCCCTGGTGCGCGAGCGTCCCGGTGCGGTCCTGGGCCTGGTGCTCGTCGACCCCTCGGTGGAGTGGCTCACCGCACCGCCGGCCCGCCCGGGGACCGGTGCGGCCCGCACCGTGAGCAGGATCGCCGGATTCGGGCTGGCCGGGCTGGGCCGGATCGGCGCCGGCCTGGCGACACTGACCCAGAGCAGCTGGACGCTGCCGCGGATCCGTCGGTACCTCAGCATCGAGAGGCTCCGCCAGATCTACGGGCAGCCCGACTCCCTGGCGATGGTGACCGCCGAGCTGATGGCCTACCGGAGCCAGGCCTGGGACCTCATGGCGGTGCGCGATCACCATCGGTGGCCGGGCACCCCCACCATCGTGCTGTCGGCCGAGAGGTCGGGGGCCGAGCAGGAGAACGGCCGCCAGGAGCGCCTGGCCCGGATGCTGGGCGCCCGGCTGTGGATGGTCGAGCGGTCGCACCACCTCATGATGCTCGACGATCCGGCGACGATCGCCCGGGCGGTCCGGCGGCTCGGTTGAACTCCGGTGACCCGACCGGTGAGGATGCCGCAGGTGCCCGACTCCACTACACTGGCCGAGGTTCGTCGCCCTCGGGCGGGGGATTCGGGGCGTAGCGTAGTGGCTAGCGCGCCTGCTTTGGGAGCAGGAGACCGCGGGTTCGAGTCCCGTCGCCCCGACGATCCGGTGCCGCACTGGCGTCGATATGACGTGGCGGGCCGATCCATGTACCATTCATCGGGTCCCCACGGGGATGCGCGGATGTAGCTCAATGGTAGAGCCCCAGTCTTCCAAACTGGCTACGCGGGTTCGATTCCCGTCATCCGCTCCACGGCGGTTCCGCACCACCCTCACAGCATCCTGGGTTGGTGGCGCGACGGCCCGGTCGCTAAGATTGCACGGCGTGTGTCTCCGCCGGGATGGGCGGCGACTGTACCCGGATTATCAGGAGAACTTCGTGCCCAACACCCTGGAGCAGCTCAGCAGCAATCGTGTGAAGCTCACAGTCGAGATGCCGTTCGACGAGCTGAAGCCCAGCCTTGACAAGGCCTACAAGGACATCGCCGCGCAGGTCAATGTCCCCGGATTCCGCAAGGGCAAGGTGCCGGCACCCGTCATCGATCAGCGTGTCGGCCGCGGCGCCGTCCTCCAGGAGGCCATCAACGACGCCCTCCCGCAGGCCTACAGCAAGGCCGTCACCGAGAACAAGATCGTCCCGCTCGGCCAGCCCGACATCGAGGTGACCAAGCTCGAGGACAACAAGAACGACGTCACCGTCGAGTTCACCGCCGAGGTCGACATCCGCCCCGACTTCGACCTGCCCGAGATCTCCGAGATCTCCGTGGAGGTCCCCGACGTCGAGGTCCCCGACGAGGACGTCGACGAGCGCGTGGAGACCCTGCGTCAGCGCTTCGCCACGAACACCGACGTGGACCGCGCCGCCGCCGAGGGCGACGTTGTCACCCTGGACCTCAAGGGCACTCAGAACGGCGAGGAGCTCGAGGACGCCACCGCCGAGGGGATCACCTACAAGCTCGGCTCCGGCGGCATGCTGGACGGCCTCGACGAGGCCGTCACCGGGCTGTCGGTCGGGGAGTCCAAGACCTTCGAGTCGACCCTGCTGGGCGGCGCCCACCGCGACGAGAAGGCCGACATCACCGTCACCGTCGCGAAGGTCTCCGAGCAGGAGCTGCCGGCCGTCGACGACGAGTTCGCGCAGCTGGTCAGCCAGTTCGACACCGTCGACGAGATGCGTGCCGACCTGCGAGGCTCCATGGAGAACATGGCCCGCCTCGACCAGGCCGCCGATGCCCGCGACAAGGTGCTCGAGGCCGTCATCGGCAAGATCGACATCGAGCTGCCGAGCAAGCTCGTCGATGCCGAGCTGGAGGCGCGCCGCGATCAGGTGAACCAGCAGCTCGCCCAGGCCGGCCTCACCGTCGAGCAGTACCTCGAGGACTCCCAGGAGGAGGCGGAGGACGCCGACGAGTTCTGGACCGAGATCGAGAAGCGCTCCCTGGACGCCCTCAAGGCCCAGATCGTGCTCGACAAGATGGCTGACGACGACGAGATCGGCGTCGAGCAGAACGAGCTCACCGAGCTCATCGTGCGCAAGGCCCAGCAGAACGGCACCACGCCGGAGCAGGAGGCCCAGCACATGATGGAGCACAACCACCTGCCCGAGTGGATGGAGGAGATCCGCCGCGGCAAGGCGCTGGCCTCGCTGGTGGCGCAGGCCACCGTCAAGAACGCCTCCGGTGAGGTGCTGGAGCTCGACCGCATCCAGGCCGACGGCTCGATCGCCGCCGAGGCTCCCGAGGCTGAGGCCGAGGCCGAGGACGCCGAGGAGGCCCCCGCCGAGGCCGAGAAGGCCTGACCGCCTCGGGTCGTGCCGCGAATGGTCCGTCGCATCTGGCAGGATCGTTGACGGCACGCCCCACGACGCGGACGAATCAGGACCGGCGCTCACAGGTGCGATGCTTGTGCAGCGCCGGTTCGTCATATCCGGCGCCTGATCAGGTCAGTGCTGGGGAGGTAGTTCATGAAGCCGCGGACCCACGACGACTCCGCAGACGATCCGAAGGCGGACCGCACCGAGGGCGAGGAACCCGCCCAGGGCGGCGGGAGACGCCGTCGAGAGCGCGCGGAGCGTCGCCCCAGGGTGCGGACCCCCCGTGAGAACCCCACTGAGAAGCTGAAACGGGTGCGCGACGGTGTCCGCGGCCAGTTGTCGATGGCACGGGCCGTGGAGCGCGGCGACGTCGAGTGGATCGACGAGAACGGCGACGGCATACCGGACCGGCCGGCCACCTCGTCCGAATCGTCGTCCGATCCGGCACCCCGTACGCAGAAGCCCGTCGAGCCGCAGGCGGCGGATTCCGCCGAGCCGGCGTCCGAGCCCGACCGCCCCGACAGCGAGAGCAGGCGACGGGCCCCTGTAGGCCTGCCGCGGTTCACCGTGGCGGTGCTCACCATCGGCGGCTCCTGGCTGGCCTTCAGCCTCCTCCACGAGCTGTCCTCGGTCCTGGCGCCGCTGTTCTTCGCGCTCAACATGCTCATCACCGCCTACCCGATCCATGCGGTGCTGGTGCGCCACCACTGTCCCAAGGTGCTGGCGGCACTGGTCACCGGCCTCACCGTCATCGTGATGCTGGCGGGCTTCCTGGGCGGGATCATCTGGTCGGTGGCCGCGATGGTCACCCAGATGCAGAAATACGTCCCCCAGATGAACTCCCTCTACCGCCAGCTCATCGAACAGCTGTCGCGATTCGGTCTGGGGGAGGATGCCATCCTCGAGCGGGTCAAGAGCATCAACCCGCAGCAGATCCTCTCGGTCGCCACCTCCGTCCTCTCGGACACCACCAGCGTCGTCACCATGGTCGTGGTCATCATCACCGGGATGATCTTCATGATGATGGACACCCCGCAGATCGCCGAGCGCCTGGAACTCGCCGGGGCCGTCAAGCCCGGGGTGGCCCGGTCGCTGTCGGCCTTCGCCAGCGGGATCCGCAAGTACTGGCTGGTGACCACCGTCTTCGGCATCATCGTGGCCCTGCTGGACTGGGCGGTCCTGCTGGCGCTCGGGGTGCCCCTGGCAGGGGTGTGGGCGCTGTTCAGCTTCCTCACCAACTACATCCCGAATGTCGGCTTCGTCCTCGGCCTGGTGCCGCCGGCCCTGCTGGGGCTCTTCGACAAGGGATGGGTGACCGCCGTCATCGTGGTGGTGGCCTACTCGGTGCTGAACTTCGTCGTCCAGTCCATCATCCAGCCGAAGTTCGCGGGCGACGCGGTGGGGCTGACGCCCACCCTCTCCTTCATCTCCCTGCTGCTGTGGGGCTGGGTCTTCGGGGCGCTGGGCACCCTCATCGCGCTGCCCTGCTCGCTGCTCGTCAAGGCCCTGCTCATCGACGCCGATCCCGGGGCCCGGTGGATCAACGCCCTCATCTCCTCGCGCCCCCAGGACGCCCGGTCGCCCGATCCTGCGGACCACTGACCCCACGGATCAAGCTCGCTTCGCCGAGGGCCTCAAGGGGCGCGCCAACGGCGAAACGGGGACCGGGCGTGGGAATCCGTGGGACCGGCACGGTAGGTTCGATCTTGTGAACGACATCAATGCATCCATCGTCCCAGGAGGACCGCAGATGGCCGGCCAGGAGCCGGGTGGCACCGGGATGACCGACAACGTCTACCAGTCTCTCCTGCGCAATCGGATCATCTTCCTGGGTTCGGAGGTCAAGGACGAGAACGCGAATGCGATCTGCGCCCAGATGCTGCTCCTGAACGCGGAGGATCCCGACGCGGACATCTTCCTCTACATCAACTCGCCCGGCGGTTCGATCACCGCCGGCATGGCGATCTTCGACACCATGCAGTGGATCTCCAATGACGTCGCCACCGTCGCGATGGGCATGGCCGCATCGATGGGCCAGTTCCTGCTGTCGGCGGGCGCCAAGGGCAAGCGGTACGCCCAGCCCCACTCCAAGATCCTCATGCACCAGCCCCTGGGCGGTGTCGGCGGTACGGCCACCGAGGTGGCCATCCACGCCAAGTTCCTCAAGGACATCAAGGCCGAGATGGCCCAGCTCATCTCCGAGCACACCGGTCAGCCGCTGGCCAAGATCGAGGCCGATTCCGATCGGGACCACTGGTTCACCGCCCAGGAGGCCCTCGAGTACGGCTTCATCGACCACGTCTACGAGAGCGCCTCGCAGATCACCCAGGACGCTCCCAACAAGTGAGGTTTTCCATGGATCTTTCAGAGATGGCCCGCTTCAACGCGTCCCAGGCCTCCCACATCGCCAACCCGGTCCCGATGAACCCGAGTTCCATCGCCCCGGCCGGTCCCTCGATGGACTACTACATCCCCCAGTGGGAGGAGCGGACTTCCTACGGGGTGCGCCGCGTCGACCCCTACACGAAGCTCTTCGAGGACCGTATCATCTTCCTCGGCACCCCGGTGACCGACGACATCGCCAACGCCGTGATGGCGCAGCTGCTGTGCCTTCAGTCGATGGATCCGGACCGCCAGATCAGCATGTACATCAACTCGCCCGGCGGCTCCTTCTCCGCGATGAGCGCCATCTACGACACGATGAACTACGTGCGCCCCGACATCCAGACGGTCTGCCTGGGGATGGCGGCGTCGGCCGCCGCCGTGCTGCTGGCCGCCGGCACCAAGGGCAAGCGGCTCGCGCTGCCGAACTCCACGATCCTCATCCACCAGCCCTCGATGGGACAGCAGAGCTACGGCCAGTCCTCCGACATCGAGATCCAGGCCGACGAGATCCAGCGGATCCGCACCCTGATGGAGAAGATGCTGGCCGACGCCACCGGTCAGACCACCGAGCAGATCTCCAAGGACGTCGACCGCGACAAGTACCTCACGGCCGAGGGGGCCAAGGAGTACGGCATCATCGACGACCTCCTCACCTCGATCTGAGCTGCTCGCAGCGAAGTGAGACACCCGGCGGCGCGGGACCCGCGACCACGAGCCCCGCGCCGGGTTAGGGTGGACGGCACATGGACGGCAAGTGAACAACGACCCCCGGTCACCTGAGACGGGAGGAGGAGAATCTCATGGCACGGATCGGCGAGAGCAGTGATCTGTTCAAATGTTCCTTCTGCGGGAAGAGTCAGAAGCAGGTCAAGAAGCTCATCGCGGGCCCCGGCGTGTACATCTGCGACGAGTGCATCGACCTGTGCAACGAGATCATCGAGGAGGAGTTCTCCGAGTCCAGTGATCTGGGTCCTCTGGACGAGCTTCCCCGCCCCCATGAGATCCGGGACTTCTTGGACTCCTACGTCATCGGGCAGGACGACGCCAAGAAGACCCTCTCGGTGGCCGTCTACAACCACTACAAGCGCATCCAGGCGGCCCAGGAGACTCCCCACGCCCGCCGTGCCGAGGACGACGGGATCGAGCTGGGAAAGTCGAACATCCTGGTCCTCGGCCCTACCGGATGCGGCAAGACCTATCTCGCCCAGACCCTGGCCCGTCGGCTCAACGTCCCCTTCGCGATGGCCGACGCCACCGCCCTCACCGAGGCCGGCTATGTCGGCGAGGACGTCGAGAACATCCTGCTCAAACTCATCCAGGCCGCGGACTTCGACGTCAAGAAGGCCGAGACCGGGATCATCTACATCGACGAGATCGACAAGGTGGCCCGCAAGTCGGAGAATCCGTCGATCACTCGCGACGTGTCGGGGGAGGGCGTCCAGCAGGCCCTGCTGAAGATCCTGGAGGGCACCACCGCGGCCGTGCCGCCGCAGGGCGGGCGCAAGCATCCCCACCAGGACTTCCTGCAGATCGACACGACGAACATCCTGTTCATCGTCGGCGGCGCCTTCGCCGGCCTGGAGGACATCATCACGCGTCGGGTCGGCACCAGGCCGATCGGCTTCAACACCGATCCTGAGGCCAACCGGATCGACATCGCCGACGCGATGGCCCAGGTGGCCCCCGAGGACCTCCACAAGTACGGCCTCATCCCCGAGTTCATCGGCCGGCTGCCGATGATCACCACCGTCCACGCCCTGGATCAGCAGGCTCTGGTGCGCATCCTCACCGAGCCCCGCAACGCTCTCACCCGCCAGTTCGAGAAACTGTTCGAACTCGACGGGGTGCAGCTGGAGTTCGAGCCCGAGGCCCTGGAGGCCATCGCCGCCAAGGCTCTGGAGCGCAAGACCGGTGCCCGCGGGCTGCGGTCCATCATCGAGGAGACCCTCATGGAGGTCATGTTCGACGTACCCTCCCGCGAGGACGTCGCCCGGGTCGTCGTCACCGCCGAGGCGGTGAGCGGCGAGGCCCCCTGCACCCTGCAGGCCCGCGCCAAGATGAGCCGCAACAGGGGCAAGCTCACCGCCTGACGCGCCCCGACTCTCTGCCCTTTCGATCGCCGCCCCCGATCAGGCGGTGGCGGTGATCACCTCGCTGAGCAGCTCCTCGGAGCGCCTGCGGATCTCCTTGACGCCGAGCCGCCGCTCGCGGCCCTTCTGCATCTTCACCAGGGCCAGCCGCGACCGGATCTCGTCGGAGGTCGTCAACCACCGGTGGGCGTCGGCGTGTTCGGACCCGTTGGCGAAATCGACCACGGCGTCCAGGGTGGCCTCGGCGTGACCGAGTGGGGTGCGGGAGCCGACGCCGTCGCGGGCCTTCGTCCAGGTGTTGCGGATGGCCTGGGCGGCACGGTCGTCCTTGTTGACCAGAGTCCACAGGTCCCGCGCCACCGGAAGCCCCGCGGCCACCGCCGCGGTGATGAGCCGCACCCGGGCGCCGGGTGAGGACTTCGACGTCGCTGAGACCGATGACCTGGCCATGGGGACTCCTCCTGATCGGGTGCCGTCCTGTGACGGTTGTGATACGCCTCCCATCGTCGCAGGTCGGTCAACTCCTCATGCGGTCCCGGCGCCATGAGCCCCGTGCCGCGGGTGGCGATAACCTGAACCTCATGTCTTCTGGTTACCTGCGCTATCCCGACGTCCACGGCGATCTGGTGGTCTTCTGCGCCGACGACGACCTGTGGCTGGCCCCCCTGGACGGCGGGCGCGCCTCCCGGATCACCACCGACCAGGTGTCGGTGCGCAACCCCAGATTCTCCCCCTCGGGCACGAGGATCGCCTGGACGTCGACGGCAGCCAGACGACCGGAGGCCTTCATGCTCGATCTGGCGACCGGGCGGACCCGGCGTCTCACCTGGCTGGGCTCGGCGAAGACCCAGGTCGTCGGCTGGGCCGACGAGGACCACGTCGTCGTGGCCTCCCCCTACCAGCGCAACGACACGGCCCTGAGCTGGCTCTACACCGTCGGCGTCGACGGCCGGGTCGAGAGACTGGGCCACGGACCCGGGATGGACCTGGCCGTCTCCCCGGAGGGGGCGGTGGCCACCGTCACCCCGAACTCGGGGGACTGCTCGCGATGGAAGCGGTACCGGGGAGGCACCGCCGGCCAGATCTGGCTGCGGCCCGCCGGCGCCGACGCCTTCATCCGGCTGCTGCGCGACGGCCATGACGACCACGACGGCCGGTACGCGGCGGCGGGCCGCTACTCGGTGGGGTGGATCGACGGCCGGCTCATCTTCAGCTCCGACATGGGCGCCGTCGTCGACCCCGGCCGGCCCGCGGAGAATCCGGGCGATCAGGCCCAGTTGTGGTCTGTGGACGGCCGGGGAGGCGACCTGCGGCGTCACACCCGCCACGATCTGGCCCGCGGATACGTCCGCGACCCGCGGACCGACGGCGCCACCGTCGTCTACCACGCGCGCGGAAAGCTGTACTCCATGGCCGGGCTGGACGCCGAGCCGGTGGAGATCCCGATCGAACTGGGCATCGACGGCCCCGCCCCTGTCTGGGTGGAGCCGACCGACCGGCTGGAGCGCATCGTGGCCGACCACGGTGGAGACGGATCCCTGCTCGAGTGGCGGGGCGCCGCCTACTACCTCACCCACCGCTCCGGCCCGGCGCGGGCGCTGTCGGCGAACCAGGGAGTGCGGATCCGCGAGCCCCGCATCCTGGGCGAGACCGGCACCGGCGTGTGGGCCAGTGACGCCGAGGGCGCCGACTGCCTCGAGGTCGCACCGCTGGACGGTTCCGGCCCGGTCCGTAGGATCGCCGCCGGGCAGCTCGGCCGGGTGCTGTGGCTGGCTCCCGACCCCGAGGGCGGGAGGGTCGCCGTCGTGAGCCACGACGGGCGGATCCTGATCGTCGACGTCGCGACCGGATCGGTGCGCACCGCCGGCCACTCCCGCTACGGCGAGGCCACCGGCCTGGCCTGGTCGCCCGACGGCCGCTACCTGGCATGGCGCTCGCCGATGCCCACCGATCCCGAGATGAAGGGACAGATCGTCGCCGTCGATGTGGCCGAGGGAGCCGATGCCGTCGAGCTCACCAAGGGCTCCTATGACGACTCCGACCCGGTTTTCACCGCCGACGGGAAATACCTGGTGATGCTGTCGGCGCGTACCTTCGACCCGAGCTACGACGGGCAGACCTTCGACCTCACCTTCGCCCACACCATCAGGCCCTGGTTGGTCCCCCTGGCCGCCGATGAACCCTCCCCCTTCGGCCCGAGTCCCGAGGGGTGGCGGATCAGTGAGGTGCAGGAGGCCCGCGGCAAGGACGGTTCGGCGGAGCCGGAGCACTCCGAGGATCAGGAGAAGGTGACCTGCCGGATCGACGTCGAGGGCTTCGAGGAGCGGATGGTGCCCTTCCCTGTGGCCTCCGGGGACTACCGGGGTCTGGCGGGCGTCAAGGACGGCCTGGTGTGGATCGAGACCGCCGACCGCGGGGGAGAGCTGGGCTCGACCCGCGCCGCGGTCGCCGACGAGCCCCCTGCCGACACCCTGTGGCATTTCGGACTGGCGGCCCGCAAGGCCGAGCAGATCGTCGAGGCCGTCGACTCCTACTCGGTCTCCGGCGACGGTGAGCGACTGGTGGTGCGCCACCGCGACGAGGTGACCGTCGTCCCTTCCGACCACAAGATCGAGTCCGACGACCCCGCCCGGGTCACCGTCGACCTGTCGCGGCTGCGCCGACGCGTCGAGCCCCGCGCCGAATGGCGTCAGATGTTCGAGGAGAACGGCCGGCTGATGGCCTCCCACTACTGGCGTCAGGACATGAACGGCACCGACTGGCAGGCCGTGCTGGCCTCCTACCGGCCGACCCTGGACCGGCTGTTCACCGTCGACGACCTCTATGACGTGCTGTGGGAGACGGTGGCCGAACTCAACACCTCGCACTCCTACGTGATGGCGGCCGGGGCCGACGGCGACCCGTCGCAGCGGGCGGGCCGTCTCGGCGCCGATCTGGGGCCCTCCACCGAACAGGGGGCGAGGGTGCTGCGCGTGGTGCCCGGGGAGTCCTCCGACCCGCGGGCCTGGTCGCCGTTGCGGGCCGCCGGGGTGGCGGTGCGCGACGGTGACACGATCGTCGTCGTCGACGGCCAGCAGGTGGGCCCCGACCTGTCGGTCGAGGAGCTGCTCGAGGGATCCGCCGGGCGCACCGTGGAGCTGACCGTGAGGCCCGCCGCCACGGGCGGGCAGGACGGGGAGCCCGGCCTGAGGCGGGTCGCGGTGGTGCCGATGGCCGACGAGTCGGTGCTGCGCTACCACGACTGGGTGGCCTCCCGACGCGATTACGTCGCCGAGCACTCCGACGGCCGGATCGGCTACCTCCATGTGCCGGACATGGTCGCCGACGGCTGGGCCGAGCTGCATCGCCAGATCGCCGAGGCCACCAGGCACGAGGCCGTCATCGCCGACGTCCGGTTCAACCACGGCGGCCACACCTCCCAGCTGGTCATCGAGAGGCTGGCGCGGCGGGTGATCGGGTGGGACTTCGCCCGCTGGAACGCCGAGCCCTCCACCTACCCGCAGAACGCGATGCGCGGCCCCATCGTGCTGGTCACGAACCAATGGGCGGGTTCGGACGGCGACATCGTCTCGGCGGCCACCCAGGCGCTGGGCTACGCCCCCGTGCTGGGGGAGAGGTCCTGGGGCGGGGTGATCGGCATCGATGGGCGCTTCGACCTGGTCGACGGCACCGGCGTCACCCAGCCCCGCTACGCCGGCTGGTACGGCGATTACGGCTGGGGGGTGGAGAACCACGGCGTCGACCCGGACATCGAGGTCACCGTCACCCCGGAGGACTGGGAGTCCGGCCGCGACATCCAGCTCGACGCCGCGATCGCCGAATGCCTGCGCCGCCTCGACGAGCATCCGGCCGCCGTGCCCCCGCAGCTCCCCCCGCCGGCCTTCGGACGAGCCGTCGCCGAGTAGGTTGTCTCGCCATGGATGAGAAGGCGATGCTGAAGCTCTACCTTCAGCGCGAGCGGGACGCCCTGCTGTGGAAGACCGAGGGGCTCTCGGAACGTGAGCTGAGGATGCCGCGAACCCGCACCGGCAGCAACCTTCTCGGCATCCTCAAGCACGTCGCCACCGTGGATGTCGGCTACTTCGGGGCTCTGTTCGGCCGGCCCCTTCCCGAGCCGCTGCCGTGGGGCCAGGACGACGCTGAGGACAACGCCGACATGTGGGCCACCGCCGACCAGTCGGCGGCATGGGTGAGGGATTTCGCCGTCAGGGCCTGGGCGCACTCCGACGTCACCATCGACACCATGCCTCTGGACACCACGGCCGTGGTGCCCTGGTGGGGGTCCGAGAAGCGGAACACCACGCTGCGCACCCTCATGGTGCACATGACCTCGGAGACGGCGCGGCACGCCGGCCATATGGACATCCTGCGGGAACTGGCCGACGGCTCGGCCGGCAAGAACCAGGAGAACCTCAACCTGCCGCCCTTCGACGACGACCGGTGGGCCGGGTACACGCAGATGCTGCGCCAGGTCGCGGAGTCCTTCCCGCAGTGACGGGGCCTCTGAGGCAGTGACACGATGGTCGGCATGCCCACAGCCACCGCCTCCGATCTGGGACGCGCCCGCAGAGTCCTCATCCACGGCGCCACCGGCTCCGGCAAGTCCACCGCAGCAGCCCGGATCGGGCGGATCCTCGACCTGCCGGTCCATCTGGCCGACGAGGAGATCGGCTTCCTGCCCGCCTCCCAGGCCGTGTGGACGAACAGGCCGGCCGAGGAGATGCGCCGTATCGCCGGGTCCATCGCGGCAGAAGAGCGCTGGGTGCTGGACTCCTCCTACGGCGCCTTCCGCGATCAGGTGCTGTCCCGCGCCGACGTCGTCATCGGCCTGGACTATCCCCGCTGGCTCTCCCTGGCCCGGCTGTTTCGCCGCACCGCCGGGCGGATCCGCGACGGCCGCCTGGTCTGCAACGGGAACCGCGAGACCCTGCGCGAGCAGCTCAGCCGCGACTCCATCATCGTGTGGCACTTCACATCCTTCGCCCGCAAGCGGGCCACGATGCGCGCCTGGGCGGCAGATCCTGCGGGCCCGCCCACCATCCTGGTGAGCGGGCCCGCGGAACTGGAGCGGCTGATCGCCGCGATCAGCTGATCACTTCCTCTTCGCCGGGGGCTCGCCCAGGGTGGCGTCCACCGTCAGCTCCCCGTCGCCCTCGGCCCAGGTGAGCTCTCCGGTGATCCGGGCGACATTGCGCAGGTCGGACTCGACGGCCCGAAGGTGCTCGATCACCGTCTTCTCGGCGGTGATGGTGACGGCCAGGATCGGGGTGCGCATCGGCATCTTGTGGGTCGACTTCACCCCGCGCAGCTCCACCAGGGCGGCGGAGACGGAGCTCAGCAGTTCGGTGTCCCCGGCCTTCGGCAGTTCCTCGGCCAGCGGCCACATGGTGGTGTGCACCGAGCCGGCCTGCCACCAGCTCCACACCTCCTCGGTGACGAAGGGCAGGAAGGGGGCGAAGAGCCTCAGCATGGTGTCCAGAGCCAGGCGCAGCGCGGTGCGGGCGCTGGTGGCCCCGGCGGCGTCGTGCCCCTCGGAGTCGTAGGCGCGCTCCTTGACCAGCTCCAGGTAGTCGTCGCAGAAGGTCCAGAAGAACTGCTCGGCGGCCTCCAGGGCGGCCGTGTAGTTGAACTCCTCGAAGGCCCTGGTGGCCTCGATCACCACCTCGCGCAGCCCGGCCAGCATGGCCAGATCCACCGGGGCGGTGACGTCGGCCAGATCCCCGCCCTTGCCGAAGCCCAGCACGAACTTCGAGGCGTTGAGGATCTTCATCGCCAGACGACGGCCCACCTTCATCTGGGCCTTGTCGAAGGGGGAGTCCATCCCGGGGCGGGCCATCGCGGCGCGCCAGCGCACGGCGTCGGCCCCGAACTGGTCGATGATCTCGGTGGGCACCACCGTGTTGCCCTTGGACTTGCTCATCTTCTTGCGGTCGGGATCGGTGACGAAGCCGGAGATGGCCGCCCGCTTCCACGGCAGCACGCCGTTCTCCAGGTGGGCGCGCACGATCCGCGAGAAGACCCAGGTGCGGATGATGTCGTGGGCCTCGGGGGCGAAGTCCATCGGGAAGGTCTTGGCGAACAGGTCCGCGTCGCGCTCCCAGCCGGTGACGATCTGGGGGGACAGCGAGGAGGTGGCCCAGGTGTCCATGACGTCGGGGTCGGCCATGAACCCGCCGGCCCGCCCGCGCTGGGACTCCTCGTACCCCTCGGGGGCCTGGGAGGCCGGGTCGACCGGAAGCTGCTCCTCGGCGGGGACGATCGGGTGGTCGTAGTCGGGCTCGGCGTCGTCGTTCAGCGGGTACCACACCGGGAAGGGGACGCCGAAGAAGCGCTGTCGGGAGATCAGCCAGTCGCCGTTGAGCCCCTCGACCCAGTTCTCGTAGCGGTAGCGCATGTGCTCGGGCACCCACTTGAGTTCCCGGCCGCGCTCCAGCAGACGGTCGCGCAGCTTCTCGTCGCGCCCGCCGTTGGTGATGTACCACTGGCGGGTGCCGATGATCTCCAGGGGCTTGTCGCCCTTCTCGTAGAAGTTGGCCTTGCGCTCGGTGGGCTTGGGATCGCCCTCCATCTCGCCGGAGGCCTGCAGGGCCTCGACGACGAGCTTGCGGGCGGTGAAGACCGTCTTGCCGGCGATCGGCCCGAAGGCCTCCTTGTTGACGATCCATTCGGGGGTCTCGCCCAGGATCCGGCCGTCGCGCCCGATCACGGTGCGGGTGGGCAGGGACAGCTCCCGCCACCACGCGACGTCGGTGAGGTCGCCGAAGGTACAGCACATGGCGATGCCGGCGCCCTTGTCCATCTCGGCGGCCGGGTGGGCCAGCACCGGGATCTCCACGCCGTAGAGCGGGGTGGTGACGGTGGTGCCGAAGAGGTCCTTGTAGCGGTCGTCGTCGGGGTGGGCGATGAGGGCGCAGCAGGCGGCCAGCAGCTCGGGGCGGGTGGTCTCGATGAAGACGTCGCCCTGCCCGTCGGTGCGGTGGAAGGCGAGCCGGTGGTACGAGCCCGGGTAGTCGCGCGCCTCAAGCTCGGCCTGGGCGACGGCGGTCTGGAAGGTGACGTCCCACAGGGTGGGGGCGTCACTCATGTAGGCCTCTCCGCGGGCCAGGTTGCGCAGGAAGGCGAGCTGGGCGATCCGCTGGGACTCCGGGGAGATCGTCGTGTACAGCTGATTCCAGTCCACCGACAGACCGACCGAGCGCCAGAGGTCCTGGAAGGCCTTCTCGTCGACACCGGTGAGCTTGACGCACAGCTCGACGAAGTTGCGCCTGCTGATGGAGACCTGGTGCTTCGGGTCGGGCTTGGCGGGGGGCTGGAAGTCCGGGTCGTAGGGCAGCGTCGGATCGCAGCGCACCCCGTAGAAGTTCTGCACCCGGCGCTCGGTGGGCAGGCCGTTGTCGTCCCAGCCCATCGGGTAGAACACCTTCTTGCCGCGCATCCGCTGGTAGCGGGCGACGATATCGGTGTGGGTGTAGGAGAAGACGTGGCCGGGATGCAGATGGCCCGAGACGGTCGGCGGCGGGGTGTCGATCGAGAACACCGCCTCGCGCGAGTCCACCTGGGAGGCGTTGAAGGCGTAGAGCTGCTCGTCCTCCCAGACCCTGCCCCACTTCGCCTCCAGGCCCTCGAGGGCCGGCTTGTCGGGGACGACGCCGCGGGTCACGGTGGACTCGTCGGGTGTGGGTTGCAGGTCTTCAGACGTCATGACCAGTCATTCTAGGAGAGCGTCTGCGCCGCTGCGAAACTCAGGCGGCCTTCTTGATCGAGGCGAGAAGTGTCTCGGGGGTCGGGGAGGAGATGTTCTGCCAGTCGGTGTACTTCTTGCCGTTGACCGTGAAGAACGGCGTGCCGAACTGGTCGCCCGCCAGCTTCTGGCCCTCCGCGAGTCCCTTCGAGGCGGCGTTCTTGACGAAGTCCGAGGTGGCCTTGTCGTCGTAGTACTTCTGGAACTTCGTGAGGTCGGCGCCGGTGATGCCGGCCTCCTTCGGGAAGGTCGTCCGCAGCTGCTCGTCGGTGTAGCCGGTGCCCTCCTGCTCGGGCTGGTTCTTGTAGACGACGTCGTGGTAGGCCTCGAGCTTGCCCACCATGTCCGCGCCGGCGGCGGCCATCGCGGCCTTGTAGGAGGAGTCGTTGCGCATGTTGTCGTCGAGGAAGGTGAGGGTGCGGTACTGCAGCTTGATGTCGCCGCTCTTGGCCAGGGACCGGATCGAGTCGCCGTAGGTGTCCTCGGTCTGCTTGCAGATCGGGCACTGGTAGTCCTCGTAGATGGTCAGCGTCGGCGCTCCCTGCTTCACGGTCCCGGACTTGATGGTGTACACACCGGAGTCCTTGTCTGCGCTCGGCGGATTCACCTGGGCCCCGGAGGCCGACGGGGAGTCGCTGCGATTGGTGAAGGCGAAGACGCCCGCGACGACGGCCACCACCACGACCACGACGCCGGCGATGACGCCGATCACCTTCTTGCGCTTGGCGGCCCTGACCTCGGCCTCCTGCTGGGCGCGCAGCGCCTCTCGGCGGGACTGCTTCGACTGACTCATCTGTTCCTCTTCAGCTCGGGTTGAACTCGGGGCTCATGCTACCTACGGCCTCACAGCACGCAGTTGTACCGGGGGAGGCCCGCGGAGGCCTCCGGATCGATCATCCAACACGTCTCCGTGACGCCGTGCACCAGGAATGCTGGCAGGCTCTGATCGCCGGCGAAGACCCGTTGCACGGCGTCGGCCTTCTCGGCGCCGCTCACCAGGAACCACACCCTCTCGGACCGGTTGATCACCGGCAGTGTGATCGAGATCCGTTCGGGCGGTGGCTTGGGGGCCTCGGTGACGCCGACCGCGATCTGACTGGTGTCGGGCACGAATGCGGGATGGCCGGGGAACAGCGAGGCGACGTGCCCGTCGGGGCCCATCCCCAACAGACAGATGTCGAAGATGGTGTCGCCGATCTCCTGGGCGTAGGAGTAGGCGGCCTCGTCCGGATCGGCCTTGCCGTCGGCGGCGGGCATCACATGGGTGTTCGCCGGGTCCAGGTGGAAGGCCTTGGAGAGCTGGATCAGGGACTGCAGGGAGTTGCGGTCGGGGTCCCCGGCCGGCACGAACCGGTCGTCCCCCCACCACACGTGCAGCTGGGAGGGATCCACCTGGGAGCCCTCGGGGGCGGTCGCCAGGGCGGAGTAGATCCGGTTGGCGATCCGCCCGCCGGTCAGGCACAGGTCGACGCGGGGCTGTCTGCCCTGGAGCCGGACGATCTCGTGGGCCAGCCGGTGGGCGACCCCTTCGGCGAGCTCGTCCCCCGACTGGTAGCGCATCACGCGGCGGGCGCTCATCGGGCCGGCTCCTCCGTCTTGTCGGCGTCCTCCTCGTGGGCCCTGCCGGTGTCCTCGGAGGAGTGCTCCTGCTCCTCGTCGGCCCTGGCCTTCGTGGCATGCGCCGGGCGCTTCTGTCCGAGGCCCTTCGCCAGTGCCTCCATCGCCTCGCCCTGGACCGGGTCGGGGTCCAGACGTCGAAGCTCCTCGGCCATCGCCTCGGCGATGCTGCGCCGTTCCAGCGCGACGCCGCGAGCGGGCTCGCCGGGGATCCGGTAGACGGCGGAGCGGCCGTCGGTGCGGCGGATCTCGATGTCTCCGGCGGCGGTGGTCAGCGACAGCGAGACGATGCCGCCCGGCCCGTCGGCGTCGAATCTCTCGACCGGGACGCCGAGCCGCTCGGCCAGCCAGGCGGTGAGCAGGGAGGTGGGACCGTTGTGCGGGTCGGCCTCCACCCGTGCGGAGTGCACCAGCCCGGGATGCTGGTCCAGGGCGGCGGCGGCCAGTGCGCGCCACCGGGTGATCCGGGCCCAGCACAGATCGGAGTCGCCGGGCGCCATGTGCTCGGCCCGGCGGCGCAGCGCGGCGCAGGGGTCGGGGGCCGAGGCGGAGTCGGAGATGCGGCGGGTGGCGAACCTCCCGATGGGGTCCTCGGCCATGTCGTCGGGGGCGTTGTGGGGCCACCATGCGATGACCGGGGAGTCCGGCAGCAGCAGGGGCAGGACGACGGAGTCGGGGTGGGCGGCGATCTCCCCGGACATCCGCAGCACGATGACGTCGCCGGGGGTGGTCTCCCCGGCCTGGATCTCCGCGTCGAGCTTGCTGGAGCGGCCCCTGGTGTGGACCACCATGAGCACCCGGGCGGGGTGCTCGCGGGCCGCCTCGACGGCGTCGGCCAGCACCGAGTCGTAGTGCGCCGAGTCGCAGATCGTGATGAGGGTGTGCACCAGCGCCGAGCTGCCGCCGATGCCGCGATGGGCCTCGATGAGGGCCGAGACGATCTTTCCGGCGGTGGTGTCGTTGAGAGTGACGATCATGAAGGAATTCCTAACTGGCGGGCTCAGGGCCGGCGCCACTCGAAGCCGTCTCGGGCGAGCATCTCGCGGCCGCATGCCGGGCCCCAGGTGCCCGAGGGGTAGCCCTCGGGGGGCACCGACGAATCGGCCCAGTGGTCGAGGACCGGGTCCAGGATCTTCCAGGCCAGCTCGACCTCCTCATGCTGGGGGAAGAGCGGCGGATCGCCGAGCAGGACGTCGAGGATGAGCCGCTCATAGGCCTCCGGGCTGGACTCGGTGAAGGAGGAGCCGTAGCCGAAGTCCATGGTGACGTCGCGCACCGAGTTCTGGGTGCCGGGCACCTTCGCCCCGAAGCGCAGGGTGACCCCCTCGTTCGGCTGGATCCGCATCACCAGGGCGTTGGAGCCCAGCGACTGGGTGTCGTGGAAGGGCAGGTGTGGGGCGCGCCGGAAGTTCAGCGCCACCTCGGTGACCCGTCGGGGCATCCGCTTGGCCGAGCGCAGGTAGAAGGGGACGCCGGCCCATCGGCGGTTGTCCACCCCGACCCTGATCGCGGCATAGGTCTCGGTGGTGGAGTCGGGGGCGACCCCGTCCTCCTCGAGATATCCGCGGACCCGCTCGCCGCCCTGCCAGCCGGCCGTGTACTGGCCGCGTGCGGTGTGGGCGTCCAGATCGTCGGGAAGGGTGAGGGCCGCGAGCACCTTCTTCTTCTCGGTGCGCAGCTCCTCGGCGTCGAAATTGGTGGGCTCCTCCATCGCGGTGAGGGCCAGCAGCTGGATGAGGTGGTTCTGGATGACGTCTCGGGCCGCCCCGATGCCGTCGTAGTAGCCGGCGCGTCCGGCGATGCCGATGTCCTCGGCCATGGTGATCTGTACGTGGGAGACGTAGTTGCGGTTCCAGATGGGTTCGAAGATCTGGTTGGCGAACCGCAGCGCCATGACGTTCTGGACGGTCTCCTTGCCCAGGTAGTGGTCGATCCGGAAGACGGCGTCGGGGGAGAAGGCCTCGGAGAGCATCGAGTCGAGCTGGCGGGCGCTCTCCAGGTTGTGGCCGAAGGGCTTCTCGATGACCACCCGGTTCCAGTGCCGGGAGTCCTGGACGGCCATCCCGTGGCTCTTGAGCTGTGCGATGACCTTCTCGAAGGACTTCGGCGGGATCGACAGGTAGAAGGCGTGGTTGCCGCCGGTGCCGCGCTCCTCGTCGAGGTCGCGGATCGTGTCGGCCAGGCGGTCGAAGGCGGCGTCGTCGTCGAACTCGCCGCGCACGAAGCGGATGCCCTCCAGCAGCTGGGCCCACACCTCCTCGCGGAAGGGGGTGCGCGCGTGCTCGGCGACGGCGTCGTGCACCACCTGGGCGAAGTCCTCGTCCTCCCAGTCGCGGCGGGCGAAGCCCACCAGACCGAAGCCCGGCGGCAGCAGCCCCCGGTTGGCGAGGTCGTAGACCGCCGGCATGAGCTTCTTGCGGGACAGGTCGCCGGTGACGCCGAAGAGCACCAGGACGCAGGGGCCGGCGACCCGTGGCAGGCGCCGGTCAAGAGGATCACGCAGGGGATTGCGGCCGCGCTGCTGGCGTCCGGCGGAACCTGTGTCGAGCATGCTCACGCGTTGTCCTTCCGATCAGGGGTGGTCCCCCCGGGCACCGATGCGCGGAGCGCCGGGGGCCGCCGCTCCTAGGCTAGTCGGCGCGGGGAGGGGATTGCTTCGCCGTCCGCGATAGGTTGTCGATCCGATAGCCGGGATCCGGTCGGATGCTTAGACTCGGGCTCAACGCTGAGAGCCTGCTGCGGGGGAGTCCGCACCGGCGCCATGGCGGGCCCCGAGGCATGCGAAGGACACCGTGACCCACGACACATCGAGCTCGATGAGAGCAGCAGAGACGCTGAGCGCTGACGCCGTGGCGTCCGGTCCGGCCGCGATGGCCCGGCACCGCTCCGAGGGGTCGCGGGGGCGACGCCGCGAGAAGGGCCCGGTCCGGGCCCGCTTCGACGCCTACCTGGCGCTCACCAAGCCCCGGGTCATCGAGCTGCTGCTGGTCTCGACCCTGCCGGTGATGTTCCTGGCCTCCAGGGGGATGCCGGACTGGCGGGTCGCCCTGGCGACCCTGATCGGCGGCTATCTGGCCGCCGGCAGCGCCAACACCTTCAACTGCGTCATCGACGCCGACATCGACGAGAAGATGCGCCGCACCCGGCGCCGTCCGCTTCCCCGCCACACCGTGGCGCCGCGCAACGCCCTGATCTTCGGGATCGTCATCGGGGTGGCCTCCGCGCTCATCCTGGGCCTCGGGGCGAACTGGCTGTCGGCCGGGCTGGCCGTCGCCGCGAATCTGTTCTACGTCTTCATCTACTCCCTGCTGCTCAAGCGGCGCACCTGGCAGAACACCATCTGGGGCGGGATCGCCGGCTGCTTCCCGCCCCTGATCGGCTGGACGGCGGTCACCGGGTCGGTGGGCTGGCCTCCGATCGTGCTCTTCCTGCTGGTCTTCTTCTGGACGCCGCCGCACACCTGGTCGCTGGGGATGCGCTACCGGGAGGACTACGAGGCCGGCGGGGTGCCGATGCTTCCGGTGGTCCGCGAGGCCCCGGCGGTGGCGGTCCAGATCCTCGCCTACACCGTGGTGACGGTGCTGACCTCACTGGTGCTGTGGCCGGTGGCGCAGATGAACTGGCTCTACCCGGTGGTCTGCGTCGTCGCCGGGGCGGTCTTCATCTGGGAGGCGGTGCAGTTGCTGCGTCGCGCACGGGCCGGGCTGCGGGACGCCCAGCTCAAGCCGATGCCGCTCTTCCACTGGTCGAACACCTATCTGTCGCTGGTCTTCCTGGCGGTGGCGATCGACCCGCTTCTGCCCTGAGCCCGGGTCCTACCGGCTGAGGTCCGGGGTTCGCAGCGGCCTCACGCTGGACCACAGCGCCCCCACCGCCATCGAGGCGACGGCCACACCCACCATGTGCAGGGCCACCAGCCACGGGTCCAGGTGGGCGAAGTACTGGGCGTAGCCCACGGCCCCCTGGCACAGTTCGACGATGAGCAGGATGAGAGCCCAGCGTCGCAGCGGGGCCACCTTGTGCATGATGCCCAGCAGCAGGCAGATGACGGTGAGACCCACGGTGAGCCACACAGAGATGCCGTGGAAGCGGGCGACGGTCTCGATGTTGAACCCGGTGCGGTGGGCCCCGGCATCACCGGCGTTGGGCCCCGATCCGGTGACCACGGTGCCCAGCCACATCACGATCACCATGAGGGTGACGGTGCCGCGCACCGCTCCCATGGTCATGGCGTCCACCTCGGCGCTGGGATGACGGCCCACCAGCCACACGATCTTCACGGCGACCAGGATGATCGCCACCGACAGCAGCAGGTGCAGGGCGACGACGAAGGGGTTGAGGTCGCTGAGCACGGTGAGCCCGCCCACCACCCCCTGGAGGGGTATCGAGACCAGCACCACCCAGGCCAGGGAGCGGACGTGTCCCGAGGCCCTGGTACGGGTTGCGGCGACGACCACCATCACCGACAGGATGATGAGCACGAAGGTGAGCAGCCGGTTGCCGAACTCGATCACCGAGTGGATGCCCATCGAGGAGTGCGGCACGAAGGAGCCCGCGGAGCAGTGCGGCCAGGTGGGGCAGCCGAGCCCCGATCCGGTGAGGCGCACGACGGCGCCGGTCACCACCAGGCCCATATTGGCCACCAGGGTGGCCATCGACCAGCGGTACAGCGCGGTGCGGGTACCGACCATGCGTTTCAGGAGACCCACTTGAACACCTTGCGTGCGATCAGTCCCAGGACGACGGTCCATGCCACCAGGCTCAGCACCGGCCACCAGAGGACCTGTCCCAGGTCCCAGGCCCGCAGCGACTCGGCCAGGGCCGTGGTGGGCAGCACCGCCACCACATCGCGCAGACCGCCGGGGTACTTGGCCAGCGGCCACAGCACCGCACCGGCCGCCAGCCCGACCAGGTAGATGAGGTTGGCCAGGGCCAGGGTGGCCTCGGCCCTCAGCGATCCGCCGAAGGCCAGGGCCAGCAGGGAGAAGGCCGACATGCCGAGCAGCAGCGAGATGACCATCGGCAGCCAGGCCAGCGCCGAGCCGTGAGGGTGCCATCCCAGTGCCAGGGCCACCACGACGAGGAGGACGACCTGGATCACCGAGATGATCGAGTACGCCAGGCCCTTGCCGGCCAGCAGGCCGCTGCGCCCCAGGGGGGTCGCCGCCAGTCTCTCGAGGACGCCGTAGCGGCGGTCGAAGCCGGTCTGGATGGCCTGGGAGGTGAAACACGTCGACCAGATGGCCAGGGCCAGTACCGACGGGGCCACCAGAGACAGCGGCATGCTGATCCGGTCGCCGATGAACCGCCCGGCGACCAGGATGACGACGGGCACCACGAGGGCCAGGATCAGCTGCTCGCCGTTGCGCATCACCAGCTTGGCCTCGGTGAGGCCGTGATTGCGGATCCGCGTCCAGGCGGGCGCGGCCTGGGGGGCCGGGTGAAGATCGAGTGCGCTCATCTCAGTTCCTTCCGGCCGAGCGCTGGTAGGCGGGGTCGTTGCGGTCGCTGGTGTGGGCCAGGAAGACCTCCTCGAGGCTCTCCTCGGCGGTCAGCTCGGCGACGCTTCCGTGGATCGCCACCTTCCCCTGGTCGACGATCCAGACGTGATCGGCCAGCCGGGCCGCCTCGTCCATGGCGTGGGTGGTGAGCACCACCGACACCCCGTCGTCGCGCATCTGCTCGATGACATCCCAGGTGTGGTGGCGGGCATGCGGGTCCATGCCCGCGGTGGGCTCGTCGAGGAAGACGAGGGAGGGCCGCCCGACCAGCGCAGCGGCCAGATTGACGCTCTGCTGCTGGCCGCCCGACAGCCGCCGGTAGGTGGTCCTGGCGAAGGAGCGGATGCCCAGCGAGTCGATGAGCAGCTCGGGGTCGATGGGGTGGGCGTGCATCCGCGCCATGTAGTGGAGCAGTTCGCCGGCCCGGATATTGCTCCAGGCCCCGGCGCTCTGCGGCATGAGCCCGGTGGCCTGTGCGGCCTCGGGGGAGCCGGGGGAGTGCCCCAGCACGGCGACCGTCCCCGAATCGGGACCGATCAGGCCGGTGCAGCAGCGCATCAGGGTGGTCTTGCCGGCGCCGTTGGGGCCCAGCACGGCCGTCACCTCGCCGCGCGCGGCGGTGAGGGTGAGGCCGTCGAGGGCGACGACGGGGCCGAATGAGACATGCAGATCCTCGATGATGAGGGGTTCGGCTTCGGGCACGAGCGATAGTGTACGGCCCGCCCTGTGGACAGGGCGGGCCGTACGGTCGGGGGCGTCGCCGGATCGGTCAGACGGTGCCCGCCCGGTGGGTCTGACGGGAGACCGTGTCGGGCGAGGTCGGGGAGGCCGGGCTGTCCGGGGACTCCTGGGAGACCGGGGGAACCGGCAGATCGGCGGCCGTCGCGGTGGCGCTGGGCGCGGTGAGATCGATGTCGGGATCCTCGAGGCCGTCGGAGTCACCGGGGTGGATCCGCATGCCGTAGAAGGAGCGGTACACGAAGTACGCGGCGACCACGAAGAAGACCGCGGCCAGGATGTGGGTCACCAGTCCGGTGCCGATGGACACCGCCAGCTCCACGGCCAGCAGGCCGAACAGGGTGGTGAACTTGATCACCGGGTTCAGCGCCACCGAGGAGGTGTCCTTGAAGGGGTCGCCCACCGTGTCGCCGACCACCGAGGCGTCGTGCAGCGGGGTGCCGCCGGCGTCCAGGTCCACCTCTACGATCTTCTTGGCATTGTCCCAGGCGCCTCCGGCGTTCGCCATGAAGATGGCCTGGTAGAGCCCGAAGACGGCGATCGAGATGAGGTAGCCGACGAAGAAGTAGGGATCCAGGAAGGCGAAGGCCAGTGCGAAGAAGAAGATTCCCAGGAAGATGTTGAGCATCCCCTTCTGGGCGTACTCGGTGCAGATCTGCACCACCTTCTTGGAGTCCTCGATCGAGGCCTTGGTGGTCTCGTCGCTGAGCTTGATGTTGGCCTTGATGAACTCCACCGCACGGTAGGCGCCGGTGGTGACGGCCTGCATCGAGGCTCCGGAGAACCAGTAGATGATGGCCCCGCCGGTGATCAGGCCCAGCAGGAAGGGAGCATGGGTGAGGCCGAGCTTTGTCACCTCGGCTGTGGCCGCCAGACCGTTGGTCAGCGCCATGATGATCGAGAAGATCATGGTGGTGGCACCCACGACGGCGGTGCCGATGAGCACCGGTTTCGCGGTGGCCTTGAAGGTGTTGCCGGCGCCGTCCTGCTCCTCGAGGAAGTGCTTGGCCACGGCCCAGTTCGGGGTGAATCCGAAGTCCTTCTCGATCTCCTCGGAGATCCCGGGGATCTCCTCGATGGTGGACAGCTCGTAGACGCTCTGCGCGTTGTCGGTGACCGGGCCGTAGGAGTCCACGGCGATGGTCACCGCGCCCATGCCCAGGAAGCCGAAGGCCACCAGGCCGAAGGCGAAGACCGCCCACTTGACCTCGGACATGGCGCCCATGTCTCCCAGCCCGGTGCCGGCCACCAGGAAGGCGACCCCCATCAGGCCGACGATGACGGTGCCCAGCCAGAAGCCGGAGAAGTTGCCGGCCACCAGGCCCGACAGGATGTCCAGGGAGGCGCCGCCCTCCTTGGCGCTGGTGACGACCTCGCGGACGTGGCGGGACTTGGTGGAGGTGAAGGCCTTCACCAGCTCGGGGATGAGCGCCCCGGCGAGGGTGCCGCAGGAGATGATGATCGACAGCTTCCACCACATGCCGTCGCCCATGTCGCCGAGCATCCACCAGGTGGTGACGACGGTGAACAGGATCGACATCACCGAGGTGATCCACACCAGGGAGCTCAGCGGCTTCTCGAAGTCGAAGGCCTTGGCGTTGCCGAAGCGGGCCTTGGTGACGGCGGTGTTGATGAGGTAGGAGACGAAGGAGGCGATGAGCATCACGACGCGCACCACGAAGATCCACACCAGCAGCTTGACCTGCTCGGAGGGGTCCGGCACGGCCAGGGTGAGGAAGGTGATGAGGGCGACGCCGGTGACGCCGTAGGTCTCGAAGCCGTCGGCCGAGGGGCCCACCGAGTCGCCGGCGTTGTCGCCGGTGCAGTCGGCGATGACGCCGGGGTTGCGGGCGTCGTCCTCCTTGATGTGGAAGGCGATCTTCATGAGGTCGGCTCCGACGTCGGCGATCTTGGTGAAGATGCCGCCGGCGATCCTCAGGCAGGCGGCGCCCAGGGACTCGCCGATCGCGAAGCCGATGAAGCAGGGGCCGGCGACGTCGCCGGGCAGGATCAGCATGATGAACAGCATCATGAACAGCTCGACCGAGATGAGCACCATGCCGACGCTCATGCCGGAGCGCATCGGGATGTCGAAGCACTCGTAGGGCCTGCCGCGCAGCGAGGCGTGGGCGGTCCGGGAGTTGGCGAAGGTGTTGACCCGGATGCCGTACCAGGCGACCCCGAAGGAGCCGGCCATGCCGACCAGGCTGAACAGCAGGATGATGAGCACCTTCGCGCCCATGTGCTGCAGGAACTGGAAGTAGATGAGGATGATCGCCGCGATGAAGACCCACAGCACCATGAGGAACTTGCCCTGCTGCTTGAGGTAGGTCTTGCAGGTCTCGTAGATGGTCTCCGAGACCTCCTTCATGGAGCTGTGCACCGGCAGCTTGTGGAGCTTGGAGTAGCTCAGCAGCCCGAATCCCAGACCGAGCAGACAGACGACCAGGCCGATCCACAACAGGGTGGTGCCGGAGATCCCCCCCACCATCTCATCGAGGGGCGGCAGCTTGATGTTGGCCTCTCCGCCCACATCATGGCCGACGGCCGATCCGGAGCCGCCGCACCCGGCCAGTCCGAGCAGGGCCGTTCCGCCGAGGGCGGCCCAGAGCATGCGGCGGGCCGACGGGCGCGTCCCGATGGGGACGCCTGTCGTGTCTTGCCTGACATTCACGATTTGTTCTCTTCCTCGAGCACTCTCGTTCAGGGGCCTCCCGGAACACCGTCGTGGTGACCGGCACGTCGTCGTGGGATCCGAGACCCGTGAGGGTCACGCTATGACGACTGAATGGCGTTGTCACCGCCAGAAGGCTCGGATGTGCGCAAGATCACAATTTTGATGTCGACACGCGCAGCGCGGTGAGCGGAGCCGCGCTCAGGAGCGGGCCGGCCCGGTGGTCGAGCGGATCACCAGATCCGGTCTCACGAGACGCTCCCCGGTCTGGGCGGACTCTCCGTGGATCTGTCCGACGAGGGTCGACACCGCCATCGAGGCGATGAGGTCGACGTTCTGTCGCACGGAGGTGACGCCGGGATCCCAGTAGCGCGAGACCGGGGAGTCGTCGCATCCGATCACCGAGACGTCATCGGGGACTGACAGCCCGTGGGCGCGGATTGAGCGGATCGCGCCCATAGCCATGATGTCGGAGGCGCAGATGATCGCGGTGACCCCCTCGCCCAGCAGGTCTGCGGCGGCCTGGCCGCCCCCGGTGGTGGAATAGATGGAGTAGGCGACGCGGATCCCCTCGTCGGTCCCGAAGCGCCGGATCATCGCGGCCCGGAAGCCGGCCTCCTTGCGCCGGACCGGTACGTAGCGCGCCGGCCCCAGGGCCAGTCCGATCCGCCGGTGGCCCAGGGTGGCCAGGTGATCGACGGCCTGGTCCATCGCCGAGGCGTCGTCGTCGGAGATGAAGGGGGCCTCCAGGCCGGGGGCGAAGCCGTTGACCAGGACGATCGGCAGACCGACGTCGATGAGGGTGCGGTAGGTGGACAGGTCGGCGGTGGTGTCGGCGTGGGATCCCGACACGATGATGATCCCGGCGGCCTGGCGGGAGCGGAGCACCTCGAAGTACTGGTCCTCGCGCATGCCGCCGGGTGCCTGGGTGCAGACCAGGGTGGCGAATCCGGCCCTGGCGGTGTCGGTCTCCACGGCCTGGGCGTAGGCCGCGAAGATCGGGTTGACCAGTTCGGGCACGATGAGCCCGATCATCCCGGTCGTGATCGGCCGCAGATGGGCGGGGCGCACGTAGCCGAGCACGTCCAGGGCGGTGAGCACGGCCTGGCGGGTGGCCTCGGAGACGCCGGGTTTGTCGTTGAGCACCCTGGAAACGGTGGCCTGACTCACCCCCGCCTGCTCGGCGATGTCGGCCAGTGTGGGGCCCTCCATGTCACTTCACCGAGCCCGAGGTGAGGCCGGAGACCAGGTATTTCTGCAGCCAGAAGAACACGATGAGAGGGGGCAGACAGGCCAGCACGGTGCCGGCGGCGAAGACCGGCCAGTTGGAGTTGGTCTGCTCGGAGACGTACTGGTACAGGCCCAGGGCCAGGGTCTGGGTGGCGGGGTCGTTGCCGACCACCACCGAGGCCACGACGTACTCGTTGAAGGTGTTGATGAAGCTCAGCAGCCCCACCACCGCCAGGGTGGGGATCACCAGCGGCAGGATGATGGTGAAGAAGGTCCGGGCGTGGCCGGCCCCGTCGATCTGCGCCGCCTCGTCCAGGGCCCGCGGTACGGAGTTGAAGAATCCGTACATGAGGTAGGTGTTCGCCCCCAGGGCGCCGCCGAGGTAGACCGCCGCAAGCGCCAGCAGGGATCCGATGCCGAGCACCGGCACCACATCCCCCAGGTTCGACAGCAGCAGGAAGATGGCGGTCACGGCCAGCATCTGCGGGAACATCTGGATGAGCATCAGGCTCAGCAGGCCGCCGCGGCGTCCGTGGAAGCGCAGCCGCGAGAAGGCGTAGGCGGCCAGCGCCGAGAACAGCACCGTCAGCAGGGACACGCCGACCGCCAGCAGGGTGGTGTTGAGGTACCAGCGGCCGTAGGGGCGCTCGGAGTCGGTGAACAGCTTGACGTAGTTGGACCCCGAGAAGGTGGTGAACAGCGAGTTGGAGCCGGTCATGGTGCCCGACGGGTTCAGCGATGCCGAGAGGACGTAGAGGATCGGGAAGACGGCGAAGACGCACGCCACCACGGCGACGACGTAGCGCCACCAGAGCCCTCGGCCGCGGGGGCCGCGGGATCGTGACTGTCGGGGCGCGCCCTTGGGCGGGTTCAGTGCTGCGGTACTCATGTCAGTTGATGTCCTCCAGCGCCCGGGTCTGGCGGAAGCCTATCCAGGAGATGACTCCCACGATGATGAAGATGAGGATCGCGAAGGCGGATCCGAGGCCGTACTGGCGGCCCTGGTCGCCGAAGGCGACCTTGTAGACCATCGAGATGAGGATGTCGGTGGAGCCGACGTCCAGACTCGTGTCGGTGAACCGCGGGCCGCCGCGGGTCAGCATGTAGATGAGGTTGAAGTTGTTGAAGTTGAACGCGAAGGTGCTGATGAGCAGTGGGGCCAGGGAGACCATCAGCAGCGGGAACTTGATGTACCAGAAGGCGCTCCACCCCGACGCGCCGTCCACCTCGGCGGCCTCGTTGACGTCGTCGGGGAGGGACTGGAGGGCCCCGGTCGCGACCAGGAACTGGTAGGGGAATCCGAGCCACAGGTTGACCACCAGGATCGCCACCTTGGCCCAGGTGCCGTCGTTGAGCCAGGGGACCTGCAGCCCGCCGAGCAGCACCTGGTTGATGAATCCGAAGTCCTGGTTGAACAGGCCCGACCACACCATCGTCATCATGGTGGCGGGGAAGGCGTAGGGCAGGATCATCACCAGCCGGAACCAGCGCCTGCCCCGCAGCCGGGAGTCGTTGAAGATGAGGGCGAGGATCAGGCCCAGGGCGAAGCAGCTGACCACCGACCCGATGGCGAAGACGAAGGTCCACACCAGGACCTTGAGGAAGGGCCCGCGCACCTGGGAGTTCGTGATCGCCGCGGTGAAGTTGGAGAAGCCGACGTTGACCTTCCAGCCGGGCTGGATGGTCTTCCCGTCGGAGGAGACGAAGGATCCCTGGCCGGAGTCGCGGTAGACGGTCCCGGCGGTGTCGGTGAAGGTGTCGGCCTTCTCGTCGTAGGTCATCGTGGACCGGTAGACGTAGGCCTGGGATCCGGTGGTGGTGTGCAGGAACCCGTCGGCACCCTTGTCGCTGAGCGGCACCGCGAGTTTCGAGACCTCCGAGGAGCGGGCCGAGACGGCCGCGAAGTCCAGCACCGTGTAGCCGTCGGCCCCGGTGATGGCGCCCAGCGAGGAGGTGGTGACGCCGGAGGCGTCCTGAAGCGGGGTCTCGTTGTTCCCGGCGCGGGCCTGCCCGGTCTTCGGGTCCACGACGATGAGCCACAGATCGTCCCCGCCGCCGTTCTTCGTGGCGACGGCCGCCTTGTAGGTGGCCGAGTCCGGCATCCGGGCCTGGTTGTTCTGCTGGATGGCCAGGACGGCGTCGGCCTTGGAGCCGTTGTGGCCGTCGCCGTAGTTGGTGAACCCGACGTAGACCGTGTACAGCATCACGCTCACCGAGAAGATGAGCATGAAGGCGACGCCCGGCGCCAGGTACTTGCCGGGCAGCTCCCGGTTGGGCGGCAGGTAGATGAGGTTGACTGCCAGAGTGCCGATCGCGATGACGGCCACGATCACCCAGGACGCCTTCGCCACGGCGGCCAGCAGGCCCAGCACCATGAGGGCGTCGAAGCCCCCCAGCAGCACGATCTTGATCACCCAGGACCATGCCCCGCCCGAGAACCTGACCTGTGCCCGGTGGACGCGCTCCTCCCGTTGCGCGGGGGGCGTGAACTCTTCCTTCGTCATTTCCAGCCTGTCGTCTGTGAGAGCTGCGATTGTGAGAGCCGAGGTCTCCCCCGGGGCCCGGTGCGCCGGGCCCCGGGGGAGGTGATCAGTGGGTCACTTGATCTTGGCCTGCAGGCCGGTGACCATCTTCTGCCAGGCGGCCGCCGGATCGGCGGACTTGCCCGACAGGATGGCGGCCTCGGCATTGCCCCAGTCGGTCCACACCGAGTCCATGGCCGGCACGGCCGGCATCGGGACGCCCTTGGCGCCGACGGCTCCGTAGGCGGCGACGTCCTTGTCCGACTTCGCCTTCTCGAAGGCCTCCTTGTTGGCCGGCGGGCGCTGCCCGGCCTCGAAGAGCTTGTACTGGATGTCGGCATTGCCGGCGTACTCGACGATGAACTTCTGGGTGGCGACGGTGTTCTTCGACTTGGAGCTCATCGCGAATCCCTGGACGCCGACGAAGGGGGTGGCGGCCTGGGAGCCGGCGGCCGGGATGGGCTCGATGGCGTAGGGGATCTTCTTGGCCTTGATGTCGGCCAGGTTCCAGGGGCCGGAGATGAAGAAGGGGCTCTGCCCGGACAGGAAGGAGGTCTTGGCGATGTCGTTGGAGATGTTGATGTTGAGCGTCCTGGCCTTCTGCTGGGCGGCCAGCCAGGTGGCGAAGGAGGCTCCCGCGGCGTCCCCCATGCCCAGCGTCGTCCCGTCATAGGCGCCGTCGGCGCCGATCTTGAACACGGGAGCGTTGAAGGAGGCCTGGAAGGGATACAGGTTGTAGGGGCTGGCGGCCTGCACCGAGTCCATGCCGACCAGGACGGGGTACTTCGCCCCGGACTTGCGGCCGGCGGCGATCATGGCGTCCCAGCTGGTGACCGCGGAGGGGGCGAGCTTGGTGTTGCGGATCAGGGCCAGGTTCTCGGTGGAGTAGGGGACGCCGTAGATCTTGTCCTGATAGGTGAAGGCCTTGATGGCGATGTCCTGGTACTGGTCGGTGGTGTCGCCGAGCTCGAGGGGGGAGACGACGCCGTTCTTGACCAGGGTGCCGAGGCGGTCGTGGGCGCAGATGATGGCGTCGGGCCCCTTGCCGGTGGGCACCTGGGTGATGAAGTCCGGGACGATCTTGGAGTTGTCCTTGACCACCAGGTTCACGGTGACGCCGACGTCCTTCTTGAACTGGGCGGCGACGCTCTTGAGGACGGGCGCCCGGTCGGAATCGACCCAGATGGTGATGGTTCCGGCCCCGGCGGATCCCGAGGCGGCGGGGGTGGACGAGCTGCTGGAGTCCGATCCGCCGCAGGCGGAGAGCACGCCAAGGGCTCCCAGCCCCAGTCCCGAGAGCAGCAGTGAGCGACGCGCGATGTCGGTCATGGGTAGTCAGTACCTTTCGCTGATGCGTTCGACGGCCATCGTCGAGCGCGCGGTGCGGAGGCTCCTCCACCACTGGGTGTGGAAGCTCTTGCAACCAGGCCTGATTCTTGCAAAATCCTTCATCGTTGTCCATGGGCCCGCCACTTCGGTGGATGCCCGTCTCGAGGAAGGGTCGCCTTACTTGCATCGGCGCAACATTTGGAAACAATGGAGTTGTGAAAAATTCGAGTGACACCTCCCGTGGGCACGGCGAGGGCCGCGCCGCGGCCGAGGCTCGCTTCGAAGAGCCCGCAGACGGCACCACGCGCGACCGCGTCATGTCGTCGATCCTTCATCACGGGCCTTCGACGGCCGGTGATCTGGCCGAGCGCCTCGGCCTGACCCCCGCCGCCGTGCGTCGCCACCTGTCGGCCCTGAGTGAAAACGGCCAGGTGGCCAGCCGTGAGGAGCGGGTGTTCGGACCGCGCGGCAGGGGACGCCCCTCCCGGGTGTTCTTCCTCACCGACGCCGGCCGCGCCGACTACTACACGGCCTACGACGAGCTGGCCATCACCGCGCTCAAGCAGTTGGCCGCGGCGGCCGGCCCCGATGCCCTGGCGAAGGTCGCACAGGCCCGCGTCGACGACATCGAGGAGCGGTACCGGGGAATGCGGGCCGCCAGGCCCGCCCAGGACCCCGCCCAGACGCTGGCCGAGTGCCTCTCGGCCGACGGCTACGTCGCCACCATCGAGCCGGGGCCGGCGGGTCAGCAGATCTGCCAGCACAACTGCCCGGTCGCCGAGGTGGCCAAGGTCTTCCCAGAGCTCTGCGACGTCGAGACCCGGCTGTTCTCCGAACTCCTCGGGTCCAATGTGCAGCGGCTGGCGACCATCGCCCACGGCGACGGGGTGTGCACCACCCACGTCCCGGTGGACGTGGAGATCACCCGAAGACGCATCGCCGCCGATCCCCCGAGGACGTCGACGGTCGGCTGAGACCGCCGCGGCGTCACCCATGAACCTCAGATCACGAACCCGAAAGGCCCAGATATGACCCAGGTCGAGAACCCCACCATCATCCGGGACGAGGAGGCCGCGCCCGCACCGCTGCCGGGCACCGGGGTGACCCAGGATGAGCACCTGGCCGCCCTGACCGGGTACAAGTACGGCTGGCACGACTCCGACGCCTACGCCGCCGCCTCCCAGCGCGGCCTCTCCGAGGACGTGGTGCGCGGCATCTCGGCGATGAAGCACGAGCCCGAGTGGATGCTCAAGCTGCGCCTCAAGGCCCTGCGCCAGTTCCAGAAGAAGCCGATGCCCGCCTGGGGCGTCAACCTCGACAGCATCGACTTCGACCAGATCAAGTACTTCGTGCGCGCCCAGGAGCAGCAGGCCCAGTCCTGGGAGGATCTGCCCGCCGACATCAAGAACACCTACGACCGGCTCGGCATCCCCGAGGCCGAGAAGGACCGCCTGGTGGCCGGCGTGGCCGCCCAGTACGAGTCCGAGGTGGTCTACCACAAGATCAACGAGGAGCTCGGCAAGCAGGGTGTCATCTTCCTCGACACCGACACCGCCCTGCGGGAGCAGCCCGAGCTGTTCAAGGAGTACTTCGCCTCGACCATCCCGGTCGGCGACAACAAGTTCGCGGCTCTGAACTCCGCGGTGTGGTCGGGCGGCTCCTTCATCTACGTCCCGAAGGGCGTCCACTGCACCATCCCGCTGCAGGCCTACTTCAGGATGAACACCGAGAATCTCGGCCAGTTCGAGCGGACCCTGATCATCGTCGACGAGGGCGCCTACGTGCACTACGTCGAGGGCTGCACCGCCCCGATCTACAAGTCGGACTCGCTGCACGCCGCCGTCGTGGAGATCATCGTCAAGAAGAACGCCCGCTGCCGCTACACGACCATCCAGAACTGGTCGAACAACGTGTACAACCTCGTCACCCAGCGTGCCTACGTCGAGGAGGGCGGCACGATGGAGTGGATCGACGGCAATATCGGCTCCAAGTCCAACATGAAGTACCCGGCCTGCTACCTGATGGGCGAGCACGCCAAGGGAGAGGCCCTTTCGGTGGCCTTCGCGGCCGAGGGGCAGCATCAGGACACCGGCGCCAAGATGGTCCACAACGCCCCCTACACGTCCTCGACGATCGTCTCGAAGTCGATCTCCCAGGGCGGAGGCCGCTCGGCCTACCGCGGGCTGGTCGCGGTGGGCAAGAACGCTCACCACTCGGCCTCCTCGGTGCGATGCGACGCGCTGCTGGTCGACGACATCTCCCGCTCGGACACCTACCCCTACAACGACATCCGCACCGACGAGGTGTCGATGGCCCATGAGGCCACCGTCTCCAAGGTGAGTGAGGACCAGCTGTTCTACCTCATGCAGCGCGGCCTCACCGAGGAGGAGGCGATGGGCATGATCGTGCGCGGATTCGTCGAGCCGATCGCCAAGGAACTCCCGATGGAGTACGCCCTGGAGCTCAACCGGCTCATCGAGATCCAGATGGAGGGTGCGGTCGGCTGAGACGCCGATCACCACATCACCGACAATCCTCAAGAAAGAGAGCACTGCGTTGAGCGCACCCGTCCAGGCCCCCGAGAAGGGTCACAACGTCACCATCGAGGGGGATGTGGAGTCGCATCTGCATCCCATGCCCTCCTGGGACGTCGCCGATCACCCGATGCCCACTGGCCGCGAGGAGATCTGGCGCTTCACCCCGGTCAAGCAGTTCAGGCCGCTCCTGTCGGAGGGCAGCACGAAGGCCGTCGTCGAGTGGGCCGTTCGGGCCCCCGAGCAGGTGACGGTGACCGAGCTGCCCGGTGACGTGATGCGCGGCCTGGCCGAGATCCCGCAGGACCGCCTCTCGGCGATCGCGGCGGCCAACGACACCCATCCGTCGCGTCGCATCGACATTCCGGCCGAGGCCGAGCTGGACGCGCCCGTCGACATCGACCTCACCGGCACCGGGGTCGAGGAATCGGCCTTCCAGAACGTCGTGGTGGCCATCGGCGCCTTCGCCCGCGCCACCATCGTGGTGCGTTACAAGGGCTCGGCCAATCTCGGCGAGAACTGGACCTTCCGGATCGGCGACGGCGCGGAGGTGACGATCGTCTTCCTCCACGAGTGGGCCGACGACGCCGTCCACGGCGCGCAGATCGCCTTCGAGCTGGGTCGCGACACCACCGTGCGCACCGCCCAGGCCACCTTCGGCGGCAAGGCCGTGAGGATCTCCCAGGCGGCCTCCTACCAGGGCCCCGGCGCCGATCTCAACCAGCTCGGCGTCTACTTCGCCGACGCCGGCCAGCACATCGAGCACCGGCTCTTCGTCGATCACAACGCCCCCCGGACCAACTCCCGGGTGGACTTCCGCGGCTGTCTGCAGGGTCAGGACGCCCACTCGGTGTGGATCGGCGATGTGCTCATCCGCCCGGTCGCCGAGGGGATCGACACCTACGAGTCCAACAAGAACCTGGTCCTCACCGAGGGCTGCCGGGCCGACGCGGTGCCGAACCTGGAGATCCAGACCGGCAACATCCGCGGCGCGGGTCACTCGGCCTCCACCGGCCGCTTCGACGCCGAGCAGCTGTTCTACCTTCAGTCGCGCGGCATCGAGGAGGAGGAGGCCAGGCGCCTGGTCGTCCACGGCTTCTTCACCGACATCGTGCGCCGGATCGGCGTCGAGGAGATCAGCACCGAGCTCATGCACCTCATCGAGGACGAGCTGCGCGAGACTCTGGGCGCCAAGACCGAACTGCCGGAGAACTGATGGCGGCGGTGAAGGTGACGACGGTCGACGAGCTGGAGGACGACACCCCCGTCCAGTTCGACGACGTCGACGGACTCACCGACATCGTGCTGGTGCGCACCGAGGGACAGACCTACGCGATCGGCGCCTGGTGCAGCCACGCCGACGTCCCGATGTGCGAGGGCGAGATCGAGGACTGCGCCATCGAGTGCTACATGCACGGGTCCATGTTCGACCTGCGCACCGGAGCCCCCACAAACCTGCCGGCCACCGAGCCGATTCCCGTATATCCCGTGACCATCGACGGCGACGACGTTCTCGTCGACGTCGCCAACCCCATTCCCTACAAGGAGTCCTGAACCCCATGGCAACGCTCCAGATCAACGACCTCCACGTCGACGTCCTGACCGAGTCAGGCCCCAAGAACATCCTCAAGGGCGTCAACCTCACCATGAGCTCCGGCGAGGTGCACGCCATCATGGGCCCCAACGGGTCCGGCAAGTCGACCCTCGCCTACACCCTGGCGGGCCACCCCAAGTACAAGGTCACCGGCGGATCGGTGACCCTGGACGGCGAGGACCTGCTGGCCATGACCGTCGACCAGCGCGCCCGCGCCGGCCTCTTCCTGGCCATGCAGTACCCGGTCGAGATCCCCGGCGTCTCGGTGTCGAACTTCCTGCGCTCGGCCCGCACCGCCATCGACGGCCAGGCCCCCAAGCTGCGCACCTGGGTCAAGGAGGTCGACGCCGCCCTGCAGCGCCAGGACCTCGACGACGACTTCGCCGACCGCTCGGTCAACGAGGGATTCTCCGGCGGTGAGAAGAAGCGCCACGAGATGACCCAGCTCGAGCTGCTCCACCCCAAGTTCGCGATCCTCGACGAGACCGACTCCGGCCTGGACATCGACGCCCTCAAGGTGGTCTCCACCGGCGTCAACCACTACCTGGAGGACAGGTCCCACGGGGTGATGCTCATCACCCACTACACGCGGATCCTGCGCTACATCAAGGCCACCCAGGTGCACGTCTTCGTCGACGGACGGGTCGCCGAGACCGGCGGGCCGGAGCTCGGCGAGCAGCTCGAGGCCGAGGGCTACGAGAAGTACGTCGAGGCTGCGAAGGCGAACGCCTGATGAGTGAGGCCACTGCGTACGACGTCGAGGCGGTCCGCGCCGATTTCCCGATCCTGTCCACCAGGGTCGGGGACCACCCGCTGGTCTACCTGGACTCCGCCAACACCTCGCAGAAACCGCAGGTCGTCATCGACGCGGTGGCCGACCACTACGCCCACCACAACGCCAATGTGGCCCGCGCCATGCACAAGCTGGGGCTCGAGTCCACCCAGGCCTACGAGGGCGGGCGGGAGCGCATCGCGAAGTTCATCGGGGCGAACCGTCCCGAGGAGGTCGTCGCGCTCACCAACGCATCGGAGGCCCTCAACCTGTGCGCGTACACGCTGGGTTCGCGGCTGGGCCCCGGCGACGAGGTGGTCATCTCCGTGATGGAGCACCACTCCAACCTGGTGCCCTGGCAGCTGGCCTGCCAGCGGAGCGGAGCCACCCTGCGCTGGTTCGACATCACCGATGAGGGCCGGCTTGACCTGGAGAAGGCGGCTCGCGAGGGGCTCATCAACGAGCACACCAAGGTGGTCTCGGTGGCCCTGGCCTCCAACGTGCTGGGCACCGTCAACCCGATCAGCCTCATCGCAGAGCAGGCCCACGCGGTCGGCGCGGTGATGGTGGTCGACGCCTCCCAGGCCGTGCCGCAGATGCCCATCGACGTCTCGGCGCTGGGGGCCGACCTGCTGGCCTTCACCGGCCACAAGATGGTCGGCCCGACCGGCATCGGCATCCTCTGGGGCCGCTACGACCTGCTCGCCGAGCTGCCGCCCTTCCTGGGCGGCGGCGAGATGATCGAGATCGTCAAGATGGACCACTCCACCTACGCCGAGCCCCCGCACCGCTTCGAGGCGGGCACCCCGCCGATCGCCCAGATGGTCGGGCTGGCCGCCGCCGCCGACTACCTCGACGGGATCGGGATGGACGCCATCGCCGCCCATGAGCGCGATCTGGCCGATTACGCCCTGGAGGGTTTGTCCGGGGTCAAGGGGCTGCGCATACTGGGCCCTGAGGAGGCCGTGGACCGTACGGGCACGATCTCCTTCAGCATCGAGGGCGTGCATCCCCATGACGCGATGAGCATCATGGACTCCCGGGGTGTGGCGGTGCGCGGTGGTCATCACTGCGCCAGGCCGCTCCACGAGAGGCTGGGGCTGCAGTCGTCGCTGCGGGCGTCGGGTTACCTGTACACCACCAGAGGCGAGATCGACGCCCTCGTCGATGCCGTGGAGTACGCCCGGGACTTCTTCACCGGGCGCATGAGCGTGGGCGCCGGTTCAGGGAGGCGACAGTCATGAACGTCGAGGACATGTACCAGGAGATCATCCTCGATCACTACCGTGAGAAGCACCATGCGGGGCTCCGTGAGGACTTCACCACACAGGTGACCCAGGTCAACCCGTCCTGCGGGGACGAGCTGCTGCTTCGGCTCCACCTGGACGGGGACCGGATCCGCGACGTCTCCTATGACGCCGTCGGCTGCTCCATCTCGCAGGCCTCCACCTCGGTGATGACCGACCTGGTGATCGGAAAGACCGTGGAGGAGGCGCAGCAGCTCTACCGGGGCTTCCAGGAGATGATGCGCTCCCACGGCGACACGAGCCTGGATGAGGACGTCTACGAGGACGCCGTGGCCTTCGAGGGGGTGGCCAAGCTGATGGCGCGGGTCAAGTGCGCCATGCTCGGCTGGTCCGCCCTGGAGGAGAGCCTCATGGAGGCCGAACAGAACAGCGACACAGCTCCGGCCGTTGCCGGGGCGCCGGCGAAGGGAGAGACGGCATGAGCGAGGAGACGACCGAGGGGGTCAGGCCCTCGGACCTGGTGCGCGACACCCTCCCCGACCAGGAGCCCGCTGCTCCGGCGGAGACCGCCGTGTCGCTGCCGACGGTGGACGACGTCGTGGAGGCGATGAAGGACGTCATCGATCCCGAGCTGATGGTCAATGTGGTGGATCTGGGGCTGGTCTACGGCATCCAGATCGACGATGACGCCAATGTCACCATCGACATGACGCTGACCAGCCCGACCTGTCCGCTGACGGATCGGCTGGAGTACGACACCCAGACGGTGCTCGAGGGGATCGTTAACAGTGTGGCGATCAACTGGGTGTGGCTGCCGCCGTGGGGCCTGGAGAGGATCACTCCCGACGGACGCCAGCAGCTGCAGGCGATCGGCTTCAACGTCTGATCTCAGCCGTTGGCCTCGAGTGGCATGAGTTCCTCGACGGAGTAGGCGTGCGCCCCGGACGGGCCCGGTGAGGCTGTGGACATGGGGACGCCGGGCCCCAACGGGGCGGCGGTGCCGCCCGTGATGGTGAAGACGCCGTTGGCCCCGCCCTCGATCCGGTAGACGTCGCCGTAGCTCTGGAGGTCTGAACGGGATGCCTTGGCCACCTTCCGGACGAAGATCAGGTATGTCGTGCCGGTCTTCATCTTGGCCAATGTTTCGGTGTGAGGATCCTGATTGCCGTTCTCCCCGGTCATGTCGATGGTCAGCTTCCCGGGCGATGCCGACGTGGAGCGGGCAACCTGGAATGTGCCCAGGCGGATTCCTTCCACGTTCTTGAAGGTGCTGAACCGTCCGACGACGGCTGCGGTGCTCATTGACGCGATGGCCTCGACCGAGTCGTAGACCGGCCCATCGTAGCCTCCTGTCTGAGTGGTGGTGCAGGCCACCAGTGGAACGGCGACGAGGCCGACGAGAGTCGCGACGATGCGGCGTCGAACGATGAGCGCGGCCATGAGTCCCTCCGGCACTAGTGGATCCCTGGGTGATCCAGAGACCGAGATCTCAACTAGGTTTGTGGGGAGAGCCCCGACATTATCAGGATCCGGGGCGCCGATAGGATCACGCCGTGAGTGACAGTGTGCCCCGACGTCGTCTTAAGGAGGCAGAGGTCGAGAGGGCGCAGCCGAGCGGGTTCCACAAAGTGGTCGCACAGGCACTCCTGCTCGGAGGGAGAGTTCTGTCTCTGGTCACGATCGCCGTCGTCGCCAGAAGCCACGTCACCCAGGATGAGTGGCGCACGGCCCCACTCGACGACGCCGGATTCACGACTGCCGGGCTCCCGACCGCCTCGGTCGTACTCCTGTTCTGCCTCGGAATGGCGTTGCCGTTCATTATTCTTCCAGTCGGATCGACGGCGCTGGCCACCCGCGATGGAACCCGACTAACCGTTCGCGCTGTGCTCGGTCGGCGCACGGCGGATCTTTCGGCGGCGCGGATGCGGACGGCAATAATTCCCGGACGCGGACCCGACACCTACATGGCCTCGGTGCGCTCCGGGTGGCGATGGGCCATCGTCGAGGCCTCGGAAACCTGGTACGACACCGACTACCGGATCCTCGACGGCTATGACGTCTGGGAGGATGGATCGCTGCTTCCCACGGTTCGTGGCTGGGTGTTCATGCTCGGCTGGGTATTGCTCGTCCTTGTCGTGGTCACTGTCGGCGGCGCGATTGCAGGGACGTTCTGACCTGTTCAATGCGAACCAGGGCCTCAGCCCAGCGCGACGCAGCTTGTGTACACAAGGTCGATCCGCTCATCAGACCTGTCTCGGAACTCGGTTGTGCGGCCTCGGGTGACTGTCCAGCGTCGGCCGGCGCGGTTGGTCCATTCGTAGACGCCGGGTTCGGGCTGGCTCAGTGTCCAGATGCCGGCGGTCTTGGCGCGGTGCTCTCTGCGGCTCAGCGGCCCGAGGTTGGAGATCCTTGTCTGGCCGGGCGGGGCCGGGGAACCGGGTGTCGATCTGCGGTAGGGGATCGTGTGGTCCAGGTCGGCAGTGCGGGATCGGGATGTCGAGAACGGGAAGACGGAGCAGTCCTCCCGGATCACCAGCTGCCGGCGGATCCGGTCGGGGATCTCATAGGCGTCAGCCGAGGGATCCCCCGCCAGGTCGGTGACCGGCAGGACGCGGATCCGGTGGTGACCCAGCAGGTGGGCCAGCTGGTCGAGGAGCACCGGGCCGACGTCCCCGCCCCGGGCGGTCACCCGGGCCACACCCGTCCCGGTCTCCAAGCTCTCGGCGGCGATGTGGACCACGACGTCGGCCAGAGGCAGGCCGGGTGACGGGTTGGGCGCCGCGGCGTCAGGCAGCGGGGGTGTGGCCAGCATCTCCAGTGCCCGGGCCCGCAGCACAGGCAGCCGATCCTGGGCGCCCTCGAGGATCATCTGGTCGACGATCATGTCGAGCGAGGCCTCCAGGGTGAGCGCGGCGGCGGTGTCCATCCGGGCCGTCAGCACCGAGGTCGAATCCCCCAGATGACGGATCGACACGAACCGGTCGCGCCGGGCAATCTCGGCCTTCCGCCGCGCCAGGTCGGCGTCGGCGCGCACGATCAGCCCGGCCAGACGCCGCCGGATCCTCGGCCACGCCACAACCCCCCACAGCTCAGCGAGTTCCGCATCGACCCAGCGTGCCGCCTCGGCCGACAGCTCCTCGGCCGCCAAGGCCACCTTGCGGGCCTGCCAGGCCTCCACCCGCAGCTCGGCGACCGCCGCCCAC